>JGI24740J21852_10001695_pt1 | contig 10106 bp, 14 predicted proteins | sample KBSCornC6_FD_21852 | JGI IMG/M metagenome (IMG submission 21852) | reverse complement strand
CCCACGATCTCCGCCCAGCGGGTGACGATGCTCGATTGCACGAAGCCGAACTTGCGGAAGGCGGCGGCGCCGATGGCGGGCATCAGGTCGGCGATCCGGCGGGGCGCGCCGACGCGCGGCCGGTCTTCCGCATCCGACTTGCGGCTTTTCATTTTGGGTGTCGGGGGGCGTTCCGTCATGGCTCTCTTAATGGCATAGGGGCGCCATGCGCGTCGAGGGCAACATCCAGAAAATAGCATCCGATCTGCTCGCCCATTATGACGTCCATGCGCGGCGCCTGCCCTGGCGCGCGCCGCCGGGGGCCAATGCCGCCAATCCCTATCGGGTCTGGCTGTCGGAGGTGATGTTGCAGCAGACCACTGTCGCGGCGGTCGCGCCCTATTTCGCCAGGTTCACCGAACGCTGGCCCGATGTCGCGGCGCTGGCGGCGGAACAGGATGCCGAGGTCATGGCCGCCTGGGCAGGGCTGGGCTATTATGCCCGCGCCCGCAACCTGCTGGCCTGCGCACGGGCGGTCGCGGACGAACATGACGGCGTGTTTCCCGACACGGAGGAGGGGCTCCGCGCCCTGCCGGGCGTCGGCGCCTATACGGCGGCGGCGGTGGCCGCCATCGCCTTCGGGCGGCGGGCCGTGGTGGTCGACGCCAATGTCGAACGCGTGGTTTCGCGTCTCTTCGCCATATCGACGCCTTTGCCGGCGGCACGCCCCGAGATTCGCGCGGCGACCGACGCGATCACGCCGGACCTGCGCGCAGGGGATTTCGCGCAGGCGATGATGGATCTGGGCGCGACCATCTGCACGGCGCGCAATCCCGCCTGCGGCATTTGCCCGTTGCGGGAGGATTGCGCGGCTTTCCGTACCGCAGACCCTGCCGCTTTCCCGGTCAAGGCGGCGAAGAAGGCCAAGCCGCACCGCCGCGGTCATGGCTGGTGGATCGAACGGCCCGACGGGCATGTCTGGCTGGTGCGGCGGCCCGAAAAGGGGATGCTGGGCGGCATGCGCGCGCTGCCCTCCTCCGAATGGAACGACGCGCCCGATCCGACGCCGCCGGTCGCCGGTGCCTGGCGCCAGGTGGCGGAACCAGTCGCTCATGTTTTTACGCATTTCTCCCTCGCATTGACGGTGCATCATGCCCATGTGGGGCAGGATGTGACGCCGCCCGGAGAGGGCGAATGGTGGCCGGTGGCCCGGATCGCGAAGGCGGGCCTGCCGACGCTGTTCGCCCGCGCGGCCCAGGCGGCCCAGACGGCGATGAAGGAGAAAGGGAAAGATGCACGGCTCTGACGCCCGCGGATCGCGGCTCATCGCCTTTGGCGGCGGACGACTGGACCGGGTCGACCATGTCCGCAGCAACCCTGTCCTGCTGGCGGAAGCCTTTGCATCTGCGCAGGCGCGCCGCGTCGTGCTGGACGGATTGGAACCGGTGGTGGTGGATGGCCATCTGGTGATGGAACCGCTGCCCACCGACGGCCTGATCGAACATCATGCGCTGCTCGGCGTGGATGAGCGGCAACAGCCGATCTTCGCCGAACTGCTGGCAGATGCGCCGGACACCCTGTTCGCCACGCCGCGCAGCCGGGCCTTGGCGGATGAGGTGCCGGGGCATGAGGTCGCCCTCTACGGTGCCGCGCGCAGCCTGCTGGCCTGGCATGCGCGGCATCGTTTCTGCTCGGTCTGCGGACAGCGCACGGCGCCTGCCAAGGCGGGCTGGGCACGGCAATGCGAATCCTGCCGGGCGGAACATTTCCCCCGCGTCGATCCGGTGGTCATCATGCTGGCCGAACATCGCGGGCGCGTGCTGCTCGGACGGCAGCATGGCTGGCCTGCGGGGCGCTATTCCGCATTGGCCGGCTTCGTGGAGCCGGGCGAGACGCTGGAGGAAGCCGTGGTTCGCGAAATCCGGGAGGAAGCGGGCGTGGTCACCCGCTCCGTGCGCTATGTCGCCAGCCAGCCCTGGCCCTTCCCCTCTTCCCTGATGGTCGCCTGCATGGCGCAGGCCGATGACGACGCTCTGAAGATCGACGAAAATGAGATCGAACACGCCTTCTGGTGCGACGAGGCGGGCGTCCGCGCCGCAATGGCCGGGGAGGACGGTGCGCCCTTTCTCGCCCCGCCGCCGATGGCCATTGCCTGGCATCTGTTGCGCCATTGGCTGGATGAGAGGGGATCGGAAGGGCAGGTTGCCGACCGTGGCCCAAGCGCGTAAGGCCGCCCCTTCGCCCTGCATGTCCCCTTACAGGAAACGATCGATCCCATGCTCAGCCTAGAAGAAGCCCAGTCCCGCGCGCAGGATCTGGTGACTGCGGCGCGCCGGGCGGGCGCGGATGCGGCCGACGCCATCTATGCCTGCAACGCGTCGACCAACGTGTCGGTACGGCTGGGCGCGCTGGAGGATGTGGAACGGTCGGAGGGCGAGGAGATCGGCCTGCGCGTCTTCATCGGGCGCCGCTCCGCCAGCATTTCGGCGTCGGACATGAATCCCGCGACGCTGGCCACGCTGGTCGACCGGTGCATCGCCATGGCGGGACAGGCGCCGGAAGATCCCTATGCCGGCCTCGCCCCGGAAGACCGGCTGCTCAGGAAGAAACTGCCCGCGCTGGACCTGACCGATCCGGTCGAACCCGAACCGGCGGACCTCAGGGAACGCGCCCTGATCGCGGAGGAGGCGGCACGCGCCGTGCCCGGCGTCACCAATAGCGAGGGCGGCGGCGCGGCGACCGGGCGGAGCCAGATGGCGCTCGCCACCAGCCATGGCTTTGCAGGGGCCTATGCGGGGACCAGCCATTCGACCTGGGCAAGCGTGCTGGCCGGCTCCGGCGCCGACATGCAGCGCGACCATGCCAGCCACAGCGTCCGCCATATCGAGGATCTGGACGATGCGGAGGCGGTCGGCACCGCGCCGGGCATCGCGCAGTGGCGCGGCTCCATCCGGTGAAGACCGGCAGCGGCGTGATGCCCGTGATCTTCGATCCCCGGATCGGGTCCAGCCTGATGGGGCATCTGATCGGCGGAATGGTGGGCCCCGCCATTGCGCGGCGATCGAGCTTCCTGCTGGAATCGCTGGGCGAAGCGCTGTTCGATTCGGGCGTGACGATCATCGACGACCCGCTGCGGCCGCGCGGCTTGCGCTCGCGACCCTTTGACGGCGAGGGACTTGCCGTCGAGCGGCGGGCGCTGATCGACAAGGGCGTGCTGACCGGCTGGCTGCTGGACAGCGCCTCGGCACGGCAACTGGGCCTGCAACCGACGGGCCATGCCAGCCGGGGCGGCAGCGGCGCGCCGGGCGCGGGCGTCACCAATGTGCATATGGAACCCGGCAAGCTGTCGCCCGGCGAACTGATGGCGGACGTGAAACGCGGCCTTTATGTCACCGAACTGATCGGCATGGGGGTCAATGGCGTCACGGGCGACTACAGCCGGGGGGCAGCGGGCTTCCTGATCGAAAATGGCGCCGTTGGGCAGGCGGTGTCGGAAATCACCATCGCCAGCAATCTGAAGGACATGTTCCGGGCACTGGTGCCGGCCAATGACCTTGCCTTCCGCTATGGCATGAACGTGCCGACCATTCGTATCGACGGGATGACCGTTGCAGGCGGCTGACATTCCCTTGCGCGATGCCGTGGCCGCCGTTTCGGACGCGGCCGACCGGGCCCTGACGCTCTGGGCGGGCGGGGAGACCCGCGTGCGCCAGTGGGAAAAGGTGCCCGGCCATCCGGTGTGCGAGGCTGACCTNGAACTGGACGCCATGCTGCGCGAGCGGCTCTACGCCATNGATCCNGCGGCGGGTTGGCTGTCGGAGGAGACGGCCGACACCGTGCACCGGCTGAACCTGCCGCGCGTGTGGGTNGTCGATCCGATCGACGGCACGCGCGACTATCTGCGCGGGCGGCCCGGCTGGGCGGTTTCGGTGGCGCTGGTGGAACATGGCGCCGTGCGCTTCGGCATTCTCGCGGCGCCCGCCCGGAATGAATTGTGGATCGCGCAGGCGGGTGCGGGGGCGACCCGGAACGGTCGGTCCCTGCGCGCCGGGCCACGCGCCGTCCTGCCCGGTTCGCGGGTTCCGGCGGACCAGCTTCCCCGCCATGACCGCGATCTCGTCACCGTCGAAAAGCCCAACAGCATCGCTTTGCGCATGGCGATGGTCGCGGCGGACGAGGCCGACCTGGTCGCCACGGTGCGTTGGGGCAATGAATGGGACGTGGCCGCTGCCGCGCTGATCGCGGAAGAGTCCGGCGCTGTCGTCACCGATGCGCTCGGCAATCCCTTTTCCTTCAACCGACCGCAACCCACTGCTTTCGGCTTGCTGTGCGCGGCGCCGGGGATTCACGCGGCCGCGGCGGAACGCCTGGCGCCCCGGGCGCGGGAGATATTGACGCGGGGGTAGAGGCGGCGCATCGGCCCCATCCGCAAGCCGCCCTTGCGCGCGTCAGAGCAATGCGTTCACCTGCTCCACAAAGCGCAGCACCGAGATCGGCTTCGACACATAGGCCTGCGCCCCCGCTTCCCGGATCCGCTCCTCATCACCATGGCCGGCATAGGCGGTGACCGCCATGACCGGCACCGACGACAATTGCGCGTCCTGCTTCAGCGAGATGATGAGGTCCAGGCCGCTGACATGCGGCAGATGGATATCGGTGATCACGAGGTCGGGATGGAACTCCCGCGCCTGGGGCAACAGGTCGCGCCCGTCCCGCAACGGCAGCACTTCATGCCCGTGCGCGCGCAACAGGTCGCAAAAAAGTTTGAGATTGAGTTCGTTGTCCTCGACAACGAGCACGCGCTTTGCCACCAGTCACCCGCGTTTGGAGAAATCCGCCAATATAATGGAAGCGCGTCCCCTAAACCCGCCCTTCGTTGAGATCAATCATGCGTCCCGACATTAACCATGGCAAGCAGCATAGTCCAAGCGATACGCGAGAGCCATCCGTACTGGCGCTGATGGCGCTGGCCTGGACCCTGGCGGATGATCGGCGCGCCGACCGGCTGCTGGCGCTGACGGGGCTGGATGCCGACACGCTGAGGGCGGGCGTGGCCGATCCGGCGATATTGGGCGCTGTGCTGGGCTTCCTGTCGGACCATGAGCCCGACCTCATCGCCTGCGCAGAAAGCATCGACAGCAGCCCGGAGGCGCTGATAGCAGCAAAGGAGCATCTTGCCGCATGACCCGGCCGTTGATCATCACCGACTGCGACGAGGTGCTGCTGCACATGGTCGTCCCCTTTCGCGAGTGGCTGGACGAGCAGCATGATATCCATTTCGACATGCATGACCGCGGCTTCAGCGAGGCGCTGCGGCACAAGGACAGCGGCCAAGCCGGTGGAGCGGGCGCTGGTCTGGGAACTGCTGCTGGGCTTTTTCGAGACGCAGATGCACCGCCAGACGCCCATTGCCGGGGCGGTGGAAGGCCATAAGGCGGCTCGGCCGGATTGCGGACATCGTGGTCCTGACCAACATCACGGAGCGGCATCACCTCCAGCGCGTCGAACAGCTCGCGGCGCATGGCCTTGATCTTCCGGTGCGCTGGAACCAGGGAGGCAAGGGGAAGCCGCTGGCCGCCATCCTTGCGGAGCGCGAACCCAGCGTCGCCCTGTTCATCGACGATCTGGCGGAGCATCATGCCTCGGTCGCCGACCATGCGCCCGGCGTCTGGCGCCTGCACATGGTGGGGGAGCCGCAGATCGCCGCCAACGTCCCCGTCGCGCCCATGGCCCATGCCCGAATTGACGACTGGGCCGTCGCCGAAGCATGGATCGCCGCCCGGCTGGCCGAGGGGCCCGCGCCGGCAGCACCGTCCTATCAGAATATTCCGTCCACCCAGGGAGCATCCTCATGAGCATCGAAACCCGGCTGAGTGAATTGGGCATCGCCCTGCCCGCCGCCGCCGCACCCGTCGCCGCCTATGTCGCGGCGGTGGAAGCCAACGGCCTGCTGCATATTTCCGGGCAGATCTCGCTGTCCGAGGGCCAGTTGATGACGGGCCGGCTGGGCGAGGACCGCGACCTCGACTATGGCGTCAAGGCGGCGCGCGCCTGCGGGCTCAACCTGATCGCCCAGATGAAGGCGGCGCTCGGCAGCCTGGACCGGGTCGAACGGATCGTGAAGCTGGGCGCCTTCATCAGCAGCACGCCCGAATTCACCGACCAGCCCAAGGTCGCCAATGGGGCATCCGAACTGATGGTCGAGATATTCGGCGAAGCGGGCAAACACGCCCGCAGCGCCGTCGGCGTGCCGGTGCTGCCGCTGGGCGCGGTGGTCGAGATCGACGCGATCGTCCTTGTCCGCCCGGCCTGACGCCTATCCCTTCCTGACCGAGCGCCCCTTTGCCCATCGCGGGCTGCACGGCGGTCGGATCAGCGAAAACGGCATGGCGGCCTTCGCGGCCGCCATCGCCGGCGGTTTCGGCATCGAATGCGACGTGCGCCTCAGCCGCGACGGCGTCGCCATCGTCTTTCACGACGCGTCCCTTGAACGGATGACGGGCGAAGGTGGCGCGGTGTCGGACCATGATGCCGGGTCGATAGATCGCCTGATGCTGCCCGACGGCGGCGGCGTTCCCCGCCTCCGCGCGCTGCTCGACCTCTGCGGAACCGAAATTCCCCTGCTCATCGAGATCAAGGTGGACGGGCGCCATGTCGGCCCGATCTGCGCGGCGGTTGCCGACGATCTGGCGCGACGACCGAAGACATTGGCGGCGGTCATGTCATTCAACCCCCTCGCCATTGGCTGGTTCAGGCGCCGCCGGCCCCTGGTCGCGCGGGGCCTGGTGATCACGGACCAGGGCAGGCGCGGTTGGCGCGGCAGAATCGGGCGGGCCCTTGCACTTTGGGCGGCGAAACCCGATTTTATCGCCTGTGATATCCGCGACCTGCCTTCCTCTTCTGCCCATGATGCCCGCCAAAGGGGCCTGCCCGTGCTGACATGGACGGTGCGCGGAGAGGAGGANCGTGCCCGCGCCGCGNTGCATGCGGACCAGATCATCTTCGAGCGGTCNCATGACTGAATGCGTGGCCCGGCTGGCGCAGGGCGTTGCGGAATTGCCGCGCGACGAGTGGAACGCCTGCGCGGGCGACGCAAATCCCTTCATGANCTGGGATTTCCTGACCGCGCTCGAACGATCGGGCAGCGTCGGCGGAAACAGCGGCTGGCAACCGCTGCCGCTGGTGATCGATGGTCCGGACGGGCAGATCGCCGCTGCCGCGCCGCTTTATGGCAAGAGCCATAGCCAGGGCGAATATGTGTTCGACCACGGCTGGGCCGATGCCTGGGAAAGGGCCGGCGGGCAATATTATCCGAAGATTCAGATCGCGGCTCCCTTTTCGCCGGTGCCGGGCCCCCGGCTGCTGCTGCGTGATGGGACCCTCGCGCCGGCGCTGATCGCCGGGATCGAGGCGGTGGTGCAGCAGAATCAACTGTCCTCCGCCCATGCGACCTTCATAGCGCCCGAACAGGTGCCGCTGTTCGAGGCGGCGGGCTGGCTGATCCGGGAGGATAGCCAGTTCCACTGGACCAATCGCGGCTATGGCGATTTCACCGACTTCCTGGCCGATCTGTCGAGTGCCAAGCGCAAGAATATCCGCAAGGAAAGGGAAAGGGCGGTCGAGGGGCTGGATATCCTCCACCTGACCGGAGCGGCGCTGACGGAGGCGCATTGGGACATGTTCTGGACCTTTTACCAGGACACGGGAGCACGCAAATGGGGGCGGCCCTATCTGACCCGGGCATTTTTCTCCATGCTGGGCGAGAGCATGGCCGACCGGATACTGCTGGTGCTGGCGCTGCGACAAGGGCGACCGATCGCCGGTGCGCTCAACCTGATCGGCGCAGATACGCTCTACGGTCGCTATTGGGGCTGTTCGGAAGACGTGCCCAATCTGCATTTCGAACTATGCTATTATCAGGCGATCGACATCGCCATCGCCCGCGGACTGAAACGGGTGGAGGCAGGCGCGCAGGGCGGCCACAAGCTGGCGCGCGGCTACACCCCGGAGCCGACATTTTCAGCGCATTTCATTCCCAATGCCAGCTTCCGCAGGGCCGTTACCGAATTCCTGGCGGCGGAACGGCAGGGCGTGCAGCGCGACCGGATCTGGCTGACCGAAAGGACACCCTTTCGGAAGGGCGAGGCGCGGCCGGACTGACGACAAAGGTCAGCCTGGCTGCAAGGAGCCTGGCGGACCGCTGTGTCCCCGATTTCAGGCCGCGCGCAATTGTGTCGCGGCAATCAGCGCCCGCGCCTGCCGCTGCGCTTCGGCGATTTCGCGCGCCGACATTTCCTCGGCCACTTCGGCGCGCATCGCCTGCCCTTCCTCGCTGCCCTTGAGCGCGGCGAGATTGAACCATTTATGCGCCTCGATCAGATCCACCGGCATGCCGCCCGTGCCGCAGCTATAGGCGACGCCCAGATCGAAACAGGCCTCCGCAGTTTGGCCTTCTGCTCCGGCAAACCGGCTTTGCATCAGAAACTGCGCACTCTTCAGTCCATTGGCCATAACCGAATCCCCCTCATGGATTTCGACTTGTGGTTCTTGACGAGCAGCAGGCTGCACCGGCAGCGGATAAAAAATGGTTAACGCGTCGGATACCATGTGATGATGGCTCCGTTGAACCGATCCCGCGTCCGTCCGCGACGTGAAAAGGGTGGCGCGGTCAATGGATTGTCCCCATAGCCACCGGCATGACAGACCATCACGACATCAGCCGGGCGCAACCGAAGAAGGACATCGCGTTTCGCGAATTCGTGATGCTCTGCGCCTGCCTGATGGCGATGAACGCGCTGTCGATCGATCCCATGCTGCCGGCCTTGCCCGATATCGGTCGGGATCTTTCGGTCCCCCACCCCAACGACCGCCAATTGATCATCAGCGTCTATTTCATGGGCCTGGGTGTTGGGTCGCTGCTGTTCGGCGTGCTGTCTGACCGCTTTGGGCGAAAGCGGGTACTCGGCAGCGCGATGGCGCTGTTCATCCTTTCCTCGATCGCCTGCGCGGGCGCGCACAGCTTTGCCGCCATGCTCGTCGGACGGGCCTCCGCCGGCTTTTTCGCCGGGGCCAGCCGGGTGATCACCGTCGGCATCGTCCGTGATCGGTTCAGGGGGGATGCGATGGCCCGCGTGATGTCGCTGATCTTCGCCGTGTTCATGCTGATCCCGGTCATGGCGCCTACTTTCGGCCAGGCGATCCTCTGGATTGCGCCCTGGCGCTGGATTTTCTGGGCGCTAGCGATCCTGGCGACGCTGATCCTGCTGTGGATGGGGATGCGGCTGCCCGAAACGCTGCTGCCGGAAAATCGCCTGCGGATGAGCGCGGGCTCCATTTTCCGCACGGTCGGCACGATCGTCCGCACGCGGGCGTCAATCGGCTACATGTTGGCGAGCGGCGTCGTGATGAGCGGCCTGATCGGCTTCATCCTGTCGGTGCAGCAGATATTCTTCGACATATTCGCCGCGCAGAAGATTTTTCCCTTCGCCTTCGCGGCCATCGCCGGCAGCATGGGCATCGGCAGTCTGCTCAACAGCCGCCTTGTCTCGCGCTTCGGCGCGCGGCGGCTGAGCCAGACAGCGCTGCTATGCCTGGTGTCCATCAATGTCGTGCACCTGACCGTGATCCTGGCCGGATTCGAAACCATCGTCAGCTTCATGGTCCTGCAGTCAGCAACGATGATGACCGTCGCCTTCACCGCATCGAATTTCAGCGCGATNTCGATGGAGCCCTTCGCAAAAGGCGCCGGCGTCGCCTCCTCCTTCCAGGCATTTCTGACCACCGCCGTGTCGAGCACGCTGGGCAGCCTGATCGGCCGCGCCTTCAATGGGACGACATTGCCGCTGACCCTGGGGCTGGCGGTGTTCGGCTCTATCTCCTTCCTGATCGTCGCCTGGGCGGAGCGAGGGAAGCTGTTCACGCGCCCCCATCATGGCGGTCTGCGCGATCCGGAATTCGAACCGCTGCATTGAAAAAGGGGGCGGTGTGATCCGCCCCCTTTGATCGATCAGGCGTCCCGGCCGCCCGGCGTATGCGCGCCCGGCAGCGGCGGCACGGGTTGAGGCGGGATGCCGCTATCCTGCTCATGGGTTTCAACCAGGCCGCGCCCAACGTGGCTCTTGCGATAA
>JGI24740J21852_10001694_pt1 | contig 10115 bp, 8 predicted proteins | sample KBSCornC6_FD_21852 | JGI IMG/M metagenome (IMG submission 21852) | reverse complement strand
CGGCGTGGCTGACGCCGCAGTCATCGGCATTCCAGACGCACGCTGGGGAGAACGCCCTGTTGCCGTGATCGTCCCCGAGAAAGACAACGACCCGGCGTTGGCCGACGCGCTGCGCAAAGCACTGCACGTGCAGGCGCATCAAGGCCGGCTGCCGTCCTACGCGCTACCCGATGCGATTCACCTCACCAACGCACTGCCTCGCACCAGCGTCGGCAAGACCGACAAGAAGGCGTTGCGCCTTCAATATGGCGGGGCTTGATCGGTGCTCTCCCTCCCAAGAAAAAAAGACCGGCCTCGCGCCGGTTTTTTTCATGCCCACTTTTACAAATCGATGTATTAAATTTCGCTTATAACAGATTAATGTGATTCAAAACATACCAATCCTATTATTTAAATTCACAAATCCATTTTCTGCAGTGCAACATCGCAGCGCACCGCCCATGATGATGACATCGAATGTCGACAAACCTACAGGGTGATGTGATGAATATCCGAGTTGTCAAACAAGGGACTGCGTTATGGCATCTTGCAGTCACCGCCGTACAGAACAAATACCGCAGCGCTTACGAGGCGCAGATCGAACCCAACCCGGAAAACTTTGTCGTCGCAGTAGAAGGCGACCGAACGATTCTGGCTTGCGCGGGAATTACATTCGCCACAACCGGAACGCTATTTTCCGAACAGTATCTGGACACGCCAATTGAAACCGCCATTCAAGAGATTTGGCGATGCCAATACAGCCGAAACGAAATTGCAGAGGTCGGCAATCTGATTTCCTTTGACAAGCGCGCATCACTCAGTGTCATCAAGCTTGTGCCGCTGCTCGCGTGGTGCATGGGGGCCAAGGCCCTGCTGTGCACCATCACGCCCAAGGTCGCTGGGCTGCTGAGCGCTTGCGACATCCGCTTTGAACCGATATGCGAAGCCGACCCGGCCAAGGTCGATGGCGGCGGAGAGGGATGGGGCAGCTACTACGCCAACAAGCCGACCACCGGGCTCATCCACGTCGCCAACCACCGCGAGCTGTTCCAGCGACTGACCACCTCCATGGATTTCATCCGCAGCAAGCAGCCCGCCCAACTGGAGGAGGCCGTATCGTGAGCCTGAGCCATCAGCTGTGCCAGCAATTTCTGAACAACCCAGAGCAAGTCGCCTGTATCGACCACGATGCCGACGGTGGCATCCAACGCCAGATGAACCGGCGCGAGCTCGCCAACACCGCGCACGTGCTGGCGGACACCCTGCAGGCCGAACTGCGGCCCGACCTCGTCAAACAACGCCCCGTGGTTGGCATCGTCATCCGTAACAGCAGCAACTGGCTCATCGCCGATCTGGCCTGCCTGTTCGCCAACCTCACCAGTTTGCCGTTGCCGCAAGCCTTCACCCGCGCGCAAGCAGAACACTTGGCCGCCAAGTGCGATTTCTTCCTGGTCGACGAAGCCGGCGAAGCCATCCTGGAACAACGCTGGGGGCAGCAAGCGTCTGCGGTGCGCAAACTCCGGGTGGACCAGTTGGCCCCGGCACCCAGCGCGATGCCGGCGTCGCCGCAACTCGCGCCGGATGGCAGCTGGATCTGCAAGATCATCCACACGTCGGGCACCACAAGCCGCCCCAAGGGCGTCTGCCTGAGCGAGAACGCCCTGGCCGCCACGCTGAAGAGCCTGCATGAGGCTCTGCCGGCCGAGTGTCACCACCGCTATCTGTCGCTGGTGCCGCTGAGTCTGTTGCTTGAGCAGATTACGGCGCTGTACATGCCGTTGCTGGCGGGCGGCACCGTCCATTTCCTGCCGGAAACCGTACCGTTGCTGGGCGAGCCCGGCGGCAGTGCCGACCGGATGATCGACTGGCTGATGCGAGTGCGCCCCGGTGCCAGCACCGTGCCCCCGATGGTCGTCAACCGCCTGCTGGCGCGGCTGGAACAGGGCGACGCAGAACTGGCCCGCTATCTCCGTGCCGATGATGCCCCCCACATCACGTGTGGCGGCGCTGCCGTCAGTGCCGACGTGCTAGCCCGGCTGGCGGAGCTGGGCATTGCGATCTTCCAGGGCTACGGCCTGAGCGAGAACGCGTCGGTCGTCAGCGTCAACACGCGCACGGCCAATCGCCACGGTAGCGTGGGCCGCGCACTGCCTCACGTGCAGATTCGCATTGCGGACGACGGCGGCATCCACATCCGCAGCGCGTCGCAATTCAGCCATTACTCCGGCGAAGACCCGAGCGCCTGCGCGCATACGGCCGATGGCTGGCTCGATACGGGTGACCTGGGCACCCTGGACGAGGATGGCTACCTGTTTATCAGCGGGCGCAAGAAGAACGTCATTTGCTTGCCGAACGGTCGCAACGTCAGCCCCGAGCAAGTGGAACTGGAACTGCGCCAGCTGGATGGCATCCACGACGCGGTGGTCTTCCTCGACGACGAGGACGGCCTGATCGCCCTGCTGCATACCGGCGAAGCCACCGACACCACGCCTTGGCTCGGCTGGATGGCCGACAACCTGTCCGACATCGAGCGCCCGTCCAGGCTGTGGCTGCTGCCGCGCGGCAGCGAACTGCTCTCCCGCCTCTACACCGTTACTGGGCGCCCGCAGCGCGGCGACATTGCGCAGGCCTATGCCTCCCGCCGGGGCAACTTCTCCATCAATGAGGAACACAACCATGAACACGGCCGTCTTGTTGCAGTCTGAGACCACCATCAAGCGTATCTGCCTTGAAGAGATGCGCGCACTCAAAACCGAAGAGCTGCTCTCCGAGCTTGCCGAGACCGGTGTGCTGCTGTTCCCCCACGGCGCGGAAACCGTCGATGAATTCTGCAGCTTCGTCAAACGCCACAGCTCCCGGCTCAGCCTGGACCCGGCACGCACCATGGAAGGCGGCGCCGCCCAACTGGTGGATGCCGGCACCGACGCGGTGGGCCTGCACTGCGAGAACGGCAACTCGCCGTTCTGGCCGGACCTGACCTGGTTCTATTGCAAGGAGGCCCCACGCGTGGGCTCGCAAACCACCGTCTGCGACGGCGTGGCCGTACTGGACCAGTTCTCCGACAGCACCCGCGACTTCTTCGTGCAGAACGAGATCCGCTATTCGCGCAATGTGCAGGCCGATAAATGGAAGCGGCTGGTGGTGCACTACACCCCCACGCTGAACAATCCGGAGCAGGTGAAGTTCGAGGATCTGCAGCGCATTGTCGGCGACGATCCGAATACCCACATCACCTACAACCCTGCCGATGAATCCATCGGTTACGACTTCACGGTCTCGGCGGTGTTGTCCTCAGCCATCGGCCGTCAGCCGGCCTTTGCCAACAGCATCCTCGGCCCCTCGTACAACTACGAGAAGCCCCGCATCACGATCGCGGCCAGCGGCGAACCGATCCCGGCGGCCATGATGGAAGAGCTGATTCGCGTGACCGACGCCAACACCATCCCCGTGGACTGGAGCGACAACGACTTCGTGATGATCGACAACCGCCGTGTCATGCATGGCCGGCGCGCCATCGTCGACACCCGGCGCAAGATCTTCAACGCGCTCAGCTACCTGTGAGGAGGGCACCATGACCGCACGCGATGCCCTGCCTGCCCTGGCTGGGCAGCTCCTGAGCGGGGAAGGCGAAACGCTGATCGACGTCAACGGCCGCCGCATTGTCGATCTGGCCAGCGGCCACTTGGGCTTCAGCCTTCCGGAGATCATCGACAAGGTACGTGCGCAGGCCGCTGTCATGGGCCTGTCCAACCGGGTGATGATGTCCGAACCGCTGCTGCGGCTATGCCGCGAGCTGGCCGCCATGCTGCCGTCCACGCTGTCCAACGCCTATGTGTGCAGCTCCGGCGACGAGGCCTTCGAAGGCGCGCTCAAGCTCTGCAAGGGTCTGCAGCCTCAACTGCGGCGCCTGGCCCACGTGCGCGGCAGTGAATTCGGCTCGCTGAGTTTTGGCCGCTGCCTGGAAAAACCGGAAGGCTATGGCGAACTGCGCAGCTTCCTGGGCCTGGAAACACTGACAATCGAGCGCCACGGCGCACTGCCATCGGCCAGCGATCTGGCCCAGTGCTATGCGCTGTGCTACTCGCCACTGATCCGCCAGGACGATGGTTCACTGGTGCCACTCCCGGCTGAACGCCTGCGTGAGATTGCCAGCCTGGCCCGTGCCGCGAAGGTGCCGCTGGTCTGCCAGGCCAGCGAAGTCTGCCTTGGCGCCGCCGGCGTGATGTTCGGCCACGAACTGGCCGGCGTGGCCCCCGACATTCTGGTTCTGGGCGGGGCGCTCGGCGGCGGGGCGGTGCCCATCGGTTGCTATCTCACCTCGGCCGAGCGCGCCTACAAGGTGTACGGCAGCAGCTCGCCCGCCAAACACGGCAGCACCACCGGCGGCAACCCGCTGTCCTGCACCGCCGCGCTCGCCGCACTGGACTACGCGACGCGGCGCAAGACACCCAGCCAGTTTCAAGCGCTCGGCAACACCATCGCCGACGCGCTGCCGGAGCACATCCGCAGTGTGGTTGGCGGCATCGTCAACCTGCGCGTGCCAGACCACGTGGACGTAATCAGCCTGCCCGAACGCTTGTTGGCAGAGGGCGTGCTGGTGCGGCCGCCAAGCGGCAGAACGTTGACCCTGCACCCGTCGGCCGCCACCCACGCGCTAGCGCTTGACGAAGCCCTCGTTGCCATCAGGAGAGCATTCCATGACGACCACAACCATTGATCGCCAGCAACTGCTGGACACCTGTGAAAAACACTGGGGTGCGTCGGCCGCCAAGCTGTACCGGATTGCCGGCAGCCAAGTCGAGGCAGAAGCCTCCGATTGCGAGGTGCGCGACCACACGGGCCGCCGCTATCTCGATTTCGCGTGCAGCTACGGCGTCTTCATTGTTGGCCATCGCCACCCCGCCGTGCAGCGCCGCGTCGATGCGCAGCTGGCGCAACTGGCCTGGCTTCCGCACGGCACCACCCACCCCGCACAGCAAGCGCTGACGGCGCGTCTGAAAGCCCTGGCACCCGGCCAGTGGGGCGACGTCCATTACATGCTGTCGGGTGCGGAGGCGGTGGAGCACTCGCTACGCTACGTGCTTGCCGCCAACGCGCCGCGCCGCCGCATTGTGATTACCGCGGGCGCCTACCACGGCAAGACGCTGGCCGCGATGAGCATCCTGGGCCAGCGGCAACACGAAGCCAGCTTCGGCAGGCTCGCCGACGACGTGGTCATCGTGCCCTACGGCGACATGGCAGCGATGCGCGAAGCCGTTGGCGACGGCGCCTGTGCCGTGTACCTGGAGCCGATTCTGGGCGGTGCCCACCTGCGCATGCCGCCACTGGGCTATCTGCAAGACATTCGCGCGTTGTGCGACCGCACGGGCACGCTGTTCGTCGCAGATGAAATCCAGACCGCCTTCGGCCGCTGCGGCAAGATGTTCGCGGTGGAATACGCCGGCATCGAGCCCGACATCCTGATCCTGTCCAAGGGGTTAACCGGCGGATACGCATCCATCGCGTGTGTGATGTACCGCCAGCAGACGCTGGAGCGGCTGCCCGCGCCGCAGGATGATCGCGGCAGTTGCGGTGGCCACCCGTTTGCCTGTGCGGCCGCCTTGGCAGCGATTGACGTCATCGAAGAAGAACGGCTGCTGCAAGCCTCCGTCGAGCGCGGCCACCAACTGCGCCAGGGGCTGATGGCGCTGGCAAGACGCTTTCCCGACATCATCGAAGACGTGCCTGGCATCGGCTTGATGACGGGGCTGCGGCTCAAAGGCGCGGTGTACGAATCGCTGCTGTCGATGGAGTTGGGCAAACGGAACGTCCATACCGGCCACTCCATGAACGAGCGCGCCGAGCGCCCGGTACTGCGCTACTACCCGCCACTGACCGTGAGCGCCGAGACGATCGACGATGTGCTGGATCGCAGCCGCGAGGCGCTGGAAGCCGTGGCCGCCCTGCCCGCTTGGAAAGTGGCGGTGATGCGCCGGGTGACGCGCTCCATGTATCGGCTGCCCAACGCGCTGTTGCGCAAGCTCTGAGGGGGCCCATGACCCGTATCGACCCTATCGACCCTATCGACCCTATCGACCCTATCGACCCTATCGACGATATCGACACCCTACCCTTGAGAGACATGGTCGGCCTGCAACGGCGCGGCCGGCTGACCAGCCGCGCGCTGGCCGAACACTACCTGGCCCGCATCGCCCGCCGCAACCCGGAGGTGAATGCCATCATCGAGCAGGCGGCGCCCGAGCGCGTGCTTGCAGAAGCCGACGCCGCCGACGCCGCGCTACGGCGCGGGCAGTTGCAGGGGCCCCTGCACGGCGTACCACTGAGCTTCAAGGACGCTTGCCACGTGCGCGGCTTCCACCCGAGCCGTGGCGTGCGCGAACTGCACGGCAAGCCCAGCGAGACCAGCGCCACGGTTGCCCAGCGGCTGTTCGACGCTGGGGCCATCGCGCTGGGGCTGAGCAACGTGCCCGAGATGTGCATGGCCTTCGATACCGACAACCTGCTCTACGGCCGCACGCTCAATCCGCACCATCCCGATCATTCGGCCGGCGGCAGCAGCGGTGGCGAGGCCGCCGCCATCGCATCGGGCATGAGCCCTGGGGGCTTGGCTTCCGATGCTTGCGGCAGCGTGCGCGTGCCCGCGCACTTCAACGGCGTATGCGGCCTGAAGCTGACGCAATGGCGCGCGCCGCTGACCGGTCAGTTCCCGCACGACCGCTCCGGCTTGTTCCATCTCAGTTCATCGTTCGGGGTGATGGGCCGCTGTGTGGATGACGTCGCCTTGCTCGGCAAGTTGATCAGCGGCCCGGACGGCCACGACCCGGACACCGTCCCCGCGCCATTCCTGGATTACCGTGCACAGGAACTGGCTGGGTTGCGCATCGGCATCTGGCAAGAGAGCAGCGGGCCGGCCCGCCCTTCTGCGGCAACCACTACGCTACTGCAGCAGGCGGCAGCGCTGCTTGACGGCGCCGTGGCGTCCGTCGAAGAGACTACGCCGCCGATGATGGACGAGGCCTGTGACGTGCTGTGGAAGGTGTTGGTGCTGGGTGGTGACAGCGGCCGCCACTGGCAACACCTGTTCGCAGACATGAACAAGCATGCGTTCTCCGCTCCGCTCGCACAGATGCTGTCCTCAAGCACGCAGCTGGAAATGAGCGTCGACGAACTCCGCAGCGCATTGGTCATGCGCGATACGGTGCGCTACCAACTGGCCGCGCTGTTCCGGGACATCGATGTGCTGATCAGCCCGGTCTACCCGGACGTTGCCTTCCGGCACGGAGAATCGCTGCGCGAACCGGGCGCCTATCGCTACGTATTCCCATTCAGCCTCACTGGCTCGCCCGCGGTGGTGATCCCTGCGGGCCGCTGCCCGCAGACCCAGCTGCCGATCGGCCTCCAACTGGTCGGGCGTCATTGGGACGAACACGAACTGCTGGCAGTCGCCGCTCAGTTGGAAAGACGCTTGCCGGCGTGGCGGCCGGTCTAGCCGCCCGGGATAGAATCCGCGTCGTCATCCGATCGTCGTCTGGCCCCACGCTAGGCGCCGGTGCCATATCCGCCGGCACTGGCAGCTCTGTCGTGGGCGCTGGGTATGGGAATTGCAAATCATCCCCGCAGCGACCGAATCGCGAGCCCACCAGACCCGAACCCAGGCACACCGCACGAAGGTGGTGCATGGGCCGGTGTGTGGATGCACCAACCCGAGCATAGGCAACGTTCAATGAAGCACCCCGCATCTGGATTACTCGACATACACGATTGTTTGCCGGACTGGCCGTTCACGCGATGAGCGGCACCATGGACCATCAGCTTCATCACGCAAGCGGCACCGTTGCGGCAAGCCGCCCCCATGCAGCCGGACACACGATGCTTGAGGACATCTATGGCATGGCCGTCGGCATGATGTTCATCGTGACGGGGGTAGTACTGCTGAGCGCGGCCGGACTCGTGACCGGTGGCATTGCGGGCATCGCGTTGTTGGTGTCGTATGTCGCGCCGTTATCGGTCGGCACCATTTTCACGTTGGTCAACGTGCCGTTTTTCGTGTTTGCCTATTTCGTGATGGGCCCGCGTTTTGCCATCAAGTCGACGCTGGCCAGTTGTGGCATCACCTTCCTGCTTGCGTTGACGCCCCGGGCCTTGCACATCGATTTTGAAAGCCCGCTATTTGCAGCGCTGGTGGGCGGTACGCTCAACGGCATGGGGGTGTTGGCGCTCGCGCGACACGGCTCGGGCGTTGGCGGCACTGGCGTTCTGACGCTCTGGCTGCAACGCACGCGTGGGATCAATGCCGGGATCGTGCAGGTGGCCATCGATTCGACGATTCTGCTGACATCGATCTTGGTGATCGCGCCTGGCCGCGCAGGGTGGTCGGCACTGAGCGCGGTGGCCATGAGCGCGATGGTGATCGCGTGGCACCGCCCAGGTCGATATAACGTCGTGGTGCGGTAGCGCCAGTCGCGGCCTCACCGGCCGCAGCATCGGCGTTGGGATTGCAGATCCCTGCTAATCCCTTAGGCGTCGTCGTTGGTGTCTTCGAGGCCGGCCTGAGGGCCGGGGTCCATATCCGCCGGCACCGGCAGTTCGGTCGGGCGTTTCGGCGCCCGCCCACCCACCTGATGCATGCGGCGCAGCTGATACACATACGCCAGCACCTCGGCCACGGCGGCATACAGGGCCTCCGGAATCTGGTGGCCGATCTCCGTGTGCCGGTACAGCGCACGCGCCAGCGGCGGCGCTTCCAGAATGGGAATCTTGTGCTCGGTGCCTAGCTCGCGGATCTTGGCGGCCACCAGGTCGGCGCCCTTGGCCAGCACGCGCGGTGCGCCGCCTTCCTGCTCGGAATAGCGCAGCGCCACGGCGTAGTGCGTCGGGTTGGTGACGATCACGTCGGCCTTGGGCACGTCGGCCATCATGCGGCGCTGGGCCGCCTGGCGCTGCATGGCGCGGATGCGGCCCTTGACGTGCGGATCGCCTTCGGATTCGCGGTGCTCCTTGCGCACCTCTTCCTTGGTCATGCGGTGCTTGCGGGCGTATTGCCACAGCGCCAGCGGCACATCCACCGCCACCACCAGCAGCATCACCGCCGCCATGCACAGATAGGCCACGCCGGCCACATGCATGGTGTCACCCATGGCGGCGCGCAGGTCTTGCTGCGGCAGTTCGATGAAATCCGCGCGGTAGTGCCGGATCAGCCACCAACCCACGCCAGCCACCAGTGCCAGTTTGATCAGCAGGCGCGGCAACTCCAGCAGGCCCTCGACGGAGAACATGCGCGTGAGCCCCTGCAGCTTGAACAGCCGCGTGATATCGGGTTCCAGCGGCTTGAACGAGATGGCGCCGCGAGTCAGCGCCAGCGGCGTGAGCGCGGCCAGGATAAGCAACAGCAGCAACCCGCCCAGCGCGATGCCCAGCGGCGTGAACTGCGCCGCCACGTAGGTCCACTGGTCTTGCCCGCGGGTGATGTCGTAGCGGTGAAACTCCAGGCAGCGCGCCAGAAACGACGACGCCCCCCGCACGATCGACTCGCCCATCACCCACATCCCGCCTGCGCCCGCTGCCAGCAGGGCGAACGAACCCAGTTCCCGTGATCTGGGAACGTCGCCTTCCTCGCGCGCCTGCTCCAGGCGCCGGGGTGAGGCGGCTTCAGTTTTTTCGAGATCGCTTTCTTCGGACATGCCGGGAGGATGCGAGGGGTGGATGACTAGACGCTCGCATTATTCCCGCACCGCACGCCGGCTAAAGCGGGGAGAAAACCACCTCGGGACGCCTTTTTCCGTGGAATGGCCCCGGAATGCGCGCCAACCCGCCCACACTCTCCAAACAGCCACTTGATAACACTGGATTAACAAAACACCCCCCGCCGGCAACTACCATGCGTCGCAGTCGCATGCGCTGTGACGCTTGCGGTACGTACATCGGGCAGTCCAACCTCATCAGGCAGGAGGGGGTATGCGGTGGCAGGTCAAGGCTGGGGCCATCCTGGCGACAGCAGTACTGGTGTTTGCGGGGGTGCGGCTGTTTTCAGCCGGTGCCGCAGACGCGCATGACGCCCCGCCGCCCGATCCGCCAAAACGGGCCGCTGCGGCCACACCGCCCTCACCCCTCCCCACGCCTGCCAGCGCGCCGCTGGC
>JGI24740J21852_10001693_pt1 | contig 10119 bp, 7 predicted proteins | sample KBSCornC6_FD_21852 | JGI IMG/M metagenome (IMG submission 21852) | reverse complement strand
GCATGGCCCTCGTCCGAGAACGCTCCCGTCAACGACCGGCTGGCCGAGCGCGCCGCCGCCTCCGTCCCCGCATCGATCAGGTCACCCACCGCTTCGGCCTGGGCCAGATCGAGCTTGTCGTTCAGGAAGGCCCGCTCGGTGAACTCTCCAGGCGCCGCCAGGCGCAGTCCGATGTCCCGGCCGGCTTCCAGGCACCGCGCCACGAGCAGCTGCAGGACGACGGGTCCGCCGTGGCCCTGCAGCTCCAGGACTTCCTCGCCGGTGTAGGAATGGGGTGCCGGGAAGTGCAGGGCCAGGCCATGGTCGATCGGCTGGCCGCTGGCGTCTAGGAAGGGGAGGTAGGTCGCATGGCGCGGTGCCAAGGGCGTCGCGCCGCACAGCGCCTCGATCACCGGGCGCAGACCGTGGCCCGAGAGCCGCACGATGCCCACCGCGCCCCGGCCCGCGGCGGTCGTGATGGCGACGATGGGTTGATGATGGCGAGGCAGCATGTCGGCAGATTCCTTGCCCCGCGGGCACGAGGCGGCCCGGGCACCGCGGCGGCCGTCCAGGCTCAGACGGCCTGCGCCCGACCCTCCGGCAACCGCTAGATCGGCAAGGCGGTCTTGCGGCCTTGACGGACGAGCGCCGCTGTCACTTCCCGATCACGCCCAGGCGCTTGTTGATGACGTACTGCTGGGCGATCGACAAGATGTTGTTCGTCAGCCAGTACAACACCAGGCCGGCCGGGAAAAAGAAGAACATCACCGAGAACACCAGCGGCATGATCCACATCATCCGGGCCTGCATCGGGTCCGGAGGGGTCGGGTTCAGCCAGGTCTGCAGCAGGCTGGAGGCCGTCATCAGCAGCGGCAGGATGAAGAACGGGTCTTTGGCGGACAGATCGGTGATCCAGCCGAGCCACGGCGCACCACGCATTTCCACGGTGGACAGCAGCACCCAGTACAGCGCGATGAAGAAGGGCATCTGCACCATGATCGGCAGGCAGCCGCCGATGGGGTTGACGCCTTCCTCCTTGTAGATCTTCATCATCTCCTGCTGCAGCTGCTGCGGCTTGTCCTTCAGGCGCTCGCGCAACTCCATCACCCGGGGATTGACCGCCTTCATCTTGGCCATCGAGCGGTAGGCATACGCATTGAGCCAATAGAACGCGGCCTTGAGCACCACCACCAGGGCCACGATGGCCCAGCCCCAGTTGCCGAGGAGCTTGTGCAGCTGGGTCAGCAGCCAGAACAGCGGCTTGGACAGGATGGTGAACCAGCCATAGTCCTTGACCAGCTCCAGGCCGGGCGCCAGCGCGCTGAGCTTGTCTTCTTCCTGCGGGCCCACGAACAGGCGGGCCTCCTGGGCCTTGCTCGCCCCGGGCGCCACCGTGCCCAGCGGAACGATCATGCCCACCGAGTATTCATTGGCGTTGACCTTCTTGGTGAAGAACTCGCGGGCCTGGTGGTCAGCGGTGCCCAGCAACCAGGCCGACGCGTAATAGTGCTGCACCATCGCCACCCAGCCGTTGTCGGCCGACTTCTCGTACGAGGCGTTGCCCTTCTCGATGTCCTTGAACGGCACCTTCTGGAACTTCGAAGCGTTGGTGTAGATCGCCGGGCCGGTGAAGGTGAAGTAGAACTTCGACTCCCCAGGCGGCGGGTTGCCGTCACGCACCAGCTGCAGGTACAGCTGCGGGTCGACGGCGGCATTCGAGGCATTGAGCACCTCGTGCTGCACCCCGACGACGTAGTCGCCCCGCTTGAACGTGTAGGTTTTGACGAGCTTCACGCCACCCACTTCAGCGGATTCGAACTTCACCTTCAGCTCGTCGGCACCTTCCTTCAAGGCGGTCTCGCCCGGAACGAGGGCCATCGCCGTCACATGATTCGGCAAGGCGGCGCCACCGGCCGCGGGAATCAGGCCCGTCTGGGCGAGATAAAGGCGCTCGGGCGATTGGTCGAGCACCACCACGTGCTTCTTGGCATCGAACGGATCGACCTGCGTCAGCAACTCGACCCGGATCAGCGTACCGCCCTGCGTGTCCAACGTGGCCTTCACGAGGTCGGTCGTCACAGTGACCTTCTGCGACGCCGCGGTCACAGCCGATGTGACGGCGGGCACGGCCCCGGTCGCCGATCCCGACGCCGCCGCTGGCGAGGGCAGAGAGGCCGAGCTCGACGCATGGCCCGCGGTCGCCGCGGGCTTGGAAGGCGCGGGACTGAAGAACGAGGCATGCCCGTTGTGCTTGTTCCACGCATCCCAGATCAGGAAGAGTGACATCGAGAACACCACCCACAGCAGGGTGCGACGAATATCGGTCATGGGCGGGTCTTTTTGCGAAAGTTGAATCGGGAGAAAGAAGGTGTCGCCTGGTCCACATGCCGGGACAACAGGCCCCGTCCAGGTGGTGGCACGGGATCATGTCCCCCTGGACACCAGGGATGGCATCGGGCCAGGCGTCTCAAGGTCAGGTAACTGCCGGCCGCCGCGCCGTGGTGCTCGAGCGCTTGCAGGGCATAGATGGAACAGCTGGGCGTGAACCGGCAGGAACTGCCCAGCCATGCGCTCAGGAACAGCCGATAACCCCCGACCAGCAGCATCAATCCGCGACGGGGCGCATGGAAGAGCCAGGATTGCATCGCGGACAGCTGAGGAACCGAGGAGGGAAGTGACGCCAGCGGTCAGGCCGACACCCGTCTCGCCGCATGGCCGAGCAGGGCGCCCAACTCTTCCGCCGCCGCCAAGCGCAGAGCCTCCGAGGAAGCGCTGGGAAATTTCTGCTTGTCGAACGGCGTGCACAAACGAACCACCCACAGCCCTTGGGTCAAGCCCGTGTGCGAGGACGTTGCTTCTACCGGGTCGAGCCCGGCCAATCCGGCCTGGACGTTCACCGCATGGCGGATCTGCCGCTTGAGAAGCGCACGCGTCACGGCCCTGCGGGCGTGGCGCTTGGGCACCACCGATCCCAACCAGATGCCGTTCTCGACACGAGGAGAATCATCCACAGCCTGGTCGTCCAATGGCTCGACGGCTGTTGACAACTCGGCCTTGGCAGCGCTTGAAGCGGGCTTGACCTTCCTGCTGGGCAAGCCGGCAAGAAAATGAACGGCGAAATGCACACTGCGTGCGCAAATGGGTCGCCCCAGCACGCGTTCGAAGTCCACGGATCGCAGGATGCGGCCGATCACGGTGCCGCCCAGGTGCAGCCGCGCAGCACGGCAGAACGGTGAAACTCAGACGGCGAGGCGCTTGCGGCCCTTGGCACGGCGTGCGTTGATCACGGCACGGCCGCCGCGGGTCTTCATGCGGACCAGGAAACCGTGGGTACGGGCGCGGCGGGTCTTGGAAGCTTGGTAAGTACGTTTCATGGTCAACAATCCTGCTGTGAAAAGCCGTCGACCGCACGGAAGGGGTGCGGTCGAACACGTGGCCGGGGGCCCTGGAACCCGATGACATCCGCGCCGCCCCGGAGTCGACGCAACGCACCCGGGCAGATCGAAAGTTCAGGCGGCACTGCTGCCACCGCTGACCGGCATCCTCTTCGTCGAATCGGACTCCGCACAGCCTTCGGGAAACCCGCGATTACACCAAAAGGTGTCTTCAAAGTCAAAGTCTGACGGCATGGGAAGGCCCCCGGCGCGCGAATCCGGCCCTTCCAAAAACTGTGGATAACCGCGTTGCCACGGCCCCATCCCAACGTAGAATCCCGGCGCCCAGGAGGAAGTTTTCCACAACATGAATGCCGACCTGTGGCAGCGTGGCTGCGAACGACTCGCCGCCGAACTGCCCGAACAACAATTCAACACCTGGATTCGTCCACTGCCCGCGGCCAGCGTCACCGACGCCGGCCTGGACGGCGCGGTGGCTTCCTTGCGAGTGCCCAACCGCTTCAAGCTCGACTGGATCCGCAACCAGTACGCCACCCGCATCGAAGCCGTGCTCACCGAACTCGCAGGCAAGCCCGTGCGCCTTGACCTCACGTTGGCCCCACGGGACACCCCGGTGCCCAAGCCGGCCGATCCTCCCCGCACCGAAGGACCGTCGCCCGTCATCCACCTGTTGAACGACGGACCGCGTCAGGCGGCCCCGGCCGCCGCGGTGCCGCGCTCGAACGCGGCTCTCCCCGTTTTGCCGCGGCACCGACTCAATCCCGCCCTGACCTTCGACACGCTGGTGGCCGGCCGGGCCAACCAGATGGCGCGTACCGCCGCGCTGCACGTGGCCGGGGCGCCCGGCCAGATGTACAACCCCTTGTTCATCTACGGCGGCGTCGGCCTCGGCAAGACCCACCTCGTCCATGCGGTCGGCAACGCCTTGCTCGCCGACCGCAGCGACGCCCGCGTCCTGTACCTGCATGCCGAACAGTTCATCACCGACGTGGTGAAGAACTACCAGCGCAAGACCTTCGACGAGCTGAAGGCCAAGTACCACCAGCTCGACCTCCTGCTCATCGACGATGTGCAATTTTTCGCCGGCAAAGAACGCACGCAGGAGGAGTTCTTCAACGCCTTCGAAGCCTTGCTGGCCAAACGCGCCCACATCATCATGACCAGCGACACCTATCCCAAGGGACTGGTGGACATCGACGAGCGCCTCACCTCGCGCTTCGATGCCGGCCTGACCGTCGCCATCGAGCCGCCCGAGCTGGAGATGCGCGTCGCCATCCTGATGAAGAAGGCCGATGCCGAAGGCACGCCCATGCCCGAGGACGTCGCCTTCTTCGTGGCCAAGAACGTGCGGGCCAACGTCAGGGAACTCGAAGGGGCGCTGCGCAAAATCCTCGCGTACTCCCGCTTCTCGCTGAAGGACATCAACATCCAGCTGGCGCGCGAGGCCCTGAAAGACCTGCTCTCCATCCAGAACCGGCAGGTCGGGGTCGAGAACATCCAGAAGACCGTGGCCGACTTCTACAAGATCAAGGTCGCCGACATGTACAGCAAGAAGCGTCCCGCCAGCATCGCCCGGCCACGCCAGATCGCCATGTACCTGGCCAAAGAGATGACCCAGAAGAGCCTGCCGGAAATCGGCGAACTCTTCGGTGGACGGGACCACACCACCGTGCTGCACGCCGTTCGCAAGATCGCGGCGGAACGCCAGAAGAACACCGAACTCAACCAGCAGCTGCACGTGCTGGAGCAGACCTTGAAAGGATGACGCCGATCGACACCGCGCAACCCCGCCCGGTCGGGCACGAAGAAAGCATCGAACTGTCAAGCAGCAAGTCTGGGGACAACTTCGGAACAAGTCGGAAGTTGTGCACAGGTTGGAAGCCGGTCCTGAAGTTGTTGTCGTCGGCTCCCGGACTTCCCGGGGTCTGGCCCACAGGGTTCTTGGCAAGGTAAGCGGTTGATGGAAAAGGAGAAAATGACGTTCTCCACAGGAAGCGTCGTTCCCTACTATGACAACTAAATTAAGAGGCTGACATGATTGTCTTAAAAGCAGCACAAGAAAAAATTCTGACTGCTCTGCAAGCCGTCTCAGGAATCGTCGAGCGCAGGCACACCCTGCCGATCCTGGCCAACGTGCTGATCCGCAAGACGGGATCGCAGATCGAGTTCACCACCAGCGACCTGGAGATCCAGGTGCGCACGTCCACGGAGCTGGGCGGAGACTCGGGCAATTTCACGACCACCGTCGGCTCGCGCAAGATGATCGACATCCTGCGCTCCTTGCCGTCTGACCAGACCGTCAGCCTGAGCGCGAACCAGAACAAGCTGACCCTCCAGGGCGGCAAGAGCCGGTTCACCCTGCAGACCCTGCCCAGCGACGATTTCCCCCTGGTGCAGGAGGCGGCCGACTTCGGGCCCATGTTCAGCCTGCCGCAGAAGACGCTCAAGGACCTGATCAACCAGGTGCACTTCGCGATGGCCGTGCACGACATCCGCTACTACCTGAACGGCATCCTCTTCGTGGCCGAAGGCGCCAGCCTGATCCTGGTCGCGACCGATGGCCACCGTCTGGCGCTGGCCCAGGCCACACTCGATGTCGAGATCCCCAAACAAGAGGTCATCCTGCCGCGCAAGACGGTGCTGGAACTGCAGCGCCTCTTGAAGGACGGCAAGGACAGCGAAAACAGCGTCATCGAGATGCGCTTCGCCGGCAACCAGGCGAAGTTCAGTTTCAGCGAGATGGAGTTCGTCACCAAGCTGGTCGAAGGCAAGTTCCCCGACTACAACCGGGTCATCCCGAAGAACCACAAGAACAGCGTGGTCCTGGGCCGGGCCGCACTCTTGTCCAGCCTGCAGCGCGCCGCCATCCTGACGAGCGAGAAGTTCAAGGGCGTGCGGGTCAACATTGAACCCGGCACCCTGCGCATCGCCTCCAGCAATGCCGAGCAGGAAGAAGCCAAGGAAGAACTCGAGATCGACTACAACGGCGACACCATCGAGATCGGTTTCAACGTCACCTACCTGATGGACGCGCTGGCCAACATGAGTGTCGACATGGTCAAGCTCGAACTGCAGGACACAAATTCGAGCGTCTTGATCACGGTGCCCGAGCAGACCGGTTTCAAGTACGTCGTGATGCCGATGCGGATTTGACCGGGGCAAAATGGCAAGCCGATGGCCTTGGAACGGCTGATCGGCTTGGACCCGACGGGCCCATGGGCGCCTGTCGCCCAGGTGGCAGGGCGGCCTGTGTCCCACGTGCCCGAGCACGAAAAGAGACCCAGAAAAATTGATGTTCTGCGCTGGCCCACCCGGCCGCGCACAGAAGAAGATGTTCAAGGGACTGCGATCCTCCCAGTGCAGCCCAAACCATGAGTGTGACCCGACATGAGCGACGACCAGACCCTTCCAAGCGGCGATGACCAGGCCAGCAAGCGCACGGCTGCCGACCACGCGGCCGACAGCGCGGCCTACGGCGAAGGCAGCATCCAGATCCTCGAAGGCCTGGAAGCGGTGCGCAAGCGCCCGGGCATGTACATCGGCGACACCTCCGACGGCACGGGCCTGCACCACCTGGTGTTCGAAGTGGTCGACAACTCGATCGACGAGGCCCTCGCCGGCCACTGCGACGACATCGTCGTCACCATCCACACCGACAACTCCATCAGCGTGACCGACAACGGGCGGGGCATTCCCACCGGCGTCAAGATGGACGACAAGCACGAGCCCAAGCGCAGCGCCGCCGAGATCGCGCTGACCGAACTGCACGCCGGCGGCAAGTTCAACCAGAACAGCTACAAGGTCTCCGGCGGGTTGCATGGCGTGGGCGTGAGCTGCGTCAACGGCCTGAGCAAGTGGTTGCGCCTGACGGTGCGCCGCGACGGCAAGGTGAACTACCTCGAGTTCAAGCAGGGTGTGCCGCAGGATCGCCTGATCGAGGTGCGCGACGGGGTCGAAACCTCGCCCATGAAGGTGATCGGCGAAACCGAGAAGCGAGGCACCGAGGTGCACTTCCTGCCCGACCTCGAAATCTTCTCCAACATCGACTTCCACTACGAGATCCTGAGCAAGCGCCTGCGCGAACTGAGCTTCCTCAACAACGGCGTGAAGATCCGCCTGGTCGACGAGCGCAACAACCGCGAAGAGAACTTCGCCTTCGCCGGCGGCGTCAAGGGTTTCGTCGACTTCATCAACACCGGCAAGAAGACCTTGCACGGCAACATCTTCCACGCCACCGGCGAGAAGCTCAGCGACCAGGGCACCAGCATCACCGCCGAGGTGGCGATGCAGTGGAACGACAGCTTCTCCGAAAACGTTTTGTGCTTCACCAACAACATCCCGCAGCGTGACGGCGGCACCCACCTGACCGGCCTGCGCGCCGCCATGACCCGGGTGATCAACAAGTACATCGACGACAACGACCTGGCCAAGAAGGCCAAGGTCGAGGTCAGCGGCGACGACATGCGCGAGGGCCTGTGCTGTGTGCTGAGCGTGAAGGTGCCCGAGCCCAAGTTCTCCAGCCAGACCAAGGACAAGCTCGTCAGCAGCGAGGTGCGTGGCCCTGTCGAAGACGTTGTCAGCAAGGCCCTGACCGACTACCTGCTCGAGAACCCGGCCGACGCCAAGATCATCTGCGGCAAGATCGTCGAAGCCGCCCGGGCCCGTGAAGCCGCCCGCAAGGCCCGCGACATGACCCGCCGCAAGGGCGTGCTCGACGGCATGGGCCTGCCCGGCAAACTGGCCGACTGCCAGGAAAAGGACCCGTCCTTGTGCGAGATCTACATCGTGGAGGGCGACTCCGCCGGCGGCTCCGCCAAGCAAGGGCGTGACCGCAAGTTCCAGGCGATCCTGCCGCTGCGCGGCAAGATCCTGAACGTCGAACGGGCACGTTTCGAGCGCCTGCTGACCAGCAACGAAATCCTCACCCTGATCACCGCGCTCGGCACCAGCATCGGCAAGGAAGAATTCAACCCCGACAAGCTGCGCTACCACCGCATCATCATCATGACTGACGCGGACGTCGATGGTGCCCACATCCGAACCTTGTTGCTGACCTTCTTCTACCGGCAGATGCCCGAGATCGTCGAGCGCGGCCACATCTACATCGCCCAGCCGCCGCTGTACAAGGTCAAGCTCGGCAAGGAAGAGCAGTACCTGAAGGACGGCACCGAGCTCGACGCCTACCTGCTCAAGGTCGCGTTGAAGGATGCGCGCCTGGAGACGGGCGTCGACGGCCAAGTGCTGAGCGGCGAGACGCTCGAATCACTCGCACGCCAGTACGTGCTGGCCAACAACGTGGTCGACCGCCTCAGTGCCTGGATGGACGTCGAGGCCCTGCGCACCATGGCCAACGGCCTGATCCTGAACCTCGACTCCCTCGAAGCCGCCGAGACGTCCGCCCTGGCCCTGAAAGCGGCGTTGCACGACGCCGAAGTCACCGCCGAATTCGACACCCGCAGCGACAAGCACATCCTGCGCATCAGCCGCATGCACCACGGCAACGTGAAGAGCAGCGTCATCAGCGCCGACTTCGTGCACGGCGCCGACTACGAAGTCCTCAGCACCGCGGGCCTGACCTTCAAGGGACTGGTCAGCAGCGAGGCCGTGATCAAGCGGGGCGAAGGCGAAAAGCAGAAGGAGTCGCGGGTCGGTGACTTCCGCCAAGCCATGGCCTGGTTGATCGGCCAAGCGGAGAACGCCGTCGGACGACAGCGCTACAAAGGCTTGGGCGAGATGAACCCCGAGCAGCTATGGGAAACCACGATGGATCCGCAGGTGCGCCGGCTTTTGCGGGTGCAGATCGATGACGCGATCGAGGCCGACCGGGTGTTCACGACCCTGATGGGGGATGAGGTGGAGCCGCGGCGGGAGTTCATTGAGACGAATGCGTTGCGGGCGGCGAATATTGATGCTTGAGATTTGTGTAGGGCGCGACATAAGACGCGAAATTGCGGCTCAATAGATGAAAATACTATGGATTCGCCATTTTTATAGTCATCCCTGCTGCTTCTAGGGGGTGATGTCAACAGCTACCGACGTTCCGCTTGCTGATGGCGAAGGTGAGACTGGTTTCACTGACGTGCTTTGTAGGCTTTCAAGGTTTGTGGGTCTGCTCCGGGATAGATGGGACCGGCCGCCGGTACGTCAGGTTGCACGATGTGAGCTAGCACGGCTTGGTCGGTTGCCAGCTCATCGAAGAGCCGTCCGCTGTAGCTTTGCTTGTAAACCTGGACCGTTTGCGGGCACATCCAGCCCAGCACATCCAACATTTCCGCTCGTCGACTCTTTACGCGGTCCAGCACCTCAGTCCAGTGTTGAGAGGCGCTGTTGCGATACCAGCCTTCCGTCCACACCGGCTTGCAGTGGGCGACGCGGTTACGCCAGCCCTTGACATCCTTAACTTTGTCGACTGCGGCCTTGCGATTGTCCGCATGATTCCAATGCTTCCCAGGTTTCCTCGGATAGTGAGCAAAGACTTCGAGGAAGGTTCGAAACTGTATAACTGGTGTTGGAAGCTGCTGTTCCAGAACGTTCGGCCAGACCCCGAACGACAGACGGGCAACTACTCGATCCGGTGATGGTTGAGTCTTTAGACGTACCTTTTGCTCGTCGCACAGTACGCGCTCGACCTTGTCGAAGGTCTCTCCCTCTAGATTCCTTGACCAAGAGAATTTGCAGTAATTGAGTCAAATTTTTCTATGCGGCGATTTGGCCCTCATCACACCAGGAATGGATAGCGGCTTGG
>JGI24740J21852_10001690_pt1 | contig 10132 bp, 9 predicted proteins | sample KBSCornC6_FD_21852 | JGI IMG/M metagenome (IMG submission 21852) | reverse complement strand
AGGTGCGGTTCAGCAAGAATTTGACCGCAACGGACGCAAACCTCACGCGCAAGGTTTTCTCGGCGAAGGAGGTTCCGGCAACCGCCGATATCGCCGCGAGGCTGAATTTGCAGCCGGGCGAGACGGTGCTTGAAATGTGCGTGGTCGCCTATGACGATGCGCTTCCCGTCTCGGTCGTCATGCGCAGCTGCTCGGCTGAGCGTTTTCCGGGCCTGACGGAGAAATTCGCCACAACGAGCTCATTCACAGCGGCATTGAAGGGGTATGGCGTGGCCGACTATTGGCGCCGCTCCACTGACATCACGGCGCGCATGCCCACAGAGACCGAAGCGCGCTTGTTGCAGCAATCGCGGCTGACGCCGGTGCTTGCCTATGCTGGCGAGGACATCGATGCCGATGGTACGGTCATTTCCTGCCAGATCGGCTGCTTCGCTTCCGAGCGGGTCGTCGTCACGGTCTAAACCTCAGACCTTGAGGACCTTCCCCGGATTCATGATGCCTGCCGGGTCGAAGGCCGTCTTGATCCGGCGCATCAGGTCGATCTCGATCTCCGAGCGGATGGAAGCCAGTTCATCGCGCTTCAGCTGGCCGATGCCGTGCTCGGCCGAGATCGAGCCGCCATGCTGCAACACAAGCCCATGCACGATCTTGTTGATCTCGCGCCAGCGTCCGATGAACTCGGCCTTGTCGGCGCCGACGGGCTGCGAGATGTTGTAGTGGATATTGCCGTCGCCCATGTGGCCGAAGGCGCAGACGCGGGCGCCAGGCATAGCGGCGACAACGGCCTTTTCGGCTTCCGCCATGAATTGCGGGATCTGCGCCACTGGCACGGAAACGTCATGCTTGATCGAGCCGCCTTCCGGCTTCTGCGCGTCCGACATGCTCTCGCGCATATGCCAGATGGCCTTCTGCTGCGTCTCTGAGCTGGCGATGGTGGCGTTCTGGATTAGGCCGGCCTCATAGCCTTGTTCGAGCAGCGCGGTCATCATCCGCTCCGCCGTCTCCGCCGAATCGGAGGTGGAGATGTCGATCAGCACATACCAGGGATGCACCGTCTCCAGCGGATCGCGCACGCCCGGTATATGCCGCGTGGTGAATTCGACGCCGATGCGCGGCATCAGCTCGAAACCGGTCAGCGCCGTGCCGCAGAGGCTGGAGGCATTCTTGAATAGCGTCAGCGCGTCATCGACCGATTGTAGGCCGGCAAAGGCGACCTGATGGCCAAGCGGCTGCGGAAAGAGTTTTAGCACCGCACCGGTAATGACCCCAAGCGTGCCTTCCGCGCCGATGAAGAGATCGCGCAGGTCATAGCCGGTATTGTCCTTCTTCAGGCGGCGCAATCCGTTCCAGATCTCGCCCGTGGGCAGCACGACTTCAAGGCCGAGGCAGAGCTGGCGCATGTTGCCATAGGCAAGAACGGCCGTGCCGCCGGCATTGGTGGAAAGATTGCCGGCGATGCGGCAAGAGCCTTCCGAGCCGAGCGAGAGCGGAAACATGCGGCCATGCTCGGCTGCCGCCTTGTGAACATCGGCCAGGATGCAGCCGCCATCGACGATCATCGTATTGCCGACAGGATCGATATCGCGGATGCGGTTCATGCGTTCCAGCGAGAGGATGATGTCTGAGCCGCCCTCGCGCGGCGTCTGTCCGCCGACAAGACCGGTATTGCCGGTCTGGGGTACGATGGCCGTGCCGGTTTCGCTGGCAAGCTTGAGGATAGCCGAAACCTCTTCCACCGAGCCGGGCTTCAGCAGCATAGGCGAAGCGCCATGATAGAGCCCACGGTTTTCCACCAGATGCGGCGCAATTTCCGCCGGGTCTCGCACGGCATGTTTTTCGCCGACGATGGTGGCGAAGCGATCGAGGAGGTCGGAAGAGGAGGCGGAGCTGCTCATGGCGTTTCCTTTGCCTGATGGTGTCGGGTCGGTTTAGTCTCTGGGCGCGGCCGCGCGGCGCAGCCGGTCGTTGATAGCCTCGCCGAGGCCCTCGTCGGGAATATGCGAAAAGGCAATTGTCGTTGCACCGGTGGCATCGGCGCGCTTCATGAAATCGAAGAGGTTTGCAGCGGCTTCGGCGAAAGATCGCCGGTGGTGCTCAGATCCAGCACGGCAACGGCGTTCTCGCTGCCGGGAATGTTTGGCGTGCCGAAGCGAATCAGCGCCTCGCTTGCGGAAACCTCCGTGGCGTCGAGCCGCACCGCCGCTCCCGGCGCATAATGCGAAGCAAGCATGCCTGGCGCCTCGATGGCAGCGGAGGCCTTCTTCTTGCGCTTCAGCGCCTTGCCGGCTACCCGTTCGATCTCGCTTGCCGCCAGCCCGCCGGGCCGCAGCAGGCGCATCTCGCCATCCTCGACCTTGACAATCGTCGACTCCACGCCGACGACCGATGATCCGGCGTCGAGAATAAGAGTAATCCGCTCCCCAAGGTCGTCGTCCACGTGATCGGCGCTGGTGGCGCTGATCTTGCCCGAGGTATTGGCGCTCGGTGCTGCAAGCGGGCGGCCGAAGGCGCGGATCAGCTCGCCGGCAAAGCCCTGCGGCACGCGGATGCCGACCGTGTCGAGGCCGGCGGTTGCCAGCGGATGAATGCCGCTATCGGGCTGGAGCGGCAGCACCAGCGTCAGCGGCCCGGGCCAGAAGGCTTCCGCGAGCTTGCGCGAGATGGGGTCGAAGATCGCATAGCGCTCGGCCATGGCGAGATCGCTCATATGGCAAATCAACGGATTGAAGCGCGGCCGGCCCTTCGTCTCGTAGATCCGGGTAATGGCGGCGGGATTAGTGGCATCGGCGGCAAGCCCGTAGACCGTCTCCGTCGGCAGCCCGATCGGCAGACCCTCGGCAAGGGTCGCCGTCGCCACTTCTATTGCCATTTGCGGATGTTCGAGAATGTCTATGTGTCGTGCCATGGCCTGCCTGCTTGCAGTTCAGGCCGTTTCTTATGCTCTTCGAGTTTTCGGATCAATCGTCAAAGCTGGCGAATGATGTCGCGGAGCTGCTCGTTGCGGGCGCCGAGGAGAAGAACATTGCGGATGGCGATCTGCGGATCGTGGGTGTGGAACAGCACGCCGTTGCCTCTGACGTCGCGATTGATCGTCAGCTTCTTGTCTTCGGCTTCCTTGTCCGGATGGATCGCGACGGCGAAATACATCCGCGAATATTTGAGGCTGATGTCTTCGAAGAAGTTCTCTTCCTGGCCGATCCGGGCGAAGAAGTTGGCGATATAGAAAGCCCAGTTTACGTCCTCATAATGCGCGAACTGCGTCCGCGCCGCGGTCACGTGGCAATAGCCGAGATGCGGCGTGTCCTTCAGCGTGTGATGAAAGATGAGCTTCGGGAAGCGGATGGACCTATGGAAATTGTTGAGCCGGTCGTGGGTCTTCTCGCCGGCGTCCCTGAGCTTCAGCGCCGTACGTTCGGCCACCTGTTCGTGGGTGAGGTATTCCCGCTCTTCCGCCAGCCAATGCGGCCTGTTGCGGTTGATACGGCCGGTGCGCAGGAATTCGGTGTACCCCGTCGTCGATACCGGCTGCGCCGGTTCGGGCTCGGCGGGCTTCCCAGCGTCGAAATATCTGAGTTTGGCCATGCCGGATCTCGCTATAAAACTCTTTGGCGATATGATGAACCACGGAGCTTGAGCCGAGCTTGATCGTGCCGGATTGAAGGCGCCCCGATAGCGGCTCCGTTGGCGCTTTCTGCCGCCCAATTGTTCCCCTGATTGCCGGCCATTCGCTGACCTGTCGCAATCAGGATAAAGCGTCATTGGCGGAATGGATATGCGATGCTTTGACCATCTCCGATGCAAGCGCCCAAGTAATTGAATTGCCTGTCAATATTCTCACGCTATGCAACCGTCCTATCGTCCGGTTTCACCTGTCGTCAAATTCGAAGCCGATGTCGCATTGCAGCGCAGCGGCAGACGCGGCCGAGAGCTATGATGATATCAATCTCAAGGTGCCGTCTGCTAGGGAGACGGAGAATTGGGAAGCCGGTCAAAATCCGGCGCTGCCCCCGCAACGGTGGTGGAGTGAGGCATGGCGGATAAAGCCACTGGGCCGATTGGTCTGGGAAGGTGCCATGGGGTCCTGGCAACAGGGCCGCTCCAGAGCCCGGAAACCAGCCTTGGGCACATATGGTTTACTGACCGCGGCGGGCGGTCGGGGGATTGCTTTCGGCCGTTCCCAACGGCCTTGCATGTCCTCTGCTCGTCTTCCGGTATTGCGCAAGGATAGGCAAATGGATATCGGCAGCAAAGTTCTGCGGCAACTGAAGAACCACCGGACGGGTTTCAGCCTGGAGCAACCCTTCTACACTGATCCGGAATACTTCAAGCTCGACATGGAGACGATCTACTATCGCGACTGGCTGTTCATCGGCCATGATTGCGAAGTGCCGCGTGCGGGCAATTACTTCACCGTCCAGATCGGTGATTATCCCGTCGTCATCGTCCGTGGCCGCGATCAGGTCATCCGCGCCTTCCACAATAGCTGCCGTCACCGCGGCTCGCGCGTCTGCACGACCGAGCGCGGATCGTCGGCAAAGCTCGTCTGCCCGTATCACCAATGGACCTACGAACTCGACGGCTCGCTACTCTTTGCCCGACAGATGGCCGAGGATTTCGACAAGAGCCAGTATTCGCTGAAGCCGGTTCACTGCGAAAGTGTCGGCGGCTACATCTTCATCTGCCTCGCGCAGAACGCTCCCGATTTCGCGCCGGTTCGCGCCACGGTCGAGCCCTACATGGCCCCGCATCGCATCAGCGAAGCCAAGGTCGCCTTCCAGAGCACGATCATCGAAAAGGGCAACTGGAAGCTCGTCTGGGAAAACAACCGCGAGTGCTATCACTGTGCGGCCAATCACCCCGAACTCTGCCGCACCTTCCCGGAAGCTCCGACGGTTACCGGCGTGCAGGGCGCGATGAGCGATCCCGTCATCACCGAGCACTGGGCGCGCTGCGAAGCCGCAGGCCTGCCGAGCGAATTCAAGATCTCTCCTGACGGACAGTTCCGCACCGCCCGCATGCCGCTGATCGAAGGCGCCGAAAGCTACACCATGTCCGGCCAGAATGCCGTCAGGCGGCCGCTCTCGCCCGACGTGACGATCAACGGCATCGGCACCATGTTGCTCTTCCACTATCCGACGACATGGAACCACATGCTCGGCGACCACGCGATTTCCTTCCGTGTCCTGCCGATCAGCGCCGAGGAAACCGCCGTGACCACGAAGTGGCTCGTTCACAAGGATGCGGTCGAAGGCGTCGACTACAATCTCGAGGAACTGACGCACGTCTGGACCGAAACCAACGATCAGGACCGCCGGATCGTCGAGGAAAATGCCTTCGGCATCCGCTCGCCTGCCTATGAGCCCGGTCCTTATTCGGAAATCCATGAAGGCGGCGTCATGCAGTTCGTCGAATGGTACACGACTTTCATGATCAACCGGCTGCAAGGCGACCAGGCCAAGCTGTCGGCGGTTGCCTGAGCATGAACATGGCCGTCTCCCTTCCNCATCGCCATCTCGACCAAATGCAGCCTTGGAGCGACAGGCAGCATCTGCTCGAATGTCTCTCAGTCACGCCCGAAGCGCCCGATGTGATGACCTTNACCTTCGGGTCCGATAAGGACAACTGGTTCCGCTATCTGCCGGGCCAGTTCGTGACGCTGGAGCTGCCGGCGGCTCCGGAGCCGGTCATGCGCACCTATACCCTGTCGTCCACGCCGTCGCGGCCCTTCTCGGTCGCCGTGACGGTGAAGGCGCAGAAAGATAGCATCGGCACGCGCTGGATGTTCGAGAACCTGAAGCCGGGCATGCGCATCAAGGCTTTCGGCCCGCTCGGCGATTTCAGCCACATCCGTCATCCGGGCGAGAAATATCTCTTCGTCTCGGCCGGCTCCGGCATCACGCCGATGATGTCGATGACGCGGTATATGTCGGACATAGCGCCGCTGTCTGACATTACTTTCGTCAATTGCTCGCGCAGCCCGACGGACATCATCTTCCGCTCCGAGCTCGAATATCTCGCCCGCTTCATGCCGAACCTCGATCTCGGCTTCATCGTCGAAGGCTGCGGCCGCACCGATCTCTGGTCGGGGCTGAAGGGCCGCATCGACAAGGCGAAGATCGGCCTGCTGGCGCCTGATTTCATGGATCGCACCATTTTCTGCTGCGGCCCGGAAGTCTTCATGGATGCCGTGCGCTCGATGCTTGAAGCGCATGGCTTCGACATGTCACGCTACCATCAGGAAAGCTTCCAGCCGGCCTCTGCGGCGACACCGCTTGCGGAAGTCTCCGACGATGCTTCCGACGAAGCCGCGACCACGATCCGCTTCACGATGGCGGGCAAGGATGTGGCCTGTGCGGCGGGCCAGACCGTGCTTCAGGCGGCGCGGGGCGCCGGCGTGCGCATCGGTGCAGCCTGCGAATCCGGCCTCTGCGGCACATGCCGGGTCATGAAGCTTTCGGGCGAAGTCGAGATGAGCCACAATGGCGGCATCCTCGATGATGAGATCGACGAGGGTTACATCCTCGCCTGCTGCTCGCGCCCGAAGACGGATGTGCAGATCGAGGCCTAGAGCCGGATGATTTTAGGTCTATTCGACCTAAAATCTGAATCCGCTCTAGCGCCAAAGAAGTGGAGCATGATGTCGTTCGAAAACCGCCCAAACTTTTCGGCATCACGCTCTAGAAATCCTGGTAGTTTAGCTCGTTGATCTCGACCGGCTTGGTTTGCGGGGTCGAGGCCGTGACGACGGGGTCGATCTCGAGCATGAGGGAAACGAGCATCTGCCGCGGCCCGCTGCACATCTGTGCGAGCGCGATCGTCAGGTCCGGCGCGGGCAGCGGTTTCGCCGGCAGGAGATCGCCCTGCGGCCAGATCCTAGCGAGCTGAACCTTCGTCATCGGCACGACGTTGACATCGATATCGGTAAGCGTGCCCGGGACCCGATAGGGGCAGCTTTTCTCCGAACAATTGTCCGACGAAGCAAACTGCCAGATGGCATAATTGTCCCAGTTGCCGAGCGGGAAAGTGCCTTTGACATCAGGCTTGTAGCGCGCATACCACAAGGGCAGCCGCGACAGCAGCGGATAGGTGCCCCGGTGGTCGGCTATGTATCGCGCCGTGTTGTGATTGACGTAAAGGATGGGGTAGCGGCCGGTTCTGACCTTGATGTGGGCGACATAGATCTGCGCATCGTCGAGCGACATGAATTGCGTCGCATCCATGCCGTCGATGTCGAGTACCATCAGCTCATCGGGTTGCGGATCGGCATAATCGAGAAAATGATTGGCCTGGTCGATCGGATTGCCGGGCCGCCCCAGATGATAGGCGCCCCATAACAGGCCATTCGATTTTGCCAGCATGCGGCGCGTTTGAAACAGTTCGCGGCTGACGGCGTATTTGCGCCACATCGTCCTGCAATGGGCCACGGTATCGCCGCCATGGTCGCCGGTGCAACTGAAGCTTTCAGGAAGTCCGTCGGACGCCTTTGAGATGAAACCGGCAATCCGCTTGTCCTGCAGGAGTGCGGCCCAGTCGATGGTGTTCAGCTCGTAAGCATCGACAATCAGGGCGTTTTTCGGGTCGCCCCAGGGCTGGCTCTCACCGGCCGAAGGCTTGGAGACCGGCCCCATCAGGGCCAGGATCGTCAACAAGCTGTAAATGAGGAGGTTACTCTTTCGGTATCCTTTCATGAAATAATAGTAAGGATTGCTGGTTAATCTTGGGTTAAGAAAGCAATCACTATAAATTCGTCATGGAGCCCCTCGTAACTCCTTAAATCGGTAGGGATTTGAGGAACTAAACAACGCGCCGCCGCGTTTCTTGTCGTCTATTCGGATATGCGACGAAGCAGGCAGCGAAACCTTGCTCGGGAAGCATTCCCGACATGAAACGCCTACAGGCTTGAGTATCAAGCCGAACCAGGGAATGGAGATGAAAATGCTTGGTTTCCGTGCAAAAATCGCGACAGTCGCCTTAACGGCTGCAGTCGCCCTGACGAGCTTCACACCGTCTTTCGCTATGCAGATGCCTGCCGCACCGGTCGTAAAGCAGTCCGCGCCCACCCAGGCCGCGCCTGATAATGTCGAACAGGTGCAGTGGCGTCATGGTGGTTACTATCGCCGCGGCTGGTATGGCGGCTACCGCGGTTATCGCGGTGGCTATCGTCATGGTTATCGCTATCATGACGGCTATTGGTTTCCGCTGGCAGCCTTCGGCGCAGGCGCGCTGATCGGCGGTGCGATTGCCAGCCAGCCGCGCTATTACGAACCGGCTCCGGCCCCGAGCGCCGGCATCAATCCGCGTCATGTCGAATGGTGCGAGGGACGCTATCGTTCCTACCGCGCTTACGACAATACGTTCCAGCCGAACTCCGGCCCGCGCCGTCAGTGCTACTCGCCGTATTTCTAAGCGGCGCTTCCAGAACTGCCAATGTCAGCCGTCCGGTTTCCCGCCGGGCGGCTTTTTCATGCTTTGACGTCAGAGAATATTGACCCGCTTGAGCAGCCACCATGCCAGCAGCATGGAGGCGATGATGAAGCCAACCGCATATCCCGTACCGCTCGCTCCACCCGCCAGCGGCAGCCCCGATGTATTCATGCCGAAGAAGCCTGTCACCAGCGTCGGCGGCAGCAGAAATGCTGTCATGATCGACAGGATATAGAGATGCCGATTGATCTCGGAGGCGAGCTTGGAATCGATTTCTTCGTGCAACAGCCTCGCCCGTTCCTGCAGCGCATAGACGTCGTGTTCGACCGCTTCGAGGCGCCCCGTCAGCCGGCCAGCGACATCCTCGAAGCCGAGCGGCATTTCCTCATCGTCCGAGGCGGCGGCATGGCGCATCAGCGAGAGAACGGTGCGCAGATGGCGATGCAGACGCACGATGGTCCTGCGGATGGGCGGCAGCTTGGCACGCTCGTCGCGCGACGTATTGCCGTGGACGAAATCCTCGATGGCATTCAACTCTTCGCTGATCTCGATGACGACGGAGATCAGGGTTCGTTGGAACTCGACGACGATCAGCTCGAAGATATCGATCGGGCCTGAAAATCGCGCAGCATTCTTCTCGATCAGCACACGGGTCCGGTCGAGGCTGCGCAGCGGCTGCAGCCGGGTAGTGATCAGCATGCGATCGGTGAGGGCGAAATGCAGCCAGCCGATATCGTGCGTATTGTGGGCGAAGTCTCGCTGGAAATCGACCAACGTGCCGAAAAGCATCTGCTCGTCGACCGTAATGGTCGCATGGGTCTCATGCGTGGTCAGAGCGATGCGGGCGGCTTCGTTCAATCCGGGTGCATCCCCGAGAAAGGCGGGCACGCGCGCATCGACGAGATTGAGATGCAGCCAGAGAAAACCGTCATCGCTGAAGAGAGTCGAGCGATGGGTATCGTCGGGCAGACGCTCCGGCTTTGCTGCACCGGAACGGAGACGGTATGCCCAGATAAAACCGGGTATGATATTGACTGACGTGAGCGTGTTCATGGGGGCATCGTTCGCTTTGTCTGAACAGTTGCCATAGTCTTCATTCATGACGGTTGTTTATGCAAGTCCGAGCTCCGATGGAATAATCGCGGACATTGGCGGCAATGTCACAGTGATGCGGCGCGCGTAAGACCTATCTGAGAGTGGGGTTCGCGGGGGATGGAAATCAACACTTCGCCGGTTTGAGAAAATTGACGTTTACGTAAAAATAAACTAGCTGTAACCAGAATATCATCGATGATCCGGGTGAGGCGGCTCATTGTCAGCAAAAGTGCGGAGGAAGCAGCATGTACAAGGCGCCAGTCGAAGAAATCGCATTCACGCTGAAGCATGTCGCGGGCATGGAACGCGCAATGGAAGAGGGCATTCTCGGCGATCTGAGCCTTGATGTTGTCGATGCCATCCTGTCGGAGGCCGGTCGTTTCGCGAGCGAGGAGGTACAGCCGCTCGCCGAGAATGGCGATAGGCAGGGCGCAAGGCTGGTGGATGGTAAGGTGGTTCTTCCCGAGGGTTGGGAAAAGCTCTATCGCGATTGGATCGCTGGCGGCTGGAACGGCCTTACCGCACCGGAGGAGTTCGGCGGTCAAGGCCTGCCGCACATGCTGAACATAGCGACCCTGGAAATGTGGAATTCCGCCTCCATGGCCTTCGGTCT
>JGI24740J21852_10001684_pt1 | contig 10151 bp, 13 predicted proteins | sample KBSCornC6_FD_21852 | JGI IMG/M metagenome (IMG submission 21852) | reverse complement strand
ATCTCCCGCTCGTTGCCGAGCGGGACAGTGTTCTATACGTGGGTCAACATTCGATGCAAAAACCTACCTCGGGTGGGTCAGGATTCGGTGCAAATCAACACGCAGGCCCTGCAGGCTTCCGCGCGCGGATCGAATCGTCGATGCATTGGGCCAACCCTTCGCAATAGGGATGCATCACCGAGTAAGCTGCGGGAAGAGAGGGCCAGTCACCGTGTTGTCGAAAGCATGGGTGCAAGTTGTTGGACCGCACGCTGCACCGCAAGCCGCAGCAGCCCGACCTGCTCCTCTGAGCCAGACCAGACCAACAGAAGATGATCATTGGGAAGGCGCGCCACGTACCAGACACCGGAATCGGCCCAGACCAAACCATCGTCGCAACGTGACGGTGTAAGAAACGACAGATGGTTGTCCACGCTTGTGGCCAGCCCCGCTGCGCAGGCAGCAGGCGCATCGCCATCAAAGGCGCCGGTCGACGCGAGGACCAGACCGTCGGGTGTCGCCACCGCAGCGCCCTTCAGGTGGGTACAGTGCGCAGCCAGTCCTTCAAAGACGTCGTGAATAGTGAGCGGCGGTATCACAGTCCGTTCTCCCCGCAATTCTGTTGGCCGTAGAACGACAGCAGGCGGCGCCCGAGGTGAAGCAGCGCCGGACTGCGACGGTCAATAGGCTCTGACGCAACGAGATCGACGCGGTGCAAACCAAACCGCAATGTGTGGGTCTGGAGTGCGCCGCCTCTTGTGCCGGCCGAGGCTGCCAACACCTCCTCTTCATAGCGCGTGCAGCTGACGCTAGCCATACAGAAACCGTCGTGGCTAGCCAGCACAAGCTTTTGGCCGGGGCGCCCCAGCTCCAACAGATCCGCCTGCAGCTGCGCCAAGCCTCCGGCGCGATAGACAGACGCCGACGGAGATTCAACATGTACAGCCAGACTTTCTGTCCGCACAAGCGCAAACAGGGCACGTGCAACTGCCGCCGAAGTTTGACCCACACGCCGCGCAAGTTCATGCACATCGGTGGCAACGGCGGCGTCCTGGACGAGCAAATGTTCAAACAGGGCGCGCTCTACGGAATGCCCTGGCTTGAGTAACCACGTCAGCACCCCGACCGGATGCGCGCGCAGCCAGGATGGCGGAGCACTCATGGCGTGTCAGCATCCACTTCGGCGAGCTGTCCCGCTGTCGCACGGGCATCAAGGATGAGCTTTCCAAGCTGCGCGCTAGGTTTGCCGGCGACGGCAAGGACGCCCAGGCTGCCTGCGTGGGTCAGTAGCATGGTGCCATTCTTTCCATCGAGAATGAGCTGGCGCAACTCCCCCCGTGCGGCTTCTTCGGCGGCCCTGGAAGCGAGCGTTAGGAGCGACGCGCACATCGCAGCAAAGCGGTCGGCATTCACGTCGTCCGACATCACGGAAGCGATCATAAGACCGTCCAATGACACGGCTGCACAGGCCTCGATATGTGCGGAGCTTGCAAGAAGATTTCTCAGAATGCTTCTTACGCGCCCCGCCCGCGCTGCTTCTCTCAGGGGATTTGTCATGCGGCCTTCACTTGCAGAATCAAAGCGCCGCTTCAATTTCCGGCATGCTCATGCGCGCCTTCGTCAGCACCATCCCAAGGTTGGCGCCCTTGCGGCACACGAATGCGGCCACTTGCAATTGGCGCTTGCTGCGCAAGAACACGTGGATGAGGTTCTCGCTGTTCACGATGATTTCCTGAAAATAATGATGGTCGGGGTTCTCTGGCAGACCACGAGCCTTGCGGAACGTACGTTCGATAGCCGACACATTGGGGCCTTGGAAGAGGTCTGCGGTCGCGGCGGCGAGCAGTTCAATCACTGCAGAGGGGTGGGAGTCCACCGTCTTGATGCTCAGCACCATACCGGACGACAGATCCACATAGCCCGCCGCCACGCAGTCGGGAATGTTGGTGACGGCTTTTTGCAGGGATGCGTCAAGTGTCGAGCTCATTATTCTTTCTCCATCAATGGGTTGGTAAAGCGAAAATAGGTACAGACATCCGCTGGGCGAATTCGACCAGGAAACCTTCTTGGAGGCTGGTTTGGACCATGCCCGGCCGAAGCCTCCGCACCTGTCGCAACACGCGCGACGCGTCAGGCGTGCGTGCCTGCATGCGGTCACGCCACAGCAGATAGGCGGCGAGCACCGTACCGGTGCGACCGAGACCCGCATGGCAATGCACCGCCACGGTGTGATCGTTGTGTACCCATGCGTCGATGTGCCCGCATAGGCGTTCGGCCTGCGAGAAGCTCGGCGCATTGCCATCGACAATCGGCTCAAATGCGGTGGTGAGCCCATACGCCAGCGCCGCCTCTTGATCGAAAGGCGTTTCGGTCAATGACAGCAGCATGGTGACGCCCGCATCTCGCAAGGCCTGAAGGTCGTGTGCCTGTGGATCGAATGCGCCCGGACGTGGCGTCCCTGCGAGCTGGCCGGGAAGTAACCACACGAAGCCCTCCGGGCCACGTCCAGTCACTGGGTTGGCAGGCCGATGTGGCAGTGTGCCAAGCCCCGGACCAGGGGGTTCTTCGCGTACGGCAGCCGGCCCTTGCTCAACTTCATCGCGCGCCTGCTCTGGGCACGAGCCGGTGCGGAGGAACTGGCGTGCCGCATTACTGTGAGGGGCATCAAAAAATGCGCGGCACGTATTGGCTTCATGCAGGCGGCCGCTGGCGATCAGCAGCACGTGATCGGCCAAGCGCTGCGTATGCTGCAGATGATGGGAAACCACCAGCAGCGGTCGGTCTTGCTTGATGCGGTCGAGCAGTGCCAGGACTTCGGCCGCGGCAGGGTCATCCAACTCAGCCGTAGGCTCATCGATCATGAGCAAGCGAGGGCGCGCCAGCGTTTGGCGCAAGATCGCCACCATGCGCTGCAGATGTGGCGGCAGCTCAATCACGCTGGTATCCAGCTCTCGGATGAGCACATCCAGGCCCAAAGCGACAAGCGTCTCGGCGAGGTACGTGGTCTGCTGGGAGCGGCTCAACATACTGCGCTCTGGCCACAAGCCCACCAGACTTTCCCGCACAGATTGCACAAGCAGGTACGGCTTCTGTTCGACAAGTGCGGGGCGGTGCGCCACCGACAAAGGCGCGCCGAAATAGAGCGCCTGTCCACCGATGGTGACTTGCGTATGGCGATCAAGACGGCCGCCAAGGCTGTGCAGCAGCGACGATTTTCCCGTACCGGATGGCCCGAGCAATACGGTGCATCCATCTGCCGGGACGGTCAGATTCAGGCCACGCAGGACACCCCCTCGCCCGAATGCCAGATCGAAATCACGCAGCTCCAGCGCTGCTGTCGCTGTCATCGTTTCAGCGACGGTGTTGCCGCCTCTCTCGGATAGCGCTCTTCCATCTCGAGCAAGGCCGTCACGGTGATCAACAACATGCGCAAATGCGCCGCGCTGCGAGCGTCGAGCCGGAGTACGGGCGCGTTGCCATCAAAGAAACGAAGCGGATGCTGGCTCAACCAGCACTGATAGGGCTCGATCGATGTGTCCGGCGCTTCGTCCACGTGGGTTACGCCGACGACAAGCGGAACGGTGCGGCCAGCCAGCCGCGCTTCAAGCGCGTCCACATAGAACGCCAGATCTGCAATGGGTTTCGGGTTGCGGTGGTTCAGAAGCAGTACCACCGCATGGCTCTGCTGCAGCAGAATGTCCCACATGAAATCAAATCGGGATTGACCAGGAGCTCCATAAAGCCGCAGTTTGTCGCGCTCGCCAAGATGGACCGTACCAATGTCCATGGCGACGGTCGTCTGGGGCTTGATTTGCTGGGTCTCGTCCGTCGCCTGCACGTCGGTATCCACCACCGCGATCTCCGACACGCTTCGGATTGCCTGCGTCTTGCCAGACCCTACCGGTCCGAAGAATAGTACGCCTCGTTCCAATTCAGCTCACCTGCCAGATACGTTGGTCAAGCGGCTCCACAGCCGAGTAATGAAACGCGGAGCGGCGAGCGGCATATCGTCTGACCCTAATTCAGGTGCGTGGTGCGGTTGCCCCAACGCAACGGCACTCCGTGGCTCCGAGGTCACGGGCTCCGCCACATACGCGGGCATACGGATGCAGGCGTGCGCTGTCAGTTGCTCCAATGCCGCAAAGACCTCCCCTTGCGGAATGTCGAGAATCAACGGAATCAACGATGCAACGGTCGGCTTGCGATTGACCAGCGCACAGATGCGTGCAACCACTGGCGCCTGCTGCGCGGGCATACCGACCAAATCCGGCCAAGCGTGCAAATGCACGCGCCGATAGCGAAACTCCCACCCCACGGTTTCCCCCGCCCTGTTCTTTTTTTCCCCCTTGCGAACGGGCCTCGTAAGCCAATTTCTGCAAGGTCAATACCCAACCAACTCGAATTCATAGGACGTGCCGCGCGCAAACTGCAGCCGACGACCACGACGGGCCCGGCAGACATGCATTGGCCACTACTCACGTTCTTCTAAGTACTGCGGGGCTAAGTATGCTGAAGGTGTCCTTAGTCTGGGCAGGGCTCGCCGCGATTCTGAGAATTGTTGAGAAAAAAGACGTCTCCGGTTGACCTGTGCGTCACAACTTCGTCTCACCTGCGTGAGCTTGGCTTCATTCAGGCACGCAAATCCAAGTGTGGCGCACATTTGCACGCACTGAGAGGTTCCCCATCGTCGCCGGATGGGCCGCAACGTGCTGTCAGCCACACCTCCAATATTCACTCTTCCTCAAATCAACAATCTCTGACTTCAGGGTTGCCGCATTGAGGCCGATTGCTTGAGAAAGCGGCGCCCTTATCCGGCAGTCGCGCAGCCTGCATCCACACACTCCAAGAGAGCGTGCCGCTCGATGCACAGGCCCAGGAAAATCAAAAAAAGATGCCGACCACTTAACGGGGAGATTGACTATGGACACGCATCCGCAGTCCGCTCACGTGAAGCCACGCATGCGCCCAACTATGCGCGCGGAACGTTTCGCTAGCGCCTCAAAGCTCAAGGCGGTGCACGACCCTGTCGCGCAAACACCGTCACCCTCGGCCACGGCAGCCGAATAGCGTCTCCGGATACAAACGCGCTTACGCGCGGAGTCGCTCCATTGCCTGGACTTGTAGCAGGCATCCGAGGCGCGTACGCCATTGCCGGCCACCCTTCGGCCCTTTTTCAACGTCCCCAACTTGGGTACCGCGCCCAACATAAAGCCATGCGCAACAACCAGCCCATTACGCAGCGTGAATACGAATTCCCGGCCAACGCCACCCTGATGTCGACGACCGACGCGCAAAGCTACATTACCTACGCAAACGCCGCGTTCATTCAGGTCAGCGGCTTTGACAGCGATGAAATCATGGGACAGCCGCACAATCTCGTGCGGCATCCGGACATGCCCACGCAAGCGTTCGCTGACATGTGGTCCACACTGAAGGCGGGTCGCTCGTGGACTGCACTGGTGAAGAACCGCCGCAAGAACGGAGATCACTACTGGGTACGGGCCAACGCCACTCCGGTGATGCGCAATGGCGCATTGGTCGGCTATATGTCGGTGCGCACCAAGCCGACTTGCGATGAAGTCGCCACGACTGAGGCGCTCTATCGCGACTTCCGCGAGAACAAGGCGGGCAGCCGGCGGTTTCACCAGGGGCTCATCATCCGTACCGGCTTGCTTGCCTGGATGTCGCTCCTGCAAACAATGCCGGTCCGCTGGCGCATCCGCACGGGTGTATTTGCGATGCTCGCCTTGTGTGGCATCGCCGGATTCGCGTTCGGTCTGCGCGATTCGATGCTGGGTAGATTCTGCACGTGCGCGGCTGGGGCCGCCGTACTTGCAACGCTGTGGCTGGAAACCCAGATTGCGCGCCCGCTTCAGAGAGTGCTTGATCAGTCGCTGGCTGTGGCCGCTGGGCAGGCCGGCGAAAACGTCCACCTCAATCGGGTCGACGAGATCGGCATGATCCTGCGGGCGGTCAACCAGGCGGGTCTGAATCTGCGCTCTTTGGTTGACGACGTGAGCGAGCAACTCGCCGGCCTTTCAGCAGCCAGCGAGAACATTGCGACCGGCAACAGCGATCTCAGCGCCCGCAGCGAGCAAGCCGCAGCAAGCCTTGAAGAGACCGCCGCATCGATCGAGCAAATGACAGCAACCGTCAAGAACAATGCCGACACCGCGCAGCAGGCGAGCCAACTCGCCAGTGCCGCCAGCGAAGCTGCCGGCGCTGGCGGATCGGTGGTGGGCGAGGTCATCGGCACAATGGGTGCCATCACTACCTCAAGCCAGAAAATCCGCGAGATCATCAGCGTGATCGACGGTATCGCTTTCCAGACGAACATCCTCGCACTCAATGCGGCTGTTGAGGCGGCGCGCGCCGGAGAACATGGCCGTGGCTTTGCGGTGGTGGCCGGCGAAGTGCGTTCGCTTGCCCAGCGCAGCGCAAATGCAGCCAAGGAAATCGCCACACTGATCAACGATAGCGTGGCGAAGATTCAGGGAGGCAGCGAACTGGTCAACAGAGCCGGCACGGTCATGCACAACATCGTCGAGCAGGTGTCCCGGGTCACGGGCCTCATCGGCGAGATCAGCTCCGCCACACAAGAGCAAGCGAACGGTATCGGCCAAATCAACGCGGCAGTCGCGCAGTTGGACGAAACCACGCAACAGAATGCGGCGTTGGTGCAGCAGTCCGGCAATACTGCAGCTGGACTAGATCAGCGCACGCGTCGGCTGATCGAAGCCGTCGCCGTCTACAAGGCATCTTGAGCACGTAACTGCATTTGGCGGGCGGGGGTCAACGCACAACGGTCGACCTCCCCCCCTGACGCCCCAGCCATTCTTCCTTCAAAAGCACCATGCCAACACAAGAACAAAACGCTGGCACACTTGACGCGGAAACTTACAAACGAATGATCGCTTCAAATGCTGAAGCGATCTCCCGCTTTGGTGGGCGATTGGCCGTCCTGTACAAGTTTACGACTGCAGTTATGTCGCAACTGGATCCTGTACAGCGAATGGAAATCGCAAAGCGGCTGCGTGCAGGCGTCGACGACGTCCTATCCCTCACCGACGACATTGCCCTGCCCAACGAGTATCACAATGCCCTATTGGAGCAGACCAATATCCTGTTGAACGCACTCGAAGCCCAGTGAACCGAGCCGCAGTAAAGGTCCTTCAGTGGAGACCAACAAACACGGTGGGGACGCCAATCCGCCCATCAGAAGCAATCACTGGACTGTGAGCTCGCCAGCCATCTTCATGAAACCAAAACGCATCCAACATACCAAGCCCTGCCCCTTGCCGGATTTAGCGTCTCCGCGAGCTATACTCCATTACCTCTTCGATTTTCGTAAGACCCGCGCAAAACGTGTTCCCCCTCCCCCTGCAACGGTAGTTGCACCACAGGGGCGTAGCTGGCAGACACTCCCGTTGTGGCCGTGCAGGCATTCGCAGCGCAGTAACCCATTCCTGCATCCGGCGCACGCCGCCGATCGTCCTGGCGCAACCGAAACCTTGTTCGATGCGCTTACGCCTTCGCGGTGAGATGGCGTACCCCTCTCAGCAATCGCGCCCGTACTGCGGAACATGCGGTATGACTCAATCTCAACACCCCCTCGAAGAACCACCTCCGGGTAGTCCAAGATTTCAACACGCATGGGCAAAGAACGGTCCGGGAGCCAAGGTCGATCTTAGTACTTTGTCAGCATCCAACCCGATGAGACTTGCTCATATCGACGAAGGATCGTCTGGCCAAAAGACATTCAGGGGCACGACAGCGCTGATATCGAACCCCTCCTGCCCATCGTACACGCGCGAGCCACCGTCGAGCGTCCTCGCTACCCATGCTCTCAGACGAGAACATCTCTCGGCCCGCTCCGCTAGCGACAATCGGAGATAGGTCACCACCATTGCCGAAGATAGGTGAAAGGACAGTGAATTCACCTCTTTGCTTCCAACGCCGTCGCCAACCAGCCACCAGGCGTGAACGTCCAATGCGGGTTGACACTCCTCAACAAGTCGCAATACCGCGTTCTGGGGCAACGCACCAAGAATCGCCGTGCGGAGTTCGCCGAGACCTGTGCAGCGAACGGCGTCGAGTTCTTGCTCGTGCATGCTCTCCCCTTCCGACTCAGTGCACCAACACACGCTTGTTTCTGCAGGGTAATGTTTGGGCTGTGCAAGCATCTGTCCTTCGGTGCGAATCCGAGCCTATCTTGACCAAGCCGATGAGGGCAGTCGTGCTCGTCACACTTCGGTCCCTCGACGACAACCCGAACGTCTATGCCGGCGGTCACCGGTCATTGCAACGAAGCGGATGGATTACCCAAACGCTGCCGACCGGAGTGAACATCAATATCCGATCAGACGCGGCCCTGATGACCGATGGTTATGCGCCGTATGACGACATCGCCCACCGTTACGAACTCGTGCACCTCGGGTGTTGGGCACACGCACGGCGCTACCTGATTGAGGCTGAAGAGGCGTTGCCAAAGGCCAAGCGCGCCGAGCATCCCGTTGCCGGGTTCATCGAGCGCATTGGCAAGCTGTTCGCCGTCGAGGTCCAGACCAAGGACATGACAGCACAGCAGCGGCAGCAGGTCCGTGCCGAGCGAAGCCGGCCGGTGCTGGGCGAGCTTGAGGGGTTGCTCCTGCAACACCTGCATACCGTGCTGCCGCAAAGCCTGTTCGGCAAGGCCTTGCACTACCTGCATGGGCAGTGGCCCAAACTGACCCGTTACGTCGAGAACGGCGCCCGGCCGATCTCGAACAACCCGTGCGAGAACGCCAGCCGGCCGTTCGTCGTCGGGCGCCGCAATTGGCTGTTCTGCGATACCGTGGCGGGCGCCAACGCCTCAGCCAACCTGTACTCACTGGTGGAGACAGCCAAAGCCAACGGCGTCGATCCGTACCGGTATCTCGTTGCTGCGCTCAAGCTCCTGCCAAAAGCGCGGACCGCTGACGACTACGAGGCCTTGCTGCCTTGGAAAGTGATGCCGTCGCAATCCTAGCTCGCGCTGTCCGAGTCCTCACGGGCACCTGCAGAAGACCGCTCGCTTCTTTTCGATATCACCCCGACAACTTCGCAGGCCTAGGTGCCGTGAACGTCCGGCATATAGGCAGGCGACTCAACAACTTCTTTAACCACGCAAATGGCGCATGATGAATTCGTCGTGGGAAGGGTAAGCGTCGTCCTCGGAATCGGACTGCACCTCTCTTAGCAGCTGCCCGGCTTGCTTTGTTGATACATCGTGACCGGCCCTCTGCATTTCTTCGCGAAAGACCTTTGCATTGGCGCCCGCGGGGCTACGCTTCGAACCAAGCACGTGCGCGGGGGGAATCGAGTTGCTGGTGCGCAGCGCGGGCCCCTCAGAATAGGGGTCCTGCTCCAGATGAACGTTGTTTGCAACGCCAATCGTGCGCACAAGCGCCGGCTGGTCGGGGTCAGCATACATTGCGAAGTCTTTCGCCATCTGACGGCTGCTTGATAAGTAGTGGTGTTCGCTTGATGCGGTAACCCCACCACTACTGAATCGCATCATGAAATTGCCGCCGCCGCCCTCAGTCGCTCCGTCGGTTTTGCGATCCCTCTGGAAGCCGTTTTTGCGAATCGATGGCACGTGCTCGCGCTTTGTTCCGTGATATAGCGTGCTGTCTTCGTACACGCGCCTAGCAAGCGGGACCAAACCTCTCAAAGCCGCGTCAGGACGGGATCCCCGTGAAGACGGGGCTTGATTGTTCCGCGTTTCAACATCCGATTCATATCCACCGGACCCATAGGTGGCGGGAGCGTGCGCCCCGCTAGTTTTACCGATGCAGCCGCCCATAGCGATTTGAGATTTGGTTAAGAAAGGGCTCAATTGTTAGCTCGTTCCAGGGATGGTATGGCATGAGAGTGGCGCTACCGTTCCGAATTGCATGAGGGCGGCAAGCCTATCCTGCAGTTGGTTGGTAAGACACAATTGGCCAACAAGTCGCCCATCCTCCACACCCCCATTCCCGGGGGCTTGCGGACACAGTCCTCTTACCCCCCTTCTTAATGACTAGAGCGTCGATTCTCGGACGCTTACTTTGTATTTGCGCAAACACACGGGAAAACTCAAAGATGAAAATAGTCATCAGCGCCCACGTATCGCTGGGATCACAAGAATGCAGCGTAATATTTGAGTGCGTGCA
>JGI24740J21852_10001683_pt1 | contig 10153 bp, 5 predicted proteins | sample KBSCornC6_FD_21852 | JGI IMG/M metagenome (IMG submission 21852) | reverse complement strand
TATTTCTTCCGCTTTATATCCTTTGATCTTTTCAGCGCCTAAGTTCCAGCTTTTGATCTTCCCATTTACATCCAGCCTGAGGATGGCATAATCCTGTATTTCTGCAATCATCTCCTGGTACATTCCACCATTTTCGTCCAGGGCCTGGTTAGTGCTGCGCACTTGGGCCGCACCGGATTCCGAACGTTCTGTGGCTGCTCTTTCCTGGCTCAGGTCCAGCGCAAATGCAGAGAATCCCAGCAGCTGTCCTTTTTCATTGTAAAGGGTCTTCAGAGAGATCTGGCCCCGGAATTTTGAGGCGTCTTTACGTATACACCAGCCTTCATAAACGGCTTTACCATGCAGCATGGCTACTGTCAGCAGGTTAGCAGGTATTTTCACTGCCCGGTCTTCCGGTAAAAAGCCTATATCAAAGTGCTTACCTATGGCCTCTGATCTGCTGTATCCCCAAATGATCCCGGCACCTTTGTTCCAGTTTTTTATAATACCTTCCTTATCAAGAAATATAATGGCGCACATTTCCTGCTCCTCTATAATTTTTTGAAAAAGCCGTTCTTCGTTTATCTGAGCGGCTGTTTCATCCTGAAAAGCTTCTGTATTATCTTTTTTAGTTTTTATGGTACCCATCGGTAATATGTGCATTATGCTAAAGCACTTTATTTGTATTTGAAGAGGCTGCAAGTCAACAAGGTGGATGTTTTTCCCTAATATATCAGTGTAATTCTGTGCTGTAATATAGTGAAAAATAGCATAGCATTTTACCCGCATCCGCAGTGCAGCATTGTGCATTGAACACCGGTTAAGGGGACAAAAAACCGTTGAGATCGCTACCTTTATCCCTTTTATTTAAGGTTTGATTTACTTAATTTTACCGGATGGCAACCCAGGGCGCATCTAAAACTTCAGCATTGAGCACCGGAGATCTGAAATTGAAAGGTTTCAAGGTCTACGAAGTCTCCGGGCCCGAAAATCCCTCCCAAGCCCATGGCAGACGGGATTTTTATAAAATAGTGCTGGTAACCGGCGATATGACCATTTGCTATGGTGATCAGACGATCGAAATAAACGATACCTTCTTATTTTTTGCCAATCCCCGTGTACCCCATTCTGTTATTCTTCATTCTACTGAAAAAAAAGGCTATGCCTGTCTTTTTACCGAAGCTTTTATTGCGGGCAGGGAACGCACGGAAATCTTACAAAACTCGCCCTTATTCCGCATTGGCGCCAATCCTGTAATTCCTGTTAACAGCGAACAGGCAGCCTTTTTGGCCGGCCTTTACCGGAAAATGCTGTCAGTACACCGTGGTGATTATGATTACAAGAACCAGCTGCTCAGGAGCTGCGTAGAGCTTATCATTCACGAAGCACTGCGGATACAGCCGTCCCAAAACGGGCTAAAGCAAAAAAATGCAGCTACCAGGATCACCCATTTGTTTATGGAATTACTGGAAAGGCAATTTCCAATAGAAAGCACCGGAGATCCGCTCAGGTTAAGAACTGCGCAGGATTTTGCCGGAGCGCTCTCTGTACACGTAAATTACCTTAACCGGGCAGTAAAGGAGGTTACAGGCAAACCCACCACTGTGCACATAGCGGAACGTATTGCCGCGGAAGCAAAGGCCCTTTTGCAGCATAGCAACTGGAGCATTGCGGACATTGCCTACGGCCTGGGCTTTGAATACCCCACCTATTTTAACAACTACTTCAAACGGGTAACCGGCGCTACTCCCAGATCCTTCAGGAAAAGAAAAGTTTGAAAGTCATACTTTTTGGTTTGATTCTCTTTTAAAAATGAGGCCCCTTTAATTGAAACTTTGTATGCATAAAAAATTGCTATGCTTCGTCATTTCGAAGCATAGCGCGGGTTTGTGCGCAGCCTGCTGAAGCAATCTCCTACCATTCATGCGCAGGATTGCTTCGCCGCTCTACGCACGCAATAACGGCAACCATTAATTATTATAAATACAAACATCATGAAAAAGAGAAAATTAAACAGGCTGGAAGTATCTGCAATCGGGTATGGCTGTATGGGCCTCAGCATGGGATACGGTACTGCTCCGGAAAAAGAGGAAGCTATCCGGCTTATTCACCAGGCCTATGAACTGGGCTGTACCTTCTTTGATACCGCTGAACTATATGCGATGGGCGCCAATGAGGAATTGGTTGGTGAAGCATTAAAAAATATCCGCGGCCAGGTGGTTATTGCAACAAAGTTCTTATTTCAAAAAAACTGGGAAGGCAATTCCCGCGAGCGCTTAATGCAGGAGCTCCGGAGCCGGCTGGAAGGTTCTTTAAAAAGATTAGGCACTGACCATGTAGAGCTCTATTACCAGCACAGGGTGAACAAGGATATCCCTGTTGAAGAGATTGCATACTGCATGGGCGAATTGATTAAAGAAGGCAAGATCCTTGGCTGGGGCCAGTCACAGGCAACAGCAGAAGAAATACGACGTGCACATGCAGTTACACCATTAACCGCTATACAGAACGAATATTCAATCATGGAGCGCACATCTGAAAAACATGTGATCCCCCTGTGTGAGGAGCTGGGCATTGGTTTCGTACCCTTCTCCCCGTTAGCAAACGGATTTTTGTCCGGGAAAGTTGATCCGCATGCCCAATATACCGGGCTGGATGCGCGGAGAGTGATCACCCGGTTCGATAAGGATAATATAATTGCCAATCAGCCGCTGCTGGATCTGCTGCATCAGTTTGCAGCAGCAAAGCATGCTACACCGGCGCAGATCTCACTGGCATGGATGTTACATAAAAAGGATTTTATTGTGCCCATTCCCGGTTCCCGGAAGTCAGCACGCATTGAGGAAAATTTTGGAGCAGCAGCTGTAACGCTGACTGATGCGGAGTTTGCTGAGATTGAAACTGCGCTTGGAAAAATTGAAATTCATGGCAACCGCAGGGATGAAGATATTGCTAAGCTAAGATCCCTTCAATAAAGGAAGTAACAAAAGAGGGTGTAATACATACACCCTCTGATACATTCTCTTGTTATTCATTGGTTCCAAACAGGGCCTGGCAAAACGATCTGACCGGCCGTATAAAATTGGGCCAACGCTCACGCGTAAACTGTTATTGCAGAGCTTGTTGCTTTAGCGTTAGCGATTTTTTTAATAACTTATAGCTTCCCTATTAATTTTATAGGGAGTATAAGGATAGCTATCATGCTCAGGTCTCCACCTGGGCAATTTTATAACTAACCCGTCTTTTACTTTTTATCAATCACCATACATATTACTCCCATGGCAGGGACCTTAACCCTTACACCATTTGCGGCAGCAGCGGAATATGGTTTTAAAGCAGCGTAGTTTTCAGGCCCGCCAATTTCGCCAGCCGGCCCCTGGCCGTTCACCAATACCTTTCTTGAAAAATTACCAGCGCCGCCAGCCAGCTCATACCAGTAGTAACGGCTGCCGGGAATAAAATTCTTAAAGGACAGCTGAATGTCCTGCGCGGAAGATGACTTGTTAACCAGTGTAACTGCCACCTCGCCTGAGCTAAAAGTGGATGCGTAGCTTTCAACATCCGTACTGCCGGAAACCGTTGAATTAATAAAACGGTCGCCCAGGTAATGCTGAAAAAAATACAGGTAATAAAAGGCCGGCCGCGGCGCCCACTTAGCCTCCCCGGAAGCTCCTTCCCCCTGGCTGAACAGGCCATGATCATTCCCGTTATCCCAGCTATTGGCAAGGTCCCATCGGCTGGCCATACCAAACTTATTTTTAAGTAATTCCCCCAGCACCATAACGGCATGTATACCGCTCACCTGCGATACCATTTGCTGTGAGCCGGTGGCAAAAATATTCCATTCTGTTAAGGCCAGCGGCTTCATAGTGGCGCCTGCATTCGCTACAGCAGTGGTTACATGCTCTATCATTTCAGCGGTCACCGAATGGGCGGATGCCAGGATCTCAGCGGGCGAAGAATTGGTTTGAAAGGGCGTGTAATAGCTATGCACAATAAAGAAATCAGCTGCACTGCCTGCCTGTGCCAGCACTCCTGTATTCCAGGTCTGATCTGTTTGTGTTTGCCAGGTGGCTGCCGGCTTTTCCAGCAGCTGCGCACCCACAAAGATTGTTTTCCCGGTAGCTGCTGCCGCCTTGTGCATGGAATCTGCAAAAACTTTAAAATGCCGGCCGTACAGCTCCCCGGTTATCAGCTCCGGCTGCCCGTCTTTATTCTGCGACAGGTCTATACGGTAGCCGGCCTGCCAGGTGCCATTGCTTTCATTGCCCACCTCCCAGTATTTCGTACGTCCGTTATCGTAACGCACCCATTCCGCGGCAAGGTGTGCTGCTGCAGCTACCGGGTCATTTGCTTTCCCATACCGTGCATAGCTGTAGTTAACAGTTATAATGCCCTGGTTACCTGTTTGTGCCAGCATGCTGTAATAGCTGCTCAGGGACAGCGTCCAGTCAGCGGTGTTACCGCCGTACCAGTATCCTGCATTGCTGCTTACACCGTCTGCATTCAGCAGGTTTGCAGGCGCATCAGCCGGCGGATTGCCGGGGGCACGGTCCCAGAAATAAACACTGCTGATGTTGCCTCCCGGAAAACGTATGATGCCGGGATGCAGTTTGGTAATATGGTTGAGCAGCGCAGGCTGGTTAACCATCTGCGACATGTATGGATTGCTATTATTGCCAAACAGCGCCGGCGATATTTTTGTAACCACCGTAGAGGCATCCAGCGTTACATTAACAGAAGCGGCAGCCGGAATACCCGTTTCCGTATAAGCGCCGGCCGTAAAGCTTTTAGGCGCCCATTCATTCAAAAAGAAACCAATAGACTTTGCTGTTTCAGGATCCGGTGGAGTAACCACCTTTGTGGTGACAGTGTCCGTATCTGTTTTAGTACTGTTGCTGCCGGTAGTACGCTTACTGCAGGCAGCAACCGGCAGCAGCACTGATAAGAGTATCAGCCTTGAAGAAATGCTCATATTTAACCCTTCTGTTTTAAATAAATACCTGTTCTTGCTACTTTATTTTTACTATCCTGAAATTGTCAAAGGCAGCGTTAAATACATCTACCGGGTCGCTTTCCGTAACAAAGCGGTAGCCAAATGAAACCACTCCGCCTGCGCCCAGCACATCGCCCATAACAGCGGCACTGGCGCCGGTACCTTCCACACCACTGTCAGCTTTCTTAAAGCTGCTGATAGGTATGGTTACGGTCTGCCACTTGTTATCTGTACCAAAAACCTTGTCGGTGTTACTTTGCCAGGGCATATAACGGTAAGCATAGCCGCCATCTCCTTTCAGCCGTATAATGCAAATACCGCCCTTCCAGTCTTCCTTGGTATTTATTTCAAACTTCAGCGCGTAATTAGCTGCAGACTCGCTCATGATAGCACCGGTGAACAGCGGCACATCATTGAAATTACCTGAGCGGTTACCATTCCACCAGCCACCATCATTGGCCCCTACCCCGCCAAAAATATTCTGCAGGTAATAGCCGCGTGTGCCGGGGAACAGGCCGGCATCATTGGTTCTGTTGGCGCCCCACCAGGCCCAGTTGAATACGCCGGTCTCCCCGGCTTCTCCTGATGCCGTAAGGTTACTGATCACATCCCCGCTTTGATTATCGTTTAAAGGGCCGTTGGACATAGCTGTTCCATATTTGCCCTGGATCACTAAGCGGCCGGTATCCGTGCCCAGGCTGGGCATTACAAATGCCAGGCGTATACCCCGCCCATCCGTACTAAAATCTTTGATCTCCCGGTTACCGGGCAGTGTGATCTTTTCAATCAGCCACAGGCTGGATCCCCACACAATTACCGAATCCCCGGCCAGCGCATTTTCATTGGAAACCTCATCAATGCTTGGTGGTGGAATGTCAATAACAAATGCGTAGGAAGTTTGCCCATGCGTGGTAACGATCCTGAGAATATTCGGAACATTGGGATCCGTTGCCTCTGTAGGCGCATTTGACGGTATGTTTATGATCAGGTGCGTGGAGGTGTTATACGTTGGGTTAAAGTACGCGGACGCTTCGTTAAAGAAAACATTCGTAATGCCGTCCAGGTTCTTCCCTGTGATCAGCAGCTGGGTGTATGGCAGCGCTTTTGTGAAGGCGCTGTCCACCTTTGAAGAATCCAGCAGGCTTACTTTTTCAATAACCGGCGGTCCTGAAAGATTATCTTTTTTACAGGCCCCCATCAGCAGGCAGCCCACTAACAGTGTAACCATTAACGTTAGCAGCCGGCCTTTGAATATATTTGAATTATAACGTGTCATAATTATTGCTTTTATGCTGGTTAAAACTGGTAAGGAACCGGTGGCTTCCTTAAGTTTGGCGCTGCCGACAGTTCGGCGGCAGGATAAGGCAGATAGAAATTGCTTTCCGTTACCGGGTAAAAGGCCTTCGTATCGGAGGTGATGGTCCAGGAAGTAGCATTCTGCGCTGCATTGGGCACAATACGGTAAGTGCCTTTATCCTGGTTATTCATAATGAAAAGCGCTTTGGCCGGATCAAAATAGTGCAGGCGCACCAGGTCGTACCAAGCCTGCCCTTCCATAGCAAATTCCAGGCGGCGCTCATTATAAATATCATCCAGCGTAACGGTTGTTTTGGCAGGTAATCCGGCACGGGCGCGTATGGCATTAAAATACTTCAGCGCCTGCGCATCGGCCGTAGCGGCCTGGTTAGCCAGCACGCCTTCTGTGTAGGTAAGATAAACGTCGGCCAGGCGCAGCATGTAAGTATTCATTTCCGTATGCTGCTGGGTTACTTTCCCATCATTATCCTCAGGACGGCCTACTACATATTTTTTTACCCATGCCCTTGTATTGTACCGCTCATTGCCAACAGAGTTCCAGGGCACCTGCAGCTGCTGGGTTATTTTTTTACCCGGATTATTAGGATCGTCTATCTGCTGGGTAATGTAGCTGTAATGGTCGCCGGGATACATAAAAGTTGCCTTGCGCCGTTTATCCAGCGGAGAATATTTTTTCATGATGTCAAGCGATGCGCCCAGGTCGCCACCCCAGCCATCTGCAAAACCCGTGATCTCAGAACCATATGCCAGGAATGCCTGTACGCTGTTCTGCGTGCCCCAATCGCCATCATACTTCCATTGCAGGGAAAATAAGCTTTCTGCATTGTTATTGTTCTTCATCAGGTACAGGTCCTCATAGTTGCTCATTAAGCTGGCGCCGCTATTCTCAATCACCCTTTGCGCATAATACGCAGCGCTGTCCAGATCCGTTTTGCGGCGGGCGCCGGCGCTGGTGCCCACGCCAGCCCTGGTCAGGAACATTTTTGCCAGCATACCTTCTGCAGACCAGCGGGTGATGCGGCCTTTCTGCAACGGTGCACCGGGTAAATTATCTGCGGCATAATGCAGGTCGCGGATAATAAATTCCCATACTGTTTCCACGGTGTTACGTGAAATGCTGGTATCATTCAGCAGCGCGTTATTATTGGTTATTACGGGAACCGGCCCCCAGTTCTGCACCAGGAAGCTGTAGGCAACAGCGCGCATAAAACGGCCTTCTGCAATGCCTGCTTTTTTAACCGTTTCTGAAACCGCAGGGCCTGCGTATTTTTCTATATTGTTAATAGCCAGGTTGGCCTGTGCTATCACGTTAAAAAAGGAAGTCCAGGAGCTATATACCTCGCCGGTAACATCAGTGGTTTGCAGGCGTATATTTTCCACCTGGTAAGAGCCTGACATCAGGTTGCCGCCCCTGCCATCGCCAATGCCATGGGATGCCTTATCATTGTAGGCAAACCATACAATATTATACAGCGGCGCAGTACCTGCCATCACCTGGTCATCGCTTTTATAAAAGTTGGCGTCCACGATCGCATCTTCCGGCGGCCGGTCCAGGAAACTTTTGCTGCACCCCGTTAAAATGCCCAGCAGGACAAGGTTTGTAATTATAAATCTATATGTGAGCGTTTTCATTGACCTGATAATTTAAGTTGATTAAAAATCCACACCAATGTTAAAGGTGTAAAACCGGGTAAGCGGATACCTGCCGGCATCTACCCCTATGAACTGGCTGCTGAGCTGCACTTCTTTTCCTAAGTAAGCGCCTACTTCAGGGTCATAGCCTTTATATTTGGTGAAGGTGGCCAGGTTCTGCACGCCTGCTGCCAGCCGCACTGCTTTCACAATGCCCTGTGCTCTCAGCCAGCGGGCTGGTATGTTATACCCCAGCTGCACATTCTTGATCCTTACATAGGAACCATCTTCCACATAGATATCTGTAAAGCGGTTGGCATTGCCATTCACATCCGATCCTACAATGCGCGGAATATCCGTACCGGGATTCAGCAGGGTTGCTTTGCCATCGGCGCCGCTGGATACCCTTGCATAACCAAAGGATTCGCTGAACAGGTTGCGTCCAAGATTGATGTTGTTTGGATTTGAATTCTGGTAGCGCAGGTAATTATAAATATCATTTCCCTGTGCACCGGTGATCAGGATGCTCAGATCAAATCCTTTAAAAGCAAAAGCATTTGTAAAGCCAAAGGTGAGCTTAGGCCAGGGATTGCCAATAAAGGTCTGGTCCCTGGAATCGATCACTTTATCGCCATTCAGGTCTTTATATTTACGGTCGCCTACCCAAACGCCGCCATCCTGCTGTACCGGCAGCCTGCTGCCATCGGATTGCGTGGGTATAGCGCTGTTATTGATCTCATCCACTGATTTAAAGAGGCCTTCAGAGATGTAGCCATACATGAGCCAGGGCGCCTGGCCTACCACAGAACGCTCTTCAAAATTATCCATATACCAGGCAGATCTCCGGAGGAATGCTGCATCTGCATTCAGCTTGGTGATCTTTGTTTTGAAAGAGGAAATATTGAAATTAGTTCTCCAGGAAAAACCGGCCTTGTTATCAATATTCACCGTGTTCAGGGTAATGCCAAAACCTTTATTCTGCAGGCTTCCGATGTTTACATTCGGCGCGCCAATGGCTCCTTCACCGGAAGTACCCATATATGCAGGCAGGCCAAGCGGCATCAGCAGGTTGTTGGTATGCTTGATATAATAGTCGCCTTCCAGCTGTATGCGGTTCTGTAAAATACTCAGGTTAAAACCAATGTTCTTGGTTTCGGTAGCCTCCCACTGTATGTTGGAATTACCATATTGCGTAGTACGGAAGCCGGTGCCAAGGGGCGTGGTTACAGGGCCCAGCGGTGAGTATTGTCCGCCGCTGCCGTTGTTACCTGTTCTGCCCCACTCTGCGCGTAGCTTAAATTCGTTTAAAAACTCAATGCCTTTCATGAAGGATTCTTCTGTAACACGCCATGCGGCTGACACGGAAGGAAAATATCCCCAGCGGTTGGCAGTGCCGAAGTTGGAGGAAGCATCTGCCCTGCCCGCAAGCTGCAATATATATTTACCGTCATAGGTATAATTAATGCGGCTCAGGTAAGACTCCATGGCCCAGGAGCCTTTAAAGCTGCCGGTTGTTTGCCCCTCTGCATCGCCCAGGTTAAAGGAAGGAATGTCGTTGCTCACAAACCCGGTCCTGGTACCGGAATAGCCCTGGTAGCTGCCGGATTGCGCTTCATGGCTTACCATAGCGCCTATGCTGTGGCGGCCTATATCTGTATTATACTGTAACAGCTGGTTCAGGTTCCAGTAGTAGTTCTTTGAAGTATTAAAGGAAAGACTTGCTTTTTCATTGCTGACATATCCCAAACGGTAGGTGGGCGTAAATTTGGTGCCTTCCCCGTTCTCAAAGTTGCCATTGAAGCTGCCGCGGAATACCAGTCCTTTAAACAGGGTTACCTCTGCTGTTAAGGAACCAAGCCCGCCTACCTTTTTAAAATTGTTGCTAACCAGGTTGGCAATTGCAACGGGATTTACAGGCGCATATTTTGCATTGCTGCCATATTCATTTTCAGTAGCGCCGCCCCAGGTGCCATCCGGGTTCTTCACCGTTATGTTGGGCGCCAGCGTGATGGCGTTGCGGATCACATCTTCACTGGTGGAGGACAGCTTTTCTTTGGTTTGATAGTAGTTAAGGCTGGTGCTCAGCTTCAGCCATTTAAAAGCCTGGTTATCTAAGTTCAGCCTGAAGGAATACCGGTTGAACTTAGAACCGATAGCAACTCCTTCCTGATCGAAATACTCCCCAGACATATAATAAGTGGTATTTGTAAGGCCGCCGCTCATAGTAAC
>JGI24740J21852_10001682_pt1 | contig 10155 bp, 6 predicted proteins | sample KBSCornC6_FD_21852 | JGI IMG/M metagenome (IMG submission 21852) | reverse complement strand
AATGTGACGATCGGCGGTTAGGACATCCCTCCGCTGCGTGAACAACCCGCGACTGCGAAAGCGTCGCGGGTTTTTCATTTTTTGGTGAGAGCGGGCTTCTGGGAGAGGGTGCCTTACAGAATGCTGAACGATCGGCGGCCGCGCGCCATGCATACGTCATCGGCGTTGTTGAAGGTATGCCGAAACCATTCCATCCCCCACCCCTGATCCCCCATGCACCTGCATTTCCTCCTTCCCGCCGTGCTGTTCATGGCGCTGCCTGCTCATGCCGAGCTCCTCATCAGCGAATACGTAGAAGGCAGCTCCAACAACAAGGCCGTCGAAATCTACAACCCGGACGCAGCAGAGACCGATCTGTCGGTCTACAAGATCGAGCAGTACAACAATGGTGGGAGTACGCCCACCGCATCGTTTGCGCTCTCGGGCAAGCTGGCGCCGCACTCCGTACATGTGATGGCGCATAGCACGCTGGCCAGTGCGCTGGGCACCCGCGTCAACCAGACTGCGGGTTTCTCCTTTAACGGCGACGACGCGCTGACGCTCACCCGCTCTGGCGTTGTTGTCGACCGCATCGGCCAGGTCGGCTATCAACCGTCCGGCTTCTGGGGGACGGCCGTCGCCGGCACGAAGGACCACACGCTGCGCCGCAAAGGCTCGGTGAAGGCGGGTGATACGAACAGTACTGCCGCCTTCGATCCATCTGTGCAATGGGATGCGTTCAACGTCGACGACTTTTCCGATCTTGGCTTGTACAACGGGCAGGGCACCGTCACGCCGCCAACCGCCGCTGCCGTGTGCGGTGCCGCAGCAACGCATCTTGCGGATGTGCAGGGCGCGGGCGCAACTTCGCCGCTGGCCGGCCAGAACGTTGAAATCGAAGCGGTCGTGACGGCCGACTACAGCGGCACCAACGGATTCAACGGCTTCTTCGTGCAACAGCCGGACGCGCAGCGCCGAAGGCTGCCCGGCGTGTCGGAAGGGCTGTTCGTCTACGCGCCCGGCGTCACCGCGCGCGCAGGGGACCTTGTCCACCTCGTCGGCAAGGTGGAGGAGAAGTACGGCCAGACGCAATTGACGCTGGCCACCAACGGCATCGCAAGCTGCGCCAGCGGCAACAGCGTGACGCCGATCGACGTGACATTGCCTGTGGCCAATGCCAAGGCGTTGTCGGCGTATGAAGGGATGCTTGTGCGCTTGCCGCAAACGCTGACGGTGAGCGAGACGTACGAACTTGGACGCTACGGCAGTCTCCTGCTCAGCAACGGGCGCCTCCCATTGCCGACAAACGTGGCACCGCCTGCAAATGGCGCGGTGGCGCAGGCCGCGGCCAATGCGCTGAATCGCATCGTGCTTGACGATGGTTCCAATCAGCAGAATCCCGCCAGCGTGCGCTATCCGGCGCCGGGCCTGTCTGCGGCGAATCCTGTGCGCGCCGGCTATACCGTGAGCGGTGTGCAGGGCGTGCTGGAAACGCGCTACAACGCCTGGCGCCTGCAGCCCGTGCCGGGCGCGGCCGCGCCGGCTTTCAACGCTGCCACGAACCCGCGTGCGGGTGCGCCGACACGCCATGCCCAAGCCGATGTGCGCGTCGCCTCGTTCAACGTGCTGAACTACTTCAACGGTGACGGCAAAGGCGCCGGCTTTGATGATCCGACCAACCGCGGCGCCAAGACACAGGCCGAGTTCGAGCGCCAGGAAGCCAAGATCGTTGCTGCCATCCGCGCCATCAATGCCGATGTGGTCGGCCTGATGGAAATCGAGAACGACGGCTACGGCGAACTCAGCGCCATCCGCCGCTTGACGACCCAGCTCGGTGCCGATTGGCGCTACGTCGATCCGGGCGTGTCGAAGCTGGGCAGCGATGCGATTACGGTGGCGATCGTCTACAACAGCCGCACGGTGGAGCCCGTCGGCATTCCGGCCACGCTGGCCATTGATAACAAGAACCGCCAGCCGCTGGCGCGCAGCTTCCGACGCATCGGCGGCACGCAGAACTTCACCGTGGTGGTCAATCACCTGAAGTCCAAGGGCTGCACCGGAGCGACCGGCAAGGACACCGACCAGCGCGACGGCCAGAGCTGCTGGAACCCCACCCGCGTGCGCGCTGCCGGTCTGATCGCCGACTGGCTGGCGACGTCGCCAACCGGCGTGGCTGACGTAGGCAAGCTGCTCATCGGTGATCTCAACAGCTATGCCAAGGAAGACCCCGTCGTGCTGCTTGCCGACAAGGGATATGCCGACATGGTGGAGAAGTTCGTCGGCAAGGATGCCTACAGCTATGTCTACGGCGGCGAATCCGGCTACATCGACCATGCCCTTGCCACCTCCGGCCTGGCCGAGCGTGTACGCGCCGTGCACGAGTGGCATATCAACGCCGACGAACCGATCGCGCTGGAATACTCGTTCGCATACAAAAGCGCCGAGCAGCAACAGGCGTTCTACGCGCCGGACGCGTACCGGTCCTCCGACCATGATCCGGTGCTGGTCGACTTGGCGCTCAATACGCAGACGGCAGGTGGCGGCACGAGTCCGGAAGGCGATGCGGCGGCGGGTGCGGCCACGGGCAGCACGGGGGTGGGGGGTGCCGGTGCGGTGGACCCGATCCTCGGGCTCGCACTGGCCGCCGCTGCGGTAGCCTTGGCGCGGCGTCGTGCGTGTCGGTCTTGAGCGTCCGCGCTCTTCCTCGGGCGACGCGCGGCAACTCCATCACCAGTCGAATCGCATCCGTGCGCTTGCTGACCGTTCGACACGGCCTTAAGGTCGTTTCCGGCCATCCGGCTCGGGACTGAATTAAGCTTCTGAACTGGCGCGATCAGCAACATCGCGAACCCGACGCGCCGAGGCAATCGATTCCGATATGGCGACGGGGGATGATGTGAGCAATGTGGTGGCGACGGTGCGTGCGCTGATCCTGAGTGTATGGCTTGGCTTGATGACCGCCGGCAGCCACGCGGCCGCCCCTTCGTTACTCACACCGGAGGAGCAAGCGTGGGTGGCCGCGCATCCGGTCGTGCGTACCTGCGTCGATGCGCACTGGCGCCCGTTCGAGTTTGTCCAAGCTGGCAAGGTGGTCGGCATGGTGCCATCGTTCCTTGACGCGGTTGCCGAGCTTAGCGGACTGCGTTTCGAATATGTCGACGGTGCGTGTTGGAACGGCTCGGCTGGGGCATTGCGGTCCGGCAGCGTCGACATGTTGCCCGACTGGGGCAAGCACGATGACGTGGTCCCTAACAGAGAGGGTTTCATCGCCAGCACGCCGTACTACGTCGGCACAATCGCAATCGTCACGGCCGAACGTGAAAACCTGTTTGCCGGTGCCACGCAGTTGGCGGGCAAGCGCATCGCAATCAAAGGTGGCGGTGGCCTTGAACTGGCAATCCGCCACAGCGGCGTGCCGGTGAGGTTGCAGACGTTCCAGAATGAGTCCGATGCGCTGGACGCCGTCGCAAACGGCGAGGCCGACGCCGCGCTCGGGACTGACGCGTCGATCATTCCGCAGTTGCAGCGGCAGTTCCAGGGCCGGCTTTTTCTCTCGGGAAGTCTCTGGGACCGGCCCTATGCGCTGGCGATGGTCACGCGCGAGGACAACCCTGTGCTCGCGTCGATTCTCAATAAATCCCTGACCGCCATTCCAGTATCAGACGCTGACGCGATTCGGCGCCGATGGCAGGAAACCACCGACTACGGCGCACCGTCGCTCGCATCGATCCTGCATTACCGTTGGCGGCAGGTCATCCTCGTTGCGGGCGTCGTTCTGGCGTTTGCGGTGCTGGCGTATGTGCTATGGCGCGCGCGTGTTGCCGCCGTTCGCAGCGAGCGTGATAAGGCGATGTTCCTCGCGTTCATCAGCCACGAAATCCGCACGCCGATGCATACCATTCTTGCTTCGCTGGAACTGCTGCAGCGCTCGCAGTTGACCGGCCAGCAAGCCAGCCGTGCCGACGCCGCCGTCTCGGCATCGGAAACGCTCTTGGCGCTGCTTGACGATGTCCTCGAATATTCGCGTCTCGAATCTCACAGCGTGACACTCGTGCTTCAGCCCACGACGATCGGGCCATGGGCCGAGCAGACGCTCGACATGGTCCGTTGGCGTTCAGAGGAGAAAAGACTGGCCCTGTCGCTCGATCTTGCCTGCGCGCCCGATTTCAGCGTGGAGATCGATGCCATGCGCGTGCGCCAGATCGCTCTGAATCTGCTGGTGAACGCGATCAAATTCACCGCGGCCGGCAAGGTCGTTTTCCGCGTCGACTATCTGCCCGGAAAGCGACGCGGCATCGGAACGCTCGTACTCGAGGTCAGAGACACGGGCATGGGCATTCCTCCAGAGCGCCAGCGGAACATTTTCGAGCCGTATGCACGCGTGGAAAGCCCAGGCAATCGCGGTGCCAGCGGCACGGGGCTAGGTTTGTCGATCTGCCACGAACTCGTCGAGCTGATGGAGGGCGTGATCACCGTCAGCAGCAGCCCCGAAGTCGGCACGGTGTTCACCGTCATGTTGCCGACACGCGAGACGCACGCAGAGGCGGCATTGCCGAACGCTGCAGATGCATCGCCGGCGTCTGCGCCCCTTGCGATATCGCCGAAGGCGCAAAAGACGCTGTCGCGGGAATCGAAGGAAGGGCCGCTTGTCCTCGTGGTCGATGATCACGAGGCGGTGCAACATGCGATTCAGCATCAGTTGGACGCACTGGCTTGCCGGTCTGCCATTGCCGGCACCGGCGAGGCGGCGCTCGAACAGTTTGCGTCAGCAGCGTTTGACATGGTGCTGCTCGACTGCAACCTGCCAGGCATTGATGGATATACCGTCGCGCAGCGCATGCGAGAAATCGAGCACCAGCGCGGAGGCGAGCGCACGCCGATTGTCGCCATCTCGGCTGCGACCGACGACGCGCACCGTGTGCGGTGTTTCGACAGTGGCATGGACGGTGTTCTTTGCAAGCCACTGCGCCTCGCCGCGTTGCGGGAACTGATCGAGCTCTGGTGTGCTCATGGTGATTCCGCCCCCAACGCGGAGTCAATGGAGCACGACATGGCGCCGTCGGCGGACGTACTCGCGATCTATCGACAGACCATGAAGACCGATCTTGAGATGCTTAGCCAGGGCATCGCACATCGGGATATCGAGCAGGCACGTCGAGCCGCTCATCGAATTTCGGGCGCTGCGGCCGTTGTGGAAGATCTGCAGACGCGCAACTTGGCCAGTGAACTGGAACGACGTCTTTCGACCCCGTCCAGCGACATCAACGCGGACATTCAGGCGCTCTTCGCAGAGCTCCAATCGCTGCACCGGGCGGAAACTCCAGACGCCTGATCCTTTCCCTCAGGGGCCGGCCTCGCCCTGATCCTGTATTCCCGCATATGCGCTGTTCGCCTCTCCTGCGGCGGCGTGCGCGTTGTGCTGCCCGCATTCCTCCGTCTCGACGGCCCAATCAGCGGAACCGCTGCATTTACAACGAGAAAGCCTCTGCACGTAAGGGGCGCCGGTCTTCATCGTGCAGACCAAANGCATCAATTCAGGCNGCTTTTCAGAGCAGTCTGATATGGCGCGCCCGCCTCGCTTGGAATACTTGCGCCTGCCTCATTCGATAGGCATTTCTTCTCGACCAAGTCCCGGCACCTTTCTGCTGCGGTCTCATTTAAGGGTAAGTCAATGAAAGCAAAACTGTTCCTGGCGGGCGTCGCCATGTCTGCTCTGTCCTCCGTCGCGATGGCCCAGACCGTCAACAACGTGGATGGCGTCATCAACTTCCAGGGCGCGATTCTGAACGACACGTGCAAGGTGTCCTCGGCCACGGGCGACGCAGGCACCATCAACGTGAGCATGGGCAACATCGCCGCTGACGACATCGGCACGGTTGCTGCGCCCAAGCGTCTGACGAACGGCGCCGGCTCGGCCAACTTTGACGTGGTGTGCAAGAAGGGCGCCAAGGTCAGCATGAAGTTCGCAGGCAAGGTTGCTGAACTGAGCGCCGACAAGAAGACGCTGCGTGTGAACAACGGCAACACCGCCGACGGCTTCGCACAAGGTGTTGGCATTGCTGTGTACGAAGGCACGGGCGCGAGCGCAAACGCATTCGACCTGAGCAACGGCGATCTGCTGGCACAGACGGAAGTGCCGGCAGCAGGTGGTTCCCTCAACGTGCGCTTTGCCGCTGCTTACGTGGCTGCCGACGCCACCAAGGTGAAGCCGGGTATCGCGAACGCAAGCCTGCCGTTCACGCTGAGCTACGAGTAAGCCAAGCGCCAGCCACCCAGGCTGGCTTCAATCGGCAGCGGCGCTCTGTCCGCTGCCTCTCTCAATTCAAGGCAATTCCGGATATGAAAGCAAAACGATTCGCCGCTGGCGCGGCGTTGGCGTGCGCGTTGGCTGCGTCCGCGAGTCACGCCAGTATTTCCCTGAGCACCACGCGGGTGATCTTTGATGGCAAGAACAAGGAAAGCTCTGTGGTCGTCAGCAACGACGGCACGGATGCGCTGCTCCAGGCTTGGCTGGATCCACTGGATGACGCGACGGATGCGCAACTGCCGTTCGCCATCACGCCGCCTCTGGCCAAGGTTGGTGCCAAGCAGCAGCAACTGCTGCGCGTGCTGTACGAAGGCGTCGGCATGCCTGCCGATCGCGAGTCGGCCTTTTGGCTGAGCGTGCAGGAGATTCCCCAGACAGCCAGGGACAACAACGTGTTGCAACTGGCTGTACGCCAGCGCATCAAGGTGTTCTATCGACCCGTTGGTTTGGGCGGCGATCCTCTCAAGGCAGCCACGAGCTTGCAATGGCAACTGAACCAAGACGCAGGCAAGGCGATGCTGCGCCTGAGCAACCCGAGCCTCTATCACGTGACCGTGGTGGACGCCAAGCTGCACGCCGGCAACACGGATGAACCTGTCGTGGACGCCAAGATGGTCGCGCCAGGTTCCACGGTGACATTGCCCGTCAATGTGCCGGCCGGCCACACCGGCACACCAGAACTGCGCTACGAAGTCATCAACGACTTCGGCGGACGCGAAAGCTACCGCGTCACCCTGCACGGCAGCCAGCCGAGCGCGCCGGTATCCGCCGGCAACTGATCGACCTAGTCGAGTTCTTTGATCCAGCCTTCATGGGTTGGATCAGCCCGCACCTCTTCGTAGCGGAGCTTGCCTATGTGACACCCCTGATTCTCAAGGCCCAAAGCGAGCATAGCGATGTCTAAACGCCCGACCACCAAACCGTTCCCAAGAAAGATTGATGGAAAAGCCTTCGCTGTTCGTCCCCGAGCAACTCCGCTTTACCTGGCCTTGTGTCTGGCGGTCTTCAACAGCGCGCGTGCGGCGGAGGGCGAAACGCTCGTCGCGCAGGTCGCTCCGACGCTGCTTGCGTTCAATACGAATTTTCTGCATGGCCAGGGCCGTCCGGCAGATCTAAGTGCCGTACTTTCTTCCGGAAACAGCGTGCCGCCCGGCACGTACCGAGTCGAGGTGCAAGTCAATCGGAACTTGGTGGGGCGACGCGACGTCGACTTCCATCAAGAGGGTGGCAAGGGCAAGGTGCGTCCGTGCCTGACCGCGCAGATGCTCCAGGACTTTGGCGTCGACCTGACTGCCATTACTCCAGCACTTGATCTCAATAGCCAAGCGTGTCTGGATTTGCCGCAGCTAATGGATCAGGCGGTCGTCGACTTCGACGCTGGCCGGCTGCAACTGAACCTGAGCATTCCCCAGGCGTTTCTTTCGCGCGCTGCACGTGGTTATGTGGATCCGGCCTTGTGGGACGAGGGTGTCACCGCTGGCTACGTCAATTACCAGTTCAGTGGAAACTATGGCCACGGCCGCGTTGGCAATGACAGCAGCAGCTATTACCTTGGCCTGCAGAACGGCGTAAATATTGGCCGTTGGCGTCTGCGCAACGAATCTGCGCTGAGCGGAAGCAATGATGGCCAGACCCGCTTCAAAAGCAATCGCACACTGGTGCAACGCGACGTCGACGTCATCAAGGGGCAACTGACGCTTGGCGAGCAATACTCCGATGCGACGCTATTCGACAGCGTACGTTTCCGCGGTGTGCAGGTCAGTTCCGACGACGCGATGCTGCCGGATAGCGAGCGCGGCTATGCACCCGTGGTGCGCGGGCAAGCCGCGACGAATGCTGTCGTGGAGGTCCGCCAGAGTGGCTACGTGCTATATCGCGCGAACGTGCCGCCGGGGCCGTTCCAACTGACCGATATTTTTCCGACCGGCTCAAACGGCGACCTTGAAATTACCGTCATCGAAGCGGATGGCAGCCGGCGTGTTACCCATCAAGCCTTCTCCAGCTTGCCGCTGATGCTCCGCAAGGGGCGATTGAAGTATGCATTTGCGGCCGGCAAGTACGACGGTGATCAAACTGCCTCGCCTAACCTCGTGAGCGGATCGCTGGTCTATGGCATCACGGATAACAGCACGGTGGCAGGCGGCTTTCAGGCGTCGCGAGATTTCCAAGCTCTTAACATGGGCGTTGGTACGAATACGCCGATCGGCGCGCTGTCGGTAGACATCACGCAGTCGAGCAGCCGCGTGCAGGGCAAGCGCGATACCGGCCAGAGTGTGCGTGTCTTGTATGCCAAGACTTTTACGCGGACGAACACCAACTTCACGTTGGCGGCGTATCGGTATTCAACCTCAGGCTATCGCACGTTTAGCGACCACGTTAATGATCTCGGCAACAGGGGTGTGCAGTCTGGCCGCAGCCGCTCGCGCATCGATTTGACGACCAGTCAGGACTTGGGCGGTCCGCAACGTGAATATGGCAGCGTCTATCTGAATGTCAGCCAGCAGACGTATTGGAACCAGCCGGGCTCCAGCCGCAGCATCAGTGTCGGCTACGGCAACACCTGGAAGCGGCTCAGCTACAACCTGAGCCTGAGCCAGACCAGAGACAGCCGATTTGGCAACAACGGCAGCAATACCCAGGTCATGCTGACGATGTCGATCCCGCTTGGCGGCAAGCTGCACTCGCAGCGCGCTTACACCAACGTCAGTAACGACAGCAACGGCGGCACGAATATTCAGAGTGGCCTGAGCGGCTTCATCAGCGAAAAGACGTCTTATGCCATGCAAGCCGGCTATACCGGCAGCGGGCGCGGTGCAACGGGCGGCGCCAGCATTACGCACGAGGCCGATGCCGGCCAGCTCGCGGCCAACGTCAACGTCGCCAGCGATTACCAGTCGGCCAGCATCGGCGCCATAGGCGCGGTCGTGGTACATGGCGGCGGCGTGAACATGAGCCGCACCGTGGGCGACACCTTCGCACTGATGAAGATGGAAGGCCTTCGGGGCGCCGATATCCGAACCGAGGGCGGAACCTCAGTCGGTCGCAACGGATATGCCGTTGTGTCCTACGCTCAGCCGTACCGCTTGAATGCACTGCGTCCGGACACACACAACCTCGGTGCCGACATTGAACTGACGGACACCGTTAAACAGGTGGTGCCGCGTCGTGGCGCCATTGTTCAGGCTACCTTCAAGGGCTACAGCGGACAGCGCGCGCAGTTCACTTTCCAGCAGGCGGACGGCAAGCCCGTGCCGTTCGGCGCTAGCGTGGAAGACGTGCAAACCGGCAGGCAACTGGGCATTGCGGATCCGAACGGCAGGGCTTTTGTGCTGCTCAATCAGGAGCAAGGCACCTTGTCGTTGAAGTGGAAGGAAGGGCAATGCCAAGCGCCGTATGCGCTGCCGAAGGCAGCAGCTGGACGGAACTACCAGCGGCAGACGTTGCGTTGTAGATAGGTGCTGCTTCTAATCGCGGGTCAAGAACAGGCGCTCTGATACTTAGGACACGTCGCAGCTTCAGTGTGTCCACGCAAGGCGTCGGGGGCGCCATTGTCTGGGAAAGTCGCACGCAGCAAGCCCGTAGCGATAAACGAGAAGATCGCTTTTAGCGAGTACGGCGCATTTGACGGAGATTCCAGTATTCCGCTCAAAGCAGCCGATCATTAAATCGCTCCGGTCGACTTGGCGTACTTGGCGCACCAACAAAAAACCCCGCAGAGCTAAGCCCGGCGGGGTTTTTTGCCAAACGTTGAAGCCGTTTGAAAGATGTTTGGTGGAGCCGGCGGGAATCGAACCCGCGTCCGCAAGCCCTCCACAGAGAGTTCTACATACTTAGTTCTGTCATTTGATTTAACCGCCGCATCGCGGACG
>JGI24740J21852_10001681_pt1 | contig 10156 bp, 10 predicted proteins | sample KBSCornC6_FD_21852 | JGI IMG/M metagenome (IMG submission 21852) | reverse complement strand
AAAATTCGGACCCGCCGGTCCAGTAAAATCGCGATTTTACCGGATGCGGCCACCCCGATGGCTGCTTTTCCGACTCCCCCACCCGCCATCGGAACCCTCACCACCCATGAACGCCCCGTTGCTCACGCAGGAAACCAAGCGCACGCTGGCTTGGATCGCCGTGGCGGTCATTTTCCTGGCGCTGCTCAAGTTGCTGGCGCCAACGCTCACACCCTTCGTCTGCGCGTTCATCCTGTCGTACATCCTGCACCCCGGAGTGGAATGGCTGCAACGCCACCGCGTGCCGCGCGTGCTGGCGGTGTTCCTGATGATCCTGCTGCTGACGGTGGTGGGCGTGGCGCTGGCGCTGCTGGTGCTGGCGGTGTTGCAAAAAGAGATTCCCGCCATTCGCGATCAATTGCCCGGCATGCTGGCGAAACTCAATGCGGTGGCGTCTCCCAAGCTGGCGGAACTGGGCGTGCATGTGCGTTTCGACTTCCCGGGCCTGCGGCGCCTGTTGACCGACCAATTGGCTGCCGGCCCGGAGGATGTGATGTCCACTGCGCTGGCCTATCTGCGTGTGTCGGGCTCTGCGGCGCTGCAGGTGCTGGCCATCGCCTTTTTGGTGCCGATCGTGATGTTCTACCTGCTGATGGACTGGAACATGCTCATGCGCCGACTGGAAACCGCCGTGCCGCGCCGCTGGTTGGCCAAGACGCGCGAGCTGGCAGCCGAAACCGACGGCCTGCTGTCGCAATACCTGCGCGGGCAAGTCATCGTCATGCTGGTGCTGGCGGTGTATTACGCCTCTGGCCTGGCGCTAGCGGGCTTTGACGTGGCGCTGCCGGTCGGTATCTTTACGGGGCTGGCCGTGTTTATCCCGTACATCGGCTTCGGCATTGGCCTGACGCTGGCGGTGCTCGCGGCACTGCTGCAGTTTGGCAATCTCTATGGCTTGCTGGCCGTGGCCGTGGTCTACGGCATCGGCCAAGTGCTCGAAGGCTTCTACCTGACGCCGCGCCTGGTGGGCGAGCGTATTGGCCTGCACCCACTGGCGGTCATCCTTGCCTTGCTGGCTTTTGGCCAATTGTTCGGATTTTTCGGTATCCTGCTGGCCCTGCCGATCAGTGCCGTACTACTGGTCGGTTTGCGGCAGATCCGGCACCTTTATCTGAACAGCAGGCTCTACCGCGAGTAACCCAACTGCGAGCCAACTGCGACTCACCCGCCACCTAACGCTTCATGGCCCAACCAGAACAGCTACCGCTCGAACTCGGCGCGCCTCCGGCCCCGACCTTCGACAACTTCGTCGCCGCTGGCAACGAAGAGGCGTTGCTGCGCCTGCGCGCCCTGGTTCCGCAGGTGGTAGACGGCACCGCCACCGACCGCCTCGTCTACCTGTGGGGCGAAGAAGGCAGCGGGCGCAGCCATTTGCTGCAAGCCATCTGTGCGCAGGCGGAGGCCGGCGGCTACGAAGTCCGCACGCTGGCCCCCGATGCCCCGCTCGAGGCCTACGAATTCGACCCGGAAGTCACCGTCTGGACCATCGACGACGCCGAAGGCCTGGACGAATGGGCGCAGGTGGCCGTGTTCAATCTCGTCAATGAAGTGCGCGCGCACCCGCATGCCGCCATCGCCATCGCCGGGGCAGCCGCCCCCATGTCGATGCCGCTGCGGGAAGACCTGCGCACTCGCCTGGGCTGGGGGCTGGTCTACTGGCTGCGCCCACTGTCCGACGCTGACAAGGTCGAAGCCCTGCGCCAAGCCGCCCGCGAGCGCGGCATGCAGCTCTCCGCCGACGTACCCCAGTGGCTTGTCACGCACTCCTATCGCGACATGCCGAGCCTGATGGCTTTGCTGGACGCCCTCGACACCTACTCGCTCGCCCGCAAGCGCGCCGTCACCCTGCCGCTTGTGCGCGAAATGCTCGCGCCGATCAAGTGAGCCGGAGGGCCGCCGGGGTGGCGACATCAGGTGACATCACCTTCGGGTAAAATCGCGCCCCATGAATCTGGCCCTCTTTGACCTCGATCACACCCTCATCCCCACCGACAGCGACCACGAGTGGGGGCGTTTCCTCATCCGCCGCGGCGTGGTGGATGAAGCCGAATACCAGCGCAAGAACGATCAGTTCTATGCCGACTACAAAGCCGGCACGCTGGATATCCACGCCTTCCTGCGCTTTGCGCTGGCACCGCTGGCCGCGCACTCGCGCGACACGCTGGCCCAGTGGCACGCTGAATTCATGCACGACGTGATCCTGCCGAAGATCACCCCGCAGGCGCAGGCGCTGGTCTACAAGCACCTGGATGCGGGCGACCTGTGCTGCGTGGTCACGGCCACCAACAGCTTCGTCACGCGGCCGATTGCCAAGGCTTTCGGCATCGATCACCTCATCGCCACCGAACCGGCCACCGCCGACGGCACACCCGACAGCGCCTTCACCGGCGATGTGTTCGGCACACCGAGCTTCCGCGAAGGCAAGGTTGCGCGCGTGCACGAGTGGCTCGCCAACATGGGCCGCGGCTGGAGCGACTTCGAGCGCAGCACCTTCTACAGCGATTCGGCCAACGATGTGCCGCTGCTGGAGGAAGTGACCGACCCCGTCGCCACCAACCCCGATGACACGCTGCGCAATCTCGCAGCCGCGCGCAACTGGCGCATCATGGACATCTTCTGAGCAAGGCGCGGCGTGATCAAGAAACTCATCAATCGTCTGCTGGGCAAGAAGACCGCTGCAGAACCCGCCTCGACTGTCGAGCCCGGCACCGCCCCCGCCAAAAAACCCCGCACCCCCAGGGCGCCTAGAACGTCGAAGCCGCCAAAGCCGCGCACCAAATCTGCCGGCGGCGTGCCCCGTCAGGCGCGCGTGTGGAGCGTGGAAGAGCACGGCATCGACTCGACGCTGCTCTCGCGCAACGCCGTCAAGGTCACGTCTGCGCTGCAGGAAGCTGGGTATGACGCCTTCATCGTGGGCGGCGCCGTGCGCGACCTGCTGCTGGGCATCAAGCCGAAAGACTTTGATGTGGCGACCAATGCCACGCCCGAGCAGGTGCAGGCGCTGTTCCGCCGCTCGCGCATCATCGGCCGGCGCTTTCAGATCGTGCATGTGACGTTCTACGGCGGGCGCGATCAGGAAATCATCGAAGTCTCGACCTTCCGCGCGCTCGTTGATGCGGTGGACGCCGAACAGGTGCCCGCCGGCAAGCGCGTCAAGCGCACCGAGCTTGACCACCACACGCACGCTGTGGATGCCAGCGGCCGCGTGCTGCGCGACAACGTCTGGGGCACCCAAGCCGAAGACGCCACCCGCCGCGACTTCACCGTCAACGCGATGTACTACAACCCCGCCGACGAAACCGTGCATGACTACCATCACGGCATGGAAGACATGCGCGCACGCACGCTGCGCATGATCGGCGACCCGCTCACGCGCTACCGCGAAGACCCGGTCCGCATGCTGCGCGTGGTGCGCTTTGCGGCCAAGACCGGCTTCGACATCGACCCCGACACGCGCGCGCCGATTGCCGAACTGGGCCCGCTGATCCACAACGTGCCGGCCGCCCGCCTGTTCGACGAGATGCTCAAGCTGCTGATGTCGGGCCACGCCTGGGCATCGCTGCAGGAGCTGCGCAAGGCCGGCCTGCACCGCGGCCTGCTGCCGCTGCTGGATGTGGCGCTGGAGCAGCCGATGGGTCAGCGCTTCGTGCAACTTGCGCTCGACAACACGGACGACCGCGTCAAGGCCGGCAAGCCGGTATCGCCGGGCTTCCTGTTTGCCTCGCTGCTGTGGCACCACGTGGTCGAACACTGGAACCGCCGCCGCTCGGCCGGCGAGCCGCTCATCCCCGCGCTGCACACCGCGATGGACGAAGTGCTGGATCGCCAGACCGAGCAGCTCGCCATCCAGCGCCGCTTCACGTCGGACATGAAAGAAATCTGGAGCATGCAGCCGCGCTTTGAAAAGCGCTCGGGCCGCATGCCGTATCGCTTGCTGGAATCGCCGCGCTTCCGCGCCGGATATGACTTCCTCGTCCTGCGCTGCGCCTCGGGCGAATTGCCGCAAGAGCTCGCCGACTGGTGGACCAACTTCCAGAACGGCGACGGCGAAACCCGCGACGCCCTCATGGCGCAGGCCAAGCACGCCCCCGCCAGCGCCAGCAATATCGGCAATACCGGCACCAGCGGCACCAGCGGCACCAGCAGCGCGGGCAAGCGCCGTCGCCGCCGACGCGGTCCGGCGAAATCGGATACAGTCGTTGACGTCAATCCGGGAAGTTCGGAGGAAACGTGAAGACAGTGGCGTACATCGGCATCGGCGCCAACCTGGGCGACGCACGCCAGGCAGTGAAAGACGCCGTGGTCTGCCTCGCGCAGCAGGTCGGCATCACCGTCACGGGCAAATCGAGCCTGTATCGCAGCGCACCGGTGGAATCGAGCGGCGACGACTACATCAATGCCGTCGTGTGCATCGAGACGCCGTTCACGGCAGACCAACTGCTGCGCATCTGTCACCACATCGAAGACCAGTTCGGCCGCGAGCGACCGTTCCACAACGCACCGCGCACGCTCGACCTGGACCTGCTGCTCTACGGCGACCACGTCCTCACCTCACCTGAGTTGACGGTGCCGCATCCGCGCGTGGGCCAACGTGCCTTCACCCTGCTGCCGCTGCATGAGCTGGCGCCCGATCTCGTGATCCCTGGCATCGGCGCAGTGGCCGAACTGCTGCCCGGCGTGGCCGACCAGCGCATCGAGAAGACCACGATGTGCCAATGCATGCGCGCCAAGCAGCCCGCCGCCTGACTCTCTGATTCTCTGCACCTGACGCACCACCTCTACTGATGGCTCTTGATCACCTGCGCCGCATCGTCGTTGAAGGCCCGATCGGCGTGGGCAAGACCGCGCTGGCCCGGCGCTTGGCCGACCATCTGCGTGCCGCCACATCGTTCGAAACACCGAACGACAACACCTTCCTCGCCCGCTTCTACCAAGACCCGGCGCGCTATGCGCTGCCGGTGCAATTGCGCTTCCTGCTGCAGCGTGCAGAGCGCTTAAAGGCGTGGCACAAGGCGACGCTCACGGGCGAACGCATCGTCGCTGACAGCTTCCTGCCGCGCGATCGCCTGTTCGCCCAATTGACGCTGCCGGCCGATGAACTCGCGCTGTACGACGCGATGGCGAATGCGCTGGCCCTGCCGCAGCAGCGCATCGACCTCGTCATCTGCCTGCAGGCGCGCGCCGAAGACCTGCTGCCGCGCATTGCCAAGCGCGCCGTTCCTTACGAAACGGGCATCGACGCCGAATACCTGCAACGCATCTGCGCCGCATACGGCGAGCTGTTTCTGTATTACGATGCCGCACCGACGCTGATCGTCGACACAGCGGCCTTCGACCCCGCGGGCAACGACGACGATTTCCGCACCTTGCTCACCCGCATCGACGCAATGCGCGGGCCCAAGGAATTCATCAAGCTGGCAACGCGATAAGCCAATCGCCGACGCACCGCATGGTCTGCGTGGGCTGTCACGATGCCCCACGGAACACCAGTCCATGAGCTATCTCCAGGAATCGAACCGCAAGGCCGTTACGGTGACGTCGCTGCAGGCCATGCGCGCCGCCGGCGAGCGCATCGCCATGCTCACCGCTTACGACGCCAGCTTCGCCGCCCTGATGGATCGCAACGGCGCCGATGTGCTGCTCGTCGGCGATTCGCTCGGCAACGTGATGCAAGGACAGAAGACCACGCTGCCGGTCACACTGGAACACATCGTCTACCACACCGAATGCGTGTCGCGCGGCATCGATAAGGCGTTGCTCGTTTCAGACCTGCCCTTCGGCACATACGGCACGCCTGAGCAGGCCTTCCACAGCGCGGTGCGCGTGATGCAGGCCGGCGCGCAAATGGTGAAGCTCGAAGGCGGTGTGTGGTTGGCGCCCACGATCAAGTTCCTCGTTGAACGCAGCATTCCGGTGTGTGCGCACATCGGCCTCACGCCGCAGTCGGTGCATGCCTTTGGCGGCTTCAAGGTGCAAGGCCGCGGCGATGAAGCGGCCAAGCAGTTGAAGCTCGACGCGCTGGCCGTGCAGGATGCTGGCGCGCAACTCGTCGTTATGGAAGCGATTCCTGCCGCGCTGGCCGGCGAGGTGACGCGTCTGCTGGCGATTCCCACCATCGGCATCGGCGCCGGGCTGGAATGCTCGGGCCAAGTGCTCGTCATGCACGACATGCTGGGCGTGTTCCCCGGCCACCGGCCCAAGTTTGTACGCAACTTCATGGACGGGCAGACCACCATCGACGGCGCTGTCGCCGCGTATGTTGCCGCCGTCAAGGACGGCACGTTCCCCGGCCCAGAACACACCTTCGCCTAAGCCGCGCCCACATGGAAATCTGGTCGGCCACCGTCGACGCCTTCGCCCTGCTCGCCAGCGGCGACACGGCGCTGTGGACGATCGTCTGGGTGTCGTTGAAGGTCGCGATTGCCGGGTTGCTGCTGGCGGCGCCGCCGGGCTTGCTCATCGCTTATGGCATCGCCATGCACCGCTTTGTGGGGCGACGCGCGTTGGTGGTACTGGCGCAGGCATCGCTGTCCTTTCCCACCGTGCTGATCGGGCTGCTGCTGTACCTGCTGCTCTCTCGCCAGGGGCCGCTGGGCGGCTTCGGGCTGCTGTTCACGCAGGGCGGGATGATCCTCGGGCAAGCAGTGCTTGGCCTGCCGGTCATCGTTGCGTTTGCGCTGACCACGCTCGAACGCGCTGACCCGCGACTCGCTGAAACGGCCCGCGTGCTCGGTGCCGGCCGCATTCGCCTGCTGCTGACGGTGTTCCGTGAACTGCGATTCGGCTTGATGGCGGCCGTGGTGGCGGGCTTCGGCCGCGTCATCGCTGAGGTGGGCTCTGCGTTGATGGTCGGCGGCAACATCGAGGGCATCACCCGCACCATGACCACGGCGATTGCGCTGGAAACCAGCAAGGGCGAGTTCGCACAGGGCATTGCGCTGGGCATCGTGCTGATCGTGCTGGCGCTGCTCGTCAACCTCGTGCTCGCGTGGCTGCAAGGCGCCGGAACCTATCGGAGGGAAAGCGCATGACGCCCTCGCAGCCGATGATGGTGTTTGAAAGTCTGCGCTGCCAGCATGGCACGCGCGCGCTGTTCGACATTCCACGCCTGGCGCTCTCAGCCGGCCACGCGATCGTCATTACCGGCGCCAACGGCGTGGGCAAGACCACACTGCTGCGCATGCTGGCTGGGCTGGCGCCGGCCAATGGGGCCACGGTCGACTTCGGACACGGCCGTCAATCGCTATCACCGTATCCGGCTGAGCTACGGGCACGGCTGACCTATGTGCATCAGCACCCGTATCTCTTCCGTACGTCGGTACGCGCGAATCTCGCCTATGGGCTGACCACAGGGCCACACCGTGTGGCGCATGCGGAAGCGCTTGCGCGTGTCGACGACGCCATCCAGTGGGCCGGTCTAGAGCACGTGGTAGATGTGCCGCCGGAACGGTTGTCCGGCGGCGAAACGCAGCGCCTGGCGCTGGCCCGGGCGCGCGCACTGCGAACAGACGTACTGCTACTCGATGAGCCCACCTCGAATCTGGACGGTGCCGCGCGCGAACAGGTGATCGCGCTGGTGGGCGAACTGGCAGCCGAGGGCCGCGCCCTGCTGATGGTCTGCCACGACCGCGAGCTCATCAACCTGCCCGGCGTCGCGCGGTGGAAGCTAGAACACGTCGACGGCCAAGGGCGGCTCGAAATGCGCGGGCACCACGCCGCGTAGGGCATTACAGATTGCGATGGCTTCCGCGCGAGCGACATCCGCGCGCGTGAGGACGCGTTCGCGCAGCGGCCCGCCCAGCCAGGGCATCGCATCGTCAAGCAACACGCCGCGCATCACGCCGGGCAAGACACCCGCAGACAACGGCGGCGTCCACCACGCGCCATCGAGCTTCACCAGCACCGTGGAACGCCCACCTTCGGCCAGCGTGCCGTTCGCATTGAAGAACACGGCATCGAACGCGCCCTCGCGCTCGGCGGCTTGCCAGGCGGCGTCGTAAGCGGCGCGCAGATTCGTCTTGTGGCTTGGCAGGCTGTGCGCGGCCTCGCGTGATTGCGGCGCGACGCGCAGGCTGACTGGCGCCTGCAACGGCGGTAGCGGCGCGGCCGTCACGCTGAACTTGCCATCACGCTCCAGCGATAGACGCATGCGGAAATCGTCCGCACCTTGCAATGGCGCGCATGCGCGCGCGACCTCGGCGACCATCATTGCGCGCTCGAATGGGAAACCGAATGCACGTGCCGAACGCTCCAAGCGCGCCAGATGACGATCCAGCAGCGGCACACCATCGCGCGTGGCCCGCATGGTTTCGAACAGCGACAAGCCAGGATCAAGCGCCGTCACGAAACGCGCCTTCAACTGGCATTCGGCGTATTCCTCGTCGGCGACGCTGTCATGCACGATGCCCGAGCCGATGCCGAGTTCGCCTTTGCGCAGGCCGTCCGTGCCGGGTGCACTCAAGACCAGCGTGCGGATCGCCACGGAGAAGCACGCATTGCCCATCGCGCGATCGTCAGTGGGTGCGTCGATCCACCCGATCGCGCCAGTGTATAGGCCACGTGGCTCTGGCTCCAGTGCATCGATGATCTCCATCGTGCGCCGCTTGGGCGCGCCGGTAATGGAGCCACACGGGAACAACGCGCGCAGGCAATCGGCCAGGCCGGTAGCTGGCGGAATCTCCGCCTCCACGGTCGACGTCATCTGCAGCACGCTGCCGAACGGCGTCACCTCGAACAGCGCCGGCACGCGCACCGAACCCGGCCGCGCGAGGCGGCCCAAGTCATTACGCAGCAGGTCGACGATCATGAGGTTCTCGGCACGGTTCTTTTCGTCGGCAGCCAGGGCGATGGCACGGGCCTCGTCGACTTCGACGTCGCCGGTGCCAGACGCAGTGCCCTTCATCGGCCGCGCGACCAGCTTGCCAGCGTGGTGCGAGAAAAACAGCTCCGGCGAACACGACAGAATCGCCCCGCCCTCCGGCAACCCGATGAGTGCACCGTACGGCACCGGCTGACGCGCGCGCAAGCGCCGATACAGCGCGGCCGGCGCGCCGAACGCGCTCATGCGCAGGCGGTAGGTGTAGTTGACTTCGTAAGTGTCGCCCGCCGCAATCCAGTCGTGGATGCGCGCGATGGAGTGGGTATAGGTGGCGTGATCGACGCTGGCGGCACAGTCGAACAGACCGGCCGCGCCGGCCGCTTCTGGCCACGCATCGAACAGCGCATCGATCTCGACCGGAGACAGCACCTGCATCGAGCGAAACAGCAGCACGCGCAAGCGGCCATCGTGGCCAGGTAATGCAGAAGAAACTTCCGTGGAAGCCGGCAGACCGACCAACGGCCCGCCAAACTCATACGGCGCGACGATCAGCGCATGCAAACCCTCGTGCCACGCAGCACGAAGATCGTCATCCAAGCCGTCCAGCACGCCAGCGGGCCGGAAGAATTCACCGGCGTAACCGGTGTACCAGCGCGAACACGGTGCGCCGCCCGAGGTGGCATCGTCCAGCAGCGCAAACGGCGCGCCGGCTTGCGGCAACTGCATGACGATGTCCCCCGGTAACTGCGGTAGTGCTGTGCTTATGAGGAGAAGAAGTTCTTCACCTTATCCATCCACGACTGCTCTTGCGGGCTGTGCCGCGAGCCGCCTTCGTGCACGGACTTGTCGAACTGCTTGAGCAGGTCCTTCTGGTGCTCGGTCAGCTTGACCGGCGTCTCGATGTTGACGTGCACATAGAGATCGCCCGCATAGCCCGAACGCACACCCTTGATGCCCTTGCCGCGCAGGCGGAACGTCTTGCCGGCCTGCGTGCCTTCAGGCACCGTGAACGAGGCACGGCCACCCAGCGTCGGCACTTCGATGTCGCCGCCAATACAGGCCGTCGCGAACGAAATCGGCATCTGGCAGTGCAGATCGTCGCCATCGCGTTCGAACACCGAGTGCGGCTTGATGTGGATTTCCACATACAGGTCGCCCGGGGGGCCGCCGTTGATGCCCGGCTCGCCATTGCCCGACGAGCGGATACGCATGCCTTCGTCGATGCCGGCCGGAATCTTCACTTCCAGCGTCTTCTGGCTCTTCAGCTTGCCCTGGCCGTGGCACTTGGTACACGGCTTG
>JGI24740J21852_10001680_pt1 | contig 10159 bp, 9 predicted proteins | sample KBSCornC6_FD_21852 | JGI IMG/M metagenome (IMG submission 21852) | reverse complement strand
CGTGCTTGACGATCTCGTCCAGCGCGCGAAAGGTGCTCAGCTTCAGATCCATGTCCTCGTAGACGGCCTCTATCACCAGATCGCAATCGCGTACGGCTGCCAGATCAACCGTCGTTTGGAGCAGGGCAAGTCGCCGCTCCAGCTGTTCCTTGCTCAGTTTTCCCTTCGAAACAGCCGCCCCATAATTGCTACGGATGGTCGACACGCTCCTTTGGAGCGCCTCTTCTCCCAGATCGACGAGGATCACGGGAAGATCAGCGTTCAGGAAGTTCATGGCGATTCCGGTACCCATCAGTCCGCCGCCGATGACCCCGACCCGATGCACCGTCCTTGCGGCTGCATCTGCAACATCGCTCAACTTCGCCGCCGCGCGTTCGGAGAAGAAAGCATGTCGCAATGATCGGGATACGGCACCGTTCATCAGCTCCGAGAAAAGCCTGCGTTCCAGGGCAAGGCCGTCGTCGAAAGGCAGCTTGAAGCCGGCCTCGATGGCATCGAGACAGCGCTGCGGCGCGGGAAGGTTCTTGTACCGAGCCGCTGCAGCCGCTCGTGCAATGGCCAGATAGCCCTCTGGATTCCCGTGCTCGACTTTCATGTCGCGCACCAGCGGATGGGGGCCTGGGCGGCCGGCGACTTCTTCGGCCAGCTCCAACGCGGCCTTGACGGCGTCCCCGTCGGTCATCCGGTCGAAGAGCCCTGAGTCCGCCAACGCCTGAGAGGGCATCGAGGTTCCGTGGACGATCATGTTGGCGGCGATCTCCAGACCGATGAGGCGAGGCAGTCGCTGCGTGCCACCCGCACCCGGAAGTAAGCCCAACGTCACTTCGGAGAGCGCTATCCGGGCGTCGGACGACGCAACGCGGTAGTGGCATGCCAGCGCCAATTCCAGGCCGCCGCCCATGGCGACGGAGTGAATGGCGGCAACAACCGGTTTGGAACTGGCTTCGATGGCGAGAAGAACCGCATGCAGCCCCGGCTCCTTGACGGGGTGCGGCGAGTCGAACTCCCGCATGTCGGCACCGCCTGAGAAGGCTCTTCCGTGACCTGTCAACACGATGGCGCGAACATTCGCATCGCCTGCGGCGCGATCGATGTCGTTGACGATGCCCAGGCAGACACCACTGCTCAGGCTATTGACGGGAGGATTCGCGATGGCGATCAGCGCAACGCTTCCGCGAACTTCATAAGTAGTACTCATGGAATGGGCGTTTGATTTCAGATGGATCAGACGTGAGTGGGGATTGCCTGCGGCGTGCGGTCGAGAAAGAGACGGAAGATCTGCTGCGCTTCCGGCGTGCGGCGCAACGCGTCGAAGACCCCCGACTCCCGGTCAATACGCGCGGCGAGCGAGTCGTCCCAGCCCTGACGGAGCAAAGCGCGTGTGGCCCGAAGCGCCATCTGCGGCTTGGACGCGAGCCGCTGAGCGACGGACAGGGCCTCTTCCTCGGCCAACTCGGCCGGCATGACCTGATTCACCAAGCCTGCGAATCGAGCCTCGCCCGCTGGTATCGGCGCGCCCAACAGCACCCATTCCGCGGCTTTGTGACGCCCGACGATTCTTTCGAGGACAAGAGTCGACGCGAACTCCGGACACAGCCCGAGATCCACGAATGGAAATCGCAACCGGGCGTCATCGGAGGCAACGACATAGTCGCAATGCAGCAGTACCGTCGCGCCGATCCCTACCGCATGTCCGCGCACGCACGCCACTAATGGCTTGCTCAAGGCAATGACGGCGCGAATGAAGGACGCAGCGGCGGGTTCGTGCGGTTCTTCGGCGTCTTGATCCAGGAACAGGCCGATGTCGTTGCCGCTGGTGAATACTCCGCCGTTTCCGCGCAGCAGAATCGAATGGACGGAAGTGCAAGCCTCTGCATCCTGGAACGACTGCGCCAGCTGCGCGTACATCGACGCGGTCAGCGCATTCCTTTTTTCGGGCCGGCTCAGCGCAATGACGAGAACGTTGCCGTCCTGGCGAACCGTTACGTCTTCACTCATCCTGTCTCCTTTGACGCCGGCACATGCGCCTTGCGTGTTGGGAGCAGTTTTCTCCGAATGTCGTTTGGACGCAGTCAGAAACTTCTTTGTGAGTCGTCAGAATTTTCTGAACGAACTCGCGCGAAGCACGTCAGTCGATCAGGTGATGTTGCAAGGCATAGCGCGTCAACTCGGCATTGCTACCCATGCCCAATTTGCTCAGAATTCGAGTGCGATAAGTTCCAATGGTCTTCACGCTCAGGAACATCTTCCGGCCGATCTCCGTCAGTCTCATGCCCTGCACCAGGAGCAGCATGATCTCGTACTCTCGAGATGAAAGCTGTTTGTGTGCCACCGATGTGTCGCTCCGGATCGGGCCGATCAGAAGCTGCTCCATGACCGCCGGTGTCATGTACTTCTCCCCCCGGGCCACCTTGCGAATGGACTCGATCAACTCACGGGCATCCATGTCTTTGGTGACGTATCCCGAGGCGCCCGCCTGGAACGCACGGATGGCGTATTGCTCTGCCGGGTACATGCTGAGAACCACGATGGGAAGTGCCGGCCGTGCAGCTCGAAAGGATGGAAGCATTTCCAGCCCGCTGCGCCCCGGCATGTTGACGTCCAGCAGCGCCACGTCGAACTCACTCTCCCGCATGTAGCGCAGAGCCTGGAGGCCATCGCTTGCCTCTGCTCCAACGGCAAACTGCCCATGCTCGGACAGCAGCCTCTTGAGACCCTCGCGGAATATGGTGTGATCGTCGATCAGAAGGAGGCGAATCATTGCTTGTCTCTTCGGCTTTTCGGCGCGTCGATCGCCCGAGTGAGGGGAATGGTGATGCGAACTCGAGCGCCAGATTTCGGGCTCGTCGTGAACTCCGCGCGACCGCCCAGTTCCCTCGCCCTTTCCTGCATGCCCAGAAGACCCAAGTGACCGGCTTGCGACATGTCGTCGTTTGCGAATCCAGTGCCGTTGTCCTGGATCTGGACTGACAGAATTTCATCGACAAAGGAGAGATCGACTTCGACTTCCGTGGCCCTTGAATGTCGGGCGACATTGGTCAAGGCTTCCTGGAAAACTCTGTAGATGCTGAGTTCCGTTGCCTCGGACAGAGCGCAGCTCTCACCTTGCGTGTGCATCCTGGCCTTGATCCCGTACCGGTGCTCAAAGCGGCTCAGGCTCTGGCTGAGCGTTTCGCACAGACCGAGATGATCCAGTGCCCCGGGGCGAAGGCCTTCGGAGACTGCACGCACGGCTTCGACCGTCTCCTGGGTCAACTGAATCAGTTCGTTGACGGTGTCTTTCAACGGCGTCGGCGCAGGCGATCTTGTTCGCCCAACCACCTCCTCCGTCGAGTCCGATGCCAGTCCTTCTACGGCCCAGGAGACACGGGAAAGATCGAACTTGATTGCCGTCAGCATGCCCCCGACGACATCGTGCAGCTCGCGCGCGACGCGGTTGCGCTCCTTCTCCCGCACCATGTTCGCGTTCGACACCAGCTCCTGCAGCCTCGCGCTCGCGGCCATGAGATCCTGCCGCTGCCTCTCCTGCTCCGTGATGTCTATGCTCACGCCCACGATCGCCGGCCTGCCCATCAGGATCACTCGGGTGCCGTAGATTTCGAAGCTTCCAGGGCGATGCCGCAGGGTGCGCCGTATGACGAAGCGCTCTCCCTGCGCGCCGCCCTGAATGAGACGCTCGTACTGCGCCATGAGGTCGGTGACCTGCTCAGGATTGGCCACATCACGCAGCCGCGCTCCCATGAGCTGATCTCGGTGAAGACCGCACATGAAAGCAAACGTCTCATTGACGTACTGGAACCGCCCGCGCTGAAGGATGTAGATGCCGGCAATGGACTGCTCCACGATTCCTTTGAAGGGGACCTCGTAGTCGATCAGATCCACAGCACACTCCCGGAGAAATTTCACTGCGTCCAGACACCTTTGAGGCTGCAACACCTCTGACTCATGAAGCGATGCACCTGCCCTGGACAGCCTCGATCTCGACTGCTTCCCTGCTCGCACAGACCTCGGTAACGCAGACTCAATCAGCGTCGCAATCGCCCCATGAGCATGATGCTTGTCATCCTGGATGATGATGACCATAATTTAGAAAGTCAATAGCCCTTTCCCTGGTTCACATGGGTCACTCGCAGACAGAAAAAGCACAGAGCCGCGAACGTATCGTGGATCGTGCGGCAAAGCAGATTCGGAAGAATGGGTTGCAGTCAGTGAGCGTGGGAAAGCTCATGTCGGCAGTCGGACTCACCCACGGAGGGTTCTACGGGCATTTTTCTTCCCGCTCCGAATTGCTGGCGGTCGCCCTTGAAAGGGCCATGAGTGAAGGGGCCGAGAGCTTCCACGCCGAGCATCCGCAATCGCATGCGGCGTTCGAGACGATTCTGCGTCGCTATCTGAGCCGTCGGCATAGAGACCATCCTGCCGATGGTTGCGCGATCGCTGCACTCGCCGGCGATGCGGCGCGCTCCGACGAAACCATTCGACGGGCGATGTCGAGTCACATCAAGGCGTTCGCGGACGAGATTCTGGACAGTCTGAATGGCGACGACCGCGGGACAGCCCTTTTTATCATCGGTGCTTTGGTCGGAACATTGACGCTTTCGCGTGTACTTGACACAAAGGATTCGGATGCGCTGTTAGCTGCTGCGAAGCGCGAATTATTCACGCTTGATGCAGGCCGGAACTCTCATTAGATATCTTCGCAGTGGATGACGTTGAATCAACTTCTCCGCGTCCGGGGATCAAGGTTGACAGACCGCTCGCGCAGAGCCTGAGCGAACAGCGTGTCCGCCTCGTGCAATTACTATTGGCGCACCCGAACACGGTGCCTGCGGCATTCTCGAGCCAAAAGCGCTGTGCCACCATTCCCACGCCAGCAAGTCGCGCCAGTTCGTCGGCTATGTCCGCCGGCACAATGGACACCGCCCGCTCATTCGCGGCGATCAACCCGCCGATATCGCGCAGCCAATGGCCCAGGTCCTGCAAGGTGGCCTGAGATGGGCCAGTGCCACCTCGCAAATGGACGTGGGCGTCATTCGCATGCCGAGCGAATAAAGGGCGGCGCGCCGAACATGCGTTTCAATTCGGCCAGTGCATGGGTGACGGCCGGCTGGCTGGTCGCCATGTGCTCACGATCCGTGGGCCTACCTGCGCTACGTGCTGGAGCGGCTGCCCATGCATCCGAATCGCAGCATTGATGAGCTGCTTGCGCATCGCTGGAAGGCACCGGCGGGCCGCTGACATACTGCGACGTCATGAACATCGACCTCACCAAGCTCGACGAGTCCCAACCGGTCGAACTGAACCGGCAGATCGTGGCGCGTCTCAGGTATCCAAAATGGGTTGCCCATGGATCGGCGTGCTGCGCAACGGCGGGCGATGGAAGGCGGGATCCAGAGCATGCTGGGAACTGCCCGACGTGAAACCGAGCTTGGAGATCATTCAAGAACTATGAGGTCGATGGCAGGATGCTCACCTTCGGCTTGATTCGGTCGCGGATTTCCTGGTACACGGGAATACCGGAGCCCACAGCGACCTCCAAGGAAACGCAAAGTGCGAATCGCACGGTGCCTGCGAGAAGGCCCGCGTCAGCGGCGCAGTTCACCTTGCACTCGAACCGATCACCATCTACAAACGCGAGGGCATCTTCGCCTTCCAGCACCTCGTGCTGACTGTTCCTCTCAGCGCAGCTTTCTCGCGAACGCTATTGGCTCGCTTGACCCTCATTTGATCCTGCGGCTGCGTGATCCATAGGCGAGCCGCAAGGTAACCTTGGTGCCCACAATTGATCGGCGACATCCATGCGAGCGTGACCGTCAAGCGACGCCAGGCCCTCTTGCCGGCCAGGGTAGGCGGAAGTGGCGCAGAGAACATGAACGCCTTTTCTGCCTGTAGTTCACCGACGCCAAGCAGCGTGACCCTTTCAGCCGTGCATCCTAGCCCATGATCGATGTCGGCGGCGCCATAGCCCAGCCACCGCGTCAAGTAGTCCTTCTGAGCCACCCTCCGAGAGTTGGCATTGGCGATGGCCGCCAGATCAGGCCGCCCGTCGAGGAGTTGGTCTGCCCATGTTCCCCAGCGAGCCCCGTGCACCAGCATCGCTTTGAGCAGCACGGCGTCGTAGACTGGCGGGGAATCGAAAAATCGTTCGCGGCCTGCGCCAATGCTTGCTTTCAGTCTCTCTGCCGATTCTATGGGTACAACTTCGGGTACACCAGACCATCTAAGACTTGCACTATGCGCGTCTTGCACGATTATCGCGCGATTCGGCGGCGAGACCGCCGGCCTCGTTCGCATTTTTTTCGATAGTGATGGCCCGCGAACATCGACGGAATCCAGTCCCAAAAATGGCTCGACCCATGCACATGTAGCGAGGAGTTGTCGCATGCTGGGATGCTGGAAGTCCGGCTGCCCTGGGGAAGCCTTCGCGGGGTCATTTCATCTTGCTACGCCTGGCGGTCTCCGATTTCCGGCATCTCTTGCGACTTAGTCATGTGAGGGGGCAACCCCTGAAAGACTGGGAGGGGGTGTTCGCATGACCAATGGAAAAGAACGATGTACACACGAGAACCTGACGCGGTCCTAGACGTCCCTGAATTTCAGGCTGACAAGATCGCAACTTCGTAGCTTGCTGTCCAAGCCAAAGTTGAAGAGGGCGAGTTCCCGCACTCGGCACTCCAGTTGCAGCGGCACCCGCAGCGCCCAAATGTCTTTCAGTTTGAAAGGTGCCTTCTGGCCGACGATCTTGTCCTTGTTCCAGGGCGCGCGACAGGGTCCAGTGTTTGCTGATCCCATGATGGTCTCCCATCGAGTTGAGGGATGTGAGCATGCGCGCGCCGTGTGCAGTTGTCCTTGATGCCGCACTTGCGTTCCATGGGTTAGGCATCAGCTTTCGCGGCTATGCCTGAACTGCGGCAAGGGGCACAATCGGCCACGAGCAGTCATTTGTTGGATCTGTCGTCAATGTCTGGTCTTTAACCGACGAGCAGACCTCGCAACATCGGCTCTCTCGAGTCCGCGCCAACTGCGAAGGGGCGAACTTTGAAGCCTTGCAGAGAGATAGCGCGCGGCGTCTCAGCCCTCCATTCCGGCGTCGGCAGCTGTGGAGGTGACCTTTCTGAGTGCGTCAACGAGTATCTGCGCGGAAGGCGAAAGCCCCGGCGCCGTACGCCACCAGACTCCCAGTGGACGATCGGTCTTGGCCAGCTCGAGTGGTAGGACCTTGATCAGCCCGGTGCGTGCCTCCACGTCGGCCAAGTGCTGCGGCCATACAGTGATCATTTCCGTCGTGAGTATCAACGCACGATTTGTCAGGAACGACATGGATTCCACCGTGGCCACGGGCGCATCCAATCCGGCTTCGCGAAAGGTCACCTCGAGCTGTCGCCGCATGGACGTTTCGTGCGGGGGAAGCACCCATCCGTAACCATCGAGCATGCCCAATTGAAGGCGCGGCTTTCTGCTCAAAGGGTGTTGCGCGCTCACGATAAGTCGGGCACGGTCCATCCCCAGAACTTCCTGCGCGATGCCCGCCGGCAGCCGCCGGCGCGGCAGCCGGCTGGTCATGAGGTCCAGATCGCCACGGCGCAAGAGCGTGGTCAGCCAGTCATGCTGCCCTTCAACGACTGTCACCTTCAAATGCGCCTGGCGCTTCAACACGATGGCCAATGCGGCTGGAAGGATGCCGCCGGCGGTCGATGGCAGCGTACCGACCGTCACGCTGCCATGCCCCTCGCGCAGTTCGCTCACTTCGCGATCCGCATTGCGAAGCTGCGCGACGATGGCCCGTGCATGCCGCACGAGCACCTGTCCGAAAGGCGTCGGCACCGAGCCGCGACTGGTGCGCGTGAAGAGCGGGGCTTCGGTCAGCGCCTCCATCTCCTGCAGTGCCTTGGTCACCGCCGACTGCGTCATGTTGAGGCGCTCGGCTGCACGCACGAGGCTTCCCTCGCGCTCGATGGCGTCGGCCAGGCGCAAGTGGCGCAGGGAGATGCGCTGTTCCCAGTTCGACATGGGCACCACCTTTTCTTGTGAGGGCGCGGCACATCGTGGGAGTGGGGCGAGTGCCTAAGCCATGACTTTTACTCAAGTTAATGGTAACGGAATTCACTTTTTGGAATTGCACTGGCATGCCATAGTGACCCCGACGAACCCCCCGTCTGCCAAGGATGCAATCGATGACCGACTACCCCGACCTCCAGCTCTACATTGGCGGCGCCTGGCGCAAGACCCGCGCCGACATGCCCGTGGTCAACCCCGCGACCGAACAGGAGATCGGCCGCCTGCCGCGCGCCGGCATTGCGGACCTGGACGACGCGCTCGGCGCGGCCGAAAAAGGCTTCCGGGTGTGGCGCCGGACCGCGCCCAGCGAACGCGCGGCCGTGCTGCGAAGCGCAGCACGGCTCATGCGCGAGCGCATCGACACCATTGCGCACGCCATCACGCTGGAGCATGGCAAGCCGCTCCTGGAGGCTCGCCTGGAAGTGATCCGAGGCTGTGAATTCCTCGAGTGGGATGCGGGCGAGGCGGTGCGCACCTATGGCCGCGTGATTCCGAGTGCGCACGGCACCCGCTACATCGTGCATCACCAGCCCGTCGGCACGGTCGCGGCATTCTCGCCGTGGAACTTCCCGATGAGCCAGCCGGCACGCAAGATCGGCGGTGCCATCGCCTCGGGCTGCTCGATCATCCTCAAGGCAGCCGAAGAAACTCCGGCCGGCGCACTGCACATTGCCCGCGCGCTCCACGATGCGGGTTTGCCACCGGGCGTGCTCAATCTGGTCTTCGGCGATCCGGCCGAGATTTCCGGATACCTGATTCCCCAGGACCAAGTTCGCCTCGTCGCCTTCACCGGTTCGACCAACGTCGGGCGCCATCTCACGACGCTGGCATCGCAGCACATGACGCCCGTGCTCATGGAACTAGGCGGCCATGCGCCCGTCATCGTGTGCGATGACGTGGACGTGCGGGACGCGGCGCTGATGTCCGCCAATCGCAAGATGCGCAATGCAGGCCAGGTCTGCACGTCGCCAACCCGGTTCTTCGTCGACGAGAAGGTCTTCGACGAGTTCGTGGAGATCTTCGCTGCGCGCGCTCGCGCCCTTCGCGTGGGCGACGGCATGACGCCTGGGGTGGAGATGGGCCCGCTGGCCAACCGCCGCCGGGTCCGGGCACTGGCCGAACTGGTGGAAGACGCCACGACAAACGGTGCCCGCTTGGTCACCGGCGGCAAGCGCATCGACCGCCCGGGCTACTTCTTCGAGCCCACCGTCCTGGCCGACGTGCCTGCCGGCGCCCGGGTCATGGGTGAGGAGCCTTTCGGTCCGCTGGCCATCGTCAACCCGGTGGGCTCGCTGGACGAGGCGATCGCGCAGGCCAATGCCGTGCCCTTCGGCCTGGCGGCCTATGGCTTCACCCACAGTGCAGCCCGGGCGGATCGGATGGCGGAAGACGTCGAGTGCGGCAACTTCTCGATTAATACCCTGGAGGCGTCGCTGCCGGAGACGCCTTTCGGCGGCGTCAAATCCAGCGGCTACGGCCGCGAAGGTGGCAGCGAGGGACTGCATCATTACATGGCCGTCAAGAACGTCTCGCACTTCATGCAAATCGAGCCCGCGTCCGCCAAGAGCTCCGGAGACTAGGCCAGGACTGCAGATGCCGCCTCGATCTCCGCGTGGGCCGAGTACGCACGCTCACACATCGTGGACTGCCGATGGCGGTCCTCAGGATTGAAAACATTTAAGTCACCATGCTGAATTCCGAAGCCAATCTCCTTCACCACATCGGCGGCCGCCGGGCGGCCAACACCTCCGGCCGCACGCAGGACGTGACGAATCCCGCCAGCGGCCGCGTCACCGGCAAGGTGGCCCTGGGCGCCAAGGCCGACGTGGACGCCGCGGTGGCGGCTGCGCAAGCAGCCTTCCCGGCCTGGGCCGATACGCCGCCGATCCGGCGTGCACGCGTGATGTTCAAGTTCCTGCAGCTGCTCAACGAGCACAAGGACGAGCTCGCCCACGCCATCACCGCCGAGCACGGCAAGGTCTTCACCGACGCGCAGGGCGAGGTTTCGCGCGGCATCGACATCGTCGAGTTCGCCTGCGGCATTCCGCAGCTGCTCAAGGGCGACTTCACCGACCAGGTGAGCACCGGCATCGACAACTGG
>JGI24740J21852_10001678_pt1 | contig 10163 bp, 15 predicted proteins | sample KBSCornC6_FD_21852 | JGI IMG/M metagenome (IMG submission 21852) | reverse complement strand
GAACCGCCGGATGCAAAGCCGATCGAGTATAGCCGATGAGATGGTGGTTCCGACTGCCGCTTTTGTGCTGCTTTGCCTATTTCACCAGCGCCACCCGGCTGGACATCAGCTGACGAGGCGGCGTCTGCCTGCCGCGGAGGAGTGCGGGGGTTATGCTTCAGCGAGGGCCCATCGGGGCTGCACGTCGAACCCATGGTCGCGGCGCGGGCTGGCCCCACGCTGCAGGCGCATCGCCCCCGCGAGCGCGATCATCGCCCCATTGTCGGTGCACAACGCCAGTTCGGGGTAGTGCACCCGGAACTGGCGCTTGGCGCATTCGGCGTTCAGCATTTCCCGCAGCCGGGCGTTCGCCCCCACCCCGCCAGCGACCACCAACCGCTTGAGGCCCGCCTGCTTCAATGCGGCCAGGGATTTGCGGACGAGCACGTCGGCGATCGCCTGCTCGGTCGACGCGGCCAGGTGCGCGAGATCCTGCTGGCAAACGGAAGTGCCGAGTTTGAGCAACTGGGTGCGGACAGCCGTTTTCAGTCCGGCGAACGAAAAATCCAGGTTACCGCTGTGCAGCAAGGGCCGGGGGAGGTCGAAAGTGACGGCATCACCGAACGCGGCAAGGCGGGAGAGTGCAGGTCCGCCGGGGTAGCCCAGGCCCATCAGCTTGGCCGACTTGTCGAATGCCTCGCCGGCCGCGTCGTCGATGGTTTCGCCGAGCAATTCGTAACGTCCGACATCGTCGACCCGCATCAGCTGGGTGTGTCCACCCGACACCAGCAAGGCAATGAACGGGAATTCAGGTGGGTCGCTGGCCAGGAACGGCGACAGCAGGTGCCCTTCGAGGTGGTGAACACCCAGCACCGGTCGATCCAGGGCCGCCCCGAGGGCACTTGCCACACCGGCTCCGACCAGCAAGGCGCCGGCGAGGCCGGGCCCGCGGGTGTAGGCCACGACATCGACCGCGCCCAACGCCAGGCCCGCCTCGGCAAGCACTTGGCGGGTCAAGGGGACGATGCGGCGGATGTGGTCGCGCGAAGCCAGCTCGGGCACCACGCCGCCATAGGCCTGGTGCATGTCGATCTGGCTGTGCAGCGCGTGCGCCAGCAGCCTGGGCACAGTGAATGAACCCTCTTCAAACGCCACCACCGCCACCCCACTCTCGTCACAGGACGACTCGATCCCCAGTACATTCATGATCATCCATTCAGTTTAACCAGCGACATCACCCATCCCCTCCCGTCAACCCGCCCGGAAATCACTGCCCGTTAATTTGCATCCCGTAACACCCTACACCGACGCATTTTCCAGACAATGGAGACTCATCCTGGACCCAGGTTGGTCCCGTGCGCCAGACTCTTGGCGCCCCCGATTGCATCGACCGCTGAACCCCCATGAAGGAATACCGCCTCAAGGCCTGGACGGAGCCGCCCGCACCGTTTCAGAGCACGGCGCACCGCCGAATGCTGAACGAGATGTCGCACCGCTACCTGTCTGCGGCGCAGTTGGCCGCCTCCAGCGGCATCCGGCGCCCCGAGGTCATCCTCTTCCTGGAGGCCCTGGGCGCGCAGGACCTGTTGCTTGAACGGGAGTTGTTCCTCTCCGATTCGGTGCTCAATTCATTGCGACCGCTGGGCGACTGGATCCGTCGCAAGCTCAATCTCACCCAGGGAAGTCGCTGACGCACGTTGGCCACGGCGCGGGCCCGCCCCGTCAGACGCCAGCTTGAGGAATCGCTGGCACAAGACTTGCAAAATGCGTGTGGCACTGGGAGCGGTTGCCAAGCCGGCTATCTCCTCAGAAGGGCAAGTGTGCCCATTGAATGCCCCCGTGCCGAAAGGTCCGGGGGCTTTTTTTTCGCCCCCCCATCAACGATGACACCACCGCTGATCAGTGTTTTTCCTTCGCGTGGTTGACCGAGTACTTGGGGATCTCGATGACCACATCCTGCTGGGACAGGATGGCCTGACAAGACAGCCTCGACGTGGGCTCCAAGCCCCAGGCCCGGTCGAGCAGGTCTTCCTCGGTTTCCTCAATGTCACCGAGCGACTCGAAACCCGCGCGCACCACCACGTGGCAAGTGGTACAGGCGCAGCTCATTTCGCAGGCGTGCTCGATGTCGATGTCGTGCTCGATCAGTGCTTCGCAGACCGAGGTGCCGGCATCGGCCTGAATCTCGGCACCGGCGGGACAATATTCGGGATGGGGCAGGATCTTGATGACAGGCATGATGAAAATGACTCAGACTTCCTCGACCCGCTTGCCGGTGAGCGCGTCACGCAGACTGCGGTTCATTCGTTCGGCCGCGAAGGCTTCGGTGCTCGAGGCCAGCGCCTCGATCGCGGCGTCGATAGCCGCGGCGTGATCGCCTGCACTGGCACGTTCCAACTCGACCAACCGGTCGTCGATGGACTGCCGGCGCGGCGTGTCGAGCAAGTCGCCATCGGCTGCCAGCGCCGCACGGGTGGCGAGCAGCAGCCGCTCGGCCTCCACCTTTGATTCGCGCAGGCTGCGGGCTTGCATGTCCGCCTCTGCCGAGGCGAAACCGTCGCGGAGCATGCGGGCCACTTCGTCGTCCGACAAGCCGTAGCTCGGCTTGACCTCGATCGCAGCTTCCACGCCTGAATTTTCCTCACGGGCACGGACACTGAGCAGCCCGTCGGCATCCACCTGGAACGTCACGCGGATGCGCGCGGCCCCGGCCACCTGGGCTGGCATGCCCCGCAATTCGAAGCGCGCCAGCGACCGGCACTCGCTCACCAGTTCACGCTCCCCCTGGAGGACGTGGATGACCATCGCCGTCTGACCGTCTTTGAAAGTGGTGAAGTCCTGGGCCTGGGCCGTCGGGATGGCGCTGTTGCGCGGGATGATGCGCTCGACCAGCCCGCCCATGGTTTCGAGACCGAGCGACAAGGGGATCACATCGAGCAACAACAATTCGTCGGCACCGGCATTGCCGGCCAGCGCATTGGCCTGCAATGCCGCCCCCAGGGCCACCACCTCGTCCGGATCGAGGTCGGTCAGCGGCGGCTTGCCGAAGAACGCCCCGACGAGTTCCCGGACCTTCGGCATGCGGGTCGAGCCGCCGACCATGACCACGCCCTGCACCTCGTCCGTGGAAGCCTGGGCATCGCGCAGCACCTTGCGCAGCGCCGCCACGGTTCGCGCCAGCAAGCCTTCGGTGAGCGACTCGAATCGACTGCGGTCGACCGACAACTCCAGATCGCCGCTGCCGAGCCGGCACGACAGGGTGACGTGTTCGTCGGTCGAGAGCCGCTCCTTGGCCTCGCGCGCGGCGACCAGCACCGCCCTCTTGTCTTCGGGGCTGAGCGCCGCCATCCCGGCCTGGGCCAGGGCCCATTCCGCCAAAGCACCATCAAAATCATCACCGCCCAGGGCCGAGTCGCCTCCGGTCGCCACGACCTCGAACACGCCGCGCGACAAGCGCAGCAGGGAAATGTCGAAGGTGCCCCCGCCGAGGTCGTAGACGGCGTACAACCCCTCCGAGCCGTGCTCCAGGCCATAGGCGATCGCGGCGGCGGTGGGCTCGTTGATGAGCCGCAGCACGTTCAGTCCTGCCAGACGGGCAGCGTCCTTCGTGGCCTGCCGCTGCGCATCGTCGAAATAGGCGGGCACGGTGATGACGGCGCCGAACAACTCGTCGTCGAAGGTGTCTTCCGCACGCTGGCGCAAGGTGGCCAGGATTTCGGCCGACACCTCGACCGGCGACTTCACGCCGTTCGCCGTCTTGATCTGCACCATGCCTGGCGCGTCGACGAACTCATAGGGCAGCTTGTCGCGGCCGGCGATGTCGGCCACCCCCCGCCCCATGAAGCGCTTCACCGAAACGATCGTGTTGAGCGGGTCGAGGGCCGCGCCCTGAAAGGCTTCCGCACCGATCTGGCGCCGCCCTTGAGGCAGGTAGCGCACCACCGATGGCAGGAGCTTCCCGCCCTGGGGATCGGGCAGGCATTCCGCCACCCCGTGGCGGACCGAGGCCACCAGCGAGTGCGTGGTGCCGAGATCGATGCCAATGGCGATCCTGCGTTGGTGGGGATCGGGCTGTCCGCCGGGTTCCGAGATCTGAAGCAAGGCCATGGTAGGGGTTGGGTCTAGGTTTCCAGTCGTTCAAGGCGCAGGTCGATGTCCTGCGAGAAACGCTCGATGAACATCAGCGCCCGCACCTGCTGCACGGCCGCGGCCGGGTCGCGTTGCGCGTCCAGCAGGCGCTGCAGCGAGGCCAGCGCCCCCCGGCAGCTGACGGTCACTTGGTCACGCAGAGCCAGCACTTCCGGCAAGGCGCTCGCCTCGGCCAATGATTCTCGCCATGCCATCTGCTGCACGAGGAAATCAGCCGGCATGGCGGTGTTGCTTTCCGCCTTGACAGGAAATCCCGCCAACTCGCACAGGTAGGCGGCGCGGCGCACTGGGTCCTTCAGCCGCTGATAGGCTTCGTTCACCCTCACCGTCCACCGCATCGCCACCCGCTGGGCAGCGGCGCCTTCGGCGACGAAGCGGTCGGGATGGACTTCGGCTTGCAACACCCGCCAGCGCGCGTCGAGCGCGGCGCGATCCTGCTCGAAGCGCCGCGGCACGCCGAACAATTCGAAATCATCACTGTCGAGCTTCATCGGGATGCGGGTTGCTCCAAGGGAGGGGGCGGACGAGAAAAAGGCGCGGCATGCAGCCGCGCCTCGGAAAGGGGCCTGGGCGGCTCAAACGCGGAACGATTCTCCGCAACCGCATTTATCCTTCTCGCGGGGGTTGTAGAACTTGAAGCCCTCGTTCAACCCCTCGCGGACGAAATCCAGCTCAGTGCCGTCGATGTAGGGCAGGCTCTTCGGATCGACCAGCACCTTGACCCCGTGGCCCTCGAAAATCAGGTCTTCGGGCGCCACGTCGTCGGCGTACTCCAGCTTGTAAGCCAGCCCCGAACAACCCGTCGTTTTGATGCCCAGGCGCACGCCAACGCCCTTGCCGCGCTTGGAGATGTAGCGCGACACATGCCGCGCCGCTGCCTCGGTCAGGGTGACGGCCATGTTCAATGCGTCTGCAGGTCCGCCACCGCGGGAACCGACTTGGCCTTGTAGTCGTTCACCGCGGCCTTGATGGCGTCCTCTGCCAGGATGGAGCAGTGGATCTTCACAGGCGGCAAGGCCAGTTCCTCGGCAATGTCAGTGTTCTTGATGGTCAGGGCCTCGTCCAGCGACTTGCCTTTGATCCATTCGGTCACCAGCGAGCTCGAAGCAATCGCCGAGCCGCAGCCGTAGGTCTTGAACTTCGCGTCTTCGATCAGACCCGTGATCGGGTTGACCTTGATCTGCAGCTTCATCACGTCCCCGCAGGCCGGCGCACCGACCATGCCGGTGCCGACGGTGTCATCACCCTTCTCGAACGATCCCACGTTGCGCGGGTTCTCGTAATGCTCAACCACTTTTTCACTGTATGCCATGTCGTTCTCCAAATTTGTCTGGCGGCGTGCGCGACTCGGGACCGTCAATGGGCGGACCACTGGATCGCACTGATGTCGACACCGTCCTTGAACATCTCCCACAGAGGGGAGAGTTCGCGCAGTTTGGCCACGCGGTCTTTCAGCGTGGTCGCCACATAATCGATTTCCTCGGGAGTGGTGAAACGCCCGATGGTCATGCGCAGGCTCGAGTGCGCGAGTTCGTCGCTGCGACCCAGGGCGCGCAGCACGTAGCTGGGCTCCAGGCTGGCCGACGTGCAGGCCGATCCCGACGAAACGGCAATGCCCTTGATGCCCATGATCAGCGACTCGCCTTCCACATAGTTGAAGGACATGTTCAGGAAATGCGGAACCCGCTTTTCCGGATGCCCGTTCAGGAAGGTCTGTTCGATGTCCGCCAAGCCGCTCACCAGGCGCTCCCGCAGCATGCGGATGCGCTCGTTGTCCGCGCCCATTTCTTCGCGGGCGATTCGGAAGGCCTCGCCCATGCCGACGATCTGATGGGTGGCGAGGGTGCCCGAACGCATGCCGCGTTCGTGACCACCGCCGTGCATCTGCGCCTCGATGCGCACCCGGGGCTTGCGCCGCACGTAGAGGGCGCCGATGCCCTTGGGACCATACGTCTTGTGCGACGCAAGGCTCATGAGGTCGACCGGCAACTGTGAGAGGTCGATCACGACCTTGCCCGTGGCCTGGGCCGCGTCGACGTGGAAGACGATGCCGCGCTCACGGCACAGCGCGCCGATGGCTGGGATGTCCTGGATGACGCCGATCTCGTTGTTCACGAACATCACCGACACGAGGATGGTGTCGGGGCGGATGGCGTCTTTGAGTCGGTCGAGGTCGATCAGGCCGTCTTCCTGAACGTCGAGGTAGGTAACCTCGAAACCTTGACGTTCCAGTTCGCGCATGGTGTCCAGCACGGCCTTGTGCTCGGTTTTGACGGTGATCAGGTGCTTGCCGCGGGTCTGGTAGAAATGCGCGGCGCCCTTCAAAGCGAGGTTGTTCGACTCCGTCGCCCCGGAGGTCCAGACGATCTCGCGCGGGTCCGCACCGATCAGCGCGGCCACCTGCTTGCGCGACTTCTCGACGACCGCCTCGGCTTCCCAGCCCCACGCATGGCTGCGCGATGCCGGATTGCCGAAATGCTCGCGCAACCACGGGATCATCGCGTCGACGACGCGCTGGTCCACCGGGTTGGTGGCCGCGTAATCCATGTAGATCGGGAAGTGAGGGGTCATGTCCATGGCGGTACTGCGGGAGGCAAAACCGAGCCTTCCTGTGTTGGTCTGCTTACTTTGAAAATGCGGTGCCCAGCGCGAACACCGAATTGGGCGCAGTGATCTTGATCGGCTTGACCACCGGCTGGGTTGAAATGGCGCGCTTGACGGGGTGTTCCTCGATAGACACGCCCTTGGCCAGTTGTTCATTCACCAGCTTGCGCAAGGAGATCGAATCCAGGTACTCGATCATCTTGGAGTTGAGGCTCGCCCAAAGATCGTGGGTCATGCAGCGGCCGGAATCCTCGCCCATGCAGTTTTCCTTGCCCCCGCAACCGGTAGCATCGATGGGCTCGTCCACCGCCACGATGATGTCGGCCACGGTGATCTCCTCTGATTTGCGGCCCAAGGCATAACCGCCGCCCGGACCACGCGTGCTTTCCACGAGTTCGTGGCGGCGCAGCTTGCCGAACAACTGCTCGAGGTAGGACAGCGAGATCTGCTGACGGGCACTGATGGCAGCCAGCGCCACGGGCCCGGTGTTCTCGCGCAAGGCGAGGTCGATCATCGCAGTGACGGCAAAACGGCCTTTGGTGGTCAAACGCATTTATTCCTCCTGATGCCGATGTCGGCATAACAAACAACGAAAGCGGTCAATGGGTGGCTTCCCGCTTGTCGAACCCGCCGGTCTGAGCGGGTAAACCCTCGGGTTTATTCCGACGGAGTTAGTCAACTATAACTGACCCAAACCGCATCGGTCAATGTCGACGCCAAGGGCTCAAGCAATCCTTGAGCCCAGCCTCCGCAGCAGGTGCCCAACCAGCCCGTCGCAGGCATCTTCGACCAGATCCAGGACATGCTCGAAGCCGTTGGGACCGCCATAGTAGGGATCGGGGATTTCGACGGCGGAACGCCGCTGCACGGCGTAGGCGCTGAGTCGGGACAGCTTGGTGAGGTGCTCTGACGGGCACCGCTTCTTCAACGCGGCCAGATTGTCGTCGTCCATGACCAAGATCATGTCGAAAGCGTCGAAATCTTCATCGGCCACGCCCCTGGCACGTAAATCCGACAGGTCGTAGCCACGCAGGTCGGCATGATGGAGGGCACGCGCATCCGGCGGTTTACCGCGATGCCAAGCATGGGTACCCGCCGAATCGACCAACACCCTATCGGCGATCCCTGCCGAAACCAGCTTGTGCCGCAAAACAGCGTGGGCGGTGGGAGAACGGCAAATATTTCCCATGCAGACCATGAGAATCCGGATTTTTTCTTTATCTGACAACGACTTACCTTCGTTTTGCATGCGTTTTGCGAACTCGAAATAAGTGAAAACGCATGCAAATAAATCAACGACTTAGGTAACGATAGTAAACACATTGCAAGAAGCGCGCTGCCGGCAACGCATCGGCCACCCACCGCCCCCTTGTCATCGCGCATGCATCGCTCATGGACAAATCTCAGGCGCGATGGATTTCCGTGCGGAATCGTGCATCACCGTGGCACAATGTGTAATCCATAGTTCACAATGACACCATGTTTCAGGTCCTTCGCACGGCCGCCTTCAGTGAGTGGTTGAACGGTCTGAAGGACCGAATTGGGCAAAAGCAGATCATCACCAGGCTGGACCGCCTGGGCCTGGGTCACTGGGGAGACTGCGCTTCAGTTGGCGGCGAAGTCGTGGAGCTTCGGATCCACTTCGGCCCCGGATACAGGGTGTACTGCTGGAGAGATGGGGCCACTGTCGTGGTGGCGCTGGGCGGCGGTGACAAGTCGTCCCAGCAAAGAGACATCGCCGCCGCTCAAGCGATGGTTGTTGAAATGAAGGAGTGAAGTCATGAATCCCAATGCCGCTGCCAAGCTGGGCATCAAGCCCTTCGATGCTGCCGAGTACCTCCACACCAAGGAGGATTGCGCTCAATACCTGGAAGCGTGTCTCGAATCGGCCCCGGATGATGCGGCGCTCTTTTCTAAGGCGCTGGGCAACATCGCTCGGGCAAAGGGCATGGCTCAACTTGCCCGTGACGCCAACCTCTCCCGTGAGGGTCTGTACAAGGCTCTCGGGGAGCAAGGCAATCCCAGCTTCGGCACGGTGCTGAAGGTGATGCAGGCTCTCGGGCTGCGCGTCCACGTGGAAGCAGTGCCGGGCTGAACGAACATGCCCACCCTGAAATCTGACCTGGCGCGCGTCGATGCCCATGAGATCCAGTCGGACGAATACGACGAGCTGCCGGAGCTGACGGACGACATACTCGCACGCGGCACGGTCAACAAGGACGGGAAGCCGACGGAAGGTCAGTCCTTCGCCCCGGCCGCGGCCCGGCACCGGTCGTACATGCCGGCCAGCTCCTGAGTCTTGAGCACCCAGGCCCCGAACGAGTCATCGAGCAGCGGGGTTCGGGGCGGGCAACTGGCCGCGATCAGGGGCTGATCCGGCGGGGGCGGCGCCAGGGATGGCGCTGTTGAACAGGCTGAGAGCGTCAGGGCCAGAGCGGCAATCCCGGAACACCGGCTTTTCGATGACCTCGCGCTGGAGCTTCTGCGTGACGGTGACATGGCGGATCTCCTGTTTGCTGATGGCCTCGGCGGCGCTGGCGGCGGCCGCGGCGCCGGCAATCTTCCCGATGCGCTCCTCGCGCGCCGCGGCGGCCTCGACGGTGGCCGCGCCGTCCTTGCGGCCCTGGGGGTAGGCGCCGCCCACCGCCGCGCCGACGGCGACCACGACGGCCAGGAGGGTGTAGGGGTTCATGCCAGCCCCGCCGAGTAGGTCACGCCACTGGCGCCGAAATGGGCCGTCAGCACCGAGCCTCGCGGCCGTCCCGCCACGAAGCTGATGTGGACCCAGCTGCCCTCCTGGATCAGCTGGTCGAAACGCACCTGAGTGCTGTGCTGCACCAGGTGCCGCGCGATCGTCAGCGGCGTGCCGAAGGCCGGGCACTTGAAGTCGGCGGCCAGGCCCTGGACATGCTGGCTGCTCTTCGAGCCGCCCACCGCCCGATTCACCGCCGGGGCGCGGTAGCCCTGCCCCTATCCCACATCTTTCTCACTCCTGAGACTCGTCAAGCAGAGAGAAGCCCTCGGCCATAAGCTGTAGGGCTTCATAGCCACGCCACATGACTTGATTGCCTGGAGGCGGCTGATTGCCACGTTCGATATAGCCGCCCAGGCGGGCCACCAAACGCACGGCGTTGTGAAGCCGCGTGGGTGGGTCGAGGCGTTTGTTTTTGGCGTAGGCCTTGATCGCCGACAACTACGCCACGCACAAGCACCCGGCCGTGCAGCAATGGCTGGACAAGCACCCGCGCTTCAACATGCACTTCACGCCGACTTCGGCTTCGTGGCTGAACATGGTGGAGCGATTCTTCCGTGACATCACCGTCAATCGGCTGCGCCGAGGCGTGTTCACCAGCGTGCCCGAGTTGGTCGCTTCCATTGACGAGTACGTCGCTCAGCACAACATCAAGCCCAAGCCGTTCATCTGGACAAAG
>JGI24740J21852_10001677_pt1 | contig 10166 bp, 10 predicted proteins | sample KBSCornC6_FD_21852 | JGI IMG/M metagenome (IMG submission 21852) | reverse complement strand
AACGCGCCAACCTTTGCATAGTCGGCAGCATCCCATTTGCTGGTCGAGGCGACGCCGTGGCTCAAAGCGAGTCCACGAAAGAGCGATACGCAGCTTCGTCCATCAACCCTTCAAACTCGGACGGGTCGGTGACCTCGAGCTTGAAGAACCAGCCCGCGCCTTCAGGATCATTGTTGATGATCGCCGGGTCATCGGCGAGCGCCGGATTACCCTCGATTACCGTTCCGCTGATCGGCGAATAAACGTCCGACGCGGCCTTTACGGATTCGACCACCGCGGCTTCCTCGCCCTTGCGGAGCGAGCGGCCGGCGTCGGGGGCCTCGGCGAAGACGATGTCGCCAAGCTGCTCCTGCGCATGGCTGGAAATACCAACGGTTGCTTGATTGCCTTCGACCCGGACCCATTCGTGGTCCTTGGTGAAATATGTCGTCATCAGGCGGCTCCCTTGCGGTGATAGCGGTGGGGTACGAACGGCATTGCGGCGACCGTTGCGTCGAACAGCTTGCCGCGCTGCTCGAGCTTCAATTTGATGCCGGCTTCGGCGAATGGCGTCGCGACATAGCCCATGGCGATCGGGCGCTGCAGCGTCGGCGAAAAGCCTCCGCTGGTGATCTTGCCGAGCTCATTGCCTTCGTCGTCGAGGATCAGCGCACCTTCGCGGACCGGCTGGCGGCCTTCGACGTCGAATCCGACACGCTTCTGCGCCGGACCATTTTCGATCTCGGCGAGGATGCGCATGGCTCCGGCAAATCCGCCATCGGCCCGGCGGCGCTTGTTGATGGCGAAGTTCAGCCCCGCCATCACCGGCGTGGTGCCGTGATCGAGGTCGTGACCATAGAGGGGTAGCCCGGCCTCCAGCCGGAGCGAATCGCGGGCCCCGAGCCCGATCGGCTTCACCAGCTCGTTCGCGGTCAGCGCATCTGCCAGTTCTTCGGCATAGGTTGCGGGAACCGAAATCTCGAACCCGTCTTCGCCGGTGTAGCCGGAACGGCTGATCCACAAATTCTGGTCATTCCAGTCAAACGAGCGGCCCTCCATGAAGCTCAGCTCGCTGACGCCCGGAATGATCGTTTCCAGAGCTTCGGCCGCGCGCGGTCCCTGCAGGGCAAGCAGCGCCTGTTCCTTCATGTAGTCGATCACTACTTCGCGCGGCAGCCGGGTTTCGAACTGGTGGATGTCGCCATGCTTGGTCGCCCCGTTCACGACCACATAGAAATCGTCGCCGCGGCGCGTCGCCATGAGATCATCGATGATCCCGCCATTCTCGTCGAGCAGCAGCGAATATTTGAGCTTCATGTCGCCCTGCGACTGAAGATCGCCGGGCAGAAGCCCGCCATTCTCGTCGAGCAGCAGCGAATATTTGAGCTTCATGTCGCCCTGCGACTGAAGATCGCCGGGCAGAAGTTTCTCCAGCGCTTTGTCCGCGCCTTTCCCGTGAATCAGCAGCTGGCCCATGTGACTGACGTCGAACAGCCCGGCATTTTCACGCGTCCAGTTATGCTCGGCCATAATGCCTTCATACTGAACCGGCATGTCGTAGCCGGCAAACGGCACCATCCTGGCGCCCTTGGCCCGGTGCCACGAATCGAGCGGCAGCTGTTCTCTTGGTTGATCGGCGTCCATGCTCATTCGCGCTCCGGCAAAGGGTGCGACGACCGAGACGCACCATTGGCGCCGCGGCTGCCGCCCCCGTCTGTCTCTAGCGCCTGAGAGCTTTGCCCCTTCGGCGGCCCGCTCGGGTCAGGCCCGGCGAACGCTTTCCAGACTGTCAGGCGCGCGCGGTCCTTGATGCCTGAGAGATTCCGGGGGCGGTTGCTCCTTCGGCGCCGTCCTTTCGAACGAACTCTCCCGCGCGGCCTTCCGGAAGCAAGCCTCCGGCGACGCGCACGGCCTTGGCCGCCGCGGTTACGTGAGTCAACGCGCGTTTCGGTGAAGTCTTAGCGGGTTGCGTTATACTTGAGCTGGTCCTGGCTCATTTGAAAGCCGACCAGATGCTCAAAAGTCGCATTGGCGACCGCCGTCCGCACCGCTGGATCGGCCAGCGGATCGGTCGCTGCGTCAGCCTGGCCGGCCTTGCGCGGCTGGGTCAGGGTGCGACGGACATTATCCGGCAAGGTCGCGGCGCCACGGTTCACCCGCACGGTCGCCTGGGCCCGGGTAGAAGCGTGTAGGCTGCCAGCTTCGAAGTTGAGCGCAAGCTGCCCCACCTGCTTTGCCGCGACCTCGGTGCCCCCGCGCAGCGCTACGTCGAAATACGGCAGGATCACCTGGCGCGCCGGGCCGGCATCGCGGCGGAGCGCCGTGACCGTGAACGTTGCTGTCGAAACGACGTCGGTCCCGGTGTCATTGCAGGTCGAGCGAACGTCGGAGATCGCTGCCGTCACATCGATTGCCCGCGAATCGGTGCTTCCCGCCGGATCGAACAAGGTGATGTCGCCCGTCCCCGCCGGCACTCCGACGATCGGGCAAGTATTGCGGACGGCCCAAATGCCCCCGCCGTTTTCCGTCGTCAGGTCGCCGGCGTGACGGCAACCGGCGAGCAAGGTGGCGGTGAGCAAAGCGGCAATTCGAAATTTCACAAGCGATCCTTACGACGGCGAAAGGTGTTGGCGGGTTCTATGGCAAGGCCCTTCTATGGCTGCAAGCGAAGGCTTACATGGCTTTCGCAATGCTGAATAAGCCCCCTCTTCGAGTCCTCATCGCCGCCCCTCGCGGCTTTTGCGCGGGCGTCGATCGCGCCATCCAGATCGTCGAGCTCGCGCTCGAACGTTTTGGCGCTCCCGTCTACGTCCGGCATGAGATCGTCCACAACCGGTTCGTGGTCGAGCGCCTGCGCGATCTCGGCGCGATCTTCGTCGACGAGCTCGACGAGGTTCCGGACGATCGGCCGGTCGTCTTCTCCGCCCACGGCGTTCCAAAATCGGTTCCGGCAGCCGCTCAGGAACGGCGCCTGACCTATGTCGATGCCACCTGTCCCTTGGTCTCCAAGGTTCACCGCCAGGCCGAGCGCCTGATCGAGGAAGGAAGGCACATCCTCTTTATCGGTCACGCCGGTCACCCAGAGGTTATCGGGACGTTCGGTCAGGTCCCCGCCGGATCGATGACCCTGGTCGANACCGTCGAGGATGCCGCTACGATCCAGATTCCGGCGTCGGCAACACTCGCCTTCCTCACACAGACCACCCTTTCGGTCGACGATACGGCGGCCATCGTGGACGCCCTCAAGGCGCGCTTTCCTGAAATCCGGGCGCCACGCAGCGAAGACATTTGCTACGCCACTTCGAACCGCCAGGCCGCGGTCAAGGCGATCGCGCCCGAATGCGACCGGATGCTCGTCATCGGCGCTCCGAACAGCAGCAACTCGCTTCGCCTTGCGGAAGTCGCCGAGCGAATCGGCGTTCCAGCGCGGCTCATCGAACGCGCCGCCAACATCGATTGGGACTGGCTCGGCGAGCCGAAGACGCTTGGTCTTACGGCGGGTGCATCGGCACCCGAACTCCTCGTCCGCGAAGTCGTCGATGCGCTGCGTGAGCGCTTCGACGTGACCGAGGAAATCGCGGACCACAGCCCCGAGCGAATGATCTTCAAGCTGCCGCGCGAGCTAGTCGCTTGAGCTCAGAGTTCCAGCTCGTCGAAATCTTCACGGACGGCGCCTGCCGGGGAAACCCGGGGCCGGGTGGCTGGGCGGCGTTGCTCAGGATGGGCGACAAGGAAAAGGAAATTGCCGGCGGCGAGCCGTTGACGACCAACAACCGGATGGAGCTGCTTGCGGCGATTCGTGCGCTTGAAGCCCTGAAGCGGCCGTGCCGGGTTAAGCTCCACACCGATAGCGCCTATGTGAAGGATGGCATCACCCGCTGGATCCACAAATGGCGTCAGAACGGATGGAAAACATCCGACAAGAAGCCCGTAAAGAATGCCGAGTTATGGCAGGAGTTGGTCGACGCCTGCGAGCCGCATCGGATCGAATGGCATTGGGTGAAGGGCCACAGCGGTCACCCCGAGAACGACCGGGTCGACGCCCTCGCCTGCGCCGAAGCTGACAGCCAGCGGACGCACCACCGGCTCTGATCAGTCGAAACGATCCGGCGAGAATATCGCCGGATCGACATGTTCCACCATTTCGTCCGGCGCCTCGCCGAGCAGGACCGCCGCCGCCATCCTGGCTGCCGCTGGCGCAGTCTGGATCCCGAAGCCACCCTGCCCCGCACACCAGAAGAACCCGCGGACACGCGAATCGAATCCGTAGACGGGGAGCCGGTCCGGAGCGAAGGATCGGAGCCCGGCCCATTTCCGCTCGATTCGCTCCACCGGCCAATCGACAACGGCCTGGAAGCGGTCGATCGCGATAGCGATGTCGATCTCGTCGGGTGCGGCATCGCAAGGATCGGTTTCGATCTCGTCATGCGGGCTCAGCCAGATGCTGCTGTCGCTCTCGCCCTTGAAGTAGAACGTGCCTGCGGCGTCATCGACCAGTGGCAGTGCCTTGAGGCCCGTTCGGCCAACTCTCACCTGAGCCATGGTTCGGCGCTTCGGCTCGATGCCGCGGGGCTGAACACCGCACGCTTCGGCCACGTGATCGGCCCAAGCTCCTGCGGCATCGACGATGACGGAGGCCGCGATCGATGAGCCGTCATCGAGCGATATGGACCACCGGCCGGCCTGGCATTCAGCTCGCTGAAGGCGCGCTCTTGTCGCGATCGCCCCGCCTCGCTTCCTGAATTGCCTCAAATAGGCAGCGTGTAGTCCTGCCACATCGATGTCGGCACAACCCGGCTCGAACAGAGCCTTGGTCCAGCGCGGGCGGATGCCGGGGATCAGCTGCTCCAGCTCCTGACGGCCCAGCTGCTGCACTTTTATCCCGGTGGGGACTTCGGGCCAATCGCCATCTGACACGTGCACGTCGCCGCGCGTATGAAGAAAGCCCGCTTCCGCAAAGTCACGTGGCGGAATGTTGAGGAAATCGCGCGAGGCCGAGGTCAGCTTCGCGACGTTCGGCCCCCCATAGCTCTCCAGCCAGAAGGCCGCCGATCGTCCGGTGGAATGGTAGCCGCACTGTGATTCGGCCTCGATGATCACAGTTCGCCGCTTGGCCGCGATCTCGGCTCCCAGGCTCGCCCCGGCGATTCCCCCACCGACAATGACAATATCGAAGTCGCTCATTTCCTCGCCCGGTTACGAATTCGAAAGCCGCGCCGTCTAGGGGTGCATGCCATGTTCAACGGCGCATTTACCGATTTCCTGCTTCTGGCACTGGGCGCGATCCTGATTTTCGCAGCAGTCATCGACGTGCGCACGTTCACGATTTCGAACCGGCTGAACCTCACTGTCGCATTGCTCGCGCCTCTCTATTGGTGGGCGGCGCATCTGCCGCTTTGGCCGGACATCGGAATGCAGGTTGCCATCGCGGTCGCGGTCTTCGTCTTGTTCGCCATCGCCTTCTACACGGGGATGATGGGCGGCGGCGACGTCAAGCTCGCGGCGGCACTTGCTCTATGGTTTTCACCTGCATCAACAATAAAGTTTTTGGTCCTGACCTCGATCGCCGGCGGAGTGCTCACACTGGGGATTCTCGCCTGGCACAAAGCGAAGCGTCGCGAGGGCCGTCCCGAAATCCCGTACGGGGTTGCCATTGCCTTTGGCGGCCTCGCCATTCTCGCCCAACGGTTTCTTAACCAATTTGCCTGATTTGTGAGGGCTGAAACGGGGAGCCCTCAAGGGGAGGCGTACACGTCATGGACGTCAAGAAAGTAGCTCTGCTCATCGGAGCATTGGTCATCGCGGTGGTCACCGCCGTCATGGCCAAGAACATGTTCGCGGGAGCTGGAGCCCAGCAAGCAGTTGCTGCGCCAGCGGTTCCGGTCGGACCGAAGATCCTGGTCGCCAAGCAGGCGCTCCCGGCGGGAACGATTATCGATCCTGCCGCGCTCTCCTGGCAGCCTTGGCCCAAGGAGCTCATGCAGAGCGCCTATTATACCGAGGGTCAGCCCGACGCCGACATGCAGAAGCTGCTCGGCACGGTGGTGCGCTTCCCGATCACGGCTGGTCAGCCAGTTACTCGCGGCGCGCTCGTCGGCCCGAAGGACCGCGGCTTCCTGGCTGCTGCTCTTGGCGCCGGAATGCGGGCAATCACCGTTCCGGTGAACGCTTCGACCGGTGTCGCGGGCTTCGTGTTCCCGGGCGACCATGTCGACATGGTACTGACCCAGACCGTCCAGGGTGGCGGCGACGGTCCGCCGCTCAAGGTTTCGGAGACGATCGTTCGCAACCTTCGCGTTCTTGCCACCGACCAGCGCGTCGACAGCAAGGGCGAGGACGGCAAGACCGAGGTCAAGACCTTCTCCAACGTCACGCTCGAAGTTACTCCGCGCATCGCCGAAAAGATCTCGGTCGCGCAGAGCCTGGGCACGCTGTCGCTGTCGCTTCGCTCGATCGCCGACAACACGGCCGAGCTGGAGCGTGCGGTTGCGGCAGGTGACGTGAAGGTTCCGGCCAACGCGAACCCGGCCGAAGAGCGCCAGATGCTTCTGGCGGTCGCCAATCGTCCGATCGACAGCAATACAACCTACTCGACCGGTGGTGACGTGTCGCGCTTCCAGCGCCGCACGGTCCCTGCCCGCCCCGAAGAGCGCATGACGCAAGCCATGTCTGCCTTCGGACGCGGCGTCGGCTCGGCTCTCGCAGGCCAGCCGGGGATGCCAATTGCCGGTCCAGTCGTCCGCGTCGCACGCGGCAATGATGTCACCGTCGTTCCGGTGGGAGCTCACTAAAATGAATACTCGCAACATCATGAGCCGGGCGCGTCTCGGCACGGCGATCGCCGCCATTGCGCTCAGCGCTGTGGTGACCGTCGCTCCGGCCCAGGCCGCGCCGAAGGGGTACACCTCCAGCTATCGTCCGGCGAACCAGGTTTCGCTGTCGGTTGGTGAAGGTTCGATGATCAACCTGCCCCGCAGCGTCGCCAGCGTGTGGACGTCGAACCCGAAGGTTGCCGACATCTATGTCCAGGGTCCGCGGCAGATCAATCTGTTCGGCAAGGACTTTGGTGAGGCTACGGTCATCGCGACTGCGGCTGACGGGTCGGTCGTCTACGGTGCCCAGATCCGGGTCAGCCAGAACCTGCCGACGATCAACGACGTCATGCGGGCCGCAATGCCCGAGAATGACATCCGCGTCCTGAACGTCGGCCAGACCGCGATCCTTCAGGGAACGGTCGCCTCGCCGGCCGACTCGGCCTTCGCCCAGCAACTGGCGATGAGCGAGCTCAACCCGGGCGTCGACTTCTCCAAAGAAGGCGCGATGTGCAAGATCTGCGTCATCAACCGCCTGAAGGTTGCGACTCCGCTGCAGGTGACCCTCAAGGTCCGCATTGCAGAGGTCAATCGCACCCTGCTCAAGAATATTGGCGTCAACCTGTTCAGTTCCGACCCGACCAGCGGGTTCAAGTTCGGACTTGGCCAGGGCAGCGCTGGAGCGACCTCGGGCCCGAACTCCTCGCCGTTCAGCGTTGGATCTCTGGCGACCGGTGGTACGACCTTGGGCATTGCGGGCAAGCTGCTCGGCCTCGACCTCTCGGGTGCGCTCGACCTCGCCCAGAAGGACGGTGTCGCGACCATTCTCGCGGAGCCGAACCTGACGGCGCTGTCGGGTGAAACCGCCAGCTTCCTCGCCGGCGGCGAATATCCGATCCCGGTGTCGCAGTCGCTTGGCTCGACTTCGATCGAATACAAGCAGTACGGCGTGGGCCTCGCGTTCACTCCGGTCGTGCTTGCCGATGGCCGCATTTCGATGCGCGTCCGTCCGGAAGTCAGCGAGCTCAGCGATGCAGGCTCGGTCAAGGTCGGCGATGTGCAGGTCCCTGCCCTCGTCACCCGCCGCGCCGAAACGACCGTCGAGCTCGGGTCGGGCCAGTCGTTCATGATCGCCGGCTTGCTGCGCAATTCGACGAGCAACGACATCAGCAAGGCGCCGTTCCTGGGCGACATTCCGATCCTCGGCATGCTGTTCCGTTCGACCGCCTGGAAGCGCTCGGAGACCGAGCTGGTCATCATCGTGACGCCCTATCTGGTGCGTCCCGTCTCGCATCAGCTCGCGATCCCAACCGACGGCTACCGCGCTCCGGATGATGGCCAGAGCAATTTCCTCGGCCAGAGCTACGTCGGGAAGAGCGGTGCATCTACGCCGACCGCTGTCGCCGCTCCGGCCGGCGCTGGTGCTGCTCCGGCTCCGGGGTTCAAGCTGTGACCCGCGGTATTTTCAGGAAGGATGCGAACATGCGTTCGAAACTCGCCCTTATCGTTCTCGGCTCGGCCCTTGCGGGCTGCACGGCTGGGATGGCGGACATTCCTGATCGCGGCGTCGCGGCGGTCAATGTCCCGGTCGTAACCACGGCGAACTATGTGTTCGACGCTGCTGCTCCTTCCGGGGCGCTCGCTCCGGGCGAGTCTGAGCGCCTCAACGCCTGGTTCTCGACGCTTGGCCTTGGCTACGGTGACTCGATCTACGTCGACAGTTCGGACTCTTATGCAGCCCGCAACCAGGTCGCCGCGATCGCCGGCAGCTACGGCATGATGGTCCAGGCTGGCGCTCCCGTCACGGCCGGTGCGGTTGCTCCGGGCAGCGTCCGGGTGGTCGTCGCGCGCCGTCGCGCCGAGGTTCCGGGTTGCCCGAACTGGAGCGTCCCGGCCCAGCCGAACTTCGCCAACCGTTCAATGTCCAATTTCGGTTGCGGCGTGAACGCCGACCTCGCTGCTCAGGTGGCCAACCCCGAAGACCTGCTCCACGGGCAGGAAGCGGGCGCGGTTGCTGACGCGATGACCGGCGCCAAGGCCGTGATCATGTACCGCAAGGCTGAACCGACGGGCACGAAGGGCCTCCAGGACATCAGCACGAAGAAGGACAACAACTGATGAACGCCCCCTTTCAGGCACGCGCGGGCCTCCGCGATCCGTTCACAGCCTTCGTGTGCGACGACGCCACGGCCGATATGCTTCGGCCGGTCGCCGTCGAGCACGGCTGGTCGCCGGAGAAGGTGAACAAGGGCGGTCTGCGTAATGCGGTCCAGTCCCTTTCGGTTTCGGCAAGCCCGAACATCTTGTTCGTCGACCTGTCGGAATCGGCCGATCCGTTGAACGACATCAACGCGCTCGCGGAAGTCTGCGAGCCGGGCACGATCGTGATCGCTTCGGGCACCGTCAACGACGTGCGCCTGTATCGCGACCTCGTTGCCAGCGGCATTCACGATTACCTGCTGAAGCCGTTCACGGTGGACCAGCTGCGTGACACCTTCGCGCATGCGCAGATGATCTTGTCGGGTCCGCGCGGCGAAGCCCAAGTCGACAAGCCGCACGTCATGGCGGCGGTGATCGGCGTCCGTGGCGGCGTCGGTGCCTCGACAGTGGCGACTTCGCTGGCATGGCTGCTGGGTGAGAAGGCGCGTCGTACGACTGCCCTCCTCGACCTGGACGTCCACTTCGGGACCGGTGCCCTGGCACTCGATCTGGAGCCGGGCCGTGGCTTGACCGACGCGATCGAGAACCCGAGCCGCATCGACGGCCTGTTCATCGAACGCGCGATGGTTCGCGCCAACGAGCGCCTGTCGGTGCTTTCGGCGGAAGCGCCGATCCACCAGCCGCTCGTGACCGACGGCACCGCCTTCTTCCAGCTTCAGGAAGAGATGCGAAACGCGTTCGAATCGACGGTGCTCGACCTGCCGCGCCACATGCTGATCCAGTATCCGCACCTGGTGCACGATGCGCACGTTGCGGTCGTCGTGTCCGAGCTGACGCTCGCCGCGACCCGCGACACCATTCGCATCCTCGCCTGGCTGAAGTCGAATGCTCCGCAGACGAAGGTCATCGTGATCGCCAACCGGGTTCCCGGCGGCGGCGCGCTGGAGATCAGCCGCAAGGACTTTGAGCAGTCGATCGAGCGTCCGGTGGACGTCGTGTTCCCGGTCGACGGCAAGCTCGCGGCGCAAGCTGCCAAGCTTGGCAAGCCGATGGCCGAAGTCGCCAGTGGCAAGATCGCTGCGCCGTTCACCCAGCTGTCGGGCATGGTCCTGAGCCATGCGAGCGAGGAAGGCGCTGCGGCGACCGAGTCCAAGGCGACTGCGAACGCCAAGGGTCTGGTCGATAACCTGAAGTCGATGCTGTCGAAGCCGAAAG
>JGI24740J21852_10001674_pt1 | contig 10175 bp, 12 predicted proteins | sample KBSCornC6_FD_21852 | JGI IMG/M metagenome (IMG submission 21852) | reverse complement strand
ATGATCCGCGCGACGTTCGAGCAGCGCGGCGTGGTCGAAGGTCACGGCGCGGGCCTGCGTGATCTGCCGTCGATCAATGCCTTTGCCGGCGCTGGCCTCGCTTCCGATCACGAAGGCTGGTTCCTGGAGGAGATCTGGGAAAAGCTGACGCATGGCCTGTTCATCGAGCTCAGGCCGCATTCCCTGCCCGAGGTCATCAAGGGCCTGATCGAGAAATGCCTGTCCGACTGGTCGCAGATCGCCTTCGTTACCGACGATCGCAGCGCCAGCGATACGCTGAAGATCGGTGCTACGGATTACAATGCCCGCCTGGCAATCGAAAACGGGCTGGCGCCGGAAATCGCCATTCAATGCGTGACGATCAATCCCGCCCGCCACATGCGCCTGACTCCTTGGGTCGGCTCCATCGCGCCCGGCCGCTTTGCCGATATCGTGCTGCTGGACGATGTGAAGACGCTATCGATCGCTAAGGTCTGGGCCGATGGCAAGCCGGCATCCGAAGGCAAGACCTTCGTCGGCGTTCGCCCCGAGGTCGACTGGCCAGCATGGGCAACGCAGACGGTCCGCATCGATCGGAGCGTCACGGCGGAAGATTTTCGCATTGCCGCTCCGTCAGATGAGGCCACGGCCAAGGCTGCCCTGCTGCGACCGTTCCACTGGGCCGATGATTTCATCACCATGGATCTGCCGGTCCGCGATGGCGCCGTTGAGCGTGACCATGATCGCAACGTCACGAAATTCGCGATCGTCGACCGCTTTTCCGGCGAGGCCAAGGTCGCGCGCATGTTCTGGCTGGGAACAGGCCCGCGCACGCCGGATACTGCGCTCGGCGCCACGCTCGGCCATGACAAGCACAATATCTGGGTGGTCGGTTCCTCCGATGAAGCCATGGCCATGGTCGCCAACGCGCTGAAGGAGCAGCAGGGCGGCTGGGTGCTGGTCTCGGGCGGCAGGGTCGTCGCCCGCGTTCGCTATGAAGTCGGCGGTCTGATGACCGCGCGCTCGGCCGAGGAGCTGGATGCGGAGATGCAGGCGCTGTATAAGGCCGGGGCCGAGATCGACTGGATGTATGAGCCGACGTTCTCGCCGCGCTGGTGGCCGGGCTTTCCCGAACGGCTTTCCTTTGCGACGCTCACCTGCGCGCCCTGGCGCTGGGTGCTGGTCGCTCCCTCCGGAAGGGCGCCGGAAGGTTTCGTCAATGTCGCGACCGGCGAAACTCACCCGATCGTCTGGTAAGGATATCTGCCAGACCATTCGGAATATCCGCCTTACGGTATAGAAGGTTGATGAGGGCGGCCCTGTAATCCGCGCTTGACGGTGGAAGCCAGCTTCTTAATTATCCGTCCGGTTACTTATGTCGAGCGGCAAGCTGTGGAGGCTGGGCGTGTTCACGGGCACGTTAAGCGGCGGTAGCCGGCAACAGGGCGGAGGAGGCTCTGGTGATTGCACTTGATAGTCATGCGCCGCGAATAACATCGGCATTTTCCACTTTGGGATGTGCGGAATTGGAACTGGTCGAAGCCCTCGAACTGGCGGCAAACCACGGCATCGATGCGATAGAAATCCGAGCCCTTGGGAGCACCATCGATCTCGTCGCCTATTTCACGGACAGATTCGGCTCTCCCGCAAGCTTGGCCAAGGTGCTGGAAGGCTCTGCCGTAGGCGTCTGCGCCTTCAATACTTCGCTGCGTCTGGTCGGAGCGACGGCCCAGGCGAAGGAGGAGTTCCTGCGCCACTTCCTTGGGCGGAGGCCGCCGGCGTTCGTTCGCTCAGGGTTTTCGATGGTGGTGAAACCGCCGATGAGGGCGAGCTGGCTGAGGCGCTGGCCACGCTGCAATGGTGGCGTGAGATCGCCGTGCGCGAAGGCTTTCTTGCCGATATGGTCATCGAAACCCATGATTTCCTAGCACTGCCGGACGCCATCCCGCGCTTCCTTGAAATAGCCCCAGATTGCGCGCTGATATGGGATACACATCACACTTGGCGCAAGGGCGGGCAGGATCCCGTCGAAACCTGGAGGCAGGTTCGTCGCAATACGCACCATCTCCATGTCAAGGACAGCGTTTCCCGGCCGGGGCCTAGGCTGCCCTACAGTTATGTACAGCCCGGCACCGGCGAGTTCCCGATGGCGGCGCTGCGTTCGGTGCTCGACGCCGATGGCTATAGCGGTATCGTGAGCCTGGAATGGGAAAGATTGTGGCACAAGGATTTGTCACATTTAGGTTTGGCTCTACAGTCTGCGAAGCGAAGTGGCTGGTGGTCCCGCCCCAAATGGTGAATAATTGTTGAAGAGCATTAATATTTTAATTTAGTTGAAAGGAAGAGTGCCGCGCGGAGATTGACTTTTGCAGTGATCGTTAATTAGTCTATTAGCAATTATTAAATAACTATCTCGTACGCATATCCTCGCCGGTTGACTACGGTCTTCGGCGCAATATTTCCAGCTCGATGGAGGGAAGCCTCAATGATTGAGGTTGAAGGTGTCTGGAAGATGGAAGAGGCAGATTATAGCTATCTGAAGTCCTATGTTTGGACGCGATATGCGCCGCGCGCGGCTGCTGCTTCCGGCTTCCCGATGCTTTGCCGCTTCGCCCCGAAAGGGAGGCCCGATGAACGGTAATGCAAGCCGCGAGGAAGAGGGGCACGGAGCCCTGATCTTGAAGGCGATTGCCGAAGGCGGGCTGGGTTTTGCCGCGCAGTGGATTCATGATGCCGCAAATCCCGGCAAGGTGTTCTATGCCGAAAGCTTGGCACGCGTAACGGACTCGGACGGAACCGTGCATACGGCCGGCACCTTCGTTTCGCTCCTTGAACGCCAGGATCGCTGGTTCGATCTCGATCTGCGTATTCTGGATATGGTGCTGTCCGACCTGGCTGCGGATGAGACGCTGGTTCTCGGTTTCAATCTCTCCGCCACCAGCCTGTCGCATTCGGATCGGTTTGCCGATGTGTTCGGCCGAATCAGCCACCGATCGGAACTTGCCTCGCGACTCGTCATTGAGGTCACCGAAAGCTATCCGGTCGTCGGCGTATCCATCGAACGCATGAAGATGATTCGTGCTCTCGGTTGTCGTATCGCGATCGATGATTTCGGGTCTGGGTTTGCCACGCCGGCATCGCTGCTGCAGGTGCCTGCAGATATCGTCAAGATCGATGCAGCCTTTGTCTGGGATAACAGGCCTAGCCGCGACGGAAGCAATAGCCTCTCCCACATCGTCGGTTTTGCATCCTGTTTCGCTCCTTTTGTCGTCGTCGAGGGGATTGAAACCGGCGCTCAACTCAATGCCGCGCAGGAGGCGGGCGCAACGCATGTCCAGGGTTTCCTGCTTTCGAGGCCGGTTTCCCTGGCGCGGCTTCGACGTCATAAGCGCAAAGCTGTCTTGCGGGGGGTGGCATGAACAATTGCGCACCGGAGCCTGTCATTCTCGCTCTGCAGGTGATGCCATGATGCAGCGACTGGCTTTCACATCGGCCTATCACATATCGGCGGCGCGTGCGGCGAGCGAACTCAAGACGAAGACATTGCTGCGCGCCCTGGTCAGCCGGCTTCGCATCGTCTTCTCCGGAAGCGGCGGTGAGCTGTCAGCCACTTTCGTCGGCGGAGCAGGCCCACATGTCCTCATTTGCGATCAGGCCGCCGAGGCGGTGGCCCGCGTCACCATCGATGCGGAGACGGGTCTCTATGTCTTGTGTGAACTCGGCGGTCATGCCGATGATGTCGTCATCGTGACCGCAAGTGAAAATCGATTGCTCGAGGAGATTGCTCTCCATCTTGGCGATGGCCAATCACTGCACGAACCCGTGGATGCCGCCGTCAAAACACTGGTGGGCCAGACGATGGAGGATGTCGAGCGCAAGCTCATTCTCCAGACTTTGCAGCATTGCGGCGGAGATCCCACTCACACGGCGTTCATGCTTGGTATGCCCCTCGTCACCCTTTGTAACAAGCTGGCGGTCTACTTCGCGGATCCTGCCGGCGAACTGCCGCGGTCTGCTGCGGATACGAGATAGGAGGCGAAAGCTACTGGCTGTAATTGCGTACGCATTTGATGCGGACGCATTGAGCCCCGGTTATCGAACCGGGACAGCGCCCCGAAACAGGGCGCAAATCGAAACGGTGCGATGTCCGTCCGCGGGTATGGCACATGATGCAATTCGAGCGGGGCGGCGCACGAGGAACCAATGAGATCCGGGAAAAGATCATGGATTCTTTCGAGACAAAAACCCCCGCTCTGCCGAAGCCTTCCTTGTTCGATGGCTGCGTGAAGATCGTTTCGGCCTATGTCAGCCATAATGCCGTTCCCATCCACAGCCTTCCCAGGCTGATCAAGGACATTCATGAGGTGTTGCTAACATTGGATGGGTCGGCTTCCATCGTCGAGCGCGCCAATCTGGTGCCGGCTGTGGATTTGAAGAAATCGGTGACGAACGACTACATCGTCTGCCTCGAAGACGGCAAACGCTTCAAGACGCTGAAGCGTCATTTGCGCGTGCATTATGGCATGACGCCCGAGGAATACAGGCAGAAATGGGGGCTTGCTCCCAACTACCCGATGGTGGCGCAGAATTATGCCAATCGCCGTTCGGAGCTTGCCAAGATTTCCGGCCTCGGTGCGAACGGCAACAAGAGGGAAACCGTCGACTGAGCAATTTCGGAACAGGCGTTTCGCACACGCTTGACCGGCGCTGCTTGTGTGCTCCGTGAGAATTCGTCCGCGCAATGCTGCAAACAAAATGGCGCCCCTCGTCAGGGCGCCACCGTCTTCAGGAATAATCTCCGCTGTCGATCAGAAGACCTGGCGCAGCACGATGAACAGCACGAAGGCCAGTGTGATCGAAGCCGGCAGCGTCAGGATCCAGGCCATCAGCATGTTGCGCACCGTCGACCATTGCAGGCCGGAACCGTTTGCCGCCATGGTGCCGGCGACGCCGGAGGACAGGACGTGCGTCGTCGATACCGGCAGGCCGAGATGGTCGGCGGCGCCGATGGTCAGCATGGCGACGACTTCGGCGGCAGCACCCTGGCCATAGGTCAGATGCGTCTTGCCGATCTTTTCGCCGACGGTGACGACGATGCGTTTCCAGCCGACCATGGTGCCGAGGCCGAGCGCCAGCGCCACGGCAACCTTCACCCAGAGCGGGATGAACTTGGTCGCGTGATCGACGGCGGCGTGGTAGTTGGTCACGGCCTTCAGGTCCTCGGCGCTCATCGGCAGCAGCTTCTGCTTGTCGATCAATTTCAGCGATTCACCGATCAGATAGATATCGTTACGAACGTTGCCGACGAGCCCGTTCGGCAGCTTCTCGACGCTTGGATAGGCCGCGATCTCAGCACTCGTGGCATGAATATATGCTTGAAGAGCCGGCGTCGTCGCGTCCGTCCAGGTCTTGGTCTTTACGGCGCTGCTGACGGTGGCCTTCGGATCGGCCGGTGCGGCAACGCCCGGCTTCACATATTTGCCGAGTACCGTCTCGACTTGCGTCGAGGCAGTTTTGTAAGCTTCGAGATAGTTCACGTCGGGCGTCTTATTCAACGCGAAGGCGGTCGGTACGAGGCCGATGAGGATGAGCATGATCAGACCCATGCCCTTCTGGCCGTCATTCGAGCCGTGGGCGAAGCTCACGCCGGTGCAGGTGAAAATCAGCAGGCCGCGGATCCAGAGCGGAGGCGGTGCATTGCCCTTCGGCGCTTCGTAGAGCTCCTTGTTGCGGATCAGCACCTTGGCGACCAGCAGCAATAGGGCGGCCATGGCAAAGCCGATGATCGGCGACAAGAGCAGCGACATGCCGACGCTGCTTGCCTGCGACCAGTCGACACCGCTGGTGGCGGAGCCGGCGGGTGCCAGGAACTGGTTGGCGAGGCCGACGCCGATGATCGAGCCGACAAGTGTATGTGAGCTCGAGGCCGGCAGGCCGAGATACCAGGTGCCAAGATTCCAGATGATGGCGGCAGTCAACAGGGCGAAGACCATCGCGAGACCGGAGCCGGAGCCGACCTGCAGGATGAGCTCGACCGGCAGCAGCGCCAGGATGCCGAAGGCGACGGCGCCCGATGAGGTCAGAACGCCGAGGAAGTTGAAGAAGCCCGACCAGATGACGGCGAACTCCGCCGGCAGCGAGCGCGTGTAGATGACGGTGGCAACGGCGTTGGCAGTATCGTGGAAGCCGTTGACGAATTCGAAGCCGAGCGCGATCAGCAGCGCCAGCCCGAGCAATATCCACGGAACTGCGGCGGCCTCCGCAAGATCGCTGCCGAGAGCGTAGGCGACATAGACGAGACCGGCCAGGACGACGATGCCGAAGAGCGGCAGAAACCATTTTGCCGAGCTGCCTGCGCCATGAATTGGATGGTTGGCATTGCCACCCTCCGATGTGTTTGAAGCGAGGTCGACCATCCCAAACTCCTTTATGGCAATTGATATCGTCGGTGTAAGCCTCCTTCATGAAACTCTCGTGACGCGGGAACAGGCTGCGGCGAACTGCAAATGCGGGCAGTGCCTAGCCCGTTCAACTGCCGGCAGGTTCTCGGGCTGATCTTGATTTGCCTCCAAAAGGCCATTTTCGGTTCAGCCGGCGTTCATACCTTCGGGGGTTAAATCCCCCATGTAAGGGACTTGGATAGAGGGCCATTAATATGAGATCGTCCGTGATTGCCATTGCTGCCTTGTTCGGCAGCCTGGTTGTATCTTCGGCAGAGGCAATGCCTATCCCGGCCGTTGGGCCAACGGCCTCAGTGCCGATTGTGAAAGTTGACTATGCCTGCGGTCGTGGCTGGCACCTGACGCGCTGGGGCGAATGCCGCCCCAATCGCTGGGGTCCGCCGCCCCGGCGCTGGGGTTACTACAGGCCGCCACCGCCGCCGCCATGGGGCTGGCACGGCCATCGCCATCATCGCGATGGCTGGGGCGATGGCCGCTGGCGCGATCGTCCGCACTACTGGTAAGATCAGAAGCACCGCCGCATCTNGCGGCGGTGTTTTATTGAGGGCAGTTCCGATAAAAATGCGCAGCAGTTTTGCGTCCGGAATCGCGTAAAAACAAAAAGATAGAACGGTTTTTAAGGCTGAGCTTGCAGTCGTAACGCGCGCGCTCCGAGCCAGAGTCCCGCAAGAACGAGCAGGCTGGCCGACAAGATCACAGCAAGGCTTTTCATATGAAGCGCGATATCGGCAAGCTCCGGCCGGATGAGATCGGCCGTATTGAAGCTCTCGCCGCTGAATTTGCACAGGATGAGCGAGAGGCTGTTGCGCACGAGTGCCGTGTCGATGTCGGAGACGAGATCGTCGACCGATGCCTTCTCCACTTTCATGACGCGCATTTGCAGCAGCACCGCCTTCGCCGCGGCGAGGTAGGCGTGGGAGCATTCGTTGAACGGGCTTTCCTCGTCGCTGACGCTGCCCGGCATCAGGCCCCATAGGCAATAAGCGCGTTGGATCTGCGCAAAGTTCAAGAGACGGCGGAAGGTTTCGTCGGTATCCGATACGCTCTCAGCAAGCGAGATGATCCGCCCGTAATAGGGAGCGATCACTGCCATCTCGCCATGGGTAAGACTGGGAATCGGAATGCCAGCCTGGCTGCCGGAGGAGCCGCCGCCATGCGCGGCAACCGAAGCCGGCCAACCCGCAACGATGAGACAGAAGATTGCAAACAGGACGCCGCCTGGATACGGGCGTCTCCCGCGCATGTTGCCATGCGCGGGACGCGATCTATTTACCACACTAAGCCCGGCGCAAGCTGGCATTGCGGTAGCGTGTCTGCGGCAGTTGGCGTTCCGCCCAGGCTCCGAAGGCAAGGCCGAGCGTCGTCCAGAGGATGGCGTGCATGCCGAGCGAGGTGATGCGAAAACGCCAGAGTACGACGGCCGAGAATTGCTCGGGCACTTCGTTGATCGAGGGAAGCAGATATTGGATCAGCGCGATGAAGACGATGTAGCCGATGCCGGCAATGATCGCACCGTTCCAGGAACCATATCGCGCCGCCAGCCTGCGTCCGAAGCCCACCGCGACGATCATGCCGACGATGGAGGCAACGATCATGATGAAGAACAGCTCTGTTCTCGCACCGATCGTCTCGGAATTGCCGACGGCCGGCGGGTTTGCCGGATACTTGATGTCGGGCACGAGCGAGATCGTCACGAAAGCGGCGAGCGCGAGCAGCGCCGCCGTGCCGCGCGCACCCAAGGGGCTGATGCGGCCGTAGACGAACGAGAAGACCAGCGCGAACAATCCGCCTATTGCGGTCGAAAAGATCACGCTGCCGGTGAAAAGGCCGATGCCCGCCTGCGTGGTGCGGCTGACGATTTCCGGTTCCGGCGCTTCGCCGGCTGCCTGCGCGGCCTTTTCTTCAAAGCCGATAGCCCAGTCGACCAGCGGTTCGCCGAAGATGTGGGCGAATGCAAAAACGAAAATACCGGCAAGGGCCCCGACGATCATGCCGCGGAGCAAAAGACGTCCAACCATGTGCTTGACCCCTTAGTGGCAGGGGAAGCCGAGAAGGTGACGGGCGTCATGCACGAACTCGTGCACATACATGCCCGAGATGAGCGAGGTCGCGCCTTCTTCTGCGCCGATGAAATAGATCGCGAGCAGCATCAGAAGGCCGGCGAAAATGGCCCAGGGCAGGATTTGGCCGAGCGGGATCGGCTGCGGAACTGCGGATGGGGCGAAAGTGGTGTCGGACATTGTATTTCCCTCGTTAAGAAAAGCGCGTTCCATTTGCGGAAGGGTTTTTGCGGGAAGGGTCTGGCTCTCGAGGGCGAAGTTTCCGTCATCGATTACAGTGGCGCGACCGCGCCGGGATTCCACCGGCTTCCACACCCGCAAGTCCAAGTTTATAGCTATCTGCCAATATGATTGTCAATCAAGCGCCACAGCGATGCGAAATCGCGACAAGAGCGCGGCAGGGGATGGAAACAGAGGAATCTTATGAAAACGCGTTTGAGCTGGATTTGTCATGGGGCGACGCGAGCCCATCGGAACGGCTGCTTTCCGGATGACGAACCCTTGGAGGCGAAGGCGGCTCAGCAGGCTCAATCCTTATCCTTTGGGCTTGGGGCGATCGATCGAGTCTGGGCCAGCCCGGCTTTGCGTGCCCGCCAGACCGCCGCCGTCCTCGGCCTCGATGCTATCCCGGACGTCGCCCTGCGCGAATGCGATTATGGCGATTGGCGCGGGCAATCCCTTGCCGAATTGCATGAAAGGGATGCGGATTCCCTGGCGCTCTGGATGACGGATACGTCGGTTGCGCCGCATGGGGGCGAAACCCTGTCGGCGGTCATGAAGCGTGTGGGCGAATGGATGGGGAATCACATCGACGATACCGGCCATATCGTCGTCATCACCCATGCGAGCGTTATTCGTGCTGCTGTTCTGCAGGCCCTGCAGTCGCCGCCCGCAGCATTCTGGGCTGTTGATGTCGAGCCGTTCGGGATTGTCGAGATGACGAGCGACGGCCGACGCTGGCAGCTTCGTTTCCCGAAAATGACGATCTAAGGCCAATTCCAGCAAAAATGCGACGCTCCAGTCCTCAGTGAGCCGCTTTTGCCCGCTGCCTCTCGAAATAGACGAGATAGACGGCCAGCCCCAATGTCATGGCAGCCAGTCCATACCAGGTGATGGCATAGACGAGATGGCTGTTGTGGAAGGTAATCTGCGTTAGCCCGCCCACGGGCAATCCGCCGGGATTTTTCGCATCGTCGGCATCGATGAAATAGGGTGCCACGTTCTGCAACCCACGGGCCTTGGCGATGGCCGCCACGTCGCGTGAATACCAGCGCTCCTCCGCCGGCACGTTCGAACGCAGCAGCGTGCCTTTTGGCTCGCTGATACGCAGCAGGCCGGTCACCGTAGTCTCCCCGGAAAGCTCGCCTTCGGCGCGCGTCGTCGGATTGCGCTTCTCTGTGGGAACGAAGCCGCGGTTGATGATGATGATCGTGCCGTCTGCAAGCTTCAGCGGCGTCAGAACCCAATAGCCCGCGCCGAGCACAGTCGAGGCATAGACCTGCGCTTGCCTTTCGTTGAGGAAAGTGCCGCTTGCCTGGACATGCTTGTATTCGGAGTTTTCGGCCGTGATATCGGCCCATTGCGCCGGGCCGGGTGCCTGAACCGCCGGCGCATGCACGCGCGCATCGACCCTGGCGATCAGATCCAGCTTCCAGTGCAGCCGCTTCACCTGCCA
>JGI24740J21852_10001666_pt1 | contig 10201 bp, 13 predicted proteins | sample KBSCornC6_FD_21852 | JGI IMG/M metagenome (IMG submission 21852) | reverse complement strand
TAGAAGCATTCTATAAAAAGTATAAGGACCTGGTAAAAACAGTACCGGATACCCTTACTAACGGTACCGGCTATGCGAAAGGTATAGAGCTGTTCTGGAGAGACCGTAAAACCATTAAGAACCTGGATTACTGGATCTCCTATTCTTTCCTGGATACCAAACGTAACTACCTGTTCTACCCTTACGAGGTGCAGCCTGATTTTGCGGCCAAACATACCGCCAGCCTGGTAATGAAGAAATATTTCCCAAAGATCACTACCAATATTGGGGTAACTTACAGTTATGCCAGCGGACGGCCCTATTATAATCCCAACCTGCCGGAAAGTAAGTTCATGTCAGAAAAAACCATTGATTTTAATACATTAGGTTTGAGCGCCAGCTATCTTACCACCGTTGGCAAAGCGTTCACCGTATTTGTAATATCCGTTACCAATGTGTTTGACTTCAAGCAGGTATATGGTTACCGTTATTCCACAGATGGACTGCGCAGGGAGGAGATAGTGCCCAATGCGCCCCGGTTCCTGTTTGTAGGCATGTTCATGAACTTTGGTATAGACCGCCGCCAGGATGTAATTAATAATCTCTAAACATATCATCAAACCATCAACAATAAAACAGATCTTATATGAAACAGTTCCTCCTTTTGCTGTTACCGGTTTTTGCGGCAGTAGTTACCAAAGCCCAAAGCCCCCAATACCAGGATGCTATGACCAAACAGGTAGGCCTGCTGGATGTACCGGCCAGCTATAACCCGCAAAGTATGCTGGATATATCCAACACCTTTGAGCGTATTGCTGCAGCAGAAAAAAGCCAGTGGCTGCCTTATTATTACGCTGCTTATTCGCAGGTAATGTCTGCCCTGATGACGCAGGACAAAGAAAAAATTGATGGCCTGGCAGATAAAGCAGAAGCTAACATCAACAAAGCTGATTCATTAAAACAGAATGATGATGAAGTGGCCTGCATCCGTTCCCTCATTGCCACTTCGCGTATTATGGTAGACCCGCAAAGCAGGGGACAGCAGTACGGTCCGGAATCCGGTATGCAAATACAAAAAGCCAAACAGCTGAACCCGGAAAACCCGCGTGTATACCTGCTGGAAGGCCAGTCGCTGTTTTATACACCGGAGCAGTTTGGTGGCGATAAAGCAAAAGCCAAAGAAGTATTACAGGTAGCCTTACAGAAATATGCTGCCTTTAAACCCGCCAGCAGCATAGCACCGCACTGGGGCGAGCCCCACGCAAAAGATCTGCTGCAACAGGCAGGTAAATAATACAGGAGAAAATGTGAAGTGCGAAAGGTGAGGTACCGCCATGCTTCACCTTTCATTTTCAGCCTTCACACTTTAGATTTGATATTCGTTAACTATAGTTGTGATGATGTATTTTAAAGACCTGGACCCTGTTCTGCATTCACAACTGCGCCTGGCCATTATGTCGGTACTGGTCAGCGAGCAGGAGGCAGAATTTACGATGCTGAAAGAAAGGACCAATGCCTCTGCCGGTAACCTGAGTGTGCAGATCAATAAGCTGAAAGAAGCCGGTTATATTGATGTGATCAAACAATTTAAAGACAACTATCCGCAAACCCTTTGCAAAATAACCACGCAGGGCAGCAAAGCCTTTGCAAGCTACGTAACCTCCATACAATCTTACCTGAACGCGGGCAAACATAAATAATTGCAGCAGCCGGAACTGCGATGTTACTTCAGTTCTAACCGCTAATTTTATAGGAAGCCTTTCATTCAAAATGTTACTCCCATGAATACCCCTGCATCCATGTTGAGAGTGGCGCCCACTTCAGCATTGGTACTATCTTATGCCAAAGAAATGTATACGGACCCGCTAAGCCGTAAATACATGCAGTACATAGACCTGGGCGATGTACAACCCCTTGTGGAAGCTATCAGCCGTCTGAATGTTCCGCTGGGGGCCACTATACAGCTGCGTAAAAAAATGGTGCGCTACCTGATACGGCAGTTCATTAGCCGGTACCCACAGCAACAGATCTGTATTATAGCAGCCGGTTTGGATCCCCTGGGATTACAGCTGGCGGCGGAGTATCCGCAGCTGATCAGTGGTATTTATGAAATGGACCAGGCCTGGATGGAGGATAAGGGCCGTATTTACCGCAACATTGCGCCTCAGCTGAACCTACCCGTTACCCTGTTAACAGATATTACCCATACCATACAATGTAAGCGGCAGCTAAGAGATGCCGGTTACGATGCTTCGCAGCCTACTATCATTGTTGTTGAAGGGATCCTGCCTTATATAACGGAGGAACAGTTCCGCGATATTATGCAGTGTTTTAGTACAAAGAATGCACGTAACACCGTGATCATGGATTACCTGCTGCCGGCAGACGATATCAGATCGTCCGCCACCAGGCATGACGCCAACGAGGTGGCTGACCTGCTGAAAAAGAGCCTGGGTGTGGAGCTTTATTATTACAGCCGTAAAAAGATATTGAACATACTGGAGCTGCTGCATGCAGAAATACATAACGTGTATGATATGCATACGGTGGAGGAGAAGCTATATGGTTATAATAACATTTATCCCCACCGGGGAGATAGCTTGATGGAAATGTCGGTGTTCCATCTTTAGCTGGTAGCCTGCAATGGGCAGTTACACCGCAAGTCCTCAAAGTAAAAGGCCTGTTACATTGTATAATGTAACAGGCCTTTTTATTGGGAAATACTTTACTCTGACTGCTAACTACTCCGACGCCAGCTCCATCTTCTTCAGCGGGTTCCGGGTATTTTCCGCATAGATCTCGCGCTTTTCCAGGATGTCAAGGCAGCTGAAAATGGCCTGCCGGAAAGAGGCGGCATCTGCCAGGTTCTTACCGGCAATGTCAAATGCGGTACCGTGATCAGGGGAGGTACGTACAATGGGCAGCCCGGCGGTGTAGTTAATACCTTCGCCGCTGGCCAGTGATTTAAAGGGTATCAGGCCCTGGTCGTGGTACATAGCCAGCACGCCGTCAAACTGGGCATACATGGTACGGGCAAAGAATGCATCGGCGCTGTAAGGCCCAAAGGCCAGGATGCCGTTGCTTTTAGCTTTATTAATAGCGGGGATGATCTCTTTAATTTCTTCCTGGCCTATCAGCCCGTCGTCGCCGGCATGGGGGTTTAAGCCCAGCACCGCAATACGGGGGCTGTCAATGCCAAAGTCTTTGATCAGGCTATCCTGCATCAGCTGCAGCTTGCTGAGTATATTTTCCTTCGTTACATACTGGGCTACTTCCGCTACCGGCACATGTTCTGTAAGCAGGCCAATACGCATATTATCGGCCGTCATAAACATCAGCACATCCCTGGCATTAAACGCATCCCGCAGGAAAGGCGTATGCCCGGTGTAATTGAAGTCGGCGCTTTGTATATTCTTTTTGTGAATGGGTGCGGTTACCAGCCCTTGTATCACCCCGTCCTTCAGGCATTGGATAGCCACGGCCAGAGAGCGGGCTGCATATTTGCCACCGGCTTCATTCAGCGCGCCCGGCATGATCTGCACTTCCTCTTCCCAGCAGTTGAAAACATTCACCTGCTTGTGATTCAGGCGGGCAAACTCTTTCAGGCTCTGGTAATTGAAGTTGTTCTCATTCATCAGCTTCCGGTAGAAGTTGATGGTTTTATTGGAAGCAAAGATCACGGGAGTGCAGAACTCCAGCATCCTGTTATCCGTAAAGGTTTTGATAACGAGCTCCGTACCAATGCTGTTCAGATCACCTACGGTGATGCCGATAACCGGTTTGTTAGTGTGCGTATTACTCATGGGTGGATAAAATACCAAGATACAAAGATACCAAATACAAAGTACAATGCGGTATTTGGTATCTTTGCGGGAATCATGTACACATTAAAGAAATCGCTGGGCCAGCACTTCCTCAAGGATGAGAACATGTGCAAAAAGATTGTCCAGTCCTTACCTGTAATCCAAGGCCAGCAAGTGCTGGAAGTGGGCCCCGGTGCAGGCGCCATTACCAAATACCTGCTGCAGATACCAGATATTACCTTTAAAGCGGTGGAGCTGGATACGGAGAAAGTGCAGTACCTGGAAAAAACTTATCCTGATATAAAGGACAAGCTCATTCACAAGAGCTTCCTGGATATGGAAGTGCCCTTCCAGGGCCAGTTTAGCGTTATCGGCAACTTTCCTTACAACATTTCTTCCCAGATCATGTTCCGGGTACTGGAATGGAAAACCCAGGTACCGCAGGTAGTAGGCATGTTCCAGAAAGAGGTGGCGCAGCGCATTGCCGCTACCCATGGCAATAAGGATTATGGTATCCTGAGCGTGCTGTTACAGGCCTGGTACCAGGTAGAGTACCTGTTTGAAGTACATGAGCAGTGTTTTAACCCGCCGCCCAAAGTAAAGTCAGCTGTAATAAGGCTCACCCGCCTGGATCAGCCCTATGAGATTGCCAGTGAGCGAAAGTTCTTTAACCTGGTAAAAACCGCTTTTAACCAGCGCCGCAAACAGCTGCGCAACCCGCTAAAAACATTATTTGATAAGGAATACCTGCAGGACAGCCTCTTCAGTAAAAGGGCGGAAGAGCTTTCTGTGGCCGATTTTGTAGCATTATCGCATAAGATGATATGAAGAAGAAAGTATTAATTACGGCCAGAGTGCATGAATACCTGGTGAACAGACTGGAAGAAAAAGGATACGAAGTAAGCTACCAGCCTTCCATTACATATGAAGAAGCTGCCGCTGCCATACATGACTGCACCGGCCTCATAGTTACCACCCGCCTGCGTATAGACAGGTCCTTTATAGATAAGGCCCCGCAGCTGCAATGGATAGGGCGCCTGGGCTCCGGCATGGAGCTGATAGATGTGCCTTATGCGGAAAGCAAGGGCATACGCTGTGAAAGCAGCCCGGAAGGCAACTGTGATGCAGTAGGGGAGCAGGCCCTGGGCATGCTCTTAGCCCTTATGAACAATATCTTAAAAAGCAACCTGGAGCTGCGCCGTGGCATCTGGGAGCGTGATGGTAACCGGGGCTACGAGCTGAATGGCCGTACCGTAGGCATTATTGGCTATGGGCATACCGGGGGCGCCTTTGCGCATAAGCTGCAGGGGTTTGATGTAGAGATACTGGCCTACGATAAATATAAAAAAGGCTTCAGCACGGAGCATGTAAAAGAAGCTACCATGGAAGAGCTGTTCACTAGAGCAGACGTGATCAGCATTCACCTGCCTTTAACAGAAGAAACACGTCACCTGGCCAATGCTGCCTTCTTCAAGTCCTTCCATAAGAGGATCTATTTCCTGAACACAGCGCGCGGTAAAATAGTGAACACGCCGGATCTTATTGAGGCCCTGGAAGCCGGTACCCTGGCGGGCGCCGGGCTGGATGTGCTGGAAAATGAAAAGCTGCCCACCTATTCGGAAGCAGAGCAGCAACAGCTGGAACGTTTGCTGCAATTACCCAACGTAGTGCTTACCCCGCACATCGCCGGATACTCTCACGAGGCAAGTATTAAAATGCCCCGCTATGTGTTGGATAAGCTCGGAATTTAAGTTGGCCGAAATCGAAAAATAGTTATATTTGCCTAAATACAAACATAGTACAACGCTTCTGTGAAAATGGAGGCGTTGATTTTTTTTTCTTATTTCTAAAACCCAAAAGATATGTCTGGCGTCAACTATGTTACGAAAGAAACCCTGGATCTAATGAGGGATGAGCTGAATGCCCTGAAAACGAAGGGCAGGGCAGAAATTGCTAGGGCCATTTCAGAAGCACGGGAAAAAGGCGACCTGAAGGAAAATGCCGAGTACGATGCGGCTAAAGAAGCACAGGGATTGCACGAAGCTAAAATAGCTGTTTTGGAAAATGCGATTGCTACCGCCAGGATAGTAGAAGCAGATACCATTGATACCTCCAAAGTATCCATTTTATGTAAGGTAACTATTACTAATGTAGCTAATAAAAAAACCGTTACCTACCAGCTGGTGTCTGAAACAGAGGCTGATCTGAAAGCGGGTAAGATATCTGTAACTTCCCCTATTGGTAAAGGATTGTTAGGCAAACAGGTAGGTGAAGTGGCCGATGTACAGGCGCCTAACGGGCACATCAAATTCAAGATAGATAATATAAGCGTTTGATAAACTGATACACTTGTTACACCGCCCCGGCCATGCGCCGGGGTTTTTTATTTCAGATTTTAGATTTACGATTTTAGATTTGTTTCAAATCCCCGTAGATCTAAAATTGTAAAATCTAAAATCGTACATACCATGTCTGTTTCCGTTTTCACAAAGATCATTAAAGGAGAGATCCCCAGTTATAAGATAGCGGAGAATGACCGCTTCTATGCTTTCCTGGATATTTTTCCGTTAGTAAAAGGGCATACCCTTATTGTGCCCAAACTAGAAGTAGACAAATTCTTTGATGTGCCGGATGAGCTGCTGGCAGAGTGGCTGGTATTTGCCCGCCCCATTGCCAAAGCCATGGAACGTTCCTTTCCCTGTAACCGGGTAGGCGTTAGCGTAGTAGGGCTGGAGGTAGCGCATGCACATCTTCACCTGATCCCGATCAATTCGGCAGATGATATGAACTTTGCTCATCCCAAACTAAAGTTGACGGAGGCGGAGTTTAAAGCTGTGCAGGAAAAGATCAGGGCAGAGATGTTGACACATTAGGCGTGTGGGGCACATTAAAACGGAAGCCTACGCCATGCAGGGTTTCCAGCTTTATCTCAGGGTCTGTTTTGAAATACTTCCTCAGTTTGGTAATAAACACGTCCATGCTGCGGCCCAGGAAGTAATCGTCCTTGCCCCATACATTAAACAGGATATCTTCCCGCTTCAGCGCTTTATTGGCATTATCACACAGGTACCGCAGCAGGTCGGCCTCCTTTTGGGTAAGGGTGAACGACTTGTCCTGCGTACTGTCATGCAGCCGGAGGTCGGCGTAATCAAAGGTGAGCTTGCCAATTACGTACTGGGAGGGCTTTGCCGCCTGGGTGGCCTGTACCATGTTCTTGGTCCTTTTCAGGAACACCTCTATACGCAAAACCAGCTCCTGCAGGTTAATGGGCTTGGTAATGTAATCGTCCGCACCGGTCTTAAACCCGGCGATCTTATCCTCCATCATAGATTTGGAAGTAATGAACAGGATAGGGATCACATCATTCCGCTTGCGGATCTGCCTGGCCAGCTCAAAACCGTGGTCTTTTTCGGAAATGCCGCCTTTTTCAAGGGTCCCGCCTTTTTTGGGGATCATCACATCCAGCAGGCAAATATCAAAAGTCCGGTGTTGGAACTCTTCCCAGGCCATTAGCCCGTCTGTACAATGTCGTACTTCATAGCCCTGTTCCTCAAGTCTTCGTTTCGTGGCTGCACCAACATTCTGATCATCTTCCACAAATAGGATTCTTGCTTTCATAGTTGCAGTGATGCTGAATTAATATAAATGTCTCGTTTTCTACGAATAATCCGGTTTGAATGGTAATCATTGTAGCAATGGTGCTGTCCCCGGCCCAGTTATTCATGGAGTTATCAAGGAGATTTTTAGTCAAAATAAATACAATTTATGAACTTATAAAATAACCTTTTTAATGATGGATTGTATAACTCCCTCACTGTTACCAGTTTGCAGTGGGCAAAATGGGGCTGCCTCAGGGCTGGGGAAGTTACTTACTCACGATCCGGTTGGGGTGCTGTTGCAAAAACTGTTCCCATCCTTTTGCTTTGGGCAGTCCGGCCAGGGGGCTGTTTTCCTGGAAATGATGGCACACGGCTACTGCCAGGGCATCTGTTGCATCCAGGAAATCGGGCCGTTCAGAGAACGTAAGAATACGCTGTAACATTTGCCATACCTGTTCCTTGTCGGCATTCCCGTTACCGGTAATGGACTGTTTCACTTTTTTAGGGGAGTATTCTGCGACAGTAAGTCCGGCCTGCATGGCAGTAGCAATGGCTACTCCCTGGGCGCGGCCCAGCTTTAACATACTTTGAACGTTCTTACCAAAAAAGGGAGCTTCAATTGCACAACAATCAGGCTTGTGTAACAGTATAAGCTCATTAATACAGGAATGAATCAGTTGTAGCCTTTCATAGTGGTCTTTACGATTGGATAGTTTCAGCACATCCATTTTTATAAGACTGGCATTTTTGCCTTGAACCTGTATAAGGCCATACCCCATTACCAGCGTACCTGGGTCTATCCCCAGAATTATTTTTGACTTGTTTGCCAACCGCGGTTTATTTTTGCCAAAATCTTAATGTCTGAACAAAAGTACCAAAATAATTCTCAATTACCTGTTAGGCACGGTCCTTTTTAGCTGGTTAGCCTATTCCATCTACTCCCAGGTAACACATCAACCCGATCTGGCCCTTTCTTTACAGCACATGTGGTTTACCCTCCGGCAGAAGGGAGGAATGGCACTAACGTTAGTGTTTATACTAATGCTTTTTAACTGGGGGCTGGAGGCGCGCAAGTGGCAATTGTTGGTACGCTCCCTGGAAGAAGTATCATTCCTGCGGGCTTTTAGCGCGGTACTGTCCGGGGTGTCACTGTCTATCAACACCCCAAACCGTATAGGCGAATACGGTGGCCGTATGCTGTATATGAGTAACCAGAACAAGCTGAAGTCTATTGCCGCCACCATGATCGGCGGCCTCAGTCAGCTCATTATCACTATTATCTTTGGGTTAACAGGGCTCATTTACTACATCAATAACTTCCCGCTGATCAAGGCAAACGCCTACTTTTCCCCTAACTTCTGGGAAAAAATTTTGCTTGGGGTGCTCCTGCTTATTGGCGCCTTGACCATTATATTATATTTTCGGTTACAGATTGTAATAGCGATCTTTGAAAAGATCCCGGTACTAAGGAAGGCCAAAGTATTTATACAGATCATAACCCGCTATACCAGTGCGGATCTGCAATACCTGCTGCTGCTTTCCGCATGCCGGTACATCGTCTTCTCGGCACAGTATTTGATTTTGCTGGATACCTTTGGCGTGGAAATGCTGTGGTGGCAAGGGTTTCTGCTGAATGCAGTAATTTACCTGGTAATGGCTTTGGTGCCCACCATTGCGGTGGTTGAGCTGGGGCTGAGAGGCAAAGTAAGCATCTATTTCCTGGGCCTGTTGAGCAATAACACCGCTGCCATCATCGCTGCTACTGTAGGCATTTGGCTGGTAAACCTGCTTTTGCCGGCTGTTCTGGGAAGTATCCTGTTATTGGGAGTAAAGATTTTTAAGGATAAATAGCATCCATCCATGAGGTATTTTACACTCATATTCTTACTTACAGGTCTGTTCCATAGTTATCCCGTTAAAGCCCAGAGTGAATTTTGTGGTATTACCAATGGCAGTTTTAAACCCGGAGAAAGTATAACCCTGAAAGTATATTACCGCCTGAGCGGCGTGTATGTAGGCGCCGGAGAGGCCACCTTTAACTGCCTGCTGGAAAAGCTAAGCGGTAAAGATGTATACCATATTATTGGCGAAGGCAAAACCTACCGTGCCTACGACTGGTTCTTTAAAGTGCGCGATAAATACGAAAGTTATATTGATACCGCCAGCATGCGCCCCCTGAAGTTTGTACGGAATGTAAATGAAGGCGGCTATAAGATCTATAACAATGTAACCTTTGATCAAACCCAGCACATAGCCACCAGCACCAATGGTACCTTTAAAGTGCCTGAATGCGTGCAGGACGTGGTCAGCGCCGTGTTTTATGCCCGTAACATTAACTTTGACAAGTACAAGGTGAATGATAAGATCCCCTTTAATATGTTCCTGGACGACCAGGTATACAACATCTATATCCGTTACCTGGGCAAGGAAGTGATAGATACCCGCTATGGCAAGTTCAGGGCCATCCGTTTTAAACCCCTGCTGATCAAAGGCACCATGTTCCAGGGTGGAGAGCAGATGGATGTTTGGGTGAGCGATGATCCCAATAAAGTACCCCTGCGCATTCAAAGCGCCATTTCCGTAGGCAGCATTGTAGTGGACATGATTGATTATAAGAACCTGCGGTATCCCTTTACTTCGTTGGTGGATAAGCGTTAGTGCATGGCGGTCCATGGCCTGTTGCGCCGGAGCCGGCTTTTCCTGGTATGCAGTATGATGGATTGTAGTTTTCAGTGATCTGGCATGTGGCATGATGGACTATAGTTAGCATTTACCAGCCAGTGCCTACTTGCACAGTATTTATCATATGAAGCATGCAAT
>JGI24740J21852_10001664_pt1 | contig 10205 bp, 9 predicted proteins | sample KBSCornC6_FD_21852 | JGI IMG/M metagenome (IMG submission 21852) | reverse complement strand
CCCGCCTCGACATGGACCGCTTCGCCGAGCGCTCGCACCGGCTCGCCGCCGAGGCGACCGACGCCGGCCGCCTCGCCGAGGAGATCGTCGGCGTCACCGTCAAGTCGCGCAAGGGCGAGAGCACGGTCGAGACCGACGAGGCGATCCGCCCCGGCACCACGGTCGAGACGCTGGCCGGCCTGAAGGCGATCGGCGGGCCTGACGCCACGCACACCGCCGGCAACGCGCCGGGGGTCAACGACGGGGCCGGCGCGATCGTCGTCGCCTCCGAGGAGTGGGCACAGCGCGAGGGCAAGACGCCGTTGGCGCGGATCCTCTCCTACGGCACCGTCGCTGACGACTTCCCCTACCTGGCGAAAACGCCGGCCAACGCCGCCAAGCAGGCGCTGGAGAAGATCGGCAAGAGCGCCGAGGAGGTCGACCTCTGGGAGATCAACGAGGCCTTCGCCTCGGTCGCCCTCAACTCGGTGCGGATGCTCGGCATCGACGAGGACAAGGTCAACGTCAACGGCGGCGCGATCGCCCTCGGCCACCCGATCGGCGCCTCCGGCTCCCGCATCGTCGGCGCCCTGGTCCACGAGCTGCAGCGCCGCGGTGGCGGCCTCGGCGTCGCCGCGATCTGCTCCGGCGGCGGTCAGGGCGATGCGATCGTGATCGAAGTCAACGGGTCCTAGCTGTGAGCGGCGGCGCCGCGTTCTTTGATCTCGACAAGACCCTGATGGCGGGGTCTTCCGGGATGCAGTTCGCGCGTGTCGCCGCCCGCCAGGGCCTGGTCAGCCGGCGCCAGCTCGCCAGCTGGGCGTTCGAGCACCTGCGCTACCGCCTGCGCGGCACGACCGACGAGCGGACGGCGGACGTGCTGCGGGTCGCCCGCGAGGTGATCCGCGGTGTGCCGGAGAAGACCGTCGAGCGGATGGGGCCGGAGGTGATGGCGGCGACGTTGCCGCGGGTCTACCCGCAGATGCTGGTCGAGGTCCACGCCCATCAGGACGCCGGCCGTCCCACCTTCATCGTCAGCGCCGCCGGCAACGGCGTGGTCGAGTCGCTGGCCGCGGTGCTGGGGATGGAGGGCGGGATCGGGACCCGCTACGAGGTCGACGCCGAGGGCAACTACACCGGTCGCTTCGACGGCCCCTTCGTCTACGGCCCCGGCAAGGTCGAGGCGATGGAGTCCTTCGCCGCCCGCCACGGGATCGACCTGGCCGAGTCCTACGCCTATTCCGACTCGCTCTCCGACCTGCCGATGCTGCGCGCGGTCGGCAACCCGGTCGCCGTCAACCCGGACCCGCCGCTGGCGGCGATCGCCCGCGAGGAGGGCTGGCAGGTTCTGCGCTTCGAGCGACTCGGCCGCCGCCTCACCGCAGTCGCCTTCACGGTGCTGGCGACCGTCGCCGGCCTCGGCGCCTCGCGGATGGCGAGCCGGCGCAAACCACCCCCGCGCCGCTTCCCCGTGCGCCGCTAGCCGCATCTACACTGCCCCAATGGCGATCGAGCCGAGGGAGACGAGGGAGTTCCGGCAGCGCGATGCCGAGTTCTCGACGATGTCGGGGCACGAGATCGAGCCGCTCTACGAGGCGGCCGACCTCGATCCCAACCTCGAGGAGCGGGTCGGGCGGCCGGGCGAGTACCCGTTCACCCGCGGTCCGTACCCCTCGATGTACCGGGGACGGCTCTGGACGATGCGCCAGTTCGCCGGCTTCGGCACGGTCGAGGAGACCAACGAGCGCTTCCACTACCTGCTCGACCACGGCCAGACCGGGCTCTCGACCGCCTTCGACATGCCGACGCTGATGGGCTACGACTCCGACCACGCCAAAAGCCTCGGCGAGGTCGGTCGCGAGGGAGTCGCCGTCGACACCCTCGACGACATGGAGCAGCTCTTCGCGGGCATCCCGCTCGGCGGCGTCACCACCTCGATGACGATCAACGCGCCGGCGGCGATCCTGCTCGCCTACTACGTGCTGGTCGGCGAGAGCCAGGGCGTCCCGGCCGAGAAGCTGGGGGGGACGATCCAGACCGACATCCTCAAGGAGTACATCGCCCAGAAGGAGTGGTGCTTCCCGATCGAGCCGGCACTGCGGCTGGTCACCGACATGATCGAGTGGTGCAGCGAGAAGATGCCGCGCTGGCACCCGGTCTCGATCTCCGGCTACCACATCCGCGAGGCCGGATCGACCGCGCAGCAGGAGCTGGCCTTCACGCTCAAGGACGGCTTCACCTACGTCGAGCGGGCGCTCGACCGCGGCCTCGACGTCGACGACTTCGCCCCCCGCCTCTCCTTCTTCTTCAACGCTCATGTCGACTTCTTCGAGGAGATCGCCAAGTACCGGGCGGCGCGCCGGATCTGGGCGCGGGAGATGCGCGACACCTACGGCGCCAAGCGCGAGGAGTCGATGCGGCTGCGCTTCCACACCCAGACCGCCGGCGTCTCGCTGACCGCCCAGCAGCCGCTCAACAACATCGTCCGCACCTCGCTCGAGGCGCTGGCGGCGGTGCTCGGCGGCACCCAGTCGCTGCACACCAACTCCTACGACGAGGCGCTGGCGCTGCCGACCGAGGAGGCGGTGCGGGTGGCGCTGCGGACGCAGCAGATCATCGCCACCGAGTCCGGCGTCACCAACAGCGCCGACCCGCTCGGTGGCTCCTGGTTCGTCGAGAAGCTGACCGACGAGATGGAGGAGGCGGCCTACCGCTACTTCGCCCGGATCGACGAGGTCGGCGGCATGGTCGAGGCGATCCGCCAGAACTTCCCCCAGCGCGAGATCGCCGATGCCTCCTTCCGCTTCCAGCAGGAGCTGAACGAACGCAAGCGGATCGTCGTCGGCGTCAACGACTTCACCCAGGAGGACGAAGAGGAGACTCCGATCCTCCGCATCGACCCGGCCCTGGAGCGCAAGCAGGTCGACCGCCTGCAGGCGACCCGCGCCCGCCGCGACGGCGTCGAGGTCGAGCGCACCCTCGTCGAGCTCAAGGCCGCGGCCGCCGGCGAGGCCAACCTGATGGAGCCGATCGTCGCCGCCGCCCGTGCCCGGGTCAGCGAGGGGGAGATGATCGCCGCCCTGCAGGAGGTCTTCGGCACCTACACCGAGTCGCCCGTTTTCTAAGCAGGCGCTAGGGTTCCCGCCGCAGATGGAGGCAGCAACCGCCCGCAAGATCCGCGTCGTCGTCGCCAAGCCTGGGCTGGACGGCCACGACCGCGGCGCCAAGATCATCGCCCGTGCCCTGCGCGACGCCGGCATGGAGGTGATCTACACCGGTCTGCACCAGACGCCGGAGCAGATCGCCGAGACGGTGATCCAGGAGGACGCCGACGCGGTTGGGCTCTCGATCCTCTCCGGCGCCCACATGACGCTGGTGCCGAAAGTGGTCGAGCTGCTGAAGGCGCAGGGCGTCGACGACGTCCTCGTCACCGTCGGCGGGACGATCCCGGCCGAGGACATCCCGGAGCTGAAGAAGCTCGGCGTCGCCGCCGTCTTCACTCCCGGCGCGGGGACCGACGAGATCGTCGAGTTCATCCGCGAGGCCGCCAGCGAGCGGCACCAGCGCGGCGAATAGCCAAGCCCAGAGCCGGGCAGCGCTTTCTACACCGATCCGTGCATAGGTCCGGCCGTTCGGGGTATAGTCCTGATTGACTGGTCAGTCAACCGGTCGCCCGCAATCGATAACATGCCCGCCCGCAACGGGCCGGCGCGGCGCCCGTAGACGTCCGCGAAGAGCTGAGAATCATCCCCAAGGAGGCTTCAAGTTGAAGATCTGCGTCCTGGTCAAGGAGGTCCCGGACGCTGCGGTTCAGAAGCGCATCGACCCGAACACGATGCGGCTGGATCGCAGCGGCGAGAAAAACCTCAACCCCTTCGACACGCACGCCCTCGAGGCGGCCATGCAGATCAAGGAGGGTGGGGCGATCCCGGTCGAGGAGGTCGTCGCGGTGACGATGGGCCCCGACTCGGCGGTCCGCGCCCTGCACAAGGCGGTCGCGCTCGGCGCCGATCGCTCGGTGCACCTCTCCGACGACGCGCTGTCCGGCTCCGACGTCTGCGCCACCGGCTACTCGCTGGCCAAGGTGCTGGAGTCCGAGAGCCCGGACCTGGTCCTGCTCGGCCAGCAGTCCGATGACGGCGAGTGCTACACGATCGGCGCCGTCGTCGCCGACCACCTGCAGATGCCCTCGCTGACGCAGGTGATCAAGATCGACGTCACCGACGGCAAGCTCCGCTGCGAGCGCCAGGCCGAGTACGGCTACGACACTGTCGAGATCGAGCTGCCGGCTGTGATCAGCGTCGGCGACGCGATCAACGAGCCGCGCTACCCGAGCCTGAAAGCGATCATGGGCGCGAAAAAGAAGCCGCTCGACGCGAAGGCGACCGGCGACGTCGGTATCGACGCCGGCAAGGTCGGCGAGGCCGGCTCGCAGACGAAGGTCCTGGCCCTGAACCCGCCGCCGGCGAAGGAAGCGGGCGAGATCATCGAGGACGAGGACACCAACGAGACGGTCGAAAAGATCGTCGCCTGGCTCGACGAGAGGAAGCTGATCTAGATGGCAGGCATTCTGGTTTACGCCCTCCACGACGACGAGGGCAACTTCAACAAAAACTCGCTCGGGGCGATCTCCGAGGCAGCGAAGCTGGCCGGTCAGGTCGGCGGCGAGGCCGCGGCCCTGGTGGTCGGGGACGTCAGCGACGACGCCGCCGCTTCGCTCGGCAACTGGGGCGCGGCCAAGGTCTACCGGGCCAAGAGCGTCCCGGAGGGCCTGGCCCAGCCGATCATCGACGCGATGGCCAAGGTGATCCAGGACAACGGCATCTCCTACGCCCTCTTCGGCGGCGGTCTGCTCGGCTTCGAGATCGGCGCCGGCCTGACGGCCCGCCTCGGTGCCGGCGTGACGATGGAGGTCACCGCGGTCAAAGTCCAGGACGGCAAGCTGGTCGCCGAGCGACCGATCCTCCAGGACTCGCAGGTCGCCGACGTCGGTTACGTCAGCGAGCCGGGCATCATCATCGGTCGCCTCAACGCCTTCGACGCCAGCGAGAGCGGCGGCACGGCTGAGGTCGTCGACGTCGAGGTCGAGCTCTCGGCCTGGTCGACCAAGGCGACGATGGTCCAGCGCGGCGAGCAGCGCGGCGCCGACGTCAACATCGAGGACGCCGACATCCTCGTCGGCGGCGGTCGCGGCCTCGGTGCGGCCGACGGCTTCAAGCAGTGCGAGGAACTGGCCGAGGCGATGGGCGGGGCGGTTGCCGCGACCCGCGCGGTCGTCGACGCTGGCTGGTACCCCTACGCCGCCCAGATCGGCCAGACCGGCAAGACGGTCGCGCCGAAGCTCTACCTGGCCGCCGGCATCTCCGGCGCGATCCAGCACAAGGTCGGGATGCAGAACTCGGAGAACATCCTGGCGATCAACAAGGATCCGAACGCCCCGATCTTCGAGTTCTCGGACCTCGGCGTGGTCGGCGATCTGCACAAGATCGTCCCCAAGCTGACCGAGGCGATCAAGGCGAAGAAGGGCTGAGTGACTCCGGGGGGCTGCGGCCCCCCGGACGCTGTTCCCACGACTAGTAGACCGCGATAGGAGTCGAGATGCCACCGGTTGCACCCATCGAGTTCCCGCCCCCGTTCGATTCGGCCGATGTGATCGTCGCCCCGACCGACCCGGTGGACGAGCGCATCGAGGTTGGCGTCGCGATCGTCGGCGGCGGTCCCGCCGGCCTCGCCTGCGCGAACAAACTGATGCAGCTGCTCGAGGACGAGCCGGAGCTGCTGGAGAAGCTGGGCGAAGTCCCGGTCGCGGTGATCGAGAAGGGCAAAGTCCCCGGCGCGCACCTGCTCTCCGGGGCCAATGTCGACCCCTCGGCGCTGGAACGGCTCTTCCCCGACCTGCCGCCAGCGGAGTGGCCGCCGGTCTACCAGGAGGTGACGAAGGACGCGACCTACTTCCTCACCAAGAGCAAAGCCTTTCCGCTGAAGCCGCCACCGCCGAACTTCCGCAAAGAGGGCACCTACACCCTCTCGGTCTCGAAACTGGGCCGCTTCCTCGCCGAGAAAGCCGAAGAGGCCGGCGTCTACATCCTCTCCGAGACGGCTGCGACCCAGCTGCTGGTCGAGGACCGGATCGTCAAGGGCGTCCGCTCCGGCGACCGCGGCCGCGGCAAAGAGGGCGAAGAGCTCGGCAACTTCGAGCCCGGCTCCGACGTCGTCGCCAAGGCGACGGTGCTGGCCGAGGGCACGATCGGCCACCTCACCTACGCCGCGATGGACTACTTCGACCTCCGCGACGGCTCCGACCCGCAGGTCTGGGAGCTNGGGGTGAAGGAGGTCTGGGAGGTGCCGAAGCCGCTCGACCGGGTCATCCACACGCTCGGCTGGCCGCTGCGCTGGGGCCCGAAATACAAGGAGGCCGGCGGCAGCTTCATCTATCCGATGGGCGAGGACAAGGTCTGCTTCGGCCTCGTCGTCGGGCTCGACACCACCGACGCCACCTTCTCCGTCCACGACGCCCTGCAGCTGTTCAAGACCCACCCCTTCATCAAGAAGATCCTCGAGGGCGGCAAGCGGGTCGGCTGGGGCGCGAAGACGATCCCCTCGGGCGGCTACTGGGCGCTGCCGAAGCGCTTCTCCGTCCCGGGGATGCTGATGGCCGGCGACGCCGCCGGGATGGTCAACATCGCCGAACTCGCCGGCGTCCACTACGCGATGCACGCCGGGATGTACGCGGCGGAAGCGATCGTCGAGTCGCTCAAGCAGGACATCGACTCGGTCAACTTCGAAAGCTACGACAAGGCGATCCGCGAGTCGGTGATCGAGAAGGACCTCTACCGCTCCCGCAACATGAAGCAGCCGCTGACCAAAGGGCTGATCTTCGGCGGCGCGATGGGCTCGATGATGGTCGGCACCAAAGGCGCCTTCCCCGGCGGCCACTGGAAGATCGAGGACAACGCCGAGATCCCCGTCTTCGAGGGCAAGGCGAGCGAGAAGTACCCGAAGGCCGACAACGAGCTCACCTTCAACAAGCTCGACTCGGTCTTCCTCTCCGGCAACGCGACCCGCGACGACGCCCCCAACCACGTCCGCATCCAGACCCACGTCCCGCGTGAGATCGCCCAGACCTGGGTCTCGATGTGTCCGGCCCAGGTCTACGAAATCCCCGAGGACCAGCTCGAGAGCGGCGCCAAAGAGGTCGATGTCCACGTCACCGCCTCCAACTGCGTCCAGTGCGGCGCGATCACCGCCAAGGGCGGCCGCCTCACCCTCCCCGAGGGCGGCGACGGCCCGCTGTACCAGGAGACGTAACGCTTTCGCGACCCTTCTGAGCCACAGTTGGCGCATCTAGCGCACCAACTGTGCGCTCGCGTCGCCTAGCTTCGGGGGCGGTGCCTGTCACCGCCTCAATCGCCAGCGAATTCGGCTCCGACGTCGGAGTGCTCGCCGGCATGATCGCGATCGGCGGATTCCTCGCCCACGCTCGCCCGGTGTTGGACGCGGACGACGAGGAACAGATTCGACAGGCGACGGTCAGGGGTGGTCTGGTCGGGCTCTGCGCTGGAGTCCTTGTAGTTGTTTTGTCTGCAATCGAGAGTATGCTTTTCACATGACTGAGTCGCGTGCCTTCGTACTGATCCTCGTCGGTGTCGTCGTCTGCACGGCCATCGGCGTTTTGGGCATGGCGGCTTTGGGATTCGATGGGTCCGGCATGTTCCTCGGTGCCCTCCTACCGCTCGCCATCGGCGCCGATCTGAACTCTCGAGTCGTCATCCACTACGGCAAGAAGAAGCGCCAGCACCCGCGCTGAGCGACCGCAAGCGCTGGATAACCTCGCCGCGTGGTGGCGCTTGGGATAGTCGCGGCGGTCGCAGCATCGCTGCTCTACAACACCTCGATCGCGCTGCAGGCGTTGCAGGTCCGGGAGGAGCCGGCGGAGCATTCGTTGCGGGTCTCGCTGATCGGACGGCTGCTGCGGAACCGGCGCTGGCTGTTTGCCACCGGGCTCGGCCTACTCGGTTGGCCGCTGGAGATCGGGGCGCTCCTGCTGGCGCCGCTGACCGTGGTGCAGCCGTGCCTGGCCGTTGGCCTGGTCCTGCTGCTGTGGCTTGGGGCGACGCGCCTGGGAGAGAGGCCGGGTGCACGCGAGTGGATCTCGGTGGCGGCGATCGTCGCCGGTGTTGCCGGGGTGGCGCTCGTCGCGCCCGAACGCAGTACCGACCACGCCGGCACCGGGACGATGGTGCTGGCGATCGCGATCGTCGCGATCCCGGTCCTGGCGCCCTACGCGCTGCGCTCGCGCGCCGCCTCGCTCTCGATCCTCGCCGTCCTCAGCGCTGGCTTCGGCTACGCCTGGACCGCGATCGCCAGCAAGCTGCTGACCGACGAGCTCTCCGCCGGCTCGTTGCTGGCGGCGGTCGCCTGGCTCGCCACCGCCGCCTGCTCCGAGGGGCTGGCGCTGCTGAGCGAGATGAGCGCCCTGCAACGGCGCGGCGCCACCCACGTCGCCCCGATCATGTTCGCCGTCCAGGTGCTGGTACCGGTCCTGCTGGCGCCGCTGATCTTCAATGAGTCCTGGGGCTCGACCCCCCTCGGTGGCGCCCTCCTGGTCGCATTCATCGCGCTCGCCGTCGCCGGGACCGTTCTGCTCGCCGGTTCCTCCGCCGTCGGAAAGGTTCTGGATTCGGCCCATGCCGACGACTGACGCAATCGGTTGCCCGCATGGGGTCCGGATTCCCTGCTAGCTTTGCGGCCGCTTTCGTGCGTAACCGGTCAACTCGTCCCGCGAAGGCACCCCCAGCCAGACCCACTAAGGAGCCATCGTAAGGCCCGCAGAAACAACCCGGCCTGACGCGAGCAAGTTCGCGATCGGGTTCGACCACCGCGACCGCGCGCGACTGTTCGAGCTCTGGACCGAGGTCCTCGACTCCGAGCAGTGGTCCGAGGGCTCCAAGCTGGAGGCATTCGAGCAGCGCTGGGAGCAGTGGAACCAACTGCCCAGCCTCGGCCTTTCGAGCTGGGCCGGTGGCGCCCTCGCCGCGCTCGAGTTCGCCGGGGTGAAGGGGGAGACGGTGCTTTGCCCCTCCAACACCTTCATGGCCTCGCCGCTGGCGGCGATCGGCGCCGGCGCCGAGGTCGAGTTCGTCGACTGCAACCGCGAGGACCTCTGCATGTCCTTCGCCGATTTCGAGGCGAAGGCCGAGCGGCACAAGCCGCGGGCCGCGATCCTCGTCCACATCGGCGGCCACATCTCCTTCGACGCCGAGAAGATCGCCGCCTACTGCCGCGCCCACGACATCTTCCTACTCGAGGATTGCGCTCACGCCCACGGCGCCGACTGGAACGGCACTCGCCCGGGGGCGTTCGGCGACGCCGGCGTCTACTCGCTCTACGCGACTAAGACCGTCTCCACCGGCGAGGGGGGTGTGCTCGTATCCGGCAACGAGGAGCTGATCGAGTTCGCCCGCAAGTTCCGCAACTACGGCAAGTTCGAGCACGAGGTCGACGGCCTCAACTTCCGCATGAGCGAGTTCACCGCCGCCCTCGCCCTGGTTCAGGCCGAGCGGATGGAGGAGATCGTCGCCTGGAAGAACGAGTACGCCCGCGAGCACCTCGACCCGGTTCACCCGGCCCGGCTCGAGCTGCCGGAGGGGATGACCTCGGGCTTTTACAAGTACATCGTCTTCGAAGAGCTCGAGAAGAGCACCGGCAAGGTCTACGACCAGCCCTGCCACCGGATCATGGGCCGCTCCGACGAGTTGCCGAACACCGACTGGGTGGCCGAGAACCACTGGTGCGTGCCGCTCTACTACCGCCCCGAGAGCCGCGAGGCGGCGCTGAGCAAGGAGGAGTCTGCATGAGGGTCCTGGTTACCGGCGGTGGGGGCTTCATCGGCTCCCATGTCGTCGACAAGCTTCTGCACAAAGGCGTGACGCCCCGCATCTTCGACCTCAGCGCCTCGCCCTACCACTCGCCGCTGGAAGTCGAGACCTTCACCGGCAGCATCACCGACCCCGCCAACCTCGACCTGGCGATGCGCGATTGCGACGCGGTCATCCACCTCGCCGCCGTCGCCGACGTCGGCCACGTCCTCGCCGACCCGGTCCTGGCCGAGGAGGTCAACACCCGCGGCACCCTCAACGTGCTCGAGGCCGCCTGCCGCAACAAAGTCGACCGTGTCGTCTACGGCTCGACCACCTGGGTCTACAGCGACTGCCCCGAGCAGGAGG
>JGI24740J21852_10001661_pt1 | contig 10213 bp, 7 predicted proteins | sample KBSCornC6_FD_21852 | JGI IMG/M metagenome (IMG submission 21852) | reverse complement strand
CGTCGAACAGTCGAGCGAGCAGATATGGCAGGCGGTTTGCGAGAGCGTCAAAGAGGCTGTCGCGGCGGCGAAGATCGCATCTAATGATGTCGGCGGCATCGGCTTCGATGCAACCTGCTCGCTGGTCTTGGTCAAGGCGGATGGCAGCCCCGTGGCTGTGGGACCATCGGGCGATGCCCATCGGAACATCATCGTCTGGATGGATCATCGCGCGGCCGGCGAGGCGGCGGAGATCAATGCCGGAAACCATGCCGTGCTGCGCTACGTCGGCGGCCGCATCTCGCCGGAGATGGAGACGCCGAAGCTGTTGTGGCTGAAGCGAAATCTGCCGGGGTCTTTCGCGACAACGGATCATTTCTTCGATCTCGCCGATTATCTGACCTGGCGCGCGACAGGTTCGCTGCAGAGATCGGTCTGCACGGTGACGTGCAAGTGGACCTATCTTGCCCACGAAAAGCGCTGGGACGCGCAATATTTCAAGGATATCGGCCTTGGTGAGCTGGCCGACGAAGGCTTTGTGCGGATCGGCACCGAGATCGTCGAGCCGGGTACGGCGCTTGGCGAAGGCTTGAACGAAAGCGCCGCCCGCGATCTTGGCCTTGTCGTTGGTACGCCGGTCGGCGCATCGCTCATCGATGCCCATGCCGGCGGTGTCGGCACGCTTGGCGGGCAGGGACCGGATGGTAAAGCCGATGTCAGGAACAGGCTCGCCTATATCTTCGGCACATCCGCCTGCTCGATGGCATCGAGCGAAGCGGCCATCTTCGTCGATGGCGTTTGGGGACCCTATTATTCGGCCATGGTGCCCGGCCTCTGGCTGACCGAAGGCGGTCAATCCGCTGCCGGTGCCGCGATCGATCATCTCGTTACCATGCATCCGGCATCCGGCGAGGCTCGCCAGAAGGCCGAGGCGGAGGGCTTGTCGCTGGTCGCCTGGCTTGATCGACAGGCTATGCAGACGAGCGGCAACGCGTCCGACGCCGTGAAGCTCGCGCAATCCATTCAGGTCGTCCCCGAATTTCTCGGCAACCGCTCACCCTATGCCGATCCCGATGCACGCGCCATCATCTCCGGCCTCGGGCTGGAAACCGGCATCGACGATCTCATCGCTCTGTACATCGCCGGCCTCTGCGGTATCGGCTATGGCCTCAAGCAATTGCTCGAAAAGCTGGCGAAGGACGGCATCGCCTGCGATCTCATCATCGCCAGCGGTGGTGCTGCCCAGAGCGGATTGGTGCGTCAGCTTCTCGCGGATACGACCGGCAGACCTGTCGCCGTCGCCGATACGGAGGAGCCGGTGCTTCTCGGCGCGGCCATGCTCGGCGCTACGGCTGACGGGCATTGCGGCTCGCTCTTGGAAGCCATGACAACCATGTCGCGACTGGCGAAGAAGTTCGAGCCGGCGGACGGTGCCGTCAAGGCGTTGCATGCACGGCGTTACGAAGCTTTCGAACTGCTGCAATCGGCAGATCGCAGCATCCGGGCCTTGACGGCGTCGTAAGTCCGGCGAGAAACGACATTTATTGCTCCAATTCATAAGTCTGTACGCGGATGGCCCCCTACCGCTTTGTCAATTGCGGGCTAAATTGCCCTCATGCAGCCGAGCCGTCACGGCTCATCGCAGGAGAGGATAGTCATCATGGATATCACGAGGAACGGTGCGCAGCCCTCCGGCAAAGGCCCTTTGGACTGGTTCACCGGAACGGTCCGCATCGACCCGGTCTTTGCCGCCAATGATGCGCGGCGAGCCGCAGCCAGCAGCGTCACGTTTGAGCCCGGCGCAAGAACTGCATGGCATACCCACCCGCGCGGCCAGACCTTGATCGTCACCGCGGGCCTGGGTCTCGTTCAGCGCGAAGGCGGCTCGGTCGAGGAGATCCGCCCCGGGGATATCGTCTGGTTCGAGCCGGGCGAGAAGCACTGGCACGGCGCTTCGCCGACGACAGCCATGACCCATATCGCCATCCACGAACACCTCGACGGCAAGGTGGTGGATTGGCTGGAGCATGTGACGGACGAGCAATATCACGCCAGGTGAAAGTCCAACCCGCAGTCGGACCAACACCGAGCGGATTGCTCGCGAGCACCTAACGCTTGCCATGGCTTGGCCATAAGTCAGCCGCACGAGGTCAGTATAGACGGAACCCTGCCGCTTCCACGGCACCGGCCTAACGATCGAATGCCCCGCGACGCAACTGACTTCGCAATGGCAGCAACACGGATGGAGACATATCATGCTTCGGCTTGTGATTGGCGCGGCTCTCGCGCTGGCAATGCTCACATGGTCCAATGCGCAATGCATGCAGATGCCAACAGGTTTTTCCCTGCTGTCAGGCACCGTATTTGCGGCCGATTGAACTTATCACCATCCTTCGATGTCGCCATCGCGGCGGTGCTGGCCGTAGGCAGATAAGCGTTCGGTTGCATCGCCGCGTAGTGTCGATGTACAGGCACGAATCGAGGATATCCGATGACCTCTGCTGAACGTCCTATGCCGAGCGAAGCCGGCATCTTGCAGTTCATGGAAATCTGCGATTCCTTCTATCCGCCGGATGCGGTAACGGCCTCCATCGCACAGCAGCGTCAATGGTATGATGCTTTGTGTGCCCGTTTCGATCGCCCTTTGCCGGAGGGCATGCAGACCAGAGATGACCTTGTATCCGGAACGATACCCGTCAGGCGTTACAAGCCTGCCAATATCCGCACGGCAACGAAGCTCCTCTATCTCCATGGCGGCGGTTTCGTCGTTGGCTCGCTTGAGAGCCATCATGCCATCTGCGCCGAGATTGCCGATCATGCTGGCGCTGAACTGATCTCCGTCGATTATCGGTTGGCGCCGGAATATCGCTGGCCGGCCCAAACGGATGATTGCTTCAGTGTTCTCAAGCAAATGTTGGCCGAGAAGAAGTCGGTCGTGCTGATCGGCGACAGTGCCGGCGGCAATCTCGCTGCAGGGCTGGCGGTGCGGGCGCAAGCCGAGGGGCTTTCGGGCATTGTCGGCCAGATCTTGATCTATCCCGCACTCGGCGGCGATCTCGTCTCCGGCTCCTATGAGGAAATGGTGGAGGCACCGGGCCTGACAACGGCCGACGTCGCCTATTACCGCACTGTTCTGCAGGCGCCGGAAGGCGATCCGGTCGCAGGGCCGCTCGCCCTATCGTCAATGGCTGGCCTTCCTCCCGCGTTCATCACCGTGGCTTATTATGATCCGTTGCGCGACGACGGCCGCAATTATGCGGCGCGTCTGGCGCAGGCGGGCGTCGAGGTGTGGTTCCGCGAGGAGCCGCAGATGGTGCATGCCTGGCTGCGGGCACGGCATATGAGCGAAGGCGCGCAGGCCGGCTTTGCCGCCATATGCGCGGCGGCAAGCCGATTTGCGGGGTCGCGCTGATCTACATCAGGTCGCGGGCGACGCGCTTCTCCTCGAAGATCTTCCTGAAGATTTCGGTCTCACCCTCATAGGCGACGACCGAGGCGCTGATCACCCAGTCCTTTACCGTGCAGGATATGGACGATGTCGCCACCGTGCGAACGAACCAGCCGGGGCGTCGCATGTCGCACGTCCATGTCGAGATACCCGTCATCGACAGCGGGTCATCCGGTGCGATAGACCAGGTTTCCTCGCGCAGCTGCCGGGTGGAAAGGCCGGTACCGGGATGTTCGGAAAGGCCGGTATCCTCATGGATTTCATAGCGGGTGACGCCGGCTGAGAGATCGCGCACCACCTGCCGCTTCGTCGAACCAAGTGCATGTTCGATATACTTCGGCAGCGGATCGGGATTGTCGGGCTGCTTGATGTCGATAAGCTCGTGCACGCCGAGCTTGGGCAAAGCAAGACCTATGGAAGCGATGTCGATCGTTAGCCCCGGATCTTCCGGTGGCGGCAGCACCATCGGCCAATAAGCTGTCGACAGCGACAGGCGGATGCGGTGCCCCTTGCGGAAACGATAACCGCAGGCATCGAGTGTTACAGTCACCCTGACCTGCTGCCCCTTGTTCAGAGGCTCCGGCGCGGCATTGCCGTTGCGATGAGCGAGATTGAGCACGCCGAAAGAGACGCGCGTCGCGGTACCGTCCGGATGGACGTCGACGAGCCTTGCGTAGAGATTGGCGGTTTCGGCATCGCACCGCAGCGTCAAGGTGACGACGGGGCGGCCGAGATAGTCGTGGTCCTCGATCAGTGGCGCTGTCTGGAAGGTCAGCGACCCGGCATCGTCGGCGCGTTGATCGATTGCCAGTTCCGCGTCCGGCTTCAGGGTGAACCATTCGCCCGAAGCTGTGCCAGTATCGAGCGGCGAACGCAGATAGACGGGATGTTCCGGCGCATGCGGGATCGGCATGCCTTCCATCAATGTGCCGAACTGCTCGACATAGAAGCACTGCATCTCCGGCTGCTGCCATTCTTGCTTCGCGATCCAGAAACCCGGGTCGAAGTCGCGGCGTTTGGCGGGCTTTATGGCGTCAAGAATATAGGCGCGCACCGATGGCATGGCCTCGACGCCGTTGGGTTCGCCGCGCAGCCAGCGGTTCCACCAGGCGATGGCCTCTCCGTGGAAATCGACCCGCGGCTTCGGCCAGGCGAAATGGGGATACTTGTGAACCCACGGGCCGATCAAGGCCTTCGCCTTATCGCCTAGCCCTTCGACGGCCAGCAGCGGCGTGTTGCGATAACCGTCAGCCCAGCCGGCGATGACGATGGCGGGGATATCGAAGCCGGCGAAGTCTTCGCAGATGGAGCCATGCCGCCAGAAATCGTCACGACGCTGGTGCTGGAGCCATTCCTCCATGAAGAAGGGTTCCTGCTCGAGGCGCTCCAGCCACATATCGCGCCAGTCGTCACCGACGATGGCCGGATCTGGCGAGCGCGATTGATAGCCGAGCATTGTCGCCGCCCAGGAAAGCTGGGCGGAGAGGTGGCAGCCGTTCTTGTAGTGGATGTCGTCATTATAGCGGTCGACCGTGGAGGCGATCGAAATCACCGCCTTCAGCGCCGGGGGCTTCAAGGCCGCCACCTGCAGGCAGTTGAAGCCACCCCACGAAATGCCCATCATGCCGACCGAGCCGTTCGACCAGGGTTGTGCTGCGATCCACGCGATCAGCTCGCAGGCATTGGCAAGCTCCAGCTCGGTATATTCGCCATCGATGATGCCGCTGGACTCTCCGGAGCCTCTGATGTCGACACGCACGCCGGCTATGCCGGCTGCGGCGAAGACCGGGTAGGTGGATTCATCACGCGGGCTCGTTCCGTCGCGTTTGCGGTAGGGCAGGAATTCGAAGACCGCCGGCACGGGATCGCTCTCCGCTCCGTCAGGCATCCAGATACGCGCGGCGAGCCGCGTGCCGTCCTTCAGGGTAATCCATTGATTTTCGATGGTGGTGAAGCTGTGCTCAGCCATGATCATATATCCCGAAGAGGTTTAGGCATTAAACCATACACGGCTGCCGATATAGCCGTTGGACATATCGTTGCCGATATCGTCGACATATCCCTTCAGCGTTTTTGAAGAGGCCATGATGTAGTCGTTGAAGACCGGCAGGATCAGACCGCCATCGTCTCGCACCATCAGAGCCAGCTGTCGATAAAGCACCTTGCGCTTGGCGTCGTCGAGTTCGGCCCTTGCCTGCAGCACCAGCTTGTCGAAGTCCGGACGCTTGAAACGCGTGTCGTTCCATTCTGCGGTCGAGAGATAGGAGGTGGAATAGCGCGAATCCTGGGTCGGGCGACCGCCCCAGAAGGAGGCGCAGAAAGGCTTGTTGTTCCAGACGTTGGTCCAGTAACCGTCTTCCGGTTCGCGCTTGACGTCGATCGCGATGCCGGCCTTGCGCGCGCTCTGCTGAAACAGGATCGCCGCATCGACAGCGCCCGGAAAGGCTGCATCGGAGGTAAGCAACTGAACTGGACGATCGAGGCCCGATTTCTTGAAATGGAAGGCGGCCTTGTCCGGATCATAAGGGCGCTGCTCGATATCGGTCGGCGCAAGCGCGTAGTTTGAGTTGACCGGATAGTCGTTGCCGATCGTACCGTAGCCGCCCAGAACCTTGTCGAGGATCGACTGGCGGTCGATGGCATATTTCAGCGCGAGACGAAGATCGGCGTTGTCGAAGGGCGCCGTGTCGCAATGCATCAGGAAGCAGTAGAAGCCCTTGCCGGCGTTGCGGAGAATGTCGACGGTCGGTGCCCGCTGCAGCATCGGGACGGTCTTCGGGTCGACATTGTTGACGAAATGAACCTGGCCGGAGGCAAGTGCTGCAATGCGGGCGGTGTTGTCGTTGATGACGAGGATTTCAACGCTGTCGACAAAGCCTCGGTCGGAGCGCCAATCCCTAGGGTTCTTCTCAAAGGTGGCGCGAACGCCCGGCTCAAAGCTTTTCAGAATGTAAGGGCCAGTGCCGACCGCCGCCGCCGGCTTGTCGACGCCACCCTTCGGCTGGATAATCAGGTGATAGTCGGTGAGAAGGAGAGGTAGGTCCGCATTGCCTTCGGAAAGCGTCAGGACAAGATCACCCGCCTTTTCCTCAATCCCGGTGATGGAGGCCATGAGCCCGAGAGCGCCCGACTGCGAGTTCTTGTCCGCATGCCGCTTCAGCGTCGCGACGATATCGGCGACGGTCATCTTGCTGCCGTCGTGAAATTGCACATCGTTCCTGATCTTGAAGGTCCAGACGGACGCGTCAGCCGATGGTGTCCAGGACGTTGCCAGCGACGGCAGGGGTGCGCCGGTCTTGGGATCGGATTCCACGAGCGTATCGCCCCAGAGGCGGCCAATGACGAACAAGACGGAGGCGCTATAGGTCGCCGGATCGAGCGCATCGCTGGTCGCGCCGCCTTTGAGACCGAGCTTCAGATGACCACCACGCTTTGCTTCCTGCGCGCGGGCATCGCGCGGCATCAGGAGGCCGGAGGCGAGGGCAGGCAAAGCGCCCAGTGCGACGGCACCGCCCAGGAAGTGGCGGCGGCCGATGCTCAGAGGCGATGATTGATCTTTTTCACGAGTCATTGCAGTTCCCTTTTTCAACTTTGTTGGGAGGGAGCGTAGAGGTCAGGCTGCTTCACGCAATTTCGCGACTTGACGCATCTTTAAGCGAGTTTACGCTAGTTCATTCCAAGACGGAGTTACAGATGCCTCACCTGGCCGAGAACCTCAAAATTGCCTGCGCAACGCAACGTTCCATTTCGCATCTGTGCCGTGCAATCGATATCAACCGGCAACAATTCAACCGGTATATCAATGGTCAGACGCGGCCGTCTGCCCATAATCTCGCGCGTATAGCCAAGTATTTCGATCTCGACGCAGCCGACTTTGGTCTCGCTCCGCGGCTCTTTCGCGAGCGGCTTCGCAAACCTAACCTGGACCTCAATCAAAGTTCCGAACTCTTGAAGGCGTTTCCCGGGGATCTGATCGCGCTCCGACGCCATATCGGTTATTTCCAGACCTACCATCGCTCACCGTCCTGGCCTGGAATGGTCGTCTGTTCCTGCAGCCGGATTATCGAGCAGGGCGGGCTGATGCATGTCAAATCGATGGAGCGTCTGCGCGACCCTGGAAACGGCATCCAGCAGTTTTCCAAATATGTCGGCTTGGCAGCCTTCTATCGAAACCGGATCTTCATTACCGAGCGTGTGGTCGGCCCGAATCCCATACTGTCACAGACGATCCTCCTGCCATTCGACGAGTATCAGCGCGTCTACTTGCGCGGAACGACAATGGGCGTTTCCTGGCGAAAGGAAAACCTTCCCTATGCCTCGCGGATGATCTGGCGTCACGTCGGCACTGAGCCGGATTTTCGTGAACTTCTCTCGCGTTGCGGACCTGTGCCGCTATCCTCGCGCAGATTGCCGCCGACGGTGCGCTCGTTCCTCGCCGATCCATCCGCAGAAGTCTATGCGATACCGGCAGAGTATTGAAAACCTCGATTGTCCGCTTCGCCTGCTCATAGCCGTTAGGTCGGGGACGATGCGGCTGGCCAATGGAGAAAGCTCTCAAATGCAAGAAAAAGTTGTGTCTTTACAGAATATATTAAGGGTCCCTTTATAAGATTGCAGTCTATCTCAACGTTGGTGACGCATGCTTTGACATTCGGGGGCGGTTAGATGCTTTTCTCTGCTAGGACGGATGCAGATCCCAGTGCGTGTACCTATGTCAGCGATCTGCTTCGCCGGGAAGCAAAGATTAATTTGGACCGCGACGCCGACATTCCCGATGCCGTTTCAGTCAACCGGGTCTTGAATTTCATCAAGCATTTGTGGAGCGAAACCGGGGAGGAGTTGGATGTCAATGTCTTCTATCGTCATCGCACTCTTGATGCCCTCGGCCTTGCAATTTCCAATCACGAAGATCTCTCAGTCTCGCCGAAAATCATAGAGCTCCGAGGCGGCGAAGGTAGTGCACCCTTGCTGCTATTTGCCGGCGGAGCAAGCTGCTTCCTGGAAATGCAGCAGCTCATCAAGGAAATCCGCTTTCCCGGGTCAATTCTCGGCGTAGCATTGACTGCCTTCAACCGCGATCGTCACCAACCGGCAAGGGTGGAAGACGAGGTTCAAAGCACGCTGAAAGCGTTGCAGGCAGCCGGGGTTGAAGGACCCTATCGATTGCTCGGCTATTCTTTCGGCGGTGTTTTTGCCTTGGAGCTTGCGCGTGCGTTGAGGGCACAAGGGCAAAAGATCGCGTTCCTCGGCATGCTCGATACCCCCTTGGGTGAGCAAGAATGGCCGCTGATGACCTGGGGCAGCTTCATGTGGCAACGCTGGAGGCGAGCTCATACCCGAAAGAAGAATCTGAGGAAGACCGATCCTCAACCACATCGTCAAACATCGGCTCAGGGCAGTAGGCCGATGATCGAGCGACGGGAATTCCTCGCGAAGAAACTGAAGCCACTTTCCTTCCGCTACGCCGACCCCCACACGGCCTATTATCCGGAACTGGCGCCGCAATGGATGGGCGATTATCCGCCACTTTATGATGCGGCCGCCAGACAACTTCTGCGCATGAAGGGCGTTTACAGGCCAAGCCGTTACGATGGCGAACTGACCTTCTACCGCAGCATGCAGGGCTCACCCGTCGACTGCGATCCCAAGACCATATGGGCGCGCTTTCTTGCGCACGCGGATTGGGTCGATGTTGCCGGCAACCACCAGAGCATGATCGTCGGCCGCAACGCCGGTACGCTCGCGCGCGAACTCAGCGCGCGCCTTACGCGCTGAGCCCACGGGATCGAAATAATCCAGCGCTCAATTGCCGGCGCTCTCCATCTTCCGCGTCGTCAGCACGCGCTCCAGCCACCCGATCTCCATTTCCGGCACGGATTTCAGCAGCAAGTCGGTGTAATCGTCGAAGGGCGGCGAAAGCGCTTGCGATTTCGGGCCGAAGCGAACGAGCTTACCGCGATGCATCACTGCGACGCTGTCGGCGATAGCGCGCACAATGGCAATATCGTGGGTAATGAAGACGTAGGAAAGGTGTGCCTCCTCCTGCAGCTTCAAGAGCAGTTTCAGAATGCCTTCGGCAACCAGCGGATCGAGCGCCGAGGTCGGCTCGTCGCAAAGGATGAGTTCGGGCTTGGCCGCAAGCGCTCTGGCGATGGCGACGCGCTGTTTCTGGCCGCCGGAAAGCTCGGCCGGGTAACGGTCGATGAAGCCGTTGCCCATCTCGATCTGATCCAGCAACTCTTTCACGCGCGCCGTCTTTGCCGAGCCACGCAGGCCGTCATAGAAGGTCAGCGGACGACCGATGATATCGCGCACGGTCTGGCGCGGGTTCATGGCGGTATCGGCCATCTGATAGATGAGCTGGATACGCCGCAGCTCCTGCCGCGAGCGGTCTTTCAAGGCGGGCGTCAACGGCTTGCCGTCGAAAGAAATCCGGCCATCACTCGGCGGCAGGAGGCCGGTAATCACGCGCGCAAGCGTCGATTTGCCGGAGCCGGACTCGCCGACCACCGCCAATGTCTGGCCTTTAGGAACGTGTAGAGAAACATCGTGCAATACCCTGAAACCATTGGAGTATTGCGCGCTGATATTCTCGACTTTCAAAAGCGCGCTCGACTGATCGGCGGCTTCGGCTCGTGCCTCCTGGCGGACGTTGACAAGAGCGCGGGTATAATCCTGCCGCGGTTCTTCGATAATCTGCTGGACGCTGCCATATTCCACGGTCTTGCCGTGTCTCAACACCATGATGTCGTCGGAAATCTGGGCGACGACGGCAAGATCGTGGGT
>JGI24740J21852_10001657_pt1 | contig 10227 bp, 9 predicted proteins | sample KBSCornC6_FD_21852 | JGI IMG/M metagenome (IMG submission 21852) | reverse complement strand
ATGGACCGTGGTCCATGGACGATTTTAACAATTTAGCAAGACCTCTTGCTATATAAAATTCTATATTTGTTCAAACTAATAACCCATAAGTATTATGGAAGAGCGTAAACCAAACATATTGCTGGCAGAAGATGATACCAACCTGGGTATGGTACTCAAGAACTACCTGGAATTAAATGACTATGAAGTGGAATTGTGCCGTGACGGCATACTGGCCCTGGCGGCATTTCGCCGGGAAAAGTTTGACCTGTGCCTGCTGGATATTATGATGCCCAATATGGATGGCTTTAAGCTGGCGGAGGAGATCCGCGACGTAGACCCGGACATTCCCCTGTTCTTCCTTTCCGCTAAAACCATGAAGGAAGACATTATCCAGGGTTACAAGCTGGGGGCCGACGACTACATTGTAAAACCGTTTGACAGTGAGCTGCTGCTGCTGAAAATAAAGGCTATCCTGAAACGTAACCAGGAGCTCAGCAATAAGGAAGAAGAGCAACATGAATTTACCATTGGCCGCTACGAGTTCAATGCCCGCCTGCGTACCCTGGTGCACGACGGTGAATCACATACCCTTTCCCCTAAGGAAAACGAGCTGCTGCGTATGCTGTGTGAGCATAAGAACGACCTGCTACCGCGGGAGCTGGCATTGAAGAAGATCTGGGGCAGCGATACTTACTTTAACGGCCGCAGTATGGATGTATACATTGCCAAGCTGCGCAAGTACCTGAAAGACGACACGGATATTGAGATCGTGAATATTCACGGGAATGGCTTCAGGCTGGTGGTGAAGGAGTAGTAACTATATTGACATTAAGTATAAGTCATAAAAAGCCCTGCATGTTAATCATGCAGGGCTTTTTTTATAATCAGTAATAATCTAAAGCTCCTGATTAAAACAGCAGGCTTCCGCCGCCTTTGTTCGGTGTTTTGCCCAAATGCGTGTAGGCTTTTTCCGTTACTTCGCGGCCGCGGGGCGTGCGTTTAATAAAGCCTTCCTGTATAAGAAAGGGCTCATATACTTCTTCCAGGGTGCCGGGTTCTTCCCCTACTGCGGTGGCAATGGTGGTAAGACCTACAGGCCCGCCCTTAAAGTTTTCAATGATCACAGTCAGGATGCGGTTATCCATATCATCCAGGCCATATTCATCCACATTCAGCGCTTTCAGGCTGAACTCAGAAATGGCCATGTCAATGGTACCGTTACCCATCACCTGCGCAAAATCGCGCACGCGGCGCAGCAGCCCATTGGCAATACGTGGAGTACCGCGGGAGCGCCGGGCTATTTCCATGGCAGCATCCGAAGTGATCTTGGTTTGCAGCAGGCCGGCAGCCCGCCAGATGATCTTTTGCAGGGTGGCGGCGTTGTAGTATTCCAGCCTGGATTTAATGCCAAAGCGGGAAAGCAGGGGCGCTGTAAGCAAACCGCTGCGGGTGGTAGCACCTATCAGCGTAAAAGGATGCAGGTTTATTTGGATAGAGCGGGCGCTGGGGCCGCTGTCTATCATAATATCTATGCGGTAGTCTTCCATGGCGGAATACAGGTATTCCTCCACCACGGTGCTCAGGCGGTGTATTTCGTCAATGAACAGCACATCCCGTTCCTCTAAATTTGTGAGCAGGCCGGCCAGGTCGCCGGGTTTTTCTATTACCGGGCCGGAAGTTTCCCTGATGTTTACCCCCATTTCATTGGACACAATGCGCGACAGGGTGGTTTTTCCCAGCCCCGGAGGGCCGTGGAACAGGATATGGTCCAAAGCCTCCCCCCGCATTTTAGCCGCTTTAATGAACACTTTCAGGTTGTCAATGATCTGTTCCTGCCCGGAGAAATCAACGATATCCCTGGGCCGTATACTATTCTCAAACTCTTTTTCCGCTGCACTGAGGCGGTTTTCTTCTGGTCTTAAATGCGGATTAGACATAATGTACTGAAAGTGTCCAAAAATACGTAATTATGGCGTATGGGTTTGCTTGTTTATGCAGATATTAGTTTATTTGTGTTATAATAAACATTTCTATGTACAGAATCTGGTTAACCACCACCGTCATACTAGTAGCCTTTAGCCTAAATGCCCGCTCACAGGATAGTATCAGCAGCTCAGAAGTTAAACGTATCATCAGCACACTGGCGGCGGATGATATGCAGGGACGCAAAACATTCTCACCCGGTATAGATAAAGCCGCTACGTTTATTGAGCAGGAGTTTCAAAAGGCCGGCCTGCAGCCCTGGCAGAACGCCAAAGGCTACCGCCAGACCTTTTACATGTACCGCGTAAAACCGGTAAGTGTGAACCTGACCATCAATGGTGAAAAACGTGTATCCGAAAACGTTATTGTAAAAAGTACGGCCGGTCAGCTGAACTGGAACCAGGAAGGCCAGGTGGCAGAACAGCATATTAAATCCGGCGATAACTTTTTTGACCGGGTACGGGCCCTGCGTTCGCAGAAAGGTAATACCATTGTATGGGTAGATGCCGCGCAAAGCGAAAGCTTCCGCCAATACGGTGAGTATCTGCAGCAGAACTACCAGATGCCGGACAGCGGTAACCTGGTGCTGGTATTGCAGGAACCCACTGATACGGCTATACGCAGTGTGAACCTGGATGTACGCCAGCAGGTAACCCCGCTGCCATTGTTTAACGTGGTAGGTATGATACCTGGCAGCAGCCGCCCGGATGAATATGTGATCTTCTCCGCCCATTATGACCATATTGGTATCTTAAAACCCGTGGAGCAGGATAGTATTGCCAATGGGGCTGATGATGATGCCAGCGGCTCTACCGCGGTAATGATGCTGGCTAATTATTATAAGAACCACAAACCTGCCCGCACCCTGATCTTTGCCACTTTTACCGGTGAAGAGATGGGCAGCTATGGCGCCCGGTTCTTTTCCCAGCTAATGCCGCCGGAGAAAGTAGTGGCTATGTTTAATATTGAAATGATCGGTAAGGAATCCAAGTTCGGAAAGAACAGCGCGTTTATTACCGGCTTTGAAAGATCAGACTTCGGGCAGATCCTACAGCGTAACCTGGAAGGCTCTATCTTCCATTTTTACCCGGATCCTTATCCGGACCAACAGCTGTTTTACCGCTCGGATAACGCTACCCTGGCCCGTTTAGGCGTACCGGCACATACAATATCCACCGACCAGATAGATACCGATAGTTTATACCACTCCGTAAATGATGAAGTGGAAACGTTAGATATACAGAACATTACCAGCACCATACAGGCTATTGCCGTTAGCGCCGTTTCTATTGTAGATGGAAAGGATACGCCCAGCCGTGTTGCTACCGAAGGCTTAAAGCCGCAACACTAATTGATTTAGATTTCAGATTTACGATCTTGGATTGATTGGTAAAGTACATTGACCAAATCTAAGATCGTAAATCTAAAATTCCATTTGATTAACAATTTATCTCGTCATTATACGTTATATTCATTGTGGATTTCCACATTCCCCAACTTTAAACCATATCGAACAATGCAACCTAAATTCCACCATGTCTGCGGAGGGCTGGCCCTGGCGTCAGTACTTTTCTTTTCCGCATGCTCGAAACAAGAATCTTCAAAGCCACAGAATGCGAATGCCGACGGACAGATCAACTATGAAATGTCTGCTGAGAATGCGGCTACTACCATTGGCGGCGATGCAGCCGGTATAGAAAAACTGGCCGCTATCACCAACAAGCCATCCATGGCTAAAACCAGTGGCCTGTTTGATTTCACCTGGACAGAAGTGATGCTTAGGGTACGGGAAGTAAAGTTCAGTGCCAAAAAAGGCAACAATGAAGTGAACTTCAGTGCCAAAGGCGACCGGCAGGTGGATGTATTAAAAGCGATCGGTTTCCTGGGGGTAATAGACATTCCCAAAGGCACTTACAAGTACGTAAAAGTATATGTGAAGGCCGAAGGTAATGAGCCTAACCCCGCTGCTGTGCTTGCAGGTAAAATTACCTGGCAGGGAGACGACATACCGTTCACCATTCGCCTTTCCGGTTCCATGACCCTGAAGGCAGATGCCCGGGATGTAGTGGTCGGCGATAGCACCTTATCTATGAAAGGTAAGCTGAAGCTGGATATGAAGATCGTAGCTGCCAAGCTGCAGATCGGTGATTTCACCGGCTCTTTCAACGGAGGCCACCTGGTGATTAATGTGAACCTGGATACAGGTACCGGTAAGAAATGCCGTAGCGGCTTTGAAAGCTGTATGCATGCCGACCACGGGCGGGATTGATCAGTGAAAGAAGAAATTAAAACAGGAACAGGAAAGAACAACCGCTTGCCAGGTTACTTTCCGTTCCTGTTTTTTTATTGTGTGCCACACTTTAAGCATACGCTTACTCCACAACCAATTTACAGAACACTGCAAAGTGGTCAGAAGAGAACCTGCCCTTCCAGGTAGGCGACAGCGTAGCATGCTGCAGCACCTTGAATTTACCTTTCAGGAAAATATGATCAATGGATTTGTCCGATAGCTCTGCTTTCTTAAACCCGTTGAAAGTGCCGGTGGGCCCGTAATGCGGCGTTTGGCTAATAGCCTTGCTGTCTGTTAAATGCAACGGATCCTGGTTGTTTACAATTACCTGGATAGGTTCATCATCCGGGGTAGCATTAAAGTCGCCGGTAATAATAGCCGGTGTGTTACCTGCAATGGTATGCACCTGTTTTAGCAGCAGGTGAGCGCTTTCCCGGCGCGCAACTTCACCCTTATGATCAAAGTGTGTATTGAAATGGAAGAATACTTTCTTCGTCTTTTTATCGCGGAACTTGCCCCAGGTTACAATGCGGGTAATGGCTGCATCCCAGCCCTTGCTGCCCGGTACAGCAGGCGTGGTGGATAGCCAAAAGGTCTCCCCCTGCAGCAGCTGCAGCCGCGTGGTATCATAGAAAATAGCGGAGAACTCGTCCGCTGTTTTACCATCGCCCCGGCCTACACCAATGTATTTGTATTGCGGCAGGCGTTGCTGCAGATCGGTCATTTGCACATACAACGCTTCCTGTACGCCTAATAGATCTGCTTCATGAAAAAGTACTTCACTGGCTACTTTATCCTTGCGGTAAGGCCAGGCATCCAGGCTGTCGTTCGGCGTATTCATGCGGATGTTGAAGGTGATCACCTTTAACGGTGTTTGTGCCATTGCGCTGCTGCCGCTAAGCAATAGCAGCAACCATAATAATCTTTTACTCATAAGGATGGTATTAAGCCCATAAAAGTATTACGGGTTTTTTTAAGAAAGGTAAAGGGTGTATTAATTTTTTGTAAGCATACAGTAACGGGTAAGCTTGTGAAAGGTTACAGGCATTTAAGTTTTAAATTAGCAATGCATGGGTTAAATTTATAAGGTACAACTCCGTTACCTATGCAACGTTCCCCTGTTAAGACCCGCTTCCGTTTTACCTTTTGGGTCATGATCGCCTTAGTAGCCTTTGCGGTACTGCAGGTGTTTACATTCTGTTCACGTACCATCAGCTGCCCGGCTTTTAGCGACGCAGCCTTTGACGCCTGGCTACCCTACCAGCAGGATCAGTGGCTGTTTTTTATAAACAACCGTCAGCAGAAAGACAGTATCCGGATCGGAGTTGTGGAGCGTTCGCAGGCAGAGGTGGTGAAAGGAGGCGGATATAATTCACCGAAGTGCCATATTTATGCGTATATCCGCGGCAATGGTAATATGTTATTGAACATAGATAACCAGGAGGCAAAGGCAGTAAGCCTGGCCCTGGACGATTTTCACTTTTTCGGTGGGCCGATGGGCGATTCCGGCATACGGTATGTACCGGAAACGGGTCCGTATAAAACGGTTTATTATAACAGTCATGTATTGGGAGCACAAACTTTTAATAATGTAGAGCTGCTGGAAAGAGATACCGCAGGGCTGAAGGGGGGAGAACATATATACCGCGTGTATCTGAGCAGGGAAAATGGTATTATTGCCTATGAAAGATACCCTTCACATGATCTGTGGCTAAAACAATAAAGCGTGCACTTTCCGGTTTATGTATCACTTTTTTCCCTGAAGCTGCCATTACATGCCGTAATGGAAACACTGGGCATGTTCCTGGGCTTTCGCTACTTTTTGTACCTGCGCAAAAAGCAGGGCGATGGCCTGCCGGATAGTAACCGCCTGTGGGTGATTGCAGGCGCTATATTCGGGGCTGTGCTGGGCAGCCGTTTGCTGGGAGCACTGGAAAATCCGCCGGCACTGTTGCATAGTGAAAATCCGCTGTTATACATTTACCAGAATAAAACGATCGTAGGGGGCCTGCTGGGCGGCCTTATTGGCGTGGAAAGCATTAAAAAGGTAATAGGGGAGCGCCAGTCATCCGGTGATCTTTTCGTATACCCGTTAATACTGGCCATGATCATTGGGCGCATGGGCTGTTTCAGCATGGGCGTGTATGAGGAAACCTATGGAGTGGCCACCAGCCTGCCCTGGGGCATGGAGCTGGGCGATGGTGTTATCCGCCATCCTGTAAGCATATACGAAATTATTTACCTGCTGTTGCTGGCTGGCATGCTGTATTGGATCCAAAAGAAATATACACTGGTAAGCGGCGCCCGGTTTAAGCTGTTCATGATCGGTTACCTGCTGTTCCGTTTTCTGCTTGATCTTATTAAACCAGGCTACCGGTATGCCTTTGGCCTGGGTAGCATACAGCTGGCCTGCCTGGCAGGTTTATTATATTACACCCCGTCAATCATTTTTCCATCCCGTTTAATCCAAAAGCAATATGCCTGAAAAAGATTATACCTATTATGACTTTACTATAAGTCTTTGCAGCACTTGTTTACGTCGTGTGGATGCCAAGGTTATTTTTGAGAACGATAAAGTATTTATGATCAAACACTGCCCTGAACATGGACGGGAGAAAGTGCTGATTGCGACGGATATTGCATATTATAAGAACACACGTAATTATAATAAACCGTCGGAAGCGCCGCTAAAAACCAATACCCATACACACTACGGCTGCCCGTATGATTGTGGCCTGTGCCAGGATCATGAGCAGCACAGCTGTTTAACGGTAATAGAAGTAACAGACCGTTGTAACCTTACCTGTCCTACCTGTTATGCTATGTCATCGCCACACTATGGGCGGCATAGAACACTGGAAGAGATTGAGCGTATGCTGGATATAATTGTAGCTAACGAAGGACAGCCGGATGTGGTCCAGATCAGCGGCGGAGAGCCTACCATCCATCCCCAGTTCTTTGAGATCCTGGACATTGCCAAAAAGAAACCCATCCGCCACCTGATGCTGAACACCAATGGCGTACGCATTGCAAAGGACAAGGAATTTGCAGCCAGGCTGGCTACCTATATGCCCGACTTTGAAGTGTATCTGCAGTTTGATTCCTTTAAACCCGAAGCGCTGGAACAGCTGCGGGGTAAGGATCTTACAGATATACGGCAACAGGCGCTGGAACACCTGAATGAGCTGGACCTGAGCACCACCCTGGTAGTTACCTTACAAAAAGGATTGAATGATGACGAAATAGGCAAGATCATTGATTTTGCGCTGCAGCAGAAATGTGTGCGGGGCGTAACCCTGCAACCCACACAAATTGCCGGTAGAACGGAAGGTTTTGATCCGGCTACCGACCGTATTACACTTACCGAAGTGCGGCAGCAGATCCTGGCGCAAACCAGTGTGTTCAATGAGCACGATCTTATACCCGTGCCCTGCAACCCCGATGCGTTAATGATGGGGTACGCCCTTAAACTGGGCGGACAGGCATTTCCGCTTACTCGCTTTGTAGACCCGGAGGTATTACTGAACAATTCAAAGAATACGATTGTATATGAGCAGGATGAAACTTTGCACAAACATGTGCTGAAGATCTTTAGCACCGGCATTTCAACAGATGCTGCCGTGAACGATATGCAATCGCTGTTATGCTGTTTGCCGCAGATCCAGGCCCCTGGCCTGAGCTATAACAATCTTTTCCGCGTGGTTATCATGAGGTTTATTGACGCCTATGATTTTGATGTGCGGGCTATCAAAAAATCGTGCGTGCACATTGTGCATAAAGACGGGCGTATTATTCCTTTTGAAACCATGAACCTGTTTTACAGGGATGAGAAAGAGGAATATTTGCGTACTTTGATTGATGACTACTCGCCTAAAATAGCTGCAAATGAATGAGGTATTTAAAAAGATACTGATCGTTTCGGTGATTGCCCTGATATTGATCACGCTGGCGTCCGCATCGGACCTTGGCGCCGGTATGGCCAGTGTGGTCATACTTCCTATACTATTACTGGTAGCAGGTATAATATTATTAGCCACTAAAGAAAAGCAGTGGGCAAAAGTATTCTTAATCTCTTCGGGTATTGTTTTACTGCTGGGGTTTTCCGTGTGTACGGCTGCTTTTATGATGGGGGGCGGAATTAATATGCATTAATATGTGTGCCACACCTGTAAGGTGTGGCACACGTTAATTTATACAACTACGTTAATCATTCTTCCTTTTACGATCACTACTTTCTTCAGTGGTTTACCTTCCATCCAGCGCTGTACTACTTCATTCGCCAGCACTTCCTGTTCAATGGCGCCGGTATCAGCATCCAGCGCAAAGCCCATCTCTGTACGGGTTTTACCGTTTACAGCTATGGGATAGGTGAATGCGCTTTCCTTTACATACTGCTCTTCAAACACGGGGTAAGCAGCCTCCAGTATGCTGGATGTATTACCCAGCAGCTGCCACAGCTCTGCGCTTACGTGCGGCGCATAGGGGCAAAGCAGTACCAGCAAAGGTTCCAATATGCTGCGCTTATTACACTTCAGGGACGACAGCTCGTTTAAGCAGATCATGAACTGGCTTACGGCAGTGTTGTAAGAGAAGTGGCTGGTATCTGCATCAATCTTCTGAATGGTTTTGTGTAATATCTTCAGCTCCTCAGGCGTGGCCGGCGCATCTTTCACGATCAGGCCTTTGTTCTCATCCACATACAGGCGCCACAGCTTTTTCAAAAAGCGGTGCACTCCTTCAATGCCTTTGGTTTCCCAGGGTTTGGACTGTTCAATAGGCCCCAGGAACATTTCGTACATGCGGTAAGTATCTGCACCGTATTTATCCACCACATCCTTAGGATTAACGGTGTTGAATAAACGCTTACTCATTTTTTCCAGCAGGGAGCCGCAAATGTATTTACCATCTTCCAGTATAAATTCTGCATCATGGTAATCCGGTTTCCACTGGCGGAAGGCAGCAGTATCCAGCTCGGTGCCGTCTACAATATTTACATCCACATGCAGCGGATCTGTTTCATACTGGTCTTTCAGGCCATGGGATACAAAGGTATTAGTACCACGTACCCGGTACACCAGGCGGGAGCTGCCGCCTATCATACCCTGGTTAATGATCTTTTTATAAGGCTCATCAAACCCAATATAACCAAGGTCGTACAGGGCTTTGGTCCACATGCGGGAGTACAGCAGGTGGCCTACGGCATGTTCTGCACCGCCTACGTAAACATCCACCTGGTTCCAGTAATCCACCGCTTTGCGGTCGGCAAAAGCAGTATTGTTATGCGGGTCGGCATAGCGCAGAAAATACCAGCTGCTGCCGGCATAACCGGGCATGGTATTGGTTTCCCGCCGTATGCCAGGGGCTACGTTCACCCAATCTGTTACGTTGGCCAGCGGGCCTTCGCCATCTTCGCCCTGTTTGTAATGTTCTACGTGGGGCAGCTCTACCGGCAGCTCGTTTTCTGCTACGGGGTAGGCTATACCCTCTTTATAAACAATGGGGAATGGCTCGCCCCAGTAGCGCTGGCGGCTAAAACCGGCATCCCGCATTTTATAATTGATCTGCCTTTTGCCAATGCCCATTTCCTCTACTTTGGCAGCTGCTGCATCCATAGCGGTTTTCATGACCATACCATCCAGGAAATCACTGTTTTGCAAAACAGCATCCTTGGTGGGGTTGGCTTCCTGCCCGTTAAAGGCATCGCCAATAATATTGGTGATGTGAATATTAAAGTGTTTGGCAAACAGGAAATCGCGCTGATCGCCGCAGGGCACCGCCATAATAGCGCCGGTGCCGTAACCGGCCAGCACATATTCGGAGATCCATACAGGTATGGGCTGCCCGTTAAACGGGTTCAGCGCATATGCGCCGGTAAAGCAGCCGGTAATTTGTTTTACTTCTGCCAGGCGTTCCCGCTCAGAGCGGCTTTGCACATAATCCAGGTATTTTTCAACCGCAGCTTTTTGACCGGG
>JGI24740J21852_10001656_pt1 | contig 10227 bp, 6 predicted proteins | sample KBSCornC6_FD_21852 | JGI IMG/M metagenome (IMG submission 21852) | reverse complement strand
GCCGGTGTCTTCACCGACCATCGCGCCGCCCATTTCGCCGGCGGTGCTTATTTCAGAGTTTTTTTTTGCGCTCTTGCGCTCGAAGGCGGCGCGCTTCTCGGCGATCAGTTGCTTCTGCGCGTCGGAGAGTTCGGCGCCCTTGAGCAGTCCAATCGCGGTCAGGTGGGTCTCGATGATGTTGCCGAGTTCGGCGACGATCGATGGCATGTACACGCCGCCGGCCTTGAAGTAGCCGCCGCGCGGATCGAACACGGCCTTCAGTTCCTCGACCAGGAACGTGACGTCGCCGCCCTTGCGGAACACGGCGGACATGACGCGGGTCAGCGCCACGATCCACTGGAAGTGGTCCATGTTCTTCGAGTTGATGAAGATCTCGAAGGGACGGCGCATTTCGAATTCGGTGCCGGCGTTCAGCACGATGTCGTTGATGGTGACGTAAAGAGCGTGCTCGAACAGCGGCGATTTGATCTTGTAGGTGCAGCCCTCGAGCTCTTCCGGACGCTCGAGCTTTTCGTGCATCTGGATGACCTTGAACCCGGCCGCGGCGGGTGCTTCGACCTGTGCGGCTTCGCCTTGGGCTTCCGGTGCGGCCTTGGCCTCGTTGCCGAGAACCTGGTAGCCCTTGATCTTCTTGTTGATGCGTACGGTCATGGTGTGCGTTCCTGCGCCGGGTCCAAAAACGTGATTCAAAAACGGGTGATCCAGAAGCGGTGCTTCAAAAACGACGCCGGCCCGACCGGGCCGGCGTCTCGTGCGGCCTGATTACTTCCTGCGACGGGCGCCTTTCTTGGCGGCCTTCTTCGCGCCGCCCTTCCTGGCAGCCTTCTTCGTGGTCTTCTTGGCGGCTTTCCGGGCGCCGCCCTTCTTCACGGCCTTGCGTGCGCCTTTCTTGGCGGCCTTCTTCGCGCCACCNTTCTTGACGGCCTTGCGTGCNCCNTTCTTGGCCGCTTTCCTGGCGCCGCCCTTCTTGGCGGCNTTCTTCGCACCACCTTTCTTCGCGGCTTTCTTCGTAGCTTTCTTCGTAGCCTTCTTGGCCGGCTTCTTCGCGGCCTTGGCAGCCTTCTTCGCTGCCGGCTTCTTGGCCGCTTTCTTCTTCGCCGGTTTCTTGGCAGCCGGTGCGGCGGGGGCAGGCGCGGCAGGGGTCGCGGGTTCTTCGGTGATGCTCCACGGGAACGTGGTTTCGTTGCTCATCGGATGCTCCTCCGGATGGATCGTTGACAGTGGACCACTGGTTTGCAACTTCGAACGGCGACGCGTCGCCGTGGATGCATTCTCACACAAAAATTATCTTGCGATCGTCCCTGATCGCTGTCTCGGCGTGCGTTTTGCTGCACGACACCGATTTCGAACATGAGAGACCAGAACGGGCTTCCTGCCCTGACTTTCCACGAAAGCCGCTTCGGGTGGAGCAGTGCGCGTACTCAGAATTTCCCGTAGTAACCCTCTTTCAAGGCATCGAACAGGTTCGCGGCGGTGTGCATCTCGCCGTCGTATTCGACTTCCTCGTTGCCCTTGACCTCGACCACGCTGCCGTCTTCGAGCTCGAAGCGGTAAGTGGTGTTGGCAAGATCCGCATCCTTCACCAGCACGCCCTGGAAGGCGGCCGGGTTGAAGCGGAAGGTGGTGCAGCCCTTGAGGCCCTTCTTGTAGGCGTGGAAGTAGATGTCCTTGAAGTCTTCGTACGGATAATCCGTCGGCACGTTGGCCGTCTTGGAAATGGACGAATCCACCCACTTCTGCGCCGCGGCCTGCATGTCCACGTGCTGCATCGGGCTGATGTCGTCGGCGGCAGCGAAGTAGTCCGGCAGCTTTTCGTTCGGGTCGTCCGAACCCGGCTTGGCGTCGGCGTTGATCAGCGCGCGGTAGGCCAGCAGCTCGTAGCTCATCACCTCGACCTTTTCCTTGGTCTTGCGGCCCGGACGAATCACGTTGCGCGAATAACTGTGCGCGAACGAAGGCTCGATGCCGTTCGAGGCATTGTTGGCCAGCGACAGCGAAATCGTGCCGGTGGGCGCGATGGAGGTGTGGTGGGTGAAGCGCGCGCCGGTTTCGGCGAGCGCATCGATCAGTTCCGGCGCGACCTCGGCGACACGCTGCATGTAGCGCGAATACTTCGCGTGCAGCACGCGGCCGAGAATCGAGTCGCCCACCTTGTACCCGTCGCGCGCCATCTCCGGGCGCTTGCGCAGCATGTCGCCGGTGACGGTGTAGTCCTGCTGCAGCACCGGCGCCGGGCCTTTTTCCTTCGCCAGTTCCAGCGCCACTTCCCAACCGGCCAGCGCCATTTCCCGCGAAACGTCCTCGGTGAACTTCACCGCCTCGTCCGAGCCATAGCGCAGCTTCAGCATCGCCAGCGTGGAACCCAAGCCCAGAAAACCCATGCCGTGGCGGCGCTTGGACAGGATCTCGTTGCGCTGCTGTTCCAGTGGCAGCCCGTTCACTTCGACCACGTTGTCGAGCATGCGGGTGAAGACCTTCACCACCTCGCGGTACTCGTCCATGTCGAAGTGCGCCTTGGGCCCGAACGGATCGCGCACGAAACGGGTGAGGTTCACCGAGCCCAGCAGGCACGAACCGTACGGCGGCAAGGGCTGTTCGCCGCAGGGGTTGGTCGCGCGGATCTGCTCGCACCACCAGTTGTTGTTCATCTCGTTGACGCGGTCGATCAGGATGAAGCCGGGCTCGGCGTAGTCGTACGTCGAGACCATGATCATGTCCCACAGGTGCCGCGCGCGCAGATGCCCGTAGATCTTGCAGGCGACCAGGCCGTCGTCGCGCACGATGTANTTGTCGTGGCTGGGCCATTCGCGCCACACCACGGTATTCGCGTCGGCGAGGTCGACTTCGTCCTTTTCCTTGACGTGCACCGGNAACACCAGCGGCCAGTCGGCGTCGGCTTCCACCGCCTGCATGAAACCGTCGGTGATCAGCAAGCTGAGGTTGAACTGGCGCAGCCGTCCGTCTTCGCGCTTGGCGCGGATGAATTCCTTGACGTCCGGATGCGCGACGTCGAACGTGCCCATCTGCGCGCCGCGGCGGCCGCCAGCCGAGGACACGGTGAAGCACATCTTGTCGTAGATATCCATGAACGAAAGCGGCCCCGACGTGTACGCGCCGGCGCCGGAAACATAGGCGTTGCGCGGACGCAGCGTCGAGAATTCGTAGCCGATGCCGCAACCGGCTTTGAGCGTCAGGCCGGCTTCGTGGACCTTCTCAAGGATGTTGTCCATCGAGTCGGTGATGGTGCCCGACACCGTGCAGTTGATCGTGGATGTGGCCGGCTTGTGTTCGCGCGCGCCGGCGTTGGAGGTGATGCGGCCGGCCGGGATCGCGCCGTGGCGCAGCGCCCACAGGAAGCGTTCATGCCAGTGCTCGCGCAATTCCGGCGTGGTCTCGACGTCGGCCAGTGCACGCGCGACCCGTGACCAGGTATCGTCCACGGTCGCATCGACCGGTTCGCCCTGCTTGGTCTTCAGGCGGTATTTCTTGTCCCAGATGTCCAGTGATGCCGGTTGCAGGGGAACCTCCGTGACCGCCCGCGCTATTTGTTGTGCCCGCGCCGTACCCATCTTGTCATGTGCCTCCGTGTCTTCCGGGTTCTTGTGAGACGCCCGGATGCCGACGAATATCCCCTGCCGCCGCGCCTTCTGGCGCCGCGTTCAAGGGTCCGATTTCTGCGAGAGGGCCGCGCCGCATCGATTCCCGACGCCCTGGCGTGCCCCGCTCAACCACCCGATCACCATCCGATTGTCCCCCGACGCGAAGCTGCCTTGAAGCCAAACTCTTGGGCCCTGCGACAGCCCAGGACACAAGATGTTGTGATCACGAGCGGGAGTCAACCCTACGCTGACCGGTCAGGCCTGTAAAGGGGCGAACGCAAAAATTTTGCGGGTTCCGCATGGACCGCATGGTGGCAGGGAAAACCGGGTCACCGGGCCTGCCGCTTGTCCGATAATGGACGGGTTCGAACCTTGAAAGGAGCCGCCATGTCGCCCGCCACGCGCACCCACCGTTCGTCTTGCCTCGTCATCGCCCTCGCCCTGGCACTGGCCTGCGCGCTGCCCGCCGCGGCCGGCAGCTTGCCGGTGGCGGTGAACGGACAGGCGCTGCCGTCGCTGGCGCCGATGCTGGCCAAGGTGTCGCCGGCCGTGGTGAACATTTCCTCGACCAGCCATCGTCGCGTCGCGGTGAACCCGTTCTTCAGCGATCCGATCATGCGCCAGTTCTTCGGGCTGCCGGCCGAACCGCCTTCGCGCGAACTGGTCCAGCAATCGCTGGGCTCGGGCGTGATCGTCAACGCCACCGACGGCTACATCCTCACCAACAACCACGTGATCGCGGGCGCCGACGACGTCAAGGTCACGCTCACCGACGGCAAGTCGTACAAGGCCAAGCTGATCGGCGCCGATGCGACCACCGATCTCGCGGTGATCCAGATCCGCGCGCCGAACCTGGTGGCGCTGCCGATGGCCGATTCCACGAAGTTGCGTGTGGGCGATTTCGTGGTGGCGATCGGCGATCCATTCGGGCTCGGCCAGTCGGCGACCTCGGGCATCGTTTCCGGCCTGCAGCGCCAGGACCTGCGCCAGAACGGCGTGCAGAACTACATCCAGACCGACGCTTCAATCAATCCCGGCAACTCCGGCGGCGCGCTGGTGAACCTCGCCGGCGAGCTGGTCGGCATCAACTCGATGATCTATTCGCCGTCCGGGGCGAGCGCGGGGCTGGGCTTCGCGATTCCCTCCGAGCTTGCCTCCGAGGTGATGAAGCAGTTGATCGCGCACGGCAAGGTGGAGCGCGGCACGCTGGGCGTGGACGCGCAGGACCTGTCGCCGCGCGTGGCCGCCGCGCTCGGCATCAAGGCCTCCAGNGGCGCGCTGATCACCAACGTGTTGCCGGATTCGCCGGCCGCCAAGGCCGGATTGAAACCCGGCGACCTCGTCACCCGCGTCAACGGGAAACCGGTTGCCGACGCGCAGGACCTTCGCAACGCGCAGGGTCTCGCGACGGTCGGCAGCACGCTCGCGCTGGGCGTCGATCGCAACGGCAAGCCGCTCACGATCGACGCGAAGTTGACCGCGGCCAGCAACCAGGCCGACGGTGCGTCGCTGGATCCGCGGCTCGCCGGCGCCAGCTTCGCCGATGCACCCTCCGGCAACGGCGTGGAAGGCGTGACCATCGCGAACGTCACGCCGGACAGCCGCGCCGCACGCAACGGACTGGCCAGCGGTGACGTCGTGGTTGGCGTCAACAACGTCGCGACCCCCGACCTTGCGCAACTGCGCCGGGTGTTTTCGCTGCATCCGCGCGTGCTGCTGCTGGCGCTGGTGCGCGACGGGCAACTGGTACAGATACAAGTCGGTGGCTGAGAGCCGCTGCGTGATCTGTTGCGCTTTGCGCAACGTCCCCATGGCTCGCCCTGCGGACCACCTGCGGCTCGGATCGGCGATGCTGCCGATCTGGTCGCGACGGTTTGGCAACGGTTTCTTCAGTGGCGCGAAGCGAACTGTCGCGTCTGGTCGCAGTCGAAAGACTGTGAGCGGTGTCGTCAAAACGCCGCGCAAAAACTGAACGGCGCTGTCGCAAGCACGATCGATTCCGCCATAATCGTGCGGCCCTTTCCCTTGCATTGCCAGATGGTATTTCGTTCATGTCCGTACGTTCGTTGAGCCTGCTCGCCGCTTCGTTCTCGCTGGTTTTCGCGTTCGCCGCCACCGCGGCACCCGCCAAACACAACCGTCACCACAAGTCATCCGGTCCCGCACTGGTGGTGCGCGGTGACCAGGTCAGTACCGAAGGTCTGGTCAGCGCCGTTGCAGATGCGTTCGCCGCCACCGGCGACGGCCATCTGGAAGTCACGCCCTTCAACACCATCGACGGCATCGACCAGGCACTGGCAGGCACGATCGACGTTGCCGCGAGCGCGCGGCCCGCGTATCCCAGGCGCGCCCAGGAAGCCGGGCTGGTGTTCGTGCCCGTCGCATGGGACGCGCTGGTGATGATCACCAACGCCGCCAACCCGGTGAACAACCTCACACTGAAGCAGTTGCACGACATCTACTACGGCAAGATCACCAACTGGTCGGAAGTCGGCGGTCGCGACGAGAAGATCGATCTCGACGGCATCGCCTCGCCGCTGGATGGCGTGCAGTTCAGTTTCCGCCGGTTGATTTTCGGCAACGGCGACTACCCGGTTGCGGTGCCACGTCTTTTCATCAATATCGACTCACTGCAGCAGGAAGTATCGCTGGACGGCAAGGCGCTGGCGCTTTCCACGCTGGTGCACGCGCGCCGCCAGAAGGGCATCAAGATCATCCCGATCGAGGGCGTGACCCCCAGCGTCGCCACGCTGGAAAACGCCACCTACCCGCTTCCCCTGACGATTTACCTCGCCTACAAGGCCGACAGCCCGAAGGCCGCCACCATCCAGAAGCTCCTGGCGTTTCTCGAAGGCAGCCACGTGGGCGGCATCCTGCGCGATCACGACCTGCTGCCCTACGCGCAGGCCACCGTGTTGAACGCCACCAGGGAGGTGGACCGCATCAACACGATCGGCGCGCGCATGATCACCGAAGGCTTGCCGCCCGAATACGCGCCCGGCAGCGAATTTGCACGGGTGGCGGGCAGCCCGCAGGAAGTCGCCCGCGCCGCGGCATTGCAGCGGGCAGCCGCCGAGCAGGTCGCCAAGGCCGACGCGCAGCGCGCCGCACTGAGCCAGGCAGCCGGCGTCGATCCCACGGCGGCGGCAGCGTCGGCGCCTTCCTCGAATTCCGCCGACTACACCGTGGTCAGCGGCGATACACTGTCGAAGATCGCCAAGAAAAATTCGATCAGCGTGGACGACTTGCGCAAATGGAACGGTCTGCATGGTGACATGCTCAAAATCGGGCAGGTGCTGAAGCTCTCGTCCGCGCAATGATGCGATCCCTCCATTTTGCAGAACGCTGCACGTGCTCGGCCTGAGCGCCGACCGGCGCGGGCGCCACGCGCTGCCGCTGACGCCGGTCACGCGTGCGGGCTGGACGGATTGCGCGAAGACGCTGGGCGCGCGGCAGCGCCGCTGGGCGGAAGCCAATGGATTTGCCGGGCAGCCCGGCGCGTTCTGCCTGCTGCCGGACGCGCAAGGCGCGACCGCACGCGTGGTGTGCGGTTTCGATCCCGCATCGCCGCCACTCGCGCTGGGCGCATTCCCCTACCGGTTGCCGGGTGGCGACTATCGTCTCGATGCCGGTGCGTTGTCGCCGCACGACGCCGCGCTCGGCTGGGCGTTGGGGAGTTACCACTTCGCGCGTTATCGCGAGCCGCATGCCGAACCCGCGCGACTGGTGCTGCCGCGCGCGGTGCTGGACGACGTGGCGCCGACGGTGGAAGCCATCGCGCGCGTGCGCGACCTGGTCAACACGCCCGCGCAGGACATGGGCCCCGCCGAAGTATGCGGCGCGGTTCGCGAGGTCGCCGAGCGTTTCGGTGCGAAGTGCCGTGAATGGAGCGGCGACGGTTTGCTCGAAGCCGGCTTTCCGACCGTGCACGCGGTGGGCCGTGCCAGTCCGCGCGCGCCGCGCGTGATCGAACTGACCTGGGGCAATCCGAAACATCCNNTGCTGGCGCTGGTNGGCAAGGGCGTGTGCTTCGACACCGGCGGCTTGAACCTCAAGACCGGCGACGGCATGCGCTGGATGAAGAAGGACATGGGCGGTGCCGCGCACGCGTTGTCGCTGGCGCACCTGGTGATGGCGTCCGAGCTGCCGGTGCGCCTGTTGCTGGTGATCCCGACCGTGGACAACGCGGTGGCGGGCGATGCGATGCGGCCGGGCGACATCATCCGCACTCGCGCGGGTGTCACGGTGGAGGTCGACAATACCGACGCCGAGGGCCGGCTGATCCTGTGCGACGCACTGGCGCTGGCGGTCGAGAGCAAGCCCGACCTGCTGATCGATTTCGCGACGCTGACCGGGGCGGCGCGCGTGGCGCTGGGACCGGATCTGCCGGCGCTGTTCGCCAATCGCGACGACGTCGCCGATGCGCTGCTCGATGCGGCGCGCACGCAACACGATCCGGTGTGGCGGTTGCCGCTGTGGCAGCCGTATCGCGCGATGCTGGTGTCGGCGTTTGCCGATACCTGCAACACCGGCGCGTCGCGCCACGCCGGCGCGATCACCGCCGCACTGTACCTGCAGCACTTCGTGCCGGCCACGGTGCCGTGGCTGCACGTCGATGTGTACGCGTGGAACGATGCCGACCGGCCGGGCCGTCCGCGCGGCGGCGATGCGCAATCGCTGCGTGCGTTCCATGCGTTCCTGCGGCAGCGTTATCGGTCCGCCTGAAATACCGTGCGGTCGATGGCCGCAATGGCCTCGATGCGCGCACGCCGGATCGCTTCGCCGATTACGGTGCCGGTCAGTCCCTGCTCCAGGAAGGGTTGCGCGATTACCGCGCGCGCGGCGTCGCGTGCGGCGCGCAGGAAATCGGCCTCGGGGTAAGGATCGTGTTCGTGCTGCAGCCGCCCGCGCTTGTCGGCGGTGCAGGTGATCAGGAACGGCTCCAGGCGTTCGGGACGCCGGAACGCATCGAACGCTTCCAGCAGCATCAGCACCGTGGCGGGTTTCAGTTCCAGCGCGCGGTGCGAATCCAGGTGATGACGACAGGTGAGCGCGGCGAGTTGCGCGTATTCGGCCGGTACCTTCAGGCGTTCGCACAACGCGGCCAGCGGTTTCAGCCCGCGGTGTTCGTGCGCGATGTGGCGCGGCAGCACGTCGCCGGGCGTGAGCGCCTTGCCGAGGTCGTGGGTGAGCGCGCAGAAACCCGCGAGGTCATTGCCGGGTGCGAGCTTCGCGCATTGGTCGAGCACCAGCTCCAGATGCGCGCCGCAATCGATTTCCGGGTGGTGCTGCGGCGGCTGTGGCACGCCGTACAGCGCGTCGACTTCCGGAAACAGCACCGCCAGCGCACCGCATTCGCGCAGGACGCGCACGAAGGCGGAAGGTTCGGGTTCACCGAGCGCCTTGCGGGTTTCCGCCCACACGCGCTCGGGCACCAGGTGCGCGGCTTCGCCGGCCTCGACCATCGCGCGCATCAGCGCCATGGTTTCATCGGCGATCCGGAAACCGAGCGGCGCATAACGCGCGAGGAACCGCGCGACGCGCAGGATGCGCACCGGATCTTCCGCGAACGCGGGCGAGACGTGCCGCAAGGTCTTGTCGCGAAGATCGTCCGCACCGTGGTACGGATCGACCAGCGCGCCCGCCTCGTCGCGCGCCATCGCGTTGATGGTGAGGTCGCGGCGCGCGAGATCCTGCTCAAGCGTCACGTCGGGCGCGGCGTGGAACGCGAAGCCGTGGTAGCCCGGACCGGTCTTGCGCTCGGTGCGCGCCAGCGCGTATTCCTCGCCGGTGTCGGGGTGCAGGAACACCGGGAAATCCTTGCCGACGGGTTTGTAGCCCTTGGCCAGCATGTCCTCGGGCGCCGCGCCGACCACCACGTAATCGCGATCGAAATGCGCGCGGCCCAGCAGCTCGTCGCGTATCGCGCCGCCGACCAGATACACGCGGTGATCGCGCCCGGACATCGGGTCAGCCTTGCGTCAGGCGCGCGCGATCGAAGCGGCGTTCGCGCGACCAGACGCCCAGCGCCACCGGCAGCATCGCCGCGAACCGGCGTGGCGGGATGCCAAGTTCGGCGAAGCCGTCGCGGGTACCGACGGAATCCAGCTTCAGCGAATTGAAGTTGTCGCGCGAGAACGGCTTGCCCGGAATCAGTTCGGCCGCGACCGCCTGCAGCCAGCCGAGCCCGCCCGGCAACGGCAGCACGGCGCGGCGCAGGCCCGCGGCCTCGGCGATCATCCGCACCACCTGCACCAGTTCGAACGTGTCGGGTCCGTACAGCTCGAAAATCTTGCCGGTGCAGCCGCGGCCGGTCAGGCAGCGCTTGATCGCCTGGGCGACATCGCCGACGTAGGCGGGCGCGAACTTCGCATGCGGTTGCGCCAGCGGCAGCACCGGGCCCATCCGCAGCAGCTTGAGGAAACGAAACACGAAACTGTCGTGATTGCCGTACACGACGCTGGGCCGGTAGATCGTCCAGTCCATCCCGGAATTGCGCACCTGCGCCTCGGCTTCGCCGCGCGTCTTCAGGTATTTCGAGGCACGCTCGCCGGCGTTGAGCGAACTCATCTGGTGGATGCGGCGGATGCCGACCTGCCGGCAGGCCGCGATCAGCGACGCGGGGAGG
>JGI24740J21852_10001655_pt1 | contig 10230 bp, 10 predicted proteins | sample KBSCornC6_FD_21852 | JGI IMG/M metagenome (IMG submission 21852) | reverse complement strand
TCCGGCATCGCACTTTCAGCCGGTTTTGTTGAAGAGCCAGGTTTGTCAATACCAGCAGCTAAATGAAGGTTTGCGGCCTGGGCGGTCGTGTCAGCTTTCGCCAATCCAGGGGCAGTACCCTTATTACTTACGCCCGTGGCATTATCAACTTCAGCTGTTTTGGCCGCTTTTTTATCGTCTGCAGTTTTAGCTGCCATGTCAACCGTTGGCAGTAATGGCTTAACCTGGTTGTATATATAAACCGTTTGATTCACTGGAAAATACGGAGGCCTTGACCACCTGATTCCGCAAATCAAAGATCAATGATTCCGCAACACTTTGACCATCATAACTTAGTGATTACAAAAAAGTAGTTCTATTATCATGTTAGACTTTCATATGCTCAAAAGAGCACGGAATAGTGTGGTCAACAGTCCCGTATTCTCCAGGTATAGTCACCGTATTTACTCCTTGTTCTGCCATTTGCCTTGCTAATAGCCTCGCTATCTCTGTTTTGCTCATAGTCTAATTGTTTTGCTACTTCCATCCATTTGAAACGGTCCCCCAATGCCTGTCCTTTTGCTTTAAAAAATCGGTGGAAATAAGTAATACCGCTTATCCTCCCTGTGGATGCCTGGTTAAATAAGAGGCTTATATTTTTGGCTTCGCACTGCTGGATAAAATCCTGCAGGCTCAGCTTATTGTTTTTCGGTATGTCCGACAGGACTTTCTGTAAAAACATTTTTTCCGATGCGCTTTTGGTGCGGACGGCCATTTCTATTTCATCCTTTTTCGGTGCTCGCTGAGATATATAGTTATTCCGTTCCACGGTTATAATGTTATTATATCCGACGGTTGGCCGGTTATATAGCTTATCGGATAGAGGGTCATCTTTGCCTGCTGCTATATCGTTGCTATGATATCGAAATATAGCATTACTCGTATCTCCTGTTAGAGAGTTACTTTGGTCCCTGGTCAGAAACAACACTGCCATCAAACTTTATGCGGTTGACCAAAAGATGTAGATGAGGATGGTCCGCATCGTAATGTCGGAATATGAAATACTGGTTATCATCAAACCCCATAGCATTTAAGTAATCGGTGGCTATAGCCAAAAGCTTTTCATTATTCAAATAATGTGATTCCTCTGCTGAGAAGTTTAGGCTTGTATGATAAACATAGCGGTTAAGGCCAGGTCGAAGCTGTCTGACCAGTTCCACTTCACTTCTAATCTCGGGTTTCGATAGGGAATTAAAATTAGTCTCTAATAATTCGGCACGTCTTCGGGGATTACTATGCTCCATCTTCTTTAGGTTGTACCCCAATGCCCCCATAAAACTTTTACCGATCTTCTGGCTGGCTATCATTTAGAAAAAGGTTGATGATGGTTTTTTGCTGAGCATGCAGTTCGGTCAACTGTTCTTTCATACCGTTAGGCAAAATATTGACATTGGCCTTTTTAGCCATCTGGTTCAGGTTGACACCGATCCGTTTGAGTTCAACAACCGTTTGCATGTCAATGCGGGCGATCCGTGGTTTAGGAAACTTCCCGGTAAATAATTTCTCTCTGACGACCGTAGCAGGAGACTTTCCGGTTATAGCAGCAAGATTGCGCAAAAATTGCAATTCATCTCCCGTCAACCTGAAAATAGAACGCTTTGATAACTTTTTGTCGTCCCTTAATCTTGGTCTTGCCATCGAACCCAATACGGCATTTGATAATGTGCCGATGTAAAGGTTTCAATTTGAAAATGCAATTTATCGGTACTACCGAAAGATATCCTCCGGTTTATTAAAGCGAGAGAATAGCACGATGCCATTTTATTTTAACTGGATATGCGGAACGAAGTGAGGTATATCATCTCCTGATGCCATCCGGCAAGCCGTTTTGGTATGACCAAAACATGGCTTGCTACTACTGATATTTTTATGTGCTGAATCTCAAACCCGCCTTGTCATTGCCAAATTAATTTTTGAGGGTTGTGTATTGGAAAGAAGCTACTTTTCAAAAGCCGTTTGCTAATTTAGCAAACCATAGAAATAATGAGAACCTATCAACATATTATTGATACAGCAGCCGTAAAAGCCACATTAAACGCACTACCGCACCATTGGGTGATCAGAGAGTTAACTGAACGAGATTACGGTATTGATCTTATGACAGAGATATTTGAGAAAGTCGATGTCGATCATAATGGCCATGACACTTATGGCGCTACTGGTCATCTATGCTATCTTCAAATAAAAGGAACCAATATTGAGTTTTCCGGCAACAAAGACGGTTCGGTAAGCTTTCCATTAGATAAGAATTCGTTATTGTATATGGAAAGATTTCCGACCGCATTTATCTTGGTACATGTTTGCGTGTTGCAGGGGAAAGAGGAGATAAGATTTGTATGGCTTCAGCGGTATGTCATGGACGTACTTGATTTCGAAAACTTTAATTGGCGCGAATCGAAACAGGAGCACTTTAGCATTAGGATGCCAGATCACAACGTTTTACCTGATAACTCTGAAAAAATCGAAATAATCGCAGGAGCAAACAGGCATACGACTGAATCTGCTGAGTACCAAGAAAGATATGAGATCATCAAGCAACATAAGTACGCAATTATTAATAATCCGGATTATAATGGTTATGAAGATTTGCTAAAAGAACTTAACCGCCTCAGGCGGTTGACAACGTTGTTGAAGAGGAACAATCTTTGCGTTGGCCTCAAAGCTATCGAAGAATTAATAGATTACATTAAGGAAGTACGGCGCGGACTGGAAACGCCAAAAGACTTAGAAGATTTTCCCCACAATTTCAATATGGAACAGCTTTCATTGGAAAACAGTTCGCGGATCTTCATTGGCAATTTTGTGGCAGAAAACGAGCAGAAAACTGTCTATTGAGGGACGTTCTGATTTTTGCAAAATTTCATTTCATTTTTTTAGTTACATACTGTTCTCGCATGCACTATACCGTATTTTACTCTTGGCAGTCAGATTTGAACAACAAATTTAACAGATCTTTTATCCAAGACGCACTTGAAAAAGCTGCAAGAAGTATATCAAATGATAAAGCGTTTGAATTAGAAGCCGTTGTTGACCGAGACACGTACGGCATCCCCGGAAGTCCATCTATCGTCGAATCGATTACGGGAAAAATCGCAAAGTCCGATGTCTTCGTATGTGATATTTCAATTATTAATTCCCACACCGAAGGCCGGTATACGCCAAATCCAAATGTGCTATATGAGCTCGGTTATGCGTCAGCAATTTTAGGATGGGAGCGAATAATTTTAGTCCAAAACGTCGCGTACGGTGGTCCAGAAATCTTACCATTTGACCTTCGAGGTCGACGAATTCTTCAATATAAGATTGATGCGTCCCACGATAAAAAAGCTGATGAGAAGCAAAAGCTAAAGCAAAAATTAATCGAAACATTTAAAGGAGCGTTGAACTATTACAGCAGTGATTTTAATTTCAAGCAAAAGGTTATTTGGTGGGGAACATGGGAAATGGAATCTAAAATAAAAGTTCGAGGCGGACATTTACACATTAGTCGCGTTTCATCAGATGCCTTCTTTTTTGACCTTAGTATATATGATGGAGCGAGAACCGGTGTCGTCGCTGGGAAGGCCCAGATCTTGACTCCACACTCTGCATATGCACGAATAAAAGCTTCAGAGAAATTTTGCGAAATAAACTTTAGGAGAAGGCTTGAGGGCGGAAATTGGTATATACAGGTCGAAGAAGGGGCAAATTGTCATTTTTTTCGTGGCGTTGGCGCCTCTTTTAGTGGGAACTATAGACATCAGTCCGAAGTATTGGCATCTTGGGGTTATTTAGATGAGATTGACCTTAATGAAATTGAGCGGCTAACGAAAAAATACCGTACGCTTTTTTTAAATAATTTTCAGCAGATTCAATATGACTTTCCTAGTGGCGATGAACTTAATGTTATAACAGGAGGCGTAAAGGGATTATATACAATTATGGAGTCAATAATAATAATCAATAATTCGGGCGGTATTTGGTGCGCCTCTCTTGATCCTGAGGCCAAGCTAGTACGTTATTTTACTAATTTGGTAGATAAAAACGAATCAGTTCCAGCCCCAATGAAGGATTGGTTATCGAAATTCCCAACTCAAAAAGTGATTGAAAATGAGTCGAATTTTTTGAAATCTTAGCGTCATTATAATTGTGTTAGTCAAATATGTGTTGCAATCAACCGCCATTCTTTCGTGTTTTTTCATTGCTTCAAGAATTGGTGACTTCCCTGAATCCAGAGAACTGAAAAGCCGAAACAGCTGTCCTTTTAGGGGGCGATCTAATTCAATGATTTGCTCAGTTTGATAAGAGTATAGGCCCTTAATTTTGTATAAAAGTTCAACGGCTTCTGTGGAAGGGTCAAAAATTATCAAAAAGGTCCCCGGCAATGATAACAGCATCGACATTGTTGTTGTCGGCTATTTCGACAATTTTTATAAGAACTTTCTTTTGCTCTTCCAGGCGAGAAAACTTTTCGAACGTTTGCCAAGTCGCCAATTGGCGGCGGAGAATTTCACAGTTGTTTTAGTTCGCGCCTATTGCTCGTTTAAGGGAAGAATAATGGCTAGGATCTTTTTCTAGAAGATTAATTAATTCAGCTGTTGCATCTGGAAGAATAGCAATTAGATCGTCATACTTTAAAATCTTTTCAAAAGAAGTAAAATGGGAAAAGTGATGAAGGAATTTGATTTGCAATGCATCTCCTACTAGTTCATTAAGCCTATTATCTAGCTCATCTGCTATATGTGGCAATTTCATGAGCGTATAAATCTCAAGAAAGCGGCGTAAGGCATTGGGGATTAGGATGAAGTATTCATCCTCTATACTGCATCCTCTTATAAAGAATTCATATATATGGCTAAACAGTAAGATATATTCCGACTTATATTTCTTGAGTGCTTGAGGTAGTGGGGTTATCGCTGACGTGTTTATAGTAAGTTTACGAATAAAGTAATACTCTACTGACGATACCTCTACAGGCTTTTCCTCTCGAATGACTTTCTTTTTCTTTTTAAGCCGATTTGAATCCTTTAAAAACGAAAAGAATTCAAAATTATGCGTGGAGATAAATAGTTGTTTAAAGCAGTTAATGACTTTGTTAGGCTCGCTTTCATCAAAACCTTCTCGGAAGAAGAATGAGTTTATAATTGAATAAATCTTGGCAATATGGTTGGTATCAAGACTTGATATCGGGTCGTCAATAAAAATAATTCTATCCAGAAGTTTTCCTGATTTACAAAGGCTTTCGAGATAAACTAAGAAATACGAAAAAGCGATAGCAGATTTTTCACCTTCACTGAGGTTTCTAGCCAAAATTTCCCCTCTCTTTAAATTAAAGGCATTGGTCTTTTCGTTTACAACTATTGTTATATCTTCTCGGTTCAGAAAACTCTTAATAAAATTGTTTAACTCTTCACACCCTAAAGAGACTTTGCTAATTTCGGTTTCAAGACTTGCTATCTTCTTCGTGATTGCTGCAATTTCTTCATCTAGGCTCTTTAATTCTAACTGGGCTTTTTCTGCTTTTGAACAAGTAGCTAGATAGTCTTCCGTTTTTAAATATAAAGACACAAGATGCCGTTGATATCTATCTCGTTCAGCTGCCAACTCACTTTCAAAGTTTTTAACAAATAAATTATTGGCTTCAATTACACTATTTAACGCTTCTATTGCAGTCTTAAACTCTTTGCCTGCGGAGTCTGATGTTTTGACGTTAATTGACTTGAATAAGAATTTATCCTGCTTCGTTAATAATTCTTCCTTCAAACTTTCTAAGGCATCAGAATAAGTTTTCCTCTCCTTATCAAAAAAACTCCTTTGCTGCTCATAATTTTGCTTATAGCCTTCATTGAAATCATTTATACTTAGAGGTACATTTATTTTACTCAATGACTCGATTTCTTCTTCGATTTCGTTTAGAAGTTTTTGGATATCCTCCCTTAAAGTTGCTACTTCGTTTGAGAAATAGGCGACCAATTTCTCGATTCGAGCTTCATCTATTATGTTGTCGCAAAATTTACATTTGTCTCCTTTTTCATGCAACTGAAGCCCCTTCTTAACCCAATAAAATGAGTTTATGTCGTCTAGAGATTCAATTAATTCTTCTCTTCTAGGCTCCCGACTTAAAAACTGCTGAGCTTTCTTAAATATCAGTTCATATCTGTCCTCAAATACAATCAAAGGTATTTCTCCGCTAGGCTTTTCTATTTTCACCGCCACGGCTAACTTTGCGAGTTCTGAGTCGTCGGTTATAATATGAGAATTGATATCTCTAATTACGACACTAATCACTTTTTTGAGATGATCTTTTCTAAACTCAATCAAACTTGAAAATGCATCATTTTTGATTCTTTTCGCTTCTTTAGTAAATTTTTCTTCAAAAGAAGTTAGTTCATTGATAAATTGTCGATGCGGGAACTTTTCTCCAATTAATAGATCATCTCCATTAATTGCTCTGATCCTATCATTTAGAGAAATGATCTGTTGCTTCGCCTTTGCACTTTCTCCTACTTCAAAAGAGATAGCATTTATATTTTCGTCAAATTCCCATCTAAGATTTTCACGGATGTATTCAGCATTGAAAACTTCAACTTCATACGGGAAGGTTCCTAATTTATCACTTCCAATCTCTCCTTTATCAGTTTTAATTTTGAAGGTTGCGTTGCTAAAGTCATCATGTAGACGCTTGTCTTTTAGTGACTTGAAAATCCTGGACAAGGTCGTTTTTCCAGAATAATTCCATCCATAAACAATATTTTTATCGTTAAAATCCCGTAGTCCCGGTACCTTATTCCATTCAAAAGAGTCAAAAACCCCAAACTTATCAACTTTTAAAATCCGGAGTATCATTTGGAAATGAGCTTTATAGATAATCCGGAGTTGGGCCTAGGTAACCCTAAAGTGGTTTCAATACCCTTACAGTCTCTTAGATCGTTTAGCAAAACTTGCGCATCAATCAATCTGCCCACCATTGTTTCTGAATCCGGGTGTGGGTTCTCTGAATTCCTCGCTCGATATACTTCAATACTGTTACTTCCTTTTAGAGCTCTAATCGCAACTGCTCTCATGTAAAACCGATTAAACTCTCCTTCTGCAAAGGTTTGGGGAGCAGTCAAGGGTACGCGTTTTTCTCTGCCGTTTTTATCAGTTTCATGCGTTATAAAACAGTCATTGTTCCTTAACGCTTGTGCTAAAGAATCATCATCACCTCTACTTAGGTGTTCAGGCATAATTTTCAGATAACAATTTTTGCCAACGTCATGAAAGCGTGTACTCGTATAACAGTTGTCAGATTTGATATCAGAGTTAAACTCCTCAACCATCAATTCTCGCGTTGTTGGATCTAATGATAGATAATTAAGTCCCATTGTGATTACGTTTAGTTTATAATGATTTTTTTTCTCAGGTCTTCAATAACTCTGCATTTATTGCGACCATCCCTCATCCAATTTCATCATCGCCATCCTCGATATCTCCTTCCACAACTCCTCAGTAGACCTTGCGAGCTGAACGCAATAATTCTAGGCAACTTAAATTAGGTTCCTGCATTATTTATAAATTTTATTACAGTTTCAAATTTACAAATGATTTTCTTGGGGAAGCAAGAGATAATTGGTAAGAAGAAATTGTAGATAAGGTATCCAAATCTAAAATAGAATAACCATATATCCAACTATTTAGCTAAACAATTACGGCTTCGAAAGGGAACGAACCCAGCGACTTGGTGCTGAAAAGTATTACAACTTACAGTCTCGAAATCACCTTAAATGCTTTTTAAAATGGTTCAAATTTAGTCAGATTGGGGCTTAGTCAACCCGAATAGGACTTTTTCCAATTCAATTGGCAGCGAAGACATGCAAAAGCTAATAACTACTTCATTATATCGAAAGGATCACGATAGCTGCACACATACATGGTTTATCAAACTTACCAAATCTTCGTTTCAATCCAGCATTAAACCATAAACAACTCAGTGATATACGGAACGCTATTTGGCTATGTCTTAGCTGCCACCACGAAATTGATGCGGATGAACAGACATATTCAGCTCACTATCTACGACAGATTAGGCAGGATCATGAAGCACTCTTAACTCGGCTTCAGGCAACGGGCACGGGTTTTTTACCAGCGCTTTCAGAAAATGAGCAAAAAATAAAAAACTTGGAGAGTCTCGTTAAGACCAAGGAACATCTGTTGAATTCAAATCTGGTTATTTACGATCAAGAATTAACTAAACTTAAATTTGAATTAGCGACCCTAAAGAGCGAAAATTCGCTCTTAAAGGCGCAAGAAAGCACGCTAACGCGCGATGTTCTGGATCTAAACGACCCAGCAATTAATCAGGCATTGTTACAAAAAAATGGGATTGACAAAGCCTTGGCGGTTCTGAGTGAAGAGGCGTTGGACCAGGAAGAAATTAACTTGGCTAAAGCAAAACTTTTACATGCCAAACTTCTCACTGCTAAAGGCGATTTTGCAGCTGCGGCAGTTGCTTATGAACAAACCTTTAAGTTGCGTCCGTGCACCAATGTGGCAATGGCATATATTAGCTTCCTGTATTTTTACAAGCTTGATTTCGAAAAAGTCATTGAAATAACTTCATATACACTCGTACTGGAACAACAACCGGCATTGAAAGGCGACTTGATGGCGCAGCAGGCTCAGGCGTTGTTAAAATTGGATCGGCACGAAGATGCACGACTACTTTTAACAGAGGCTAAAAAATTGATAGAAGACAATCATCCAGGCGAAATGTGGGCAATTGCAAAGACCGGTAGACTCGACAAGCAAATTGAAGTCGATACAGTCAACATATTCCCGCCCGAAGCGGTTAACGGCATCCCGTTAACCAAAAAGCAAAAAGAAAATTACCGCAGAGGCAAGGAAGTAGAGACCGAAGACGGTACTACGATTCAGTATTCCGCGAAGGATAAACAGGCCATCCGTGCCGACCGTTTGGCTTTGATCGCTTCGGTATTGATCGATGGCGGCGTTTCTTATATTCTGTTTAAAGGCTTGAACGCCTTGTTCAACAGGAAACAGGAAGCAGCACCCGGCCGGAATTTTCAAAAGGCGCTGGAAAAAATGCACGAAGCCGAAGCAAGGCAGACCGCGCCAGCGGTTAACGCAGAGCCAGGCGAGGATGAGGATATTTCCGAATCGATCAGCCGCTGATGCACCCTTATTTTACCCGTTTAGGCGTAAGGCCGGAAGTGCAAAGGTTCTTCCGGCCGTTTTACGACGTTGATGACATTGGTAACCTGCAGTTCGCTTATGGTGAGGATTGGGAACATTTCGGTTTTGCATTTCATAAGGTACCGGTAACAGATCAGCTTTGGCTGGCTGGCAACTTACAATTGTCGCAAGTCCGCCTGGTTGTCCTATCCGCTTCGGCATTGGAGGCCGTTGCCTGGCTGAACAAAAAACTGCCCCGGTTTCCGCAGATGGAAAATGTGCTATTTGCGAGTTTGGGGGCGGGAATCAGTGATGGGCAGCTGTTATGGATCAAGGAGCATTTGGCTGGTAAGCAATATCACTTACTCTTTGGCAATGACCTGCTCGGCCGGATTGCCGACTTAAAGCTGGCGGCTGCTATTCGCGGCTGGCCTTTATCGGCTTTCCTGGCTGAAAAAGAAGAGGTCATTGTTGAGTTTCGTTCCCGTCAGTTTTCCTTCGTGCAGGAAAACTTCAGCCTATTTGCTTTTGAGAAATCGGCGGGTGTGCGCTTTGGTATGGCCACAGATAAGCCAAAATCATTGAACACCTATTTTGCCGAACTGAAGGCCCGGGCCGGGCTGCTGGCCTGATTAATCTAAATGAGTATGGAATCTGTTATAATCGATGAGCCGCAGGTGATCACGATCCGGCCTGCGCGTGTTTTTGCTTTTGTGCATGTCCTGGCTTTCATGGTGTGCAGCCTGGGCTTTTTACTATTGGCCTGGCGCTATTGGCCGGGCCTCGTCTGGATCAGCTTATTATCAGCTTTGTTCGGACTGTGTTGACCGAAATGACGGCGTGCCGGTACCGCCCAGCTTTTCAGGACGCCTTTGACTTCCAGCCGGAAATCATAGTGCAAATGAGAAGCGGCGTGTTTTTGGACCACAAAAAGAAGCTGTCCCGAACGCGGCTTGCCGCCTTCCGGTTCAGCGGTCTTCTTAAAGTTCCGCTTCGCTTTATATTTCTGCAGGTCTGCCATTAATCGAGGATAGTTTGCCA
>JGI24740J21852_10001654_pt1 | contig 10232 bp, 11 predicted proteins | sample KBSCornC6_FD_21852 | JGI IMG/M metagenome (IMG submission 21852) | reverse complement strand
AGGTCGTGCGGCGGGGTCCGCTCAGGCCCACGTCCCGAACCGAGCCGCTCCTCCGCGATGTCCGCGATCGACACGCGCGCCCCCTCTTCCTCCACCGATTGCCGAGCACATCACCGTCGGATCCGCGCCTCGGGCGGGATGATCATCCCGCAGCACAAAGCACACCACCAGGGTCCGACATCGGGATGCTCGACAACGCTACCTGCAGCGCTCGGGAGCCTGTGGATAACTATGTGGAGAGATTGCGGGTAACTCCGGAGTGTCTGTGCAGAGTGCCTGGGGATAACTGTGGGGAACGTTCGCATTCGGAACTTTTTTGCCCCCGCTGATCAGGTGTTTCCCTCTTCCCCACCCTGTGGATGAGAATCTGTTTAAAGTCCCTCTTTAAGGTTCGCCGTCGCGTGGTGGGATGTGCACAACCTGGGGACACCCCCCACGTGGGCCGCCTTTTGTCAAGTCGGCCATTCGGCGGGTGTGGCGCTGCTCATCCGCGCACTCCAAGGCGGCGCGTGCGCTCAAACAGCCGGATCCTTCGCCGCGTCGCACCACTGCTCCAGACGTCGCTGTGCGAACGTGCTGCTGAGCTCGCTCCGGTGCGCCGGATGGTCGAGCCAGAACCGCAGCGCGCAGTAGATCACCCACGGCGGCGTCGGATACTCATCGACTCCGATCCGCCACGGGTCCTCGCCGTCGCGCTCGATCAGGACGCTCCGGGAACCCTCGGTGTCGGAATCCTCCCGTGCCACGGCGGTGATCGCGCGGATGTCCTCCCAGCGGACGGACTCGATCGCGTCGAGGTAGTACCGGGAGATGCCGCTGCGACCGATCGAGAGCCCGATCGGGATGCGGGCGAACGACGCGCTGCGGAACGCGATGATCAGCGCGATCACCCCGCACAGCACGAGGACGGCCGCGCACAGCCCGAGAGGAACGACGAGCAGCAACCATCCGCCTGCGTCGACGGCGACCGCACGTACGCCCGCCATCACCAGAAGCACCGCGGATCCGGCTCCGCCGAGCAGCAGCCCCCAGCCGAGAGTCCATGACGCGAGCCCCTCGCGGAAGAAGTGCACCCAGGAGTCCGGAGGGGCCGAATCCGCCCGCGTGAGGGTGACCGCGTTCATCAGCACGGGGCCCCTGATCCGCCGTCGGCCGCCTTCATGGGAGACCGAGACGCCGGCCATGAGCGCACCGTAGAACACGCTGGCCAGAATGGTCCCCAGTACGTCTCCGCCGAGAGCGCGCAGGGCGCCGAACGCCAGCAGTCCCGCGGCGACCACGGTCATGATCGCGATCGCCGTCACCGGCATCGGACCCATCCCTCTGTCCTGCCAGTTGCGGGGCTGCGGATACGGCAGCACCCCGCGGGCATCCGTGCTCATGCTCCCCCCACGCCTCGACAGTAGCGCGCCCTTCCTCGTCGGCGCACAAGAGTGCCGCCACCCCCTGGACGTGCGGCGCCGGCGAGCGTACAGTCGGCGCCAAGCGAACGTCGTCCTCGCGACGTCACTCGGGATCCTGGGGAGGTGACCGTGGACGTGACTGTTTGGAGCGGTCACCGGCTCCGTGTCGGTCTGCTCTCGGGTGCCTGTGTCGCCCTGGGCTGGGCGGCGCTCTCCGTGATCCTCGGCTCCTCGCCGGCGCACGCGGATGATTCCGGGAGCCTGCTCGGCGATGCCGGCGGTCTGCTCGGCGGCACCTCCACCGTGATCGCGTCCACCGTCAGCGACACGGCGACCGCCGTCGCCGGCACCGCGGATGCGATCGTCGCGCCGGTGCAGAGCATCGTCCAGGAGGCCGCACCGGCGGTCTCCGACGCCGCGGATGCGTCACAGCCTGTGGTCGACGGCGTCGCATCGGCGCCTGCCGCCCCTGGTCCGGTCGAGAACGCTGTCACGGATCCCGGCGGCACGATTTCGAGCGTCGTCCCCGACGTGCTCGCGCCGGTGTCCTCCGTGCTCGCATCGTCGCCGCTGTCGTCGCTCACCGCCCCCATCGCCGACGCCGTGACGTCCGTCCCGATCGTGGGTGATGTGAGCGGCGAGCTCGGCGTCCCCGCTCTGCTCGGCCGGCTCAGCGACACCATCGACGGCGTCACGGGCACCCTTACTCCCCCGTCGGGCGGTGTGATTCCCTCGGATCCTCTCGTCGTCTCCCCTCTGGTCGGGCGCGGCACCGACGGTGCCGGTGGGCGCGGAACGGATCCGCTCCCTCCCGCTCCGATCACCGTCTCAGGCTCCGCGGCCGGTCCGCCCTTGCGACTCGACGACCGTTCCCACCGTGTCTCCCATGACGTTGCGGGAGCCGGAGCGGGCAGTACTGCGCCTCCGCTCCCGTCCGCGCCGCCGCCTCCCCGCGCGCCGGAGCCCTGGGCGGCCGGGGCGGGGTCGGCATCATCCTCCGCCGGATCCGGCGGGAGTTCTGCTTCCTGGTTCGCGGCCTTCTCAACGCTGCATGCCGCTGCGCCGTCCCTCAGCGCGCCGTTCGGCGCCGCTGCCGACGACGCCTTGCCCTCCTCGCCGGTGTTCCCCACCGACGTCTCTCCCGACTGAATCGGTCCGGGCTGCCCGTCAGGGGCAGGAAACCGACGCGCGTTTCCGCGCGTTCCCTCATCGATTCACTGTCAGGAGAACAAACACCATGCGCACTTTCGTGAAGCACGCCCTCTGGGGCACGCTCATCGCCGGCGGGATCACCCTGCTCGGCGCCTCGGCTGCGAACGCGGCCGACAACACCTCCGGAGACGACGGGATCGGATCCGGCACACAGATCATCGCCCCGATCTCGGTCCCCGTCACCGTGACCGGAAACGCGATCTCGATCCTCGGATCCTCCACGGCGACCGGTCCCGCCCCGACCGCCGCACCCGCACCCGGCCCGGCACCGGCTACGACCTCCGGAGACGAGGCCATCGCGTCCGGCACGCAGGCGGTCGTCCCCGTGAACGTGCCGATCACCGTGGCCGACAACGCGATCAGCGTGCTGGGAGAGTCCGACAGCACGGCGACGGCGCCACCCGCCGCGCCACCCGCCGCGCCAGCGGCAGCGACACCGGCACCGGCGGCGACCACCAGCGGTGACGACGGAGTGCTCTCGGGCACGCAGGCGGTCGTCCCGGTGACGGCGCCGATCACGGTCACGGGCAACGCGGTGAGCGTGCTGGGCGACAGCACCGCCACCTCGGGCTCGCCGACCACCGGCACGACGCCACCCGCCGGCACCCCGCCCGCCGGATCCGGTCCGAGCACCAGCGGCGACGACGCGATCCTCGGCGGCACGCAGGTCGTCGCCCCGATCACCGCGCCCGTCACCGCGGTCGGCAACGCCATCGCCGTCCTCGGCGACAGCACCGCCACCACGACGGGATCGGGCCCTATGACGGGCGGAGCCGGTAGCGGTTCCGGCGCGACGACCTCAGGGATCGGATCCATCCTCGGCGGCACGCAGATCGTCGCCCCGATCACCGCTCCGATCACGATCGGCGGCAACGCCATCGCGGTGGGCGGCACCAGCACGACGACCACGGGAACACCCGGCACCCCGGGCACACCCGGCGCCCCCGGAACCCCGGGCACTCCCGGAACCCCGGGCACTCCCGGAACCCCCGGGACCCCGGGCAGTCCGGGAACGCCAGGAGCCCCCGGTACGCCCGGAACCTCCGGCGGTCACGGTGCCGCGTCGATTCCCGTGTCGAACCTGGGCGCCGCGCAGAGCGGGCCGCGTCTCGCACAGACAGGCGGGGCTTCCCCGGTACCGCTGATCCTGGTGGCGCTGCTGCTCGTCATGATCGGAGGCGGGATCCTCACCCGACGCGCACTCGCCCGCTGACCGGTTCGGCGGTGCGGCGTCCGTGGAGGGTGCACGCCGCACCGCCGGACCCCGCCGGATCGGCCCCGTCCCCAGCACCGGCCGGCCGGTGGACCAAGGGGGTCGTCTCCACAGAGGAGGCGACCCCGACGGGCGCGCCAGGGCGACCGGTCACGACACGCGTTCGGCGGTCACGATCCAGTTGTCGACGGAGTGCCCGTCGATGTGCGGCGCGTCGAGGTCGCAGGAGAAAAGCGACAGCGCCCGCTCCGGCGCATCCGACTGCCACACCCACTTGTAGGTGGTCGCCGCCTGTGCCACGACGTCCTGCTTCGGAACGGATCGGGCGTCCTGCGTGACCGTGAAACCCGCGGTGGCGAATCCGCCCGCCTGCAGCGCATAGGTGAGCACCACGCTGTCGCCGGCCCGCACCTGCCCGAGATCGTAGAACACGTCCTTCGTGCCATAGCCCGTCACGTTGTGCCCGACGATGATGCCCCGGTAGTCGGAGAGGTCGCCCGGCACCGTCTCCCACTGCGGCGGCCCATACCACCCCGCCAGCCCTTCATCGGGGCTCAGCCAGCCGTCGCCGTTGAGCTGGATCTGATTCACATCCGCGTCGATGAGCGGCACTCCCTGCTGGAGCACGGTCACGTGCACGGGAATGCCGGCGATGTCCTGCAGCGGCGCGGGAGTCGGCGTGGCCGTCGACGTCACCGGATCCGGCGAATCGGTCGGCGTGACGGGCGCGGCCGTGGGCGCCGACACGGGCGCCGTGGACATCGGCACGCCACCGAGGGCGGATCGCGTCGCACTCCACAGCAGCACCGCGGCCGCTCCGGCGAGGAGTCCGACGACGAGCAGGGCCACCGCGAGGCGGCGGCGCCGCGCGGTGGCCCTGTCGTTCATGGCGTGGAGTGGTTCGCGCGACTCAGTTGCGACGCGAACGGGCGAGCAGTCCGGCGCCGGTCAGCGCCCCGGCCGCGAGAAGGCCGAGGCCGCCCGAGAGCACGAGCACCGCGGTCTGATCGGCGTCGGTCTGCACCGTGGCGGGCACGGTGTGCGTCTCGGGCTCGGGTGCCGGCGCGACCACCGGTGGGGCCACGACCGGCGGCGTGACGACGGTCACGGGGCAGGTCACGGCGTCGTGGTGAACGGTCTGGTAGACGGCCGGAATCTCGGGCGTCCCCGGCACGGCCGGAGTGTCGATGACCTCTTCCGTCGTCCAGTAGAACCAGTCGCCGTTCCCCGGCGTTCCGGCCTGATACGCCTCACCGAGCGGTTCGCCATCCTTGTAGTGCTCGGTGTTCGCCGTCCAGTGATCGGGATCGTTGATCGGCGTGGAGTCGCCAGGGCCGTCCTGCTCGCCGTGAGGGTTCCAGCTCCAGCGCTGCACCGGCGCCGTGTGCGTGACAGCAGGCGTGCCCGGTGTCGCGGGCACCTCAGGTGTGACGAGCACCTGCTCGTCGTACGCCGCCATCGGCGTGCACGGCGCGGCGTCGTCTGCAGACGCGCCCGGCACCGTGATCAGGATTCCCGCGACGGCGAGCGACATCGCGCCCGCCGCGTACGCGGCCTTGCGGAGCACCCCAGCGCCCCTGTTGTCAGAAGACATGTCCCCAGCTCCCCAGCTCGGTGATCGGTGATGATCACACGCTCCGGGTGCGCGGACGTCTGCGGAGTGCACTGCGCCGCGCCGATCCCCAAGATCACCGGGTCCCACCCCGTCGACGGTTACCCACGCCCCAGCCCGTGCAACCTTTGAGGCAAACCATACCGGTCTTCCGGTATTCGGGCAATGGATCGAAGAGCACCCCTGAAGGAGCGGCGCGCGGATCCAGACACGCGAAAGGGACCGCCTCCCGAAGGAGACGGCCCCTGACAGGCAGTCGGCGCTTGCAGCGCCTGCCGGATTACTTGGCGGCGACGACCTGCAGCGTGATCACAGCGGTCACGTCGTCGTGCAGACGAACCGTGGCCTCGTGCTCGCCGACCGACTTGATCGGCGAGGTGATGTGCACCTTGCGCTTGTCGATCGCACCGATGCCGGCAGCCTCGACGGCGGCGGCGACATCGGCGGTCTTGACCGAACCGAACAGACGGCCCTCGGCGCCGGCCTTGACGGCCAGGCGCACCTTGGCGGCCTCGATGGCGTTCTTCAGCGCCACCGCGTCGTCGAGGTCATGGATCGCACGCGCCTTGCGGGCGGCCTGGATCTGCTCGACCTGCTTCTCGCCACCGCGCGACCACGCGACAGCGAAACCCTGCGGCACGAGGTAGTTGCGGGCGTACCCGTTCTTGACCTCGACCACGTCACCGGCGCTACCGAGCCCGGCGACCTCATTCGTGAGAATCAGCTTTGCCATGTCGGTACCCCTTAGCGGCCAGCGCCGGCGTAGGGCAGGAGCGCCATCTCGCGCGCGTTCTTGATCGCCTTGGCGATCAGGCGCTGCTCCTGCACCGAGACACCGGTGATACGACGGGCGCGGATCTTTCCACGCTCCGAGATGAACTTGCGGAGGGTCGCGACGTCCTTGTAGTCGATGACACCCACGCGGATGGACTTCGCGGGAGCGGTGGGCTTGCCACCCTTCCGCGGCTTGCGGCGGTCGCCGCTCGACTTTCCAGCCATGAGTCTTCCTTACGAGAAATGGTTTTCGGATCCGTCAGGATCCGCAATCTTGTTGATGCTCCGGCCCCTGTGCGGGACCGACGACGGCCTCAGAAAGGCGTGTCGTCGCCGAAGCTGCCGGGAGTGCTCCACGCGTCAGCGCTCGAGGAACCGGGGGTCGACCACGGCTCGTTCGAGGACTGCTGCTGCGGACGTCCACCGCCGCTGTTGCCACCGGAGAAGCCACCGCCGTTGCCGCCGCCGTTGGAGGCGGCACGGGTGACCTGCGCGGTCGCGTAGCGGAGCGAGGGGCCGATCTCGTCGACCTCCAGCTCGATCGCGGTGCGGTTCTGGCCTTCTTTGTCCTGGTAGGAGCGCTGACGCAGGCGTCCGGATGCGATGACCCGCATGCCCTTCGTCAGGGATCCCGCCACGTGCTCGGCGAACTCGCGCCACACGGACGCACGAAGGAACAGCGCGTCGCCGTCCTTCCATTCGTTCGCCTGGCGGTCGAAGGTGCGCGGCGTCGAAGCGATGGTGAAGTTCGCCACCGGCAGCCCGTTCTGCGTGTAGCGCAGCTCGGGGTCGGCAGTGAGGTTTCCCACCACGGTGATGACGGTCTCGCCGGCCATGATCCTTAGACCTTCGCGGCCTTGGGCTTGCGGGCGGCCTTCTCCTCGGCACGCTTGGCCTCGGCTGCGACCATCGCCTGCGCCTCTTCGGCACGCAGAACCTTGGTGCGGAACACGAGCTCCGACAGGTTCAGCTGGCGGTCCAGCTCGTTGGTGGCGTCGCTGCTCGCGGTGAAGTTCACGACGGCGTAGATGCCCTCGGTCTTCTTGTTGATCTCGTAGGCGAAACGGCGCTTGCCCCAGATGTCGACCTTGTCAATCGAGCCACCATCGTTGGTGATGACCTTCAGGAACTTGTCGAGGTTGGGGGCAACCTGGCGCTCGTCCAGCTCGGGGGTCAGAATGACCATGAGCTCGTACTGGTGCGTCACTTACCCACCTCCTTCGGACTAGAACGGCTTCCGGGACTTTCCCGGAAGCAGGAGGGTGTTGTGCACGTGTCAGGGCACAGATGTACCCAGACAACCTGAACAGCTTAGCGGATCCGGCAGGGCGCCGCGAACCGGCCGGTCGGCGGACCGCTTCCGTCTTACCCCGCCGGGTAGCCTGGCGGCATGCGATGGGAGAACGACGTCGAGATCGGCAACTGGATCCGGGATCGTCTGGATCCCGGCTTCACGACGATGCACGGCGTCGTGCCGCACGGGTTCGAGGCGTACGCCAGGATCTTCCATCCGGCGTCGGTGCGGAGCCTCCTCGGTGGCGGCGTCGTGCCGACGAGCGACGAGCTGCGCGCGATGTCGGACGACGAGTTCGACCGCACCGTCGCGTCGTTGCGGGACGAGGTCGTCACCTGGGCGGACACGGCCGCAGCCTTCGGCACGGTGCTGCACCCGCTCGCACAGTGGAACCGGATCGTGCGCACGCCGGAGGGCGAGGACTGGCGCGGCCGGCGCTCCCCCGACGGGCGGCAATTCAGCGCGCCGATCGAGGGCGATCTGCCGCCCGCGATCCTGGCTCATGTCGCCGAGCACCTGGTCGCGCACACCACGACGCCGGACGACGGGATCGCGGGTGTCTGGGCGGGCTGGGGCGGCCTGCTCGGTGGCTACGGTCCCGCCGGGCGCGTGTTTCTGACGGCCACCGGCGACGCCGCCGAAGCGCACGCGGCGCTGCTGGCCGAGAGCATCCACGACCCGTTCAACAACCCGTACCAGAAGGCGGTGTGGCACGACGGGATCCTGCCCCGCGAGATCTCCGAGAGCGCGCACCTCGAGCTCCCGCAGCGCGAGCACGTGCTGTTCGCCGCGCCGCCGCGCGCGTTCGCGGATCCGGACTGGGTGGCGTTCGTCCCCTGGCGCGACCCTTCGACAGGCTCAGGGACCGGGCTCGACGAACGCGGCGTCGCACCGATGGCGCAGCACCCGAGCCTGATCTGGCCGGCGGACCGCGCCTGGATCCTGGTCAGCGAGATCGACTTCGACTCCACGGTCGTCGCCGGATCCGCCGCTCTCGTCGCCGCGCTGTGCGCGGACGAGCGGATCGAGGCCCTGCCTCTCGCCGAGGGCGCGGACCTGCAGTGGGACGCCGACGAGCTGAACCGTTGAACGCCCGCCGCGGTCCGGCCAGGATGCGAGCCATCGGGGTTAGCGTGGACGCGTGACCGTGCCGACGAACCGACCAGCGGGCTCGTATCCTTTCGATGCCACCCCGCTCACCGCGCCGATCGACCGCGCCGCGCTGGCCGCGTTCGCCCGTTCGGCGCCCGCCGGAGGCTCCGGAGCGAGCGCGCCCCAGATCATCGGCATGGTCTTCGGCGGCATCGCCATCGTCTTCATCCTCGGCGTCGCGGGCAGCATCTTCGGTGCGATGCTGAGCACCTCCTTGGGAGTCGGCGTCAGCGTCATCGTCACCCCCCTCTTGCTCCTGGTCGTCGCGGCGGTCATCACGGTGGGCGTCGTGTTCTGGGTGCGCGGCCGGAGGATTCGGGCCTATCGCCTCGCCGCATTCGCGGCGGCAAACGGCATGAGCTACCTCCCTGAGCTCGCCGATCCGCAGCTTCCCGGCATGATCTTCGGCCTGGGCCATGCGCGGGCGTCCCGTGACCTGGTGCGAGGCACGACACCCCGCTTCGTCGAGTTCGCGAACTATCAGTACACGACCGGATCCGGCAAGGAAGCCGAGACCCACCATTGGGGCTACGTCGCCATCCGACTCGACGTGCCGCTGCCGAACATCGTGCTCGATTCGCTCGCGAACAACGGTTTCCTCGGCTCGAACCTGCCCGCGTCCTACGGCAGGCATCAGCGTCTGTCCCTCGAGGGCGACTTCGATCAGTACTTCGCGCTGTACTGCCCCGAGGGCTATGAGCGCGACGCGCTGTATCTGTTCACACCTGACGTCATGGCGCGCCTCATCGACAACGCCGCCTCCTTCGACATCGAGATCGTCGACGACTGGCTGTTCCTGTACGCCCAGAAGACAGAGGTGACGACCCTGGATCCCGCGGCCTGGGCGCAGCTGTTCGGCACCGTGGGGGCCGTCATCACCAAGCTGCAGCAGTGGGCGCGCTGGCGCGACGACCGGTTGCGCGCGGCGGGAGCCGTCGGCGCCGGCTCCACGGCCGCCCCGTCCGCGTCCCCGGTGCCGGCCACGGCCCCTGGCGTGCCGGTCGCCCCGCTCGGATTCCTCGCCGGCGCCGCTGCCCCGAGCGCCGACGCCACCGGCTTCGCCGCACCCACGCCGGCGGATCCGGGCCAGCCCTGGTCGCCGCCCCCGGGCGTCGCTTCCGGCGGGCGCCGGCTCAAGCGCGCGTTCCCCTGGGTGTCGGTGCTCATGTTCGGCATCATCGCCGTGGCGTGGTTCGTGTTCCGGGTGCTCCTGTTCGGGCACTGATCCGGGCACCGGCCCCTCGGCAAGAACCCCGCGGATCCTGCGGCGGCTCGGGCTAGCGTGGGGGCGTGAGCACCCCACTGCCCCCGGGATACTTCGATCCCCGGCCGCTGACCGAGCCGGTCGATTCCAGCGCCGTCGCCGCGTTCGCGCGGCAGCAGCGCGCGCAGCACCCCACGTCGGGCGGCACGATCGTCGGGATCGTGATCGCCGCGGTCGTGATGGCGATCCTCGTGGTTCCGGTCATGTTCGTGATCGCCATGGGCATCGGCCTCACGATCGGCTCCGCAGTGGGCCACGGCGCGGGCGGGAGCGCGGGCGCCGCGATCGGCGGGTTCGGAATGCTCGTC
>JGI24740J21852_10001651_pt1 | contig 10235 bp, 8 predicted proteins | sample KBSCornC6_FD_21852 | JGI IMG/M metagenome (IMG submission 21852) | reverse complement strand
ACGGCATCGTCGCCATCCTCGGCGAGGAGATCGTGCCGGTCGACATCGGCGGGATTGCGTCGGGCGCTACGACCGTCGGGCATCGCTTCCACCACCCGGGCGACATCACCGTCGGCGGCGCATCCGATTATGTCGAGAAGCTTCGCGCCTGCCATGTGATCGTCGACCATGAGGAGCGCGAGCGGATCATCCGTGAGGGCGCCGAGGCCGCGGCCGCGAACGCGGGGCTGTCGCTGCTCGCGGACGAGGGGCTGGTGGTCGAGAATGCCGGGCTAACTGAATGGCCAGTGCCGCTGCTCGGCGAGTTCGATTCTGACTTTCTCGACGTGCCGCGCGAGGTGATCGTCCTCACCATGCGCACCAACCAGAAATATTTCGCGTGCAGCGCATCGGACGGCGGCCTTGCGCCCGCCTTCGTGTGCGTTGCCAACGTCGCAGCCAACGACGGCGGCGCAGCGATCGTCGAAGGCAACCGCCGGGTCCTTGCCGCCCGCCTCGCCGACGCCCGCTTCTTCTGGCAGCAGGATCTCAAGGTGCCGCTCGAAGAGCAGGCGAAGAAGCTCGACGGGATCGTCTTTCACGAGAAGCTGGGGACCATCGCCGAAAAGGCCGGGCGCATCGCCAAGCTCGCGCGCTGGCTGGCCGAGAGCGGCGTCGTGAAGGCCAATGCGGCTGAGGTCGAACGTGCCGCGCGACTCTCAAAGGCCGATCTCGTCACCGGAATGGTCGGCGAGTTCCCCGAGCTGCAGGGCGTGATCGGGGGCTATCTCGCCGACGCGCAGGGCGAGCCCAAAGCCGTTTCCGATGCGATCCGCGATCATTACAAGCCGGCAGGGCAGGGGGACGAGGTGCCGAGCGCCCCGGCAACCATTGCAGTCGCGCTCGCGGACAAGCTCGACTCGGTCTCCGCCTTTTTCGCGATCGGGCAGAAGCCGACCGGATCGAAGGACCCCTTCGCGCTTCGGCGCGCGGCCATCGCCTCGATCGAGATCATCGTTCGCAACGGACTGCGCTTGCCTCTGGTAAAGGCGCTTCGCGGTGCGCTCGCCAACCGCGTCGGGCAGGTTCTGGACAGCACGGGTGCGCACCAGCTCGATCGCACCGCCGACGACCTCATCGACTTCTTTGCAGACCGGCTCAAGGTTCAGCAACGCGAGGCGGGTGTCCGGCACGATTTGATCGATGCGGTGTTTGCGCTTGGTGGAGAGGATGACCTCGTGCGGCTGCTTGCCCGGGTGAACGCGCTTCAGAGCTTCGTCGAGACTGAGGAAGGCGCGGACCTCCTCACCGCCTACAAGCGCGCGGCGAATATCCTGAAGAAGGAGAATTGGACCGGGCCGCAGGTCATGAGCTCGGTTGAGGAGCAGGGGATTCCGCAGACTGGCGAAGAGGATCCGCTGGTGCTGGTCGAGGAACCGGGGCTCAAGGAGGCGATCGCCGAGATGGCTTCGGGCCAGGCGGGGGCCGAGCTTCCCGAGGAGAAGGCGCTGATCGCGGCGCTCGACGTAGCGGAATCCAAAGCCGCGACCGCGACCCGGAATGAAGATTTCACCGGCGCGATGGCGGCGCTCGCGTCGCTACGAAAGCCGATCGACAATTTCTTCGATCATGTGACGGTGAACGATCCCGACCACGCCAAGCGCGAACGGCGGCTCAACCTGCTGATGCGGTTTCGGGATGCCGTGAACGGCGTCGCGGATTTCTCGAGGATCGAGGGCTAAGCCGTCATTGCGAGGAGCGTAAGCGACGCTGCAATCCAGAGGTGCCGGATTGCTTCGCTGCGCTCGCAATGACGATTAAAGCGGCCGATCATCCTCGGGATCGCGGCCGCTCTTGATCGCAGCGGCGCGCAGGCTGTCCCGCTCGCGCCATTCCTTCTCGCGCTCGTCCCAGTCCTTCGTGCGCTCGGCATGGTCGCGCTCGATTGCTTCGCGGCGGTCGACCTCTTGTCTGTAGCGGCTCTTCCATTTGCGGCGGCCGCCGGCCGTGAGGAAAACGCCGATCAAGAGGCCGAGCAGGAAGACGAGGATGCAGATCGCCCAGAGGTTCGGGTCGGATGTGATGTTCATTGCGCTTCCCCAACGGTGACGGTTTGCCGGGACTACGCTTGGATAGTCCGTCACGTTCCGCGAAGGGAAGGGGACAGTCCCTCGCGAGGGGCTGTCCCGGGACGATCAATGGCCGTGGAGGAAGCTGTCGTTGATCGAGCAGCTCGCCGGGCCGAGAATGACCACGAAGAGCGTCGGAAGAATGAACAGGATCAGCGGAACGGTCATGATCGCCGGCAGGCGGGCCGCCTTTTCCTCGGCGCGCATCATGCGCTGGTGACGGAACTCCGCCGATAGCACGCGCAGCGCGGAAGCGAGCGGAGTGCCGTATTTCTCGGTCTGGATCATGGTCGTGACCACGCCGCGCACGGCTTCGAGATCGACCCGCTGCGCGAGGTTCTCGAACGCCTGGCGCCGCTCGTTGAGAAAGCCGAGCTCGATCGCGGTCAGGCCGAATTCGTCGCCGAGCTCCGGATAGGCCTTGCCGAGCTCCCTCGATACGCGGCCGAAGGCGGCGTCGACCGTGAGGCCGGCTTCGGCGCAAATGACGAGCAGGTCGAGCGCATCGGGAAGGCCCTTGCGGATCGCGTGGCTGCGCTTGGTGACCTTGTTCTTGAGCCAGATGTCCGGAGCCTTGTATGCGCCGATGATCAGGCCCGCGACCGTCATGTAGCGGCGCAGGGCCGACCATTGCGGCTCGAACCCCATGACGTAGAGCATAACCACGGCCGTGACGCCGATGACGACCGGCAGAACGAACCGCGCGAAGATCAGGAAGAAGGCCAGGTCCTTGGTGCGGATACCGGCCTGCATCAGCCTCTGCTGGGTCTTCTTGACCTGGTCTTCCTGAAGCATCTTGAACTGCGACAGGAGCTGGCGGACGTTGTCCGCCGCCTGGTTGCGGTTCGTCAGCTTTTTGCGCTTGTTGGTCGAGGCGACGATGCCCGCCTTCAATTGCTCGCGGCGCTCGTTGAGCGCCTTAACCCGGCGGGCCATCGGATCCTTGACCGTGGTCGCCGCATAGATTGCGAGCATGACGGCGAGGGTCGCGACGGCGCTGAGCATCGTCGCGATGAAGATCACGTCAAATCCGAGGATGTGCGGTCCGCCTGAGGGAGCCTGCTGCATGTCTTGTCAGTCCCCCGTCAGATCTCGAAGTTGACCATCTTGGCCATGATCGCAGCGCCGATGGCCATCCAGATCATGCCGCCGATTCCGGCGACGATCAGGCGCTGGTCGGTGAAGAACCCGCCCATGTAGTGCGGGTTGATCATGTACACGAGCGTGAACACCACGAACGGAAGCGAGCCGACGATGTAGGCCGAGGCCTTCGACTCCGAGCTCATCGCGCGGATCTTGAGCTTCATCTGGGCGCGCTTGCGAAGCACGTCGGCGAGGTTTGAGAGAGTCTCGGCGAGGTTGCCGCCGGTCTCGCGCTGGATCGCCAGGGTGATCACGAAGAACTGGAACTCGGGCGTGCCCAGCCGGTCCGCGGTCTCCTGCAGCGCGGCTTCCATCGTGCGCCCGATCTTCATCTTGTCGGCGACGATCCGGAACTCGAGCCCGACCGGGCCGGGGATTTCGCTGGCGACGATTCCGAGCGTCTCGGTGATCGGAAGGCCCGAGCGGAGACCGCGCACCATCAGCTCGATGGCGTCGGGGAAGTTCGAGTTGAACTTGTTGACTCGGCGCTTGATCATCTTGCCGATGACGAAATGCGGTCCGCCGATGCCGAAGAACATTCCAAGCAGCAGCGACAGCATGATGGGCGCTCCGCGGAGCGCGAACGCGGCCGTGATGAAGAACAGCAATCCGAGGCAGATCAGCGCATATTTGGCGAGCGAGATATCCTTGCCGGTCATCTCGAGCCGCTTGCGCAAGAGTGCCGGCTTCGGGATCAGGGTCGAGGCCCAGCCTTCCCATTTGGTTGCGCGATCGGCAAAGAGCTTGCGGATCTGCGCCTGCGCATTGCCGGCGATGACGTCGCCGTGGCGCTCCTTGATGAGCTCGATGCGCCGTTTTACGGACTTGCCGGCCGACGGCCCGGTCATCGCCATATAAGCGAGTCCCAGGGCTCCGGCGCCGCCGATGATGAGTAGCCACAAGAGCATTCTTGTCTTCGCCTCTCAACTCTTCACCAAGGGCGCCTGCTGGCGCCCTTGCGACCGTTACGCCGCAGCCTTGTCCTTCGGCTTCGACAGCATCGACTTCAGATTATCGACCAGCGACTTCGCGGCGGCCGCGGGGGCAGCCTTGTCGCCGCCCGCGCCTTCGTCGCTCGCGTGGCTCAGGACCATGTTCGACAAGGTGCTGAACGGAGCGGCCATCTTTCCGCCGGCGACCTCGGCCATCGGCTTGCCGAGCTTGGCCGCCTGGGCGGCAAGCTTGGCGTCGTACGGGAANACGATGTCCACCGGACGCTCGATCGACTGCTCGAAATCCTTGCGGCTGATNTCCAGCGCGCCGCCCGANGGAACGCCGTTCGCCACGACGAGGACTTTCGTCTGCGGNGCGTTCGACTTCAGCCAGGCGAGGACGCGGATCGTGTCGCGGGTCGCTGCGAGGGTCAGCTCGGCGACGACCACCGCGACGTGGGCGTCGTGGACCAGGTGCGGATGCTGGATGAGCATGTGCCGCGGAAGGTCGAGAACGGTCGACTCGAATGCGTTACGCATCTCTTCCTGCAGCGCGAAGAAGGCGCTTCCGTCGGTCACGAGCGGCTGGTGGATCGGCGCCTCGGCCGAAAGCACCGAGAGGCGCTCGTTGGCGCGGACCATCGCGCGTTCGATGAAGAGACCGTCGATTCGGCTCGGATTTTCGATCGCGTCGGTGAGGCCGCGGCCAGGCTCGAGGTCGAGCGCCAGCGCGCCGGTGCCGAAATGGACGTCGAGGTCGAGCAGGGCGGTCGAACGCCGCGCCTTCTCGCCGAGAAGCCATGCCAGCGATGTCGCGAGCGTCGAGGCGCCCACGCCGCCGCGCACGCCAATGACCGCCGCCATGACGTGCGGCTTGTCGGCCTGGGCCTCGCCGCGCGGTCCGGACAGGATCATCTGCGCATGCGCGAACGTGTCGCGCAGCTGGTCCACCGTGAACGGTTTCAGCAGATAGTCGTGGATGCCGCTGGCGACGAGGTCGCGGTACAGGCGGACATCGTTGACGGTGCCCGACGCGATCACGATCGTGCCCGGCTCGCACACTTCCGCGAGGGCATTGATGTCGTTGAGCGGATCGGCGGACTCGCTGAGGTCCACGAACAGGATGTTCGGGCTGGCCGAAACGGACAGCGACTGGACCGCGTTGCGGAGACCGCCCTTGTTGACCTTCTCCGGCGACCAGCCGTGCTCGACCGCCACCGGCCGCAGCATGTCGGCCGTTGCGTCGTCGCAGACGAAGGCGGTGAAGGGATCGCGAAGTCCCGCGCGTGCCTGGAACGGAGCGTTCATCAGTTTCCACCCCCCTTGGTCGAGATTTGCTGCAGCCCCTTGCTGCCGCTCGGCGGCTGCGTCTTGTAGAACTGCACCGCGCGGGCCGCGGCGTTGACGTTGCTTGTTGCGTCGCCCTCACGCCCGCGGAGCAGGTCCTCGGGGTTGGCGATCATCGCCGCGATGTTGGAGTTCACTCCGCAGCCGAAGTTCGACATGTTGCGATTGTCGTAATTCGGCTCCGAGGGGACGCTCCAGTTCGGGCAGTTCGGCACCTCGGCGCGACGGCGGCTCACGACCACCCGGACCGTGCCCGGCTGGACCACGCCCGATGTGACCGGGGCGCCGTCGGAAACCGTCATTCCGTACTGGCTAGCGACGGCAACAACCTGGCCGCGGGCCGCGTCGGCATACGCGCCGTCGACATAGATGCTGTCGCCGTAGCCGAGGCCGAGACCCTGGAACCAGCCATTCAGCCGGTCGGTCTCGCCCGGCGCGAGCGCCCCGTCAGGCGCCGCGGCGTCGAACACATAGTCGGCGGTGGTCACCACCGGCACGTTGACCGAGGCGACCCCTGCGTCGGGGCGGTCCGGCGCGTTGCACGCTGCCACGGAAGAGGCGAGCGCAATGAGGATGACTTTCGAACGCATCGTCCAATCCTTCCCTTTGGGACCGCGGGTCACAGCTTGAATCCCGGAGCAGCAACCGGCCCGCCCGCGGGCGCCGCCGTCGGAGACGCCGGGACTGCCGTCGGCTGAACGAAACCGCTCTTGCCGCTGTAGCTCTGACCGAGGAAATTGCGCTTCACGTCGTCCGGGGCGCGGTAGCCGTCAGCCGGGGTCGCCATCTGCGTGGAAACCGGCTTCACCAGGTACGGCGTGACGATGATGACCAGTTCGGTCTCGTCGCGGCGGAACTTGGTCGAACGGAACAGCGCTCCGAGCACAGGGACGTCGCCGAGGAACGGCGCCTTTTCGATATTGTTGCTGTTGCTGTTCTGAAGCAGGCCGGCGATCATGAACGACTGGCCGGAGCCGAGCTCCACCGTCGTTTCCGCGCGGCGGGTCGTCAGGGCCGGGACGGTAAAGCCGTTCAGCTTGACCGCTCCGGCCTCGCTGAGCTGACTCACCTCGGGCCGGACGCGCATAGAGATGCGGCCATCGGCGAGGACGACCGGCGTGAAGGCCAGGCCGACGCCATATTGCTTGTACTCGACCGTGACCGCGCCGAGCGCCTGGCTGACCGGGATCGGGAACTCGCCGCCGGCGAGGAAGCTGGCGGTTTCGCCCGACAAGGCGGTCAGGTTCGGCTCGGCGAGCGTGGTGATGACTCCGTCATTCTCGAGCAGGTCCAGAGTCCCGAGCATGTCGAGGCCGAGGATCTTGCCGAAGATGCCGAGGGTCGTGCCGCCGGCGAGCTGATTGAAGGTGACGATCTTGTCACCCGGAAGTGCGCCGCTGGCGGGATCGATAGAGCCGGTCAGGCCACCATCCGCGCCGATCGTGCCGGGCTGGGTCGTGATCGTTCCCGGTGTGCCGCGACCGATGCTGAACAGCGTACGGCCGCTGTCCTTGCTCAGCAGGTTGACGCCGAACTGCTTGATCAGCGACCGGTTCATTTCCGCGACGCGGACCTTCAGCATCACCTGAAGCGGGGTCGCCACCTTGAGCCGGCTGACCGGCACGATCGTGAGCGCCGCACCCGTCGAAGTTACATCGACGCCCGGGTTAAGGGCCGCCTTGACGAGCATCTCGGCCTGGGCCGCATCCTCGGGGGAGGCGACCATGCCGTTCAGCACTGCGACCTGGCCGACCGTCGTGACGCTGATGTTCGCGTCCGGCATGGCCTTATGCAGGATCTCGTTGATCGAGCTGATGTTCTGATTGACCCGGACGTTCGCGCCATAGACGACCGAACCGCTCGCGTCGGTCGCGATGACCGTCGCTTCGCCGGCCTTCTTGCCGAACAGGTTCATCTGGCGCGGTCCCTGGACATAGACGTCCGCGACATCGGGAGCCGAGGTCCAGACGCTCGTCACCGAGCGCGGCAGATTGATCATCTCGCCTTCACCGACCGACAGCAGGACCTGAGTCGACGGGCGATAGCTTCCCGACGCGTAGGCCTTGGGCTGGGCGTCGGCCGGCGCCGGAGCGGCTAGGCCGGCGATGCCGACGGCCAGGGCCGCAACTGCGGTGCCGAGACGAGCCCGGCGGCTGATTGCATGAATGTTCATTTTAGCGAGCTCCCACCGGAACGACGGTGACACTATTGCCGCGAGCGATGCGGACCACGGGACCCGCCGGCGCACTGGCGGCATTGCCGACGGCGGCAGCCACCTGCGCGCCCTGCGAGGGCGTCTTGGACGGGACGGTTCGGCGCTGGAAGCGCGACACGTCGCCGCCGGTCGAGAAGGTCGTGTTGCTGTCGTTCGGACGGTTCGAATAGGCGAGCAGCATCTGGCGCTCCTGCGCCGGGCTGGCGTTCGCCGGGACCTTGACGTCCCCGGCCGCAACGGCACGCTCGAGATCCGCGCCAGTGTCGGCGAGCGAGCGCAGCGACAGCGACAGCTGCCCGATGCTCTGTGCGACCGCGATTTTCTCCGCCAGCTTCGGAGTGACCTCGAAGGTCACGTTCGAGAAGGTCCGGACCGGAGTCTTGCCGTCCTCGTCCTTGCTGGTGACGCGCTGGTCGGTGGCGAGCACGCGAACGTTGCGAATGATCGTCTCGGAGACCTTGAGCGGCGGACCGTCGCCGCCACCCGACACCTGCTGCGAAAGCACGATGTCGACATGGTCGCCCGGGAAGATGAAGCCCGCGACACCGGTCGTGACATTCACCGGAACGGTGACCGCCCGCATTCCCGGGCCAAGCGCCGCGGCGAGGAAGCCGCGGTCCTGCGGGCCGACGAGCGATCCGCGGGTGATCGGCTGGCCCGCGGCGATCGCATAGCGAACGACCGTTCCGGCGAGATTTTTCGCGTCGGGCTGGCCGTCGACATAATATGCGCCCTGCATCAGCTCCTTGGGCCAGGGCTGGAAGGTCAGGCTGTCCGCGTCGATGAGCGTTCCGACCGGAAGCGCCTTCTTGGCGACCAGCACCTTCGGGCCCACCGGGACAGCAGGCGCCGCGGCGGCCTGTTGCGCTCCGGCGCCGGCGAACATGTTCTTGGCCATGACAGCGGTGACCACCGCAATGACCAGCGCTCCCACGAGCAGAGCGAGCTTCTTCACATCCATGGCGCAGTCGCCTCCCCCAGACGGGTTCTCAAAACAGCCTCACAAATCAGACAAATTGGTTAAGAAAGCGTTGGGCGAGAATCGCGAGACCGCCGAATGCGATCGCGACCCCGTACGGGACCTCGGGCCGGCCTTCGCGATTGCGGGCGCGATGCCAGGCGAGGACCGCCAGCGTCAGGACGCCGCCCGCGAGCGACATCAGGACCAGGAATTTCAGAATGGAAACCGGCGAGAACCAGAGTGCGAGCGCGGCCGCCAGCTTGACGTCGCCGCCACCCATCATCCCCGCGTAGAAGGCGGCGGCGAGCAGAAGGAACACCGTCGTGGCGCCCGCAAGCTGCACCGCCATGTCGGGCCAGGGCGAAAGCGAAACCGAAGCCCAATAGAGCGGTGCGCCTAGCGCAACGGTGAGGTTCAGCCGATTCGAAATGGTGAAAGTGCGGACGTCGATGACGGCCGCGACGACGAGGATCGCCGCAAGCGCGAGAAGCAGCAGATTGGTGAATGCCCCGTTGAACATGACGCTACCCCTAGACGGCGCGGCTTTCCAATTCGTAACCGGCGGGTCGAATGAGCGAATTCGACGTCATTATCGTCGGCGGCGGGATCGCCGGTGCGAGTCTCGGCGCGGAGGTTGCGGGCACGCGCCGGACGCTGCTCGTCGAGGCCGAGGACCAATGCGGCTATCACGCGACCGGAAGGTCCGCCGCTTTCTACCTCGAAAGCTATGGTGGGCCGGATGTCGCGAAACTGACGCTCGCCTCACATGATTTTCTCGCCGGGCACGGCTTTCTCAGGGTGCGGGGAGACCTCCACCTGACTCGAGATGAGCTGCCGGAGCTGCCGCCGTCGGTGGAAAGCCGGGTCGTCGAACGCGCCGAGTTGGAGCGATTGCTCCCGGGCATACGCCCGCAGTGGCGCCGTGCCCTGCTTGAACCGACGTGCGCCGACATCGATGTGGCAGCGCTGCACGGCGCATATCTCCGCAAGTTCCGCGGCGAAGGCGGGACCGTCGCAACCCGATCGAGGCTGATTCGCGCCCGCCGAAGCGGAAACGGGTGGACCATCGAGTTGGAAGACGGTTCTGAGATACGCGCACCGATTCTCGTCAACGCAGCCGGCGCATGGGCCGACAAGGTGGCCGAAGCGTCAGGAGTCGCTCCGCTCGGGATCGTTCCGCTGCGGCGGACCATGGTCCAGCTGCGAGTCGGCCGGTTCGGTTTGAAGGACCTGCCCCTGGTCGATGCGGCCGACGGTAGCTTCTATTTCAAGGGCGAAGGCGACAATTCGGTGTGGCTGACGCCGCACGACGAAATCCCGAGCGAGCCGTGCGATGCCGCACCTGAAGAGATCGACGTCGCGCTTGCGATTGACCGATTCGAGCAGGTTGTCGACTGGCCGGTCGAGACGGTCGAGCGGAGCTGGGCGGGCCTGAGGACCTTCGCGCCCGACCGCCTGCCGGTCTACGGCTTCGATCGAGACGCGCCCGGGTTTTTCTGGTGCGCGGGGCAGGGCGGCTTCGGGATCCA
>JGI24740J21852_10001649_pt1 | contig 10237 bp, 8 predicted proteins | sample KBSCornC6_FD_21852 | JGI IMG/M metagenome (IMG submission 21852) | reverse complement strand
CGCACAACACCATCGTCAATGCGCCGCTGTCGCCCAATACCGGCGGCGATCATTTCCGCGAGGCCTTCAAGTCGCGCATCCTGCCGGCGCTCACCGACTTCAGCCCCGATCTCATCATCATCTCGGCCGGCTTCGATGCCCACCACCGCGATCCCCTGGCACAACTGAACCTGACGGGCGAGGATTTCGACTGGGCGACGGGACGGCTGCTCGAGATCGCTGACCGCAGCGCCAAGAACCGGGTCGTCAGCCTGCTCGAAGGCGGCTATGATCTGGAAGGCCTCGCCGAGTCGGCGGGGATGCATATTCTACGCATGATGAGAGGTTGACGATGAGCGAGAACGCCAAGGCAGATGTTTCGGGCTATTCCTTCGAGAAGGCCGTGGCGGAGCTTGAAAGCATCGTTGCACGGCTTGAGCGCGGCGACGTGGCGCTCGATGAATCCATTTCGATCTATGAGCGCGGCGAAGCGCTGAAGAAGCATTGCGAGGCGCTGCTTTCGGCCGCGGAAAACCGCATCGAGAAGATCAGGCTCGACCGCGCCGGCAAGCCGCAGGGCACGGAAGCTCTTGATGGCGCCTGAGACCCGACAGGAAAATTTGAGTTTGGGTGACATTGCCGGTAGGTTGGCCCGGTAGGTTGCGTTCCGACCGAAAGGAGAGCCGTTATGTCCTTCTTCCCAGGCAACGATCCGCAGGCCGGTGATGCCTTCGCCTGCGACGCGATCGAAAATCTGATTATACCGCGCACCAGCGACCTCGGCGGCTTCTCCGTGCGGCGCGCACTTCCGAGCAGCCGGCGGCGACTGGTGGGGCCGTTCATCTTCTTCGATCGCATGGGGCCTGCCATTTTACGGCCGGGTCAGGCGCTCGACGTGCGCCCGCATCCGCATATCGGCCTTTCCACCGTCACCTATCTGTTCGACGGCGAAATCCGCCATATGGATAGCCTCGGCACCGCCAAGGTGATCCGCCCCGGCGACATCAACCTGATGACAGCCGGGCGCGGCATCGTGCATTCCGAGCGCACGCCGGAGAACCTGCGCGACCATCCGTTTTCCATGTCCGGCTTGCAGACGTGGCTGGCGCTGCCCGACGACAAGGAGGAGATCGATCCCTCCTTCGCCCATACGGAAAAGGATGACTTACCAACGATCGCCGATGGCGGCGTGAGCGGGCGCGTTGTCATCGGCGATTTCGAAGGCCTGAAATCGCCGGTGAAATCATTCACCGATACGCTCTATGTCGATCTTCAGCTCCAGCCGAACACGACGTTTCCTTTTGGGGCAGCGCATGAGGAGCGTGCCGTCTATATTCTCTCCGGTTCGCTTGTCGTCGCCGGCGACCGTTTCGAACAGGATCAGCTCCTCGTCTTCCGACCCGGCGATGCGATAACGCTGGAGGCCGCCGAAAAAGGCTGTCATCTCATGCTTTTTGGCGGTGCAGCGCTCAATTCGAAGCGCTATATCTGGTGGAATTTCGTCTCGTCCTCAAAGGAGCGTATCGAAAAGGCCAAGGAAGAATGGCGTACAGGCCGCTTCGATATCGTGCCGGGCGACGAGGAAGAGTTCATTCCCCTGCCGGAGGGCTAACGGGTTCATAACATTCCCACATGTTTCTTGTTCGGGAGTACCTTGAATTCGGCGCCTTTTGTCGCAATCTGTTTTGACGTAAAGGCGGACAACCGCCCAAGAATAGCAAGAAAGAGGCTTCAGCCTTGACACAAATGCCACAGACGCCCCTGCTGGACCGGGTCCAATATCCTTCCGACCTGCGAAAGCTGGAGGACCGGGAATTGCCGCAGCTCGCCCGCGAAGTCCGCGATGAGATGATCGATGCGGTATCGCGCACCGGCGGACATCTTGGCGCCGGCCTCGGCGTGGTCGAGCTGACCATTGCAATCCACAGCGTCTTCAATACGCCGAACGACCGCCTCATCTTCGATGTCGGGCACCAGTGTTATCCGCACAAGATCCTGACCGGGCGCCGCGACCGCATTCGCACGCTGCGCCAGGAAGGCGGTCTTTCCGGCTTCACGCGACGGGCCGAGAGCGAATATGATCCCTTCGGCGCCGCGCATTCCTCGACATCCATTTCGGCCGGTCTGGGCATGGCGGTTGCCGCCGAGCTCGATAATACCGACCGCCGCGTGATCGCCGTCATCGGCGACGGTGCGATGTCGGCCGGCATGGCCTATGAAGCTCTGAACAATGCCGGCGCGCTCGATGCGCGGCTGATCGTCATCCTCAACGACAACGACATGTCGATTGCCCCGCCGACGGGAGCGATGAGCGCCTATCTCGCGCGCCTCGCCTCCGGCCGCACCTATATGGGCTTCCGGGACTTTGGAAAGAAACTGACCGCCTATCTCGGCAAGAAGGTTGACCGCGCCATCACCCGGGCGGTCGAGCACGCACGGGGCTATGTGACCGGCGGCACCATGTTCGAGGAAATGGGCTTCTACCATATCGGCCCGATCGACGGCCATTCCTTCGAACATCTGCTTCCGGTGCTGCGCAATGTGCGCGACAATGCACAGGGCCCGGTGCTGATCCATGTCGTGACGCAGAAGGGCAAGGGCTATGCACCCGCCGAGGCGGCCGCAGACAAATATCATGGCGTCAACAAGTTCGACGTCATCACGGGTGCACAGACGAAAGTGAAGCCGAATGCGCCAAGCTACACAAGCGTCTTTGCGGACGCTTTGGTGCAGGAGGCGACCCTCGATGACAAGATCGTCGGCATTACCGCTGCCATGCCGAACGGCACCGGCCTCGACAAGCTGCAGGAATTCTTTCCGAAGCGCTGTTTCGACGTCGGTATCGCCGAGCAGCATGCCGTGACCTTCGCTGCCGGCCTCGCCGCCGAAGGTTACAAGCCCTTTGCTGCCCTTTACTCCACCTTCCTGCAACGCGCCTATGACCAGGTGGTGCATGATGTGGCTATTCAGGGCCTGCCGGTGCGCTTCCCGATCGACCGCGCCGGCTTCGTCGGCGCCGATGGCCCCACGCATGCCGGCTCGTTCGACACCGCTTTCCTGGCCACCCTGCCCGGTTTCGTCGTCATGGCCGCGGCCGATGAGGCGGAACTTAAGCATATGGTGCGCACAGCCGCCGCCTATGATCTCGGCCCCATCTCTTCCGCTATCCACGCGGTGAAGGCGTCGGCGTCGATCTGCCGGAGCGCGGTCAGATTCTCGAAATCGGCAAGGGTCGCGTCATCAAGCAGGGCACGAAGGTCGCCCTGCTCTCCTTCGGTACGCGCCTGGCCGATAGCCTTGCCGCCGCCGAAGATCTGGACGCTGCCGGGCTTTCGACGACGGTTGCGGACGCACGCTTCGCCAAGCCGCTCGACCACGATCTCATCCGCCAGCTTGCCGCCCATCACGAGATCCTGATCACCATCGAGGAAGGCTCGGTCGGCGGTTTCGGCAGTCAGGTCATGCAGTTCCTTGCCAATGAAGGTCTGCTCGACAGCGGCCTGAAAATTCGCTCGCTGGTCATGCCCGATATCTGGATGGAACAGGCCAAGCCCGAGGCCATGAATGCCATGGCAGGCCTCGATCGTGCCGGCATCGTGCAAACGGTATTCCGTGCGCTCGGCCGCGGCCGCATCGTTGGAGCAGCGGGATAAGACGCGAAATTAGACAGCGCGCCTAAGCCTGCCTGATCCCAAGTATCTTCGCATATCAGGCATTGAGTGCATTGAAGACCGCTACGCGGTCTCGACCTTCTGCCTTCGCCCGATAGAGGGCAGAATCAACATTCTTCAGCAGCGTCACGCGCGTTGCGCCATCATGCGGCGCGAGGGCCGCGCCGATGCTGAGCCTCGCAAAAACGGATACTCCATCGACTGCGAAGGGCGTTCTGAAAGCGGCGAGCAGCCGCTCGGACAGGGACACAAGCGCATGCTTGTCAGGCGAATCCGGGACGAATATCGCAAACTCGTCGCCGCCCATGCGCACGACGATGTCGTCCGCGCGGAGGACCGAACGGATACGCAGCGATGCCTCGCACAGAACTTCGTCGCCGACATTGTGACCGAAGCGATCGTTGATCGATTTGAAGCCGTCCATGTCGAGATAGAGGACGCCGAAATTGCCGCCTTTCGTGATGGCAGTGCTCAATGCACCGTCAACGATAGATTCCAGCGCCGACCGATTGAAGAAACGGGTCAGCGGATCGGTCATAGCCGCCGCGCGCAGATCATTCTCGGCTATTCCCATCAGCAAGTTCGTTTTCTGCAGGCGCAGAAGCGCGCTTGCGATCTGGGCAAAGCGCCTCAGACTTTGCTCTTCACTCGAGGAAAACTGCCTCGGCCTCTGATCGAGGATGCAGAAGGCTCCTACCGGCAAACCGTTCTCCAGTCGCACTGGAGCGCCTGCATAAAAGCGGAAATAGGGATCATCGAGAACAAAGGGGGCAGCCTTCAGCTCCGGTTCTTCCATAAGGTCCGGAAGGACCAGCAGTTCGTCATCGAAAACCACCCGCGTGCAGATCGACATATCGCGCGAACATTCGGCGATCTTCAGCCCCGCCTGGCCTGCTATGCGTTGCCAGTCCTCGTCGATAATGTTGATTGCCGCATAGGGTGTCTCGAACACGCCTCTTGCCAATTCGGCGAGGGTCGCAAGCTCCGGCGTCGGACTGCTATGAACTCCATTCAGGGAGCGCACGGCCAAAAGTCTCTGTGTCTCATTGGCCGGAACTCGGACGAGCTGCCCCATTCAGATCTCCCTCAGCATCACCATGCGTTCTATAACAAGGAGGTTCGCCGCCCACGGCAACCCTGCCGCTGATCAAATATTTAATAAATCTTGACCAAAGGATGGTCCGCCGAGAAGCAGACGATAGCCAGGAGCCTTTTCCTCAAGAAAAGAGCGCTCCAGCGACAGCGCGCTGTCGCAAAGTCGGACAGGTCGCCGAAAATGATGCTCTTCTGAAAGCTGTGAAAAAAAGCGGCCCGCCGCAAAGGGACGGGCCGCCGATAGGTCTACGAGGGTAATTCGCCGTGAAAGCCTCGGGGGGCGCCACGAAGCCGCCGTGGAGCGATCAGAATTCTTCCCAATCATCCCGTGCGGCAGCAGCGTTAGCACTTGTCTTTCCGGCAAAAGCCTGGGCAATGGTGCGGCCCAGGACGCGAGCCGGAGAGGTTGCGGGTTTAGAACGCGCCGTCGCAGCAATGGGCCTGGCGGGTGCAGNCTTGGCNGNATTGCCGAGACGGAACTGCTGAAGCAGCTCGTTGAGTGCTGCAGCTTCGCGGGCGAGCGCATGGCTGGCCGCCGTCTGCTCCTCNACCATGGCGGCATTCTTCTGCGTGCCTTGATCCATGTTGTTGACGGCGGTGTTGATCTCCTGCAAGCCAGTCGACTGTTCGCGGGTCGCAGTCACGATTGCGCCGACATGGCGGTTGATCTCCTGCACCTCGGATACGATCAGTTCCAGCGCCTTGCCGGTCTCGCCGACCAGCGACACACCGGTATTGACCTGATCGCTCGACGTCGTGATCAGCGACTTGATTTCCTTGGCGGCATTGGCCGAGCGCTGCGCAAGCTCGCGTACTTCCTGGGCAACGACCGCAAAGCCCTTGCCTGCATCCCCGGCACGGGCGGCCTCGACGCCGGCATTCAGCGCCAGAAGATTGGTCTGGAACGCGATGTCGTCGATGACGCTGATGATGTTGCTGATCTCGCCCGAGGATTTTTCGATCTGCTGCATGGCCGAAACGGCTTTGCGAACCACTTCGCCCGACCGTTCCGCGCCGAGGCGGGCGCGTTCGACGAGATGGCCGACATCCTCGGCGCGCTTGGCGGAGTCGCGAACCGTGATCGTGACCTCTTCCAGTGCTGCGGCAGTCTCCTCGACGGCGGCGGCCTGCTGCTCGGTGCGGTGCGCCAGATCGTCGGCGGCCGAACGGATTTCGTCAGCACCGGCATTGATGGCGGAGGCATTTTGGCCAACGGACCGCAAGGCCGCTTCGAGCTTTTCGACCGCATTGTTGAAATCGGCGCGGACGCTGTCGAACTGCGGTGCGAAGCCATCATTGAGACGGGTTGCGACATTGCCCGCCGACAGGGCCGAGAGGCCGCCGGCGAGCGCTTCCATGGCGAAACGGATTTCGCCCTCTTCACGCGCCTTCTGCTCGTCATTCATCAGGCGCTGACGTTCGGCATCGCCACGCATACGCTCGGTCTCGCCGGCAAGACGCAGCTTCTCGATGCCAGCCTGCTTGAAGACGAGGACGGCATCCGCCATGCGGCCGATTTCATCGCCGCGGCCAACAGCCGGGACTTCAACGTCATGCTCGCCGTTTGCCAGACGGCCCATGGCCGCCGTCATGCCGACGATTGGACGGACAATAATGCGCGAAAGCAGCCAGGCAAGTACAGCGGCGGCAAGCGAGGCGAAAACGCCGCCGATGATGAGGGTCAAGCGCAGATCGCCATTGGCATCGTCCTGCATGGCTGCGAGACTGCTTGCCTTGGCGCGCGCAGCCTGTTTGATCTTGGCGGCGGCATCGCGAAAGCCGTCAAGCTGGCCCTTGGTTTCGTTCTGACCGATCTTGACGATCTGGTCGAGCGGCATCTCGGTTTCCTTACGCGCCTTGGCCTGCGGCTCCGCGAGCTGGTGGAAATAGAGATCGGCCGCCTTCTGCATGTTGTCGATCGCCTGCAGCAGATCCGGCGAATCGGCAGCCGACTGCTTTGCAGCAGCGATACTCTTCAGCATCCGCTCGCGATTGTTGAAGATATCGTCATAGGTGCTGTTGCTGCGCAGAAGCAGAAAGCCCCGCAGATTGACGGCCTGTTCCAGCATGGCCTGCAGCGAATCATCGATCAGGCTGACGAGCTGCTGCGACCTTTCCTGCTCGACGGCAGCACCGGCGGAAACCTCTTGCTTGGAATAGACGAATGCGGAAACGCAGGCGAAAATGGCAATCAGGGCCGTAAATGTGATGGCAAGCTTGCCATTCAAAGAGAGCTTTTTCGCGGACATAAGCGGGCGCCTCCGGAGCGCAGGTCCTGGCGAGCATGTTTAAGGACCGCGCGAGGAAGAGGCGCGGCTATGCTCGAAGAATTCAGGGAGGGGGCATGATTGGGACGCTGACGCGCGAAGCCTTCATGGCAGGCGGAGATCTTGAAACGGATCGCCGCAATCACGGGCATCAATAGAGGCTTCGGCTTTAAATTTATTTAATTTGAGAGACAGTGAGTGCGCCGCTAGTTCACGGCAGCTGCAGCTAGGATCAGGATATCCAGGTCGTGCTCCGGGTAAAAATCCTGCGCCGTCATCTGGAATGTCGTCGCGCCGATCTTCTTTACATTCGTACCGCAAAAGCTGATGTAGTTTTCAGGACTGCCCTTATCGACCGTCAACTCGAAATGCTTGATCGGACCGGACCAGTTGGCTCCAGTCGTCAGCACATAGGAGATCCAGCTCTCCGTATAGCCGCGGCCACCCTTGTCGGCCACCGCGGCAAGTTTCACCGCCGTCTTCAGAAAAGTCTCGTCGAGACAATATTTGCCACGATAGGCTTGGAGCTGCTGCTTCTGGTAATCTTCGTCGCCGGCGAAGGTGATGGCGACCGTGCCGCCGACACTTGGCTTGTAGCGATGCTCGACCGCAATCTTCGCCTTGGCCGGAAATTTCGTACGCCACCAATAGGTGCTATGCAGTGTCCACATCGGCGTCGGGTGATGCTTCATGCCCTGGCCGTCATTGTCGTATTCGTCGTCGGCGACCAAACCGCGGGCAGTCCAGTCCTCCAGTAGATCTATGGGCAGCTTGGCGACGGCATCCATGGCCGCCTTGCTGAGCGGCAGCAGCGGCACGCCATGAGCCTTCAATTCATCCGTCATGTCGACGCCGGCCACCGATACGCGCTGCTGCAGGGTCGGCGTAATAGCCTTACCATCCTGGGTCACAGTGAAGCCGAGGAAATTGTCGGAATCAACATTTCCCGTATCGACCATGCTGTCTATGTCACCCTTGATATCGGGCATCGGGAAGGCGACGACGCTTTCGACATCCTTGTCGGAGGTGTTTTCGAACACATAATCGACGCGCACTTCGGTCTGCGAAATGAACAGTTTTTCCTGATCCATGCTGATATCGCCGGTGCGGACATAGGCAAGACCACCCGTCTTCAGCTCGGCCATCGTATCATTTGCCATAGCCGGAACGGCGATCGTCGCCATCAGCGCTGCATAGCCACAGATCGTTCGCATGGTACCCCTCACCGTTGATGTCGGCGATTATCGCGTGTCGCAATCCTGCGTCAACGCCGATATCAGCATAAAAGGCTTGCAACACAGCCGATTGCCCGGCATGGACAGCCCATGTCAGAACCACAACGCCTCGACCAGCTTCTCGTCACCCTGTCGCTCTTCGCCAGCCGCTCGCGCGCTCGCGATGCGATCCAGCGCGGCACGGTCACCGTGAACGGCAAGATCGTGACGAAGCCCGGGGCACTCTTCACCGAAGACGCACAGATAAGCATCGACGATCCGGCGCAGGATTATGTTTCCCGCGCAGCGCTGAAGCTGGTGGCGGCGCTTGATCATTTCGACCTCGATCCGCGCGGACAGCATTGTCTCGATGTCGGCGCATCGACCGGCGGTTTCACCGAGGTGCTGCTTGAGCGAGGCGCTGCCCATGTCACGGCGATCGACGTCGGTCACGACCAGATGCATCCGCGCGTAGAAGCCGATCCGCGCGTGACCAATATCGAAGGGCTGAATGCGCGCAATCTGACCGCCGGGGATATAGGCGAGCCCTTCTCCTTCATCGTTTCCGATGTCTCGTTCATTTCGCTCAAGCTGGCCCTCGCGCCGGCGCTTGCGCTTGCCGAACCGGGCGCGCGGGCGGCACTGCTCGTGAAACCGCAATTCGAGGCGGGCCGCGATGCGATCGGCAAGGCCGGGCTTTTGAAGGATCCCTCCTCCGCTCCGGCAGTGGCGGCCGAACTCGAGCGCTGGTTCACCGAAGACATGGGCTGGCAAAGCCTCGGCCTCATCGCCTCGCCGATTACAGGCGGCGACGGCAACCAGGAATTTCTTCTCGCAGGGATCAAGCCATGAGCACTGAAACCGTCACCATCCAGAAGCTCGGCGCCCAGGGCGACGGCATCGCGCAGGGCGCCGATGGACCGATCTATGTACCCTTCACGCTGCCGGGCGAAAACGTCGCCATCGCGCGGGTGAAGAGCCAGGGCACGCTGATGTCGGTCGCGTCCGCCTCGCCGGATCGCCAGGAGCCACACTGTCGGCACTTCGGTCCGCATGGCGTCAACGGCGCCTGCGGCGGCTGCACCCTGCAGCATTATGCCGATGCGCGCTATCGCGCCTTCAAGCGCCAGCTCGTCGTCGACGCGCTTCGCTCCAAGGGCCTGACGCCCGAAGTGGACGATATCGTCGCCGCGCATCCAGGCGAGCGGCGCAGGGTCGTCTTCGCCGCGCGCAAGACTGAAAAGGATATGCTGATCGGCTTCAATCAAGCCGAAAGCCACCATATCGTCGCCATCGAGGAATGTCCCATCGCCTCGGCCGGCATCATGGCCCGCCTGCCAGCGATCAAGACGATCGCCGCTGCAATGGCCGTCAATGCCGAAGCCTTCCGCATTTCCGTGTTGGAAACGCAGACCGGCCTCGATCTTGCGGTCGATGGCATCAAGTCGCTTTCGGACAAGCAGCGCCGCAGCACCATCGAAACGGTTCTGTCGCTTCGCGGCATCGCCCGTGTTTCACTGAACGGCGAAATCCTGGTCGAACCGGTAAAGCCGATGATCGATTTCGGCGGCGTCCAGGTTGCACCGCCGCCTGGTGCCTTCACGCAGGCAACCAAGCAGGCCGAGGACGCCATGGCCGAGCTGGTTGCAGGTCATGTCGGCAAGGCAAAGCGCATTGCCGATCTCTTCGCCGGCAGCGGCACCTTCTCGCTTCGTCTGGCGCAGATCGGACGCGTGCAGGCGGTGGAAAGCGAGGAAAAGCCGCTCGCGGCACTGGACCAAGCCGCGCGCACGACACAGGGGCTGAAGCCCGTCTCCATCGAATGCCGCGATCTCTTTCGCCGACCGCTGATGACGCAGGAACTGAAGGTCTACGACGCCGTCGTGTTCGACCCGCCGCGCGCCGGCGCGGAATTCCAGAGCAAGGAACTGGCTCGATCGCAGGTCAAGAAGATCGTCGCCGTCTCCTGCAACCCGCTGACCCTCGCCCGTGACCTCGCTATCCTCGTCGA
>JGI24740J21852_10001648_pt1 | contig 10253 bp, 2 predicted proteins | sample KBSCornC6_FD_21852 | JGI IMG/M metagenome (IMG submission 21852) | reverse complement strand
CCCAGCCGGGGAAGTCGATCCCGGCCGCCCGGCGGATCGGGCTGCGGCCGCCGTCGCAGCCGACGAGGTAGCGGGCCCGCAGCGAGCTGCCGTCGGCCAGCTCGACGTCGACGCCAGTCTCGTCTTGAGCGAAGCCCGTCACCTCATACCCGTAGTGGATCGTGGCGCCGAGCTCACCGACCCATTCGGCCATGATTCGCTCGATCTGGTTCTGCCACAGCCCGAGCCCGTAGGGGTGGCGGGTGGGGAAGTCGCCGATGTCCAGCGTGCTTTCCCCGAAGCGGGTGGTCTGGGCCAGCTGGCCCTCGGCGAGGAACCGCTCGGCGACCCCGCGCTGGTCGAGGATCTCGATCGCGCGCGAATGCAGGCCGCCCGCCCGGGAGCCGGCGAGCTCCTGGCTCGGCCGCCGCTCGAGGACGATGAAGTCGACGCCGGCCAGCGCCAGCTCGGCCGCCAACATCAGTCCCGTCGGGCCGCCTCCGGCGATCGCCACGTCGGTCGAGGAAAACGCACTCATAGATGGCCACTCCCATTCCGTAGTACTGGCTTGCGGCCGGCGTTTATACAGACGAGCCGGGGCTTGTTACAAGGGGCACTTACGCTATAAATTGACAGTGGAAGGGACCTGCGCGTCTCCCCCGAATTCGCGGCGCGCCCTCCCGACCTCGACCAGTCCTGGTCCTCGCGATAGCTCTAAATGCGGCTCCTAGAGACTCTGGTTCCCCAACCGGGGCGGGGAAAGAATATGTCTATTTGCAGGTTATTTCTCTCTCTTGGATCGTGTATCTTTCTTTCCAGAAACGCTCTCCTTGTTTCTAAGAACTGAATCAGTTATATTGCCTCCAGATCGTGTTTCTGAAAACGCGATCCCAGGGAATCCGCAGTAACCAGGGACAGAGCCGGGGGGCCGCCATGGGAGGCGGTCAGGTCAAAGGCTCCAGGGACAACAGGGACAAGGAGAGCACGTGAGAAGTCACGCGAAGGCAGCGTTCGTCGGACGTCGTCGTACCCTGCGCCGAGCAGCCCTTGCGCCGCTTTTCGCGCTGGCCCTGTTCGTCTTCGCGAGCGCCCCCGCCTCGGCGGCGACCAGCCGCTCATACCTGCGCAGCTTCTCGATCGGGCCGGAAAAGGCCCCGCGAAGCATCGCCGCGGACAGCGCCGGCAACCTCTACGTGCTCGAGCTCGGCCCCGCCAACTTCAGCGGCGAAGGCCAGGCGGTCGAGAAATTCGACTCGGACGGGAACCCCGTCGACTTCAGCGCCTCGGGCAGCTACATCAGCGGCAACAAGCTGACCGGCTCCCCGACCGAACGCTTCGCGAACGAACGCTTCGGGGTCTCCATGGCGCAGGTCGCGGTCGACGACTCGGGTGGCCCGACCGATGGCTACATCTACGTCGTCGTCAACTCCACCCCTTCCGGACAGGGCGGAGGGATCTTTGTCTACGCCCCATCGGGCGAATACAAGGGCTTTCTTGGAAACCGGAACTTCTACCCATGCGGACTCGGGTTCCAGCGGAGCACGGGGGACCTCTATCTGGCCGAATTCAGCAGCGAATCCGTCACCCGCTTCAGCCCCGTCGACGCCGACCCCAGCCATGACTCGATCTCGGGCGAACTGAAACTCGGCCCATCCAAGTGCGCCGTCGCGGCGGACTCGACCGGCACGGTCTACGTCAGCGGTCTCCGCTACGAACACAGCAGCCCCTTCGGCACGACCACGAAGTTCTCTGCCGCCGAAGCGAACGCCGAAGCGCCGGTCGGCGAAGAAATCGAGCCGGAAGCGTCGTCGGCGATCGCGATCGACCCCGCCGACGACAACGTCCTCTTCAATCTCGGCAGCCGGGTCGTGGAACGGGCGCCCTCGGGAGCCCTCGTCAGCGAATTCGGCGCGTCCTCCGAATCGATCGGGGTCGCGGTGAGCGGCAGCGAAGCCTTCACCCTCGACGAAAGCGGTGACATATCCGCCTACGGCCCGGCGGCGCAGCTGCCGAAGGCCGAAACCGGGAGCCCCGAAAACGTCGCCCAGAACTCGGCCGACGTCGCGGGCCAGGCCGACCCGGACGGCGCCGGCGAAATCACCGGCTGCGAGTTCAGGTACGGGACCGACGCGAGCTACCCCGATGGCTCCGTGCCCTGCACGCCTGCCGCGCCGATCGCCAGCCCCACCGTCGTCGGCGCGAGCCTGACCGGCCTGCAGGCGGAAACGACCTACCACTACAGGCTTCTGGTCGAAAACGCCAACGGGACGCAGGCGGGGCCCGACCGGACCTTCACGACCCCGCCCGCGGTCGTCGGGCTCGCGACCGGCGAAGCCACCGCGGTGACCAAGGACAGCGCCAAGCTCGGCGGCACCTACGTCGGCGACGGTCAGGACGTCCACTACTACTTCGAATACGGGACGAGCCAGAGCTACGGCAGCTCGATCCCGGCACCGCCAGGCAACGACGCCGGCTCGGCCAGCGGCGAACAGAGCCTCGCGCCCGTCGCCGTGAGCGGGCTGAAAGGGGCCACTACCTACCACTACCGCCTTGTCGCCAGCAACGTCTACGGGACGTCCCACGGGCAGGACATGACCTTCGAAACGGCTCCGTCGGTGACCGGCCTGACCACCGATCCGCCCACTGCGGTCACGAACGAAGCGGCCGACCTCAACGGGTCCTTCGAAGCCGACAGCTACGACGTCCACTATTACTTCGAATGGGGTCACACGACCTCCTACGGCAGAGTCGCGCCGGCACCGCCGGGCAACGACGCCGGAACCGGCTCGGGCAGGGTGAGCGTGGCACCGGTCCACATCGGCGGCCTGCAGGAAGGCGGCGCCTATCACTACCGGATCGTCGCCAGCAGCGAAAACGGCACGACCATCGGCCCGGACCGGGAATTCAAGACCGCCGAACCGCCGTCGATCGTCAACGTCGCGACGAGCGGGGTGACGGCGACCGGAGCGGAGCTCGATGCGGAAATCGACCCCCGTCATGGAGCCACCCACTACCGCTTCGAATGGGGGACGACCACGGGCTACGGCAACTCGGTCCCGGTCCCCGACGGCGACATCGGCGCCGGCAACACGCTCGTGCAGGTCCACACGCAGCTGGAGGGCCTCGTCGCGGGCGTCACCTACCACTTCCGGGTCGTCGCCACCAATCCCTACGGGACCACCACCACCGGCGACCAGACCTTCGGCTTCTACCCGCCGGCCTGCCCGAACGCGCAACTGCGGCAGGAAACCGGCTCCAACGACCTTCCCGACTGTCGGGCCTATGAGCTGGTCACGCCCTCGGACCTCCAGGGGGTCATCATCTTCCCGCTGAACGGGCCGAACAGCGGTCTCGCCACCAGCCCCTCTCGCATCGCCTATGGCGGCGGCTTCGGGACGCTTCCCGATAGCGGCGATCCGATCAACAGCGTCGGCGACCTCTATGTGTCAACCCGCACCGACGCCGGCTGGCGGACGAGGTACATCGGCCGGCCCGCCAACGAAACGCTGCTGATGGGGGGGCCGCCGGAAGGTGGGGTCGGCGGCATCACCCAGGGCCAGGGGCCCTCGGTGAGCCAGTTCGGCGCGCAGACGACCGCGAGCATGGATCGCTTCATCGACTACGACCTCGGCTTCCCGTCGAACAACGTCGGACAGCGTGGCGAAATGTCGAACGCGCCCTACGTCTGGGACGCGACGACCGGCGGCTCGCTCGGCCGCTGGCCGACCAATCTCGCCGAAGTGCCCGGTGGCAAGAGCTTCGTCGGCACGCCGAAAGCGTCGGCCGATTTCTCCCACTTCGTCTTCTCCTCGAACGTGCCCTTTGCGCCCGGAGGAGAAGCCTTCCCGGCCGCGATCGAATGCTGCGGCTTCGGGCACAGCCTCGCTCCCCCCGGCCCCGTCTATGACAACGACACCGAAACCGGTGCGGTCAGCCTCGTCTCGGTCAAGGAAGACGGCAGCCCCTTCCGCGGCGCGCCGATCGCGGTCTCCGGCGACGGCTCGCACATCCTCATGGCGGAAAACGTCGACGCCCTGAAGGGTGTGCCCCACCAGCTCTTCCTTCGCGTCAACGACTCGGTCACTTACGACATCGCCCCCGGCCATGACGTCCGCTACGTCGACAGCACCAACGACCTCAAGACGATCTACCTGACTTCGGCCGAACAGCTGACGCCGGACGACCACGACACCAGCGTCGACCTCTTCGTCTGGCATCAGAGCGACCCGCACTCGCTGACCCGCGTCTCCGTCGGCTCCGAAGGAGGAGCCGGCAACAGCGACGAATGCTCCGCTTCCTGGATTGCAGGGTGCGGGGTCGGGTTGATCTCGCTGAAGCGCCTCGAAGCCCCGCAGGCGCCCTCGGGACAGGAGCAGGGCAACGGCACCTCCGACACCGCGATCGCCAGCGCCAGCGGCGACATCTACTTCGAGTCGCCCGAGCAGCTGGACGGCGCCAAGGGGCAGCCGGGCCAGGTGAACCTCTACCTCTACCGTGGCGGCACGGTCCGGTACGTGACGACGATGGGCCCGGCGCCGCTCTGCACCGAAAGCCCTTACGGCGAAGTCTTCTGCAGCGAAGGCCCGGTGGCGCGGATGCAGGTGACCGCGGACGGCAGCCACATGGCTTTCGTCACCGGCAGTCAGCTGACCTCATACGACAACGCCGGCCACGGCGAGATGTACTCCTACTCGCCGGCGACCGGGCGGGTGGTCTGCGCCTCCTGCCTGCCGGACGGCGAAGCGCCGAAATTCACCGCCTTCGGCAGCCAGAACGGACTCTTCCTGACCAACGACGGGCGCGTCTTCTTCTCGACCAAGGATGCCCTCGTGCCGCGGGACACCGACGAAGCCATCGACGTCTACGAGTACGTGGAAGGCAAGCCGCAGCTGATCACGACGGGCGCCGGCACCGAACTCGTGTCCCCCGCGCCCTTCGCCGGGCTGCAAGCTGTCGCCGGCCTGGTCGGAGTCAGCGCCAACGGGACCGACGCCTACTTCGCCACCTACGACATCCTCGTCAGCCAGGACCACAACGGCAACGAAATCAAGATCATGGACGCCCGCACGGGCGGTGGGTTCCCGGCGGAAAGGGCCACCCCCGACTGTGCCGCGGCGGACGAGTGCCACGGGCCGGGGAGCACCCCGCCAGCGCCCGCCCCGGATCGCACCAGCTCGAACCTGGGCAAGGCCGCGAAGCGCCACGCGAAGCACAAGCGGCACGCCAAGCACGCCCACAAGAAGAAGCACAGGAAGAAGGGCCACGGCAAGGCCAAGAGTCGAAACGCCAGCAAGCGAGCGGGGGGGAAGCACCATGGTTGAGCACGTCCGGAGTCGGTCGATCGGCGTTCTCAGGTTCCTGCTACTCGGCCTGACGCTGGGGCTCTCCGCCTCGGCGATCGTCGCCCCTGTGCCGGCCTCCGCGCTGACGCCGACCAACGGGTCACAGATCTACTCCTACAGCGCCGAACCGTCGTCCACCCAGGCGGGAGGGCATCCGGACATCACCTTCCGCTTCAAGCTCAGCACCCGGATCACCTCCCACATCGAAGGCTCGTGCAACTGCGACGACGTCAAGAACGTCAAAGTCGACACCCCGACCGGGTTCATCGGCGACCCGCACGCCACCCCGCGCTGCACCGCGGCCCAGTTCAGCCTCGACATCTGCCCGGTCGACTCCCAGGTCGGCGTGGTCTTCCCGGGGATCGAAATCAACGACAACTGCGCCGCTCAGGATCCCGAAAACTGCACCACGTTCGCTCCCGAAACGCCTCTCTACAACCTGCTGCCGTCGCCCGGGCAGGCGGGCCTGCTCGCCTTCAAAGCGTACATCTACGACTACCCGATCTTCACCGTCATCAGCGCCCGAACCGACAGCGACTACGGGCTCAGCGCGGAAGTCAAAGGCATCGGCCAGTTCTTCACCCTGTACTCGTTCGAACAGCAGATGTGGGGGGTCCCGGCGTCTCCGGTGCACGACCCCCAGCGCTTCCTGCACAGCGGCATGTTCCCGTCGGAACCGGGCCAGCACTCGAACAGCCCGGAAGCCCCGTTCCTCTCCAGCCCGACCACCTGCGGCGTGCCGCTGAGCAGCACCATCACCACCACCGCCTACGACCACGTCGTCCACTCGAAGACGGCGCCCTGGCCGGAAGCGACCGGCTGCGACCGGCTCCAGTTCAACCCCTCACTCTCCGCGCAGCCGTCGACGACGGCCGCCGACAGCCCCTCGGGCCTCGACGTCGCCCTCGAGGTGCCCCAGATCGAGAGCCCGGTCACGCCCTCCGCCTCGGAGATACGGGCGGTCAGCGTGACCCTGCCGGAAGGCTTCTCGATCAACCCCAACGCCGCCGACGGCAAGACCTCCTGCTCCGACGTGCAGGCCCGCTTCGGCACGACCGAAGAAGCCCAGTGCCCGCCGGACTCGAAGGTCGGGACCCTCGACCTACTCAGCTCGGCGCTGCCGGAATCGATCCCGGGGTCGATCTACCTGGGCGAACCGCTGCCCGGCGACCGGTACCGGATCTTCATCACCGCCGACGGCTTCGGGACCCACGTGAAGCTGCCCGGCTCGGCCTACCCGGACCCGCAGACCGGCCAGCTCAAGGTCGTCTTCGAGAACCTCCCGCAGAGCCCGCTGACGGAGTTCGACATGCACCTCTTCGGCTCCGAACGGGGGCTGCTGGCGACCCCTGCCCGCTGCGGCACCTACCCCGTGCAGAGCGAATTCGTCCCCTGGGACGGTCTGCTGCCGAACCAGACCTCGACCCAGTTCTTCAAGGTCGAATCGGGACCGGGTGGCAGCCCCTGCCCGTCGTCGGCGAGGCCGTTCGCGCCGACCCTGCACGCGGCCGGCGCCTCCAACGCCGCCGGTGCTCACGCGCCCTTCGCGGTCAGCGTCGAACGTCCCGACGGCGACCAGAACCTCGCCAGCCTCCAGATCGAGACCCCGCCGGGCTTCACCGCCACCCTCAAGGGCATCCCCGAGTGCTCGGACGCGGCCCTGGCCCACGCCGCCAATCCCGCCTATGCGGGCCTCTCCGAGCAGGCTGCGCCGTCCTGTCCGGCCGCCAGCCAGATCGGCACCGCCACCGCGGGTGCCGGCGCCGGTACCCACCCTCTCTACGTCCCCGGCAAGGTCTACCTCGCCGGTCCCTATAAGGGGGCGCCGCTCAGCCTGGCGGTGGTGACCCCGGCGGTGTCGGGCCCCTATGACCTCGGCAGCGTCGTCGTCCGGGTCGCGGTCCACGTCGACCCCACCACCGCCCAGGTGACCGCCAGCTCCGACCAGCTGCCGCAGATCCTCGACGGGATCCCGCTGCGCCTGCGCACGGTCGCGATCGACCTCGAACGGCCGAACTTCACGCTCAACCCGACCAGCTGCGAACCGTTCGCGGTCGAAAGCCTGATCTCCGGCACCGAAGGGGCCCAGGCGACTCCGTCCAACCATTTCCAGGTCGCCAACTGCGACTCGCTCGGCTACGAACCGAAGCTGACCACGACGCTGCGGGGCTCGACGAAGCGCGGCGGCAACCCGGCGCTGAAGGCGACGCTGACCCAGGACCCGAGCGGGGAGGCCAACTCGGCCCGGGCAGTCGTTGCGCTGCCGCATTCCGAGTTCCTCGCCCAGGAACACATCCGCACGATCTGCACCCGTGTGCAGTTCGCCGCCGATGCCTGCCCGGCCGCGTCGATCTACGGGCACGCCCGGGCGGTCACCCCGCTGCTCGACCAGCCGGTCGAAGGCCCGGTCTACCTGCGCTCCTCCTCCAACCCGCTGCCGGACCTGGTCGCCGCCTTGAAGGGACCGGCCTCCCAGCCGATCGAGGTCGACCTGGTCGGCCGGATCGACTCGGTCAAGGGCGGCATCCGCACCACCTTCGCCCAGATCCCCGACACGCCCGTCTCCAGGTTCGTGCTGGAGATGCAGGGGGGCAAGAAGGGCCTGCTGGTCAACTCGACCAACCTCTGCGCTGGCAAGCACTACGCCGAAGCCAAGCTGACCGGGCAGAACGGCAAGACGGCCAATCAGAACCCGGCGCTGAAGGCGCCGTGCGGGGCCAAGGCGGCACGACATAAGCGCGCGGACCGGAAGGGAGGGGCACGATGAGGCGGCACCTGCAAGTCCTCGCCCTGGCCGCGGTCGCCGCGGCGCTGACGCTGGCGAGTGCGGCCCCGGCCGGCGCCGCGCCGAGCGACCCGTTCGTCTTCAAGGGCAGCTTCGACGGCTCCGGCACGCCGTTCGGCTCCTTCCTAGCCGGAAACGTCGTCGTCAACCACGAAACCGGGAATGTCCTGGTCTTCGACGAAGCGACCAACAGGATCGACCAGTTCGACTCGGCGGGAAACCCGGTCGACTTCTCCGCCCTGGGCTCGCCGAGCATCCAGACCGAAGCGAACGGCAGGCTGGCGATCGACAACAACGGCGGTTCTAGCCAAGGCAACATCTACCTCGCTCAGGACCGCGGCCCCGTCTGGGGCTTCGGCGCCGACGGCGCGCCCTTGGCTGGCTTCCCGTTGAACCCGAATCCCGCGGGCTACGCCTGCGGAATCGCCGTCGACGCGAACGGTCACATCTGGATTCCCTCCTTCCCGTTCGCGGAACAGCTGCCGGCATTCGCGCCGGAGTTCACGCCCGCCGGTACGGCGACGGGCAGCCAGGCCGAACTGACCGAGATCCCGCAGCTCGACAACTGCCTCGCCGCGTTCGACGGCCACGGGCATCTCTACCTCAACTCGCGGGATGGCAAGGTCCATCGCTACGACCAGGGCAACGGCTTTGTGGCCGAAGGACCGATCGGGGCCTCGAGCGGCAATCAGATCGCGATCGACCCCTCGACCAACGACGTCTTCGTCGACCATGGCGGCTCGATAACCGCGACGCGCTACTCCGACCCGCTGGTCGCGAGCGCGCCGTTCGAAACGGTGCCCGGCCTCAGCTCGGCCGGCCTGGCGCTGGACGCGAGCGGTCAAACTATGTACGTCGCGGAAGGCGAAAAAGTCGACATCTTCCATCGCGAGCCGGCGACCGCTCCGACCTTTGCCGGCGCGGCCTATCCCAGTGGAGTCACCACCACCACCGCCCGGGTCAACTGGGACCTCGACGCCGGCGCCGCGCCGGCCAGCTACCACTTCGAATACGGCACCGACACCAGCTACGGCAGTCGCTTCCCGGCTGCCGACAAGTCGCTGAAATTCAGCCCCTTCACGGTCGGCTACAGCGAAGAGATCGAAGGCCTGCAGCCCGGCACCGCCTACCACCTGAGGGTCGTCGCGACGAACTCCGCCGGCACCACCTACGGCCCAGACATGGTCTTCGCGACCTACCAGGCGGCTCCCGGCGGCTTCGATCCCTGCCCCAACGCCCTGGCCCGCAAGCAGACCGGCGCCCAGGCCCTGCTCGACTGCCGCGCCTACGAGCTGGTCAGCGCCTCCGACACCGGCGGCTATGACGTCGAGTCCTACCTCGCCCCCGGCCAGAGCCCCTTCCCGGGCTTCCCGCTGGCCACCGACAAGCTCCTCTACGCCACCCACTCCGGTGCCGTCCCCGGTCCCTGGAACGCGACCAACAAAGGCTCCGACCCCTACCTTGCCACTCGTACGTCAAGTGGCTGGAGCACCCAATACGAGGGCCTGCCGGCGAACCTGAACCCGGCCGCTGGCTCCTTCTCCTCGGTCCTCGGCGAAGCCGACTCCGGATTGAACACCCTCGCCTTCGCCGGCCCGGGCCTTTGCAGCCCCTGCTTTGGCTCGGGCCTCGAAGCCGGGATCCCGGTGCGGATGCCGAGCGGGGAACTGGTCCAGGGCATGAGCGGCTCGATGGTCGGCAGCGTCCCCGCCTCGGCCAAGCCCGAAGGAAAGGTTGCCAAGTACTTCTCCGGCGACGGCAAGAATCTGCTCTTCGCCTCCAAATACGCTTTCGAGCCCGGCGCCAACACGAACGGCGACCTCACCGTCTATGAGCGCGACCTCGAGGGTGGGACGACGCAGATCGTCTCCACCGATCCCGCGGGCAACCCCCTGACGGGCACGGTCTCCGAGCTCGGTGTTTCCGCCGATGGCTCCCGGGTGATCACCGGCACGAAAGTTTCGGTCGACTCGGCCGGCAACGAATACACCCACCCCTACCTCCACATCGCCGGCGACTCCCACGGCGTCGACCTCGCCCCCGGCACCACCTCCGGCGTCCTCTTCGCCGGGATGAGCGAAGACGGCTCCAAGGTCTTCTTCACCACTGCCGACAAGCTGCTCCCGGCCGACACCGACTCGAGCCCC
>JGI24740J21852_10001647_pt1 | contig 10257 bp, 9 predicted proteins | sample KBSCornC6_FD_21852 | JGI IMG/M metagenome (IMG submission 21852) | reverse complement strand
TCTTCAGCAGCGTGTCGGTGCCAGAGAGGCGGGCGTCGATGTCGGCGAGGTCGGCCTCGCCCAGGGTGCCTGCGGACAAAAGGCTCACTCCTTCGACGACTCGACGACGCGCACGATCGCCTCGGCGACGGCGCCGGCCACGAGCGGGTCGAAAACGCTGGGGATGATGAAGCTCGCGTTGAGCTCGTCCTCACCGACCCGCTCCGCGATCGCCTGCGCAGCTGCGACCAGCATAGGCGGGGTGATGTCCGACACGCCCGCGTCGAGGAGGCCGCGGAAGAACCCGGGGAACGCCAGCACGTTGTTGATCTGGTTGGGGAAGTCGCTGCGCCCGGTGGCGACCACGGCCGCGTGCTTCGACGCCACGATCGGGTCGACCTCGGGGGTGGGGTTCGCCATCGCGAACACGATCGCGTCGTCGGCCATGCCGGCGATGTCGTTCTCGTCGAGCACGTTCGGAGCGCTGACGCCGATGAACACGTCCGCGCCGACGAGCACCTCCTTGAGGGTGCCCTTGGCGTTACGGGGGTTGGTGGTGGCGGCGAGCTCGATGCGGTGCGCGTCGGTGTACTCCTCGTCGCGGTTGATCGCGCCGTTGCGGCCGCAGGCCACGATGTCGACGGCCCCCTCGGCGAGCAGCAGCTGCACGATCGCGTTGCCGGCGGCGCCGACGCCCGACACGACGATGCGCACCTCGCCGATCGTCTTGTCGACGACCTTGAGGGCATTCTGCAGGGCGGCGAGCGTGACGATCGCGGTGCCGTGCTGGTCGTCGTGGAAGACGGGGATGTCGAGCTCGTCGCGCAGTCGCGCCTCGATCTCGAAGCAGCGCGGGGCGGCGATGTCCTCGAGGTTCACGCCGCCGTAGACCGGGGCGATCGCCTTGACGATCTGAATGATCTCCTCGGTGTCCTTGGTGTCGAGGCAGACCGGCCAGGCGTCGACGTTCGCGAACTGCTTGAACAGCGCGGCCTTGCCCTCCATGACGGGCAGCGCGGCCTCGGGTCCGATGTCGCCCAGACCCAGCACGGCCGTGCCGTCGGTGACGACGGCGATCGTGTTGCGCTTGACGGTGAGCTGGCGGGCCTTGCTCTTGTCCTCGGCGATGGCCATGCAGACGCGGGCGACACCCGGGGTGTACGCGCGGGAGAGGTCGTCGCGGTTGCGCAGCGGCACGCGCGGCACGACCTCGAGCTTGCCGCCCAAGTGCATCAGGAACGTGCGGTCGCTGACCAGACGGACCGTGACCCCCTCGAGGGCATCGATCGCGTCGCGCACCTGATCGGCGTGCTCCTCGCCGGTGGTGTTGCAGGTCAGGTCGACGACGATGGTCGACGGGTGCGACTCGACGACGTCGAGCGCGGTCACGACGGCGCCGGCGGCCGCGGCCGCCGCGGCGAGCTCGCTCGTGACGGTGAAGTTGGACGGCGCGTCGATGCGCAGCGTGATCGAATTTCCGGGACCCGGGTTCGCCATGATTCCTCCTCATCGAGGCGTCCCGGGCGGAGGCCTCGGGCGCTGTTGCGGTGATGAACTGTTTACAAGTTTCGTATTGTGGACACTATTATCTCTATCGTGGAAGTTTCGCGCAAGATGAGATTCGGATCCTCTTGGATTTCCGGCTCGGGACTCTCGCATGATGGAATTACCCAAGGACGGGAGCTGACATGGCAGAGAATCCGAGCACCACAGGCGTGAAGGTCACGGAGCCGAAGACCGGCAGAAGCGCGGGATCGGGCGTGCAGTCGGTCGAGCGCGTGTTCGAGCTGCTCGAGCTCGTGACCGATGCCGGCGGCGATGTGACGCTCAGCGAGCTGTCCGCGTCGACGGACCTCCCTCTTCCGACCATCCACCGGCTGCTGCGGACCCTGGTCTCGCTCGGCTATGCGCGTCAGCTGCCGAACCGGCGCTATGCGCTCGGGCCGCGCCTGATCCGCATCGGCGAGGGCGCATCCCGCCAGTTCGGCGCGCTCGCCCGCCCGCAGCTGAAGAGCCTGGTGGACGCCCTCGGCGAGAGCGCGAACATGGCTGTGCTCGACGGCGACATGGTCGTGTACGTCGCCCAGGTGCCCTCGCAGCACTCCATGCGCATGTTCACCGAGGTCGGCCGCCGCGCCAATGTGCACGACACCGGCGTCGGCAAGGCGATCCTCGCCCAGCTCGATGACGACGTCGTGCGCGGCATCGTGGGCCGCACCGGCATGACCACCCCCACCGAGTACAGCATCGGCACCGTGGACGCGCTGCTGAAGGAGCTGGATCTGATCCGCGAGCGCGGATACTCGATCGACGAGCAGGAGCAGGAGATCGGCGTGCGCTGCTACGCGATGGCCGTGCCCGGCGCCCCTACACCGACGGCGGTGTCCGTGTCCGGTCCGATCGCGCGCGTCACCGAGGAGTTCGCCCAGCGCGCCGTGCCGCGGCTGCGCGAGGCCGCCGCCGCGATCGCCGCCGACCTGCAGGCGTAAGCGGGCGCAGGGGGCCCGCACGGGGGCATCCCGGGGGTCCCTGAGGGCCCGCCCGGGGTGGGTGGCGGCCCCACAACTCCGAAGGACGGATGCAATTCCGCAGGACGGATCCACGGATCCTGTCCTCTGGAGTTGCATCCGTCCTTTTTCTGGGTCGTTGAGCACGGGGTCGTTGAGCGAGCGCAGCGAGACGAAACGCGGCGCCCTCCCGAGGTCCGCTTCGAGAGGCACCGCGTTTCGTCTCGGTCGTGCTTCGCGCGTCCTCGCTCAACGACCCGGGACCGACTACTCCGCGTCGGTGCCGCTCGTGCCGGCGTTGACGTCGAGCAGGCGGTACTTCTCGGCGGCCCGGGCCGGGATCGACGCGTCGATCTCGCCGCGCTTGGCGAGCAGCTGGAGCGTCCGCACCACGACCGAGGGTCCGTCGATCTTGAAGTACCGGCGGGCGGCGGCGCGGGTGTCCGAGAAGCCGAAGCCGTCGGCGCCCAGGGTGGCCCAGTCGTTCGGGACGAACTGGCGGATCTGGTCCGGCAGGTCCTTCGCGTAGTCGCTCACCGCGACGATCGGGCCGTGGGATCCGGCCAGCTGCGAAGCGAGGAACGACGTGCGCGCACCGCGTCCGAGGAACTCATCCTCCTCGGCGGCGACCGCGTCGCGGCGCAGCTCCGTCCACGAGGTCACCGACCAGACGTCGGCCTGCACCCCCCAATCGGAAGCCAGCAGCTGCTGCGCCTCCTGGGCCCAGGTCACGCCGATGCCCGACGCGAGCAGGTGCGCCTTGGGCGCCTCGACCGGGGCGATCCGGTGGATGCCGCCCAGGATCCCGGCCACGTCGACGCCCTCGGGCTCGGCCGGCTGCACGATCGGCTCGTTGTAGACCATGAGGTTGTAGATGTAGTTGCGGTCGACCGAGTCCGCGCCGTACATGCGCTCGATGCCGGCGCGCATGATGTGGCCGATCTCGTAGCCGAACGCCGGATCGTACGTGATCACCGCGGCGTTCGTCGCCGCGAGAAGCGGCGAGTGCCCGTCGGCGTGCTGCAGCCCCTCACCGGTGAGCGTGGTGCGCCCGGCGGTCGCCGAGATCAGGAAGCCGCGCGTCATCTGGTCGGCGGCCGCCCACAGCGAGTCGCCGGTGCGCTGGAAGCCGAACATCGAGTAGAACACGTACACCGGCACAAGCGGCACGCCGTGGGTCGCGTACGCGGTGCCCGCCGCAGTGAAGGCCGCGATGGATCCGGCCTCGTTGATGCCGACGTGCACGATCTGACCCGCCGTCGACTCCTTGTACGAGAGCACGATGTCACGGTCGACGGCGAGGTAGTTCTGCCCGTTCGGGTTGTAGATCTTCGCGGTCGGGAAGAACGCGTCCATGCCGAAGGTGCGCGCCTCGTCGGGGATGATCGGGACGATGCGCTTGCCGAACTCGGGGTCGCGCATGAGGTCCTTCAGCACCCGCACGAACGCCATGGTGGTCGCGGCCTGCTGCTTGCCGGATCCGCGAGCCGCCACCTCGTACGCCTTGGGGTCGGGCAGGGCGATCTCGCCGGAGGCGTTCGGGCGCCGCTCGGGCAGGTACCCGCCGAGCGCCGCACGACGCTCCTGCATGTAGCGGATCTCGGGGGCGTCGGCGCCGGGGTGGTAGTACGGCGGCTCGTAGGGGTTCGCCTCGAGCTGCTCGTCGCTGATCGGCACGCGCAGGTGGTCGCGGAAGTCCTTGAGGTCCTGCAGCGTCATCTTCTTCATCTGGTGCGTGGCGTTGCGCGCCTCGAACCGCGGGCCGAGACCGTAGCCCTTCACCGTCTTGACGAGGATCACGGTGGGCTTGCCGTTGTGCTCCATCGACTGCTGATACGCCGCGAACACCTTGCGGTAGTCGTGGCCGCCGCGCTTGAGGCCCCAGATCTCGTCGTCGCTGAGGTGCTCGGCGAGCTTGAGCGCGCGCGGGTCGCGTCCGAAGAAGTTCTCCCGGATGAACGCGCCCGACTCGCCCTTGTACGTCTGGTAGTCGCCGTCCACGGTCGTGTTCATGACGTTCAGCAGCGCACCCTCGGTGTCGGCGTCGAGAAGCGCATCCCACTCCCGGCCCCAGACGACCTTGATGACGTTCCAGCCCGCGCCGCGGAAGAAGCCCTCGAGCTCCTGAATGATCTTGCCGTTGCCGCGCACCGGGCCGTCCAGGCGCTGCAGGTTGCAGTTCACGACGAAGGTGAGGTTGTCGAGCTTGTCGTTGGCGGCGAGTTGCAGCAGCCCGCGGCTCTCCGGCTCGTCCATCTCGCCGTCGCCGAGGAACGCCCAGACGTGCTGGTCGCTGGTGTCCTTGAGCCCGCGGTTGTGCAGGTAGCGGTTGGACTGCGCCTGGTAGATCGCGTTCATCGGGCCGATGCCCATCGACACGGTCGGGAACTCCCAGAACTCCGGCATGAGCCGGGGATGCGGGTAGGAGCTCAGGGCATGCCCCTCGCGGGACTTCTCCTGGCGGAAGCCGTCGAGGTCCTCCTCGCTGAGGCGGCCCTCCATGAACGCGCGGGCGTACATGCCGGGCGAGGCGTGGCCCTGGAAGTAGATCTGGTCGCCGCCGCCGGGGTGGTCCTTGCCGCGGAAGAAGTGGTTGAAGCCGACCTCGTACAGGGTCGCGGCGCCCGCGTAGGTGGAGATGTGGCCGCCGACGCCGATGCCGGGGCGCTGCGCGCGGTGCACCAGGATCGCGGCGTTCCAGCGCATCCAGGCGCGGTAGCGGCGCTCGAGCTCCTCATCGCCGGGGTAGGCGGGCTCATCGGCGACCGAGATCGTGTTGATGTAGTCCGTGGTCGCGTTCGGCTCGTCGACCACGCCGGCGCGGGCGGCCAGCGTGCGCACGATGTGCTCGCCGCGCTCGGCGCCGCGCTGGGCGACGAGCGCATCCAGCGACTCGAGCCACTCGGCGGTCTCTTCGGGGTCGTGATCCAGGGTCTCGGATCCGAGGGCGGCGGAGCTGCTCTGTTCGTGCATCTTCGGCCTTTCTGTGGGATGTATCGGGAGGCTGCCGGTCGGGCAGCGGGGCTGATCTGCTAGATGTAGGTGGCTGCGGGTTGCGCAGCGGGTCTGAGGTTCGAGGAGTGACGATGAGCGGACGCATCGCCGTGGTGACGGGTGCAGGATCGGGGATCGGGCGCGCCGTGGCGCGCACGATGCTGGAGGCCGGCTACCGCGTGGCGCTGGCAGGGCGGCGCGAGGCTGCGCTGGCGGAGACGGCGGCCGGGCATCCGGACGCGCTGGTGCTCCCGACAGACGTGACGGTCGAGGCCGAGGTGGACGCGCTCTTCGACCGCGTGGTGCGGGAGTGGGGCCGCGTGGACGTGCTGTTCAACAACGCCGGCGCGTTCGGCCCCGCGGTCTCGGCGGCGGACATCGAGCTCGCCGATTGGGAGCAGACACTCGCGGTCAACCTCACCGGCGCGCTGCTCTGTGCACGGGGTGCGATGCGCGTGATGCGCGCGCAGAGTCCGCAGGGCGGCCGCATCATCAACAACGGATCCATCTCCGCCCAGGCGCCCCGCCCGCTGTCCGTGGCGTACGCCGTGAGCAAGCATGCGCTCACGGGGCTGACGAAGTCCGTCGATCTCGACGGCCGACCGTTCCGGATCTCCTGCGGTCAGATCGACATCGGCAACACCCGCACCGAGATCATGGACGAACTCGGTGTCGGATCCGGGGCGCTGCAGGCCGACGGCAGTCGCAGAGTCGAGCCCACCTTTGACGTCGAGGCCGCGGCGCGCACCGTGCTGCTCATGGCGGATCTGCCCGCGGAGGCCAACATCGGCGCGCTCACGATCACCGCGAGCTGGATGCCATTCGGCGGGCGCGGCTGAGGGATCGCGGGGGTTCGCGATCATCGGCGGACCTCCTCGTCCCTGCGCCCTCGTGTCGTGGCCGCGGGTTCGTGCTCGATTCCGGATCCGATTGATTTCATATCGTGGAAGGTTTCTTTCAGATTGCGTAACTATTGTCCTCCCGCGAGGGATGCCTTGTCAAGGCTCCGAGGCATCCGGCTCGCCCGGAGACGACGAATGCGGGGCCCGGCGAACCGGGCCCCGCATTCTCGTGTCGGCAGTGGTGCAGCGCTCAGCAGAAGCCGGCGATGCCGTCCCACGACCAGTGGTCGGCGTCGGCGCCATCACGCAGGAACGACGCCTCGATGAGGCCGTAGGGACGGTCGGCGGCGAAGAACACCTCGTTCGGGTTCTCCAGGCCGAACGGCGACAGGTCCACGACGAAGTGGTGCTTGTTCGGGGTCGAGAAGCGGATCTCGTCGATCTCGGGGTGCGCCTCGAGCACGGCCTCGGCCATCTCCTTCAGCGTGTGCTGCAGGGCGTAGGAGTAGTTGCGCGAGAAGCCGGCGAGGAGCAGGCGACGGACGTCCGCGTAGACCTCGTTGAAGTCGAGGTCGTTGCGGTTGTAGCGCCACTTGGCCGTCACCGAGGTGGCGAGGATGCGGTCCTCGGTCTCGGGGAGGGTCGTGTACTTGTCGCGCGGGTAGCCGACGAAGCCGCTCGCGGTCGACTTGAGGACCGTGAGGTCCTGCAGGCCCGCGATGATCGTGGTGTCGTCGCCGTCGATCTGCACGACCGCGGTGCGGGTCTCGGTGCCGCCGCGCACGAACGCGTGGTCGTGCTCGCCGTTGTCGCCCTCGATGCGCAGCCAGGTGTACTGCTCCGCAGCCCAGCGTCCGCCGGTCACCCAGTCGAACTCGCCGGTGAAATGCCGGCCGAGACGCACGAGGAACTCCTCCGGGCTGCCGATGCCGTCCTTGGCGAAGGCGTAGACCGTGTTCTTCTGGGTGTCGGTGGCGACGACGTTCTCGTTGTTGCCGTCGAAGTGCGCGGAGGCGAAGTCGCCGCGCAGCTGCGAGGTGACGTTCAAGTCCTCGATCTCGTGGCGGTCGGTGTCGCGGGTGATGCGGACGACCCGGTTCTCGGCCTTGCCGTACTGGTTCTTGCCCAGGATGATGTTCGTCATTTCGGATCCCTCTTAGCTTCCTCGGTAGGTGGAATAGGCGAACGGACTGAGCAGCAGCGGCACGTGATAGTGCGCCTGCTCGGCGTCGACCTGGAAGGTCAGCACCACCTCCGGGAAGAAGGCGTCCGTCTTGATGCCGGCGAAGTAGGCCGCGGTGTCGAACCGGAGTCGGTAGGCACCGCTCTCCAGCCGCTCCGGGCCGAGCGCTTTCACCCGCCCGTCAGCATCGGTGAGGCCCGTACCGATCCCCGACCACCCGTCGCCGACTCGGGCCTCGAGTACGACGGCGACGCCGGACGCAGGGCGCCCGAGTGTGGTGTCCAGGATGTGGGTGGTCACGTGGGAGACGCTCATGCGCTCACTCCTTCGGTCTCGATGGCCGCCGCGAGGCGCAGCGCTGCGATCTCGCGCAGCTGCTGGTCCACGACGGCGAGCTCCTGCTCGTCGGTGCTGCCGAGCCGCTCGCGCAGCAGGGCCAGGATGTCCTGGGCGCTGCGGCCGGCGGCGCGGATGAGGAAGACGCGGTCGAACCGCTCCTCGTAGGCGCGGTTCCCCTCGGCGAGGGCGGCGGCCGTGACATCGTCGACGCTCGGCTGCTCGCGACGCGAGTGCGCGGCCTCGGCGCTGGTGCCGTCGACCTTGGCGCCGATGCGCGGGTGGTGCGCGAGCGCCCCGTCCAGCTCGGCCTCGGTGAGCGGAGCCGCGGCCTCGAGGGCGGCGGCGGAGAGCGCGTCGACCGAGGCGTACGGGCGGCCGTCGACGATCGCGTCGATCCAGCGGGTGATGTCCAGTGCGGGCTTCACGACGGCGATGGCGTCGTCGCGGCCGGCGGAGTTGAACTCCTCGAGCAACATCTTCGATCCTCAGACCATGCTGGCATCCGGCGTGTAAGGGCTATACGGACGGATCCTATCGACAGGATCCGATCTCATCCAAGGGAGGAGTTTCCGTATGCCGGAACTGTTGTTTCAGCATGTGTAACTAGTGTGCGGAGCGGATCCGCGGTTGTCAACCCCCATTTCGAGTCGTCCCCCTCAGCACGACCGATGGCTCGTGCTGAGGGGGACGAATCGCTGGTGGTGGATCGGATTCAGACGCCGAGCTCGGCGCGCAGGCGCGCCACGTGGCCCGAGGCGTCGACGCCGTACTCGGCCCGCTGCACGACGCCGTCGCCGTCCAGCACGAACGTGGAGCGGATGACGCCGTCGAAGGTGCGGTCGCCCACGGTCTTCTCCCCCCATACGCCCCACGCCCGCGCCACGGCGGCGTCGGTGTCGGCGAGCAGCGGGAAGGTGAGGCCCTCCGCCTCGGAGAACGCGCGGATGTCGGCGACCTCGTCGGGCGATACGCCGATCACGGAGTAGCCGGCGGCGTCGAGCGACGACAGGTTGTCGCGGAAGTCGCAGGCCTCGGTGGTGCAGCCGGGGGTCGCAGCCTTGGGGTAGAAGTACACGACGACGTTGCGTCCGCGGTAGTCCTCGAGCGAGACACGAGCGCCGTCGGCGTCGTCGAGGGCGAAGGCGGGCGCGGTGTCACCGGGGGCGAGGCGAGTGGTCATGATGTCTCCGTTCGGATGGGTCAGCGGGTGGGCAGCACGCCGAAGGCCTCGGCGAGATGCATGATCTTGCGGGCGCGGCCGAGACGGGGCAGGTCGCTGCCGTCGCGGACGATGCGACCGCGCGCGTCGAAGTCCTCGAGGAACTCGTAGGCCCACTCGACATCGGTGCGGGTGGGGCTGATGACCTCGTTGACGACGGGGGTCTGGTCGGCCTGCAGGCAGAGCTTTCCGGTCATGCCCATCGACACAGTGATGGCCGACTGCTCGCGCAGGATCGGGTGACTGGATCCGACGGTCGGACCGTCGATCGGGCCTGGGAGCCCTCCCGCACGGCTGGAGATGACCAGGCGCGCCCGCGGGTAGGCCATGGCCTCCCGATCGGCGGACATGCCGGTGTCGCGGCGGAAGTCGCCGCTGCCGAAGGCGAGCCGGAACACGCCCTTGGCCCGGGCGATCTCCGTGGCGTTCTCGATGCCGATGGCCGACTCCACGAGCGCGACGACGGGCACCTTCGCACCCAGGCGGTTGAACGTGTCCATGACCTGGCCGCCGTACTCGGTCTTGGCGAGCATGACGCCTTGCAATCCGGGGGCGTCGCGCAGTCCGTCCAGATCCGGGGACCAGTGCTCGCTGGTCGCGTCATTGATGCGCACCCAGGCGCGGTGGGGGTTGCCGTCCTCATCGGCACCGTGCAGCCAGCGCACGACGTCATCCCGCGCGGAGTCCTTGTGGCTCGCATCGACGGCATCCTCGACGTCGAGGATCACGGCGTCGGCATGCGAGCGGGCCGCGTCGTCGAACGTCTCCGGCCTCGTCGCTGCGACCAGGAGCCACGAGCGCGCCAGCTCCGGCGCGATCTCGCGCGGGCCAGGGGTGGGCAGCGGAGCGTTCATGCTATTCCATTCTGTGAAACTCTACTTTTACAACACGAAAACTGTACTCCTGCGTGCAAGCGGGCGCCAGCCTGGTGCCCGGCGCGGGCCTCAGTCGCGCAGGGCGACCACAGCGTCCCACAGCGCCGCGGCGACGGTGCGCTTGGACCCGGCCACCGCCGCGACGACCGCTCCCTCGGGGCCGATGATCTCCACGGCGTTGTCGTGCTTCTCGAACCCGTGCTCGGCGTCGGCGAGGTTCACGGCGAGCAGATCGGCGCCCTTGCGCTCGCGCTTGCGGCGGGCGCGCTCGCGCCGCGCCTCGGGATCCGTCGCGGTCTCCGCGGCGAAACCGACGAGG
>JGI24740J21852_10001645_pt1 | contig 10262 bp, 6 predicted proteins | sample KBSCornC6_FD_21852 | JGI IMG/M metagenome (IMG submission 21852) | reverse complement strand
ACTGTTGTACGCTGGAAACCAATATTCAGCTGTTCCGGCAGGCATATCCCGGCGGTCTGAACGCACGTTTGCTGGCTTATTACTTTGAAATGCAGAAGCATACCTGGTGTACGCCTATTGGTGTACCGGATATTGATTATAACGGCGACTACCAGTCTTTGAAGAATTATTTTACGAATACATTTGAGCTGCCCAGAGATGTGATCATCGATATTAATGAAACGGGTGCTCCTGTTTATACTATCAGGGATAGCATTAACTGCGGCATTAATTACAACTTCGGTGATGGCAGCCCTATGCTGGATGGATATGTATTATGCAACCGCCCGGTTATTATAGACCTGGAGTTGGATTCTACCAGCTGTATGCGTTCCCAGGTTGAGCTGGCATTAAGTAATGCCGCCGGGGCTTACCAGCAATATATGGATTCTGTGAGAAGGGAATACCGGGAGATCTACTTATCCCGTTGCCTGAGCGCACAACCTAAGCTTACCATGAGCGGAGACCTGTATGAGTACCATTATACCCTGTATTATTACGACCAGGGTGATAACCTGGTGAAAACTATTCCTCCTGCAGGTGTACGGTTATTGACAGTAGAAGACATAGCCGCAGTAAAAAAGGATCGTCCTTATACAACACCGGAATGTTATAAAGTAACTGACACACTGAATTTCGACGGTGGTAACATCAATTTCGGAAACCTGCTGGCATCCCGGAACGCCTATAGCTTTGAAACGTGGATCAATGTTGAGTATTTAGATGGGCAGGGATTTTTCTCAGATGCAGTCACCGTAACAGCGCCGGAAAAGTTCATTGACAGCACCCGCACCATACCGGCCTTTACCGGCAGAAAAGGGATTAACTTTTATGGCCGCGACAGATATTTAGAAATAGAATTAGGACAGCAACCCTGGTACTTCCCCGATACCTTGTATCAGACGCAGTACTTTACTACCAGCCAGCCGGTGGATCAGCTTATAGGAACCGGCAAATGGGCGCACCTGGTGGTCATGAAAACAGGAAATACCGCCAGTCCTTTTGCTATATATGTCAACGGACGAGCCATGCAGCTCAGTACCACCACCCGTGTGGATACGCTGGGTGGTCCGCCCACTGCACAGGGAACACCGGAGCTAATGTTGGGCTTAGCTCATATGAATGAGTATGACCCTGGGTTTTATGGCGCCATGAAACAACTCCGGTTCTATAACCGGCCCATGGTGTACAAAGAGATCATTGCCAATTATACAGATAGCTGTTTCCTGCCCTTTGATGAACGTGGTCTGGAAATATGGATGCCTATGAATGAAGGGCAGGGAGAAGTGGTAACAGACAGGATGAGTGTCCGGGATTACAATTTACTGCCATCGGCGGATAACTTCTGGTGGGTACATACACATGATCCGGTGTATCCGCAGCATGAGCTAGCTACTAATTATCAACACAACTCTTTGCAGGGAGTAGTATTACAGAATACACCGGATGGAGGTCCTTCCCATTTTTGGTACGACCGCCTGGGCCGTATAGTTGCATCTCAGAATGCAGAACAGGCAAGTCCCGTAAATGGAGGAGTTGTAAACCGATATAGTTATATGAAATATGACCCTATAAATCGCGTAACAGAGGTAGGAGAAAAATTGGGTGCAGATAATATAAACTTGCTTGAGTCAATGAATGATAACCAAGTTCAAACCTGGTTGAACAGTGGGACGGATTTGCAGGTTACTCACACACAGTATGACGAGCCTCTTTTGGGGTTAAGTATTTATCAGGAAAATTTGCGTAAAAGAATTGCCTCTGCAACACTTGATGAAGATGGAGACGGTACTTATGAAACGGCAACTCATTATTCTTACGATGTTCTTGGGAACATAAAAACCTTGTGGCAGGATATTAAACCTCTTGAATCAATAGCAAGTGGACAGGGACTAAAACGCATAGATTATATCTATGATCTGATAAGTGGGAATGTCAATAGGATTATTTATCAACCAGATCAGAAAGATCAGTTTATATACAGATTTCTGTATGACGCTGATAAACGGTTGATCAATTCTGGTACTAGCCGGGATAAGTTAGTATGGCAACAGGATGCCACATATAATTACTATTTGCATGGCCCATTAGCCCGGCTGGAACTTGGTGAAAGCAAAGTTCAGGGTATAGATTATGCCTATACATTACAAGGGTGGTTAAAAGGAATTAATAGTGCTGTGTTAGATGTTGATAAAGATATGGGGAAAGATGGCAAACAAGGAACAGCGTTTACTTTCTATGGGCGTGACATCTACGGCTATACCTTAGGTTATCATGCTGGTGATTATGAAGCAATTGGTAGAGATAGTGCAGCAGGTTACAAAACTAATTTTGTCTATCCGTCTGGCTTAGCTGTTGGAAATCCTTTATATAATGGTAATATCAGTAATAGCACTGTCGCTTTGAGTAAATTAAATGGGGGTATTCCTGTAGGGCACTCTTATGGTTATGATCAGCTAAACCGTTTAATAGAAGCCCGTCAACACGATATTAGTAACGATTGGATGCTATTGCAGGACTATAAGGAATCCATTAGCTACGATGCTAACGGGAATTTTCTGCAATATTTACGTAATGGCACTACACAAGGCGGTAACCAACTAAGTATGGATAGCTTTTCTTACGCTTATCAGGCTGGCACGAATCGTTTGAGGCATGTTAAGGATGGAGTAAATGCGGGATATTACTCAAATGATGTAGATAACCAAGATGATGATAACTACGAATATGATAATATTGGTAATGTCATAAAAGATAAAGCCTCAGGTATTACCAAAATTGAATGGACAATTAGTGGAAAGATAAAACAGACTACCCAGAATAATAGTCCTTTACAATATGGGTACGATGCCACAGGAAACCGTATATGGATGGATGTAAACGGGCAAAAAACTTTTTACATTCGGGATGCGATGGGAAATGTATTTGGGTTATACAATACCGGTAATGGTGGATTAAGCTGGAATGAGCAGTATTTGTATGGAAGTACGCGCTTAGGTGTATGGCAACCGGCAATGCAACTGACAGCCACAGTTGATCCGGAAAAGGATAGTGTACGACTAGGCAAACGTTTATATGAACTAAGTAATCACCTGGGAAATGTAATGGCAACAGTAAGTGATAAAAAGATTGGTGTTACATCAAACAACACCACAGTTGATTATTACACGGCTGATGTACGATCTCAGAATGATTATTATCCTTTTGGAATGTTGCAGCCCGGAAGGGAATACAATTTAGGGGGTGGATACAAATATGGGTTTAATGGGCAGGAAAAATCGCTTGAAGTAAACGGCAACTTCTATACAGCACAATTTTGGGAATATGATGCCAGGATTGGAAGAAGATGGAATACAGACCCTAAACCCAATATATCAATAAGTCCGTATAACTGTTTTGCTGGCAATCCGATCCTGTTTTCCGATCAAAGAGGTGATTCTATCCCTACTAGATTTTATGACAATAGTGGAAAGCAAACCAATGATATACCTGAAATGCTGCAAAAGGCTTTTAATGATGAATATGGAATTAAACTTGGATATGCGAATGGTAAGCTCTATAATGCGGGTAGCTTCAAAACAAATTTGAAAGTTTCTGCATCCGCGAAGGCGAAATGGGAAGGCTTGTTGGGTAGTACGAATACGGCTAAATCATTATTCTTCGGCTATAAAATAGGAGTCGCGAATCTTGTGGGTGGAAAGCTTGGAGCATTTGCTTCTACGCAGTATGGTATTACAAGCCAGAATACCAATAATGCCTTTTTAGATTTTGCGGATTTTGACGCAGCTGGCATTCCAGTTGATGTTAAATTTCCAAGCGGTTTTGATACGCGGGCATTTAACTTTGCAAGGGTTCTTGAACATGAGTATCTTGGGCATGCAGTTGATCAGCTGAAAGATGAACCTAATATACCACTGCCTAGTTTAGGACAGCTTAACGCTGGCCCTAATGAGCAAATGCTAAATAAATTTAGAGTGGAGATGAACCTGCCAACAAGAACAACATATGGTGGTCCTTTGTCTACGCCCGGTGATATCGGTACTATTTTTACAGGAGCTCAAAAAACAAACCCGGCTAAATATGAGGTCATCGTAAACCTGCAGAGTGTAAAAACTAATGATAATTCAATATATTTTAATGCAAGCACTGGAGATGAAATTAAGTAAATCGGTTGCAATATTTATTTTGTTCTGTTGCGCCTGCAGCAATATTGCACATGCTCAAAGTAATAAACATACTGCATACCTAAATACATATACAGATAGCCTGAGGTTTGCTGTTTGGGCAAATATGATTGATACGCTTTCGGCAAATGTAAAACTAGATGGTTTAATGGTCGCTTATGAGCCAGGGTCTGAATATTATGAGATTAATGGTGAAAATATAGTTATGACCTATTTGTCAAAGGCTAGCATTGATTCTTTAGTGTTGGCAAGTTTTACTGAGAGATTGAAAAACGCTCATTCAGATATTAAAAAGGTTGCTATTTATAGTAATTCGGATTATAATATTTCCGATGCGGAAACTTTGACCCAGAATATTGGAACGTCATATTCCATTATGTACGTCAAACTATTTAATCCTTTAGAAACATGGGAGCCGGTAAAGCTGCCCGTTTCAATTTTTAACTATGATATTACGGAAATAGATACTGTACGAAAGAAAATGGTACTAACAAGTTGCAATGACCGCTTAACTATCCCTGTAAGAGTGATATTTAGTGATGGGAAGAGATCATCCTCGTGTTATTACCTGTTTAACTATACTGTAGTTAAAAAGAATAGGAAAATAGAACTTGTATATGACGGTAGGAAAAAATTATACTGTTTTTTTTCTGATAATAAGTGAAATCCTGGTTAGATATCATTAAGATATTGTATTGCATATTACAAACCCTATACAATGAAATCAACATATTATATAATCCTTTTTCTGTCGCTCCTATCCGCCACCGCCACCGCCCAGGTGCGCAAACAGGTAGTCCGTATCAAGGCCGATAGCGTAAAATTAAGTAACCCACAGGGTACCAATGAGCTCATCCTGGAAAACCGCACAAGATCCGCAAACGGCTATTTGTATAACAAACAGCAGGGCATTACAGAATTCCGGAAATTGAAGTTAGAGCAGGTAGGCAATAAACTTGCTATCGTTGGCCAGGACACAGTAGATCTGCCCGCTGCAAAGCAGGTGTACATATTGCCAAACGGTATTTGCCAGGACTGGAACGGCGCCAGTATCGTGATACATGACCGGCCGGAAAGGGTTTTCCTGAACCTGGTTACACCTGGAAATTTAGTGGATGGCAAGGAGCTGATCATAAGCAACCTGGCAGCTACCTCCGATGAAAATTGGAATTCCACAACGGTGACCATTACAGCAGTAAACAGTACAGGAGATGTGGCAATGCTGCTGCATGAAGGAATGGATAAATTTGCGTTAGACATGAGTGATGCAACCGTTTTGCGTATCATTTATTCTGCTTCCCTAAACCGGTTCTTAGTGGTAGCGCAATATGGTCCTGTAAATTCTACCACCAATTTATGCCCTTTTAGATAGTAAATAAACCCTGATATGAAATTAAGATTAATGATGCTATGCCTGTGCCTGGGAACCATTTGTAAAGCCCAGCATGTTTACAATATGAAAGCCGACAGTGTACGCATTTACAGTGATTGCGATACGGCAGAGCTGGTGATCAGGAACCACACAAAAGATACGCTCAGCTATCTGTATAACAAAGGCAACGGCCGTACGGAATTCAGGCGTATAAGAATGGATCAGATGAATGATGGCCGTATTGCTATTACCGGTGGGGATACCGCAACTATTACACTACCCCCTGCTTTAAAGCCCGTTTACCTGATGACAGAAGATGTTTGTCAAACCTGGAATGGCGCCTACACCGTTATAAAAAATGTAACCGGTAATCTGTATCTGAAGCTGGATAGTCCCGCTAACCTGGTGAACGGAAAAGAGCTGTTTCTTTCTAATCAAAGTGATTTCGCAGACTACTACACAGGGGGTATTAACTTCTATTCTTACTCTGCCAAGATCTGGACAGAAAATGGCCCTGTTGACGCATTGAAGATCCGGTGGGCGGCCAGTTCCGGTGTACATTTGATCTATGATGCAGCTACCAACATGTTCTATTTAATGAATGCGCATGGCGGTATAGAACCCAGCACTAACGGACCTTGCCCGCAATAAATAAGTTAACTCATCGAACACAATTTATCTGGTTTATGAAATTTTTATCAGGGATATTTTTTTTCGCCTTATTGCTGCTAATAGCTGTTAGCTCCTATGCACAGCAAGCAGACAAGTATGTTTACCCGGTAAAAGCGGATACGCTTACTTTAAGGGATACGGCGGAATTAATTATTGAGAACAGCACCAAAGACAGCATCGGTTACTTATATAATAGGGGCAATGGCCGTACGGAGTTCCGTAAATTGAAGCTGGAAATGGTAGCAGGTGGAAGTAAAGTAGCATTAACAAGCCAGGATACTATCTCAATTTCCGCTGCGTTGCCTCAGTCCGTAGCGCCCCGTATTTTAACAACAGCCACCTGTCAAACATGGGATGGTTCCAGGAATATTATTAAAAAAGGCAGCGGAGATGTATACCTTAAGCTGGATGTAACTGCACAATTACTGGATGATAGGGAGATCCTGGTGGCTAATTTAAGTGGCAGCACCGGCGGAACACTGATTATTTATTCCTACGGCGCTAAGATCAGGTACCATAATGGATTGGCTGCTCAGGCTATTAGAGTTAATAACGGCTCCCGCCTGCGGTTGATCTATGATCAGCCAACCAACTTTTTTTACATCATTGGCTGGTATGGCTTTGACTGGTATGATGATACAATCGTGAATGTAACTAATGGCCCTTGCCCGCAATAAGCGGGTGCAAGTGTTATTTTAGCCCGGTAATTCACTATCTTAGGCATATAAATCCTTACATACAGTATGCGCAAATGCTTGTTGCCGGTTATATGCCTTTTATTAATATTACAGCACGGCTTTTCACAATCCCTCCCAACACCCGACCAGTTCCTGGGCTATCCCCTGGGTAGCCACTTTACCCCGCACTATAAAGTGCTGGAGTACTTTAAAGCGGTGGCCGCAGCTACGCCTAATATGCAGCTGCAGCAATACGGCACCACCTATGAGGGAAGGCCGCTGATGATGGCCATTATCGCATCGCCGGAGAACTTTGGCCGGCTACAGGCCATACAGCAGCAGAACCTGGACCGGGCAAATGATAAAGGTAAGGGCAGCGCAGATCAGCCGGTAATTGTGTGGCTAAGTTATAATGTGCATGGCAATGAGGCCGTATCTACAGAAGCCGCCATGCGCACCTTATACCTGCTGGCAGATAAAGGTAACGCGCAAACGCAGCTTTGGCTCCGCAACCTGGTGGTGATTATAGATCCCTGCCTGAACCCCGACGGACGTGAACGTTATGTAAGTTTTTATAACCAGGTGCAGAACCTGATACCCGATGCGCAGCGTTACTCCCGGGAGCATAATGAGCCCTGGCCCGGCGGGCGCGCCAACCACTACTATTTTGACCTGAACCGCGACTGGGCCTGGCAAACGCAGGCCGAATCGCAGCAGCGGGTAGCCATGTACAATAAGTGGATGCCGCAGATCCATGTGGATTTTCATGAACAGGGTATTGATGCGCCCTATTACTTTGCCCCGGCAGCAGAACCCTTGCATGAAGTGATAAAGCCCTGGCAGCGGGAAATGCAGGTGCTCATTGGAAAGAACAACGCTAAATATTTTGATGAACAGGGATGGCTGTACTTCACCAAAGAGGTATTTGACCTGTTCTACCCCAGCTACGGCGACACTTACCCAACTTATAACGGCGCTATCGGCATGACCTACGAGCAGGGTGGGGGAGGCCGCGGCGGGCTGGCCGTGCTGAAAGAGGATAATGATACGCTTACTCTCACAGATCGTATAGCCCATCATGTTACCACAGGATTATCTACCATTGAAATAGCCTCCCAGCAGGCGCAAAGGATCACAGAAGAGTTCAGCCGGTATTTTCATAATGCGGCCACGGCACCGGAAGGCGTGTATAAAAGCTATGTGATAAAGGCAGCCGGTAATGCGGAAAAGCTGGCTAACCTGGCCGCTTTGCTGAAGCGGAACAATATTACGTTTGGCTACGGCTCAAAAATACCAAAGGCCAGCGGTCTTAATTATTTTACCGGTAAAACAGAGAATGTGGATATAGGCCGGGAAGATATGGTCATCAGCGCCTTTCAGCCCCGCTCTAACCTGCTGCAGGTGTTGTTTGAACCGCAATCCCGTTTAACCGATTCCGTTACCTACGACATTACAGCCTGGGCCATCCCATATGCTTACGGCTTACCGGCGTATGCCATCCGCCAGCAGTTAAGTCCTGCTACCGATTCCGTTGCGGCAGATAACAATAGTTACCTGGCAGCCACGCACCCATACGCTTACCTGGCCCGCTGGAACAGTATTAAAGATGTACGTTTGCTGACAGCCCTGCTGCGGCAGCAGGTAAAAGTGCGTTATGCAGGAGCGCCATTCACCACCGGCGGACGTACCTTCCCTGCCGGTACGCTCATCATACCCCGTGCGGGTAATGAGCACATCGGCAGCCGCTTTGATACCTACATCACCTCCCTGGCCAATGAGGTGAAAGTGAACCTGGATGCCGTAGCTACCGGGTTCGTGGAAAAGGGCACCGACTTTGGTTCTGATAAGGTACGCTACATTCAACCCACAGAAGTGGCCATGGTGGTGGGAGATGATGTATCATCCCTGAACGCCGGCGAGATCTGGCATTTCTTTGAACAGCAGATAGGCTATCCCGTTAGCCTGGTTAATGAGAAGAACCTCAGCCGCATAAACTGGAAGAATATTAATGTGCTCATCTTACCGGATGGGGATTATAGTTTCCTGCAAGACAAAACACAGGTAGCCCGCCTCAAAGACTGGGTGAGCGCCGGTGGCCGCCTTATTGCGCTGCAGGGCGCACTGGCACAGCTGGCAGGCGACGACTGGGGCATTCACCTGAAGAAAGAAAGTGATACCGCTACTAATAAGGATATTTACGCACCCCTGAAATCATACGCCAACCGCGAGCGGGAGAGCGTAAAGCAATTCATTCCCGGCGCTATTTACAAGGTGCAGCTGGATAACACACATCCGTTAGCGTTAGGCTATCCCGATACCTACTATACCCTGAAGCAGGATGATCATATCTATGAATTTATGGATGGCAATGATAACGGCTGGAATGTAGGCGTACTGAAAAAGGATAATTACCTGAGCGGTTTTGTAGGCGTAGATACCCGCGCCCACCTGAAAGATGGCCTGTTATTCGGCGTAAAGGATATTGGGAATGGTAAGCTGATCATGCTGGCAGACGATCCGCTGTTCCGCAGCTTCTGGGAAAATGGTAAGCTGTTATTCAGCAATGCTGTATTCCTGGTATTTTAGATTTCGGAAAAGCATCCGCTTCAATCAAATCTAAGATCTAATATCGTTTGATATTGCATCCCATTGAAGCAGTGCTGCTCATCTTAACGGCGCCACCAGCCAGCATTTCATTGATGGCATTATACAGGTGCCGTACTTTCACCGCATCGGCATTACCCGGGTTATCATCAATGGCGCCCTTGTAAGAGAGGCGGCCGTTCTTATCAAACAGGTAGCACTCCGGTGTATGGCCGGCATCAAAGGCATCGGCAATCTCCGCTTTTTTATCAATCACATAAAACCAGTTGTATTGCTGAGAGGCTGCATAGGCCTTCATGGCATCCAGCGATTCTTCGTTATCCTGCAGCGCAATGTTGGAGTTTACCAGTATTACGCCTACACTGTTCTTTAACGCATAGGCACAAACGCTGTTGGTTCTGTCCTGGTTGCGCATTACATAAGGACAATGATTAGCGGAGAACATTACCAGTAAGCCGTTGCTGCCACGGGCTGCATTCAGCGTAATTTCCCGGCCACTGATGTCGCGCAGTTTTACCTCCGCTTTGGGAATAGGTGCGCCTATTTCCAGGTTGTTATCGCCGGAACGGAATGCCAGTAAGGTACAGAGCACAAGAAAAAGACAGGTGCTTTTCATGTTACAGGATTTGGGTATTCGGTATTCGGTCGTCAGTTATAGGGTCTGATACTTAATATAAAGGTAATGTAATATGTATAAATTTGTTAATTTATTTG
>JGI24740J21852_10001641_pt1 | contig 10293 bp, 10 predicted proteins | sample KBSCornC6_FD_21852 | JGI IMG/M metagenome (IMG submission 21852) | reverse complement strand
TTGTTGTTTTACTTTTCTTACCAGCTCCGCAAAGGAAGCGCAGCACTCCACGGTTGTTTGCTTACCGTAATAACTCTGTGCCGCTATCTGGTGAAAAGATCCTTCAAAACCCTGTATTGCTATATTCATCGCTGTATAATTGCTGTTGTTGTTATGTTATTGTTTGTGGCCATAAAAAAGGGCCCCGGAGGAGCCGGGACCCTTTTTTTGTAACTGGTTTATATTTTTTTAGTTATTACAAAAGAGTCCCGGCCTTCTCCACGTAAAAGAAGTAAAAGAAAAAGTAGTAAAAGTAAAAACCGGAACGACGCTGTAACATTGCTATTATTTTAAATAAGAAAGGCCCCCTTTTTCAGGAGGCCCTTTTGCTAGTTTCTTTTATATTGTGATACTTACAAACGACCTCCTATTTCCGGAACCAGAAATAATAAAAACCATAAAAGTATCCAAAGGTCGCAGTGCGTATCATATTGTATGATTGTTTGCCCGACAAAAATACGCCGTGCTTTTTATTATCCAAGCACCGGTACTAAAAATTACATTTTATTCAATAAAAGAGAATAAAAGACAGCTTTCATTCAAAAAAACAAGCGTAAAAGGGCATGGTTTAGGAGGAAATGGCTTTTATAAATGCATAAAAGACAGATAGTTGTATTAGCAAATATTTTTGAATTTAGTCCATGGTCCATAGTCGATGGTCCATTGCCGACTACAAGGGGGCGGGTAGTAAATGGAAAGGCAGGCTTCAGCTGCCTTATCCCGCAATACTTATAAATGCGTTAAATGCCATGGGCTGCGGACCATAGTCCGCAAAAAAAAAACCGTCCCGCGGTTAGCGGAACGGCCTTTTTATAAAAACCTTTTTTGCTTGCTTAATTATTTAGTTTTGCTAGTGTCAGCAGCAACTGAATCAACAGCTTGTTTAGCTGAGTCAGCAACAGCGTTTACAGCAGAATCAGCAGAAGCAGCAGTAGAATCGATAGATTCAGTTGCAGCGTTTGCAGTAGAATCAGCAGTTTCAGAACCGGTACCGGAACCACAAGCTGTTACAAATAAACCGAAAGCCAGTGCTAAGAAGCTAATTTTCAGAATGTTTTTCATCGTACAATGATTTTAAGGTTTTGGAAATATTTCCTCTTTATACCCGGTTCGGAAAAAGGTAACCCATCTTTCAGGAAATTTTTTTTTTGCTACTTTGGGTTACCAAAAGCACATAATAGTATTAAATAAGTGAGTGACCATCTAAACATAACAAGGGACAGGGAATTACTGCAAGGATTGGCCCGTAATGACGACAAAGCGCTGGAAATCATCTATTTGGAGAATTTTCCGGTGATACAGAGGATGGTGCAGCAGAATAACGGGTCAGACGATGACGCCAAAGATCTTTTCCAGGAGGCGATGATCATATTATATGAAAAGGTGCAGCAGGGCGATTTTGACCTGTACAGCAAACTAAAAACCTTTTTATATGCCGTATGCCGTCGCCTGTGGCTGAAAAAATTACAGGGCAATACCTGGATCGGGCTTTCCGAAAACCTGGAGGAAACCCTGCCGCTGGAAGATACCATGGAAGAACATGAAAAAAGGGACGAGCAGTTCCGCATCATGCAAAGATCCATGGGCAGCCTGGGAGAACCCTGTAAAACCCTGTTAGCTGATTACTACCTGCATAAACGATCCATGCAGGACATTGCAGAAAAGTTTGGCTATACCAACGCGGAAAACGCCAAGAACCAGAAGTATAAATGCCTCATGCGGCTTAAAAAGCTGTTCTTTGATCAATATAACGATACCAAGTAACCAATTAATACGTCCACATCATTAAAACTATAAAGGAACGGTGATGAAAGATCAGATACAATTATTACAGGAAATAGAAAGCTACCTGGAAGGGCAGCTCAGCGATGCTGAAAGAGCATCTTTTGAGGCGCGCCGGCAGGCCGACCCTGTGCTGAACGCACAGGTAGAGGAGCAGCAGCTATTCCTGCAAACTTTACAACAATACGGCCGGCGCACAGAGCTGCAGCAGCAAATGGACCGTATCCACGAACATATAGCCACGCCACAGCCTGCTAACATAGTGCCTATACGTAAAAGCTCCTCGTACCCGCGCAGGCGCACCATCACCAACCTGGCCGCAGCTGCCTGTATAGCGTTGGTAACCTCCCTGAGCACCATTGCCATTATGCAAAGGGCCGCCAAACAAAAAACTACCGCCCAGTATGAGGATGTAAGAAGGGTGCTGAATAATATTCAACGCTCCCAGAATGCGCTGATCAATAATATGAACAGCACCAGCAAAAAAGCACCGGCTAACCCGGGCACTTACGGCGGTACCGGTTTTGCCATCTCTACCAACGGTTATATTATTACCAACTACCACGTAGTACAGGGAGCCGATTCATTATACGTACAGAATAACAAAGGCGAGGCTTACAAAGCCACCAGCATTTTTGAAGATATATCCAGTGACCTGGCCATTCTTAAAATAGCAGACAGCACTTTTAAGAGCCAGCCCCTGCCCTACCAGCTGAAACCACAGCCGGTGAACCTGGGTGAAGAAGTATTTACCATGGGTTACCCACGGGATGAAATTGTGTATGGCAAAGGTTACATCAGCGCACAAACAGGATTTAACGGTGATACGGTAGCCTACCAGGTATCCATCCCGGTGAACCCCGGTAACAGCGGCGCCCCGCTGATGGATGCTGAAGGCAATATAGTAGGTATTATTACCGGCAAACAAACAACATCAGACGGAATTGCCTTTGCTGTAAAATCAGCCCACCTGAAACGACTGCTGGATGAAATGCCAAAGGAAAAGCTGCCCCGCCGGGAATGGACCCGCAAAAGCGCTCACCTGGAAAGCATGAGCCGTATAGACCAGATCAAGAAGCTGGAAGATTTTGTGTATATGGTGAAGGTGTATAATTGAGTGATTTAAAAATGAAATTGGCCTTAGATTAAATATAAAGGCTACACTAATAAATAGTGTAGCCTTTTTCTATTTATGTGTGCCACACCTTAAAGGTGTGGCACACGTTTATTTCTTCCATCCCCGGTACTTATCCGTGATCCAGTAGATCAGGTCTTCCTGGCGCATCATACGCATGGCGTCATAGTCGGGGTAGTTATCGTGCATAAAGTGCTGCAGGGAATCGCCTTTAAGGCCGGTAACCTGGCTTACCAGCAGCGGTGTATAACGGGAATCTATATACTTTTCTTCCTCTGCCTTTGCATATATTTCCTTGAACTTTCTTTTTTGTTTTTCCTTACGGGAATAACGGGTAAAGGGACTAAAGGTAAGCCCAAAGCCCTGAGGGGTATTACCGCCGGCCAGGGGCTTATTTGCTTTATCCAGTATAAACCCATATTGCTCGCGGCGGGCCATGGAATCTAACTGATAAGGCGTGTATTTGGCTGTTACTTCCACGCTGCGCAACATTTTGTTCTCTACCTCCAGCTGTATATTCTGGGTAACCGTAGCGTTAGCAGATGCTTCTACCACCAAACTGTCTGTTCTGTAACCAATAAAAGTAAAAAGGATCAGGTCATGCGGTTTAACGTTTATGCGGTAAAAGCCGCCCTGGTCCGTAGTAGCTCTTTTGCCTGTAGTTTTGTTGATGATAGAGGCATAGGGTAATACCAGGTTGTTATCCTTATCCGTTAACTGACCGGTAAGGGTTATCTGGGACTGGGCCCGTACCTGCTGCACCGCCAGCAGCATAACACCACAAAGTAATAATGCGCTGAGGTATTTGATTGTATACATAATTAAATTGGTTTCAGAAAGGTCATATTAAGAGGCAAGTATATGCTAAACAAAGTAAGTAACAAGTTGTTAAAAAAAATAAAAAATCCTCCCGGGTACAGGAGGATTTTTTTTATGATCGGGAAAATAAACCCTTTTAATAAGACGGGTATTAGCGTAACAGGTCTATCACTTCTTCACGGGTTTTACCCAGCTTTTTCTGAAGCTTACCTATTAAACGGTCTTCCTGGCCTTCTTCGTATAGCAGGTCATCATCTGTAAGATCTGCATACTGCTGTTTTAAACGGCCTTTAATCTCATTCCATGCCCCTTTAATCTGTAACGTATCCATAACATTCTGATTTATGTGAACAATAAGGTTATACAGGGAATGAAAATCCAAAGACTATGCCAGCCGTACCTGTATGCGGGTAGTAAAGGTTTGCTCCCCACCCGGCGGCAGCTGCTGCAGGTGCATGCCATTATTAAAGGTATTGGGAGGAGCACTGAGGTTTTCTATGGCAATACTGTGGCGGTGTGGCGGTATGTAGACCTGCAGAACGGGATAATTGTGATCCGGGTAAAAGTCAATGGCAATGCGCTGCTGCGGATCAAATAAGGTACATAAGGGGCCGGGTTGTGTGAATTGCAGCAGAAAAGAATTATCCAGCTGCACATCCTTCAGCAGTTGAGGCTGCAAATAATCTTTACAAGGCAATAATTGGCCAGTGGGTACCAATTGCTCATTAAATTCCACTATTTGTTCCGATGCAAACTGTAGCTCTAAGGCATCCACCGGCGTGCCGGTAGTAAAATAGGGATGCCAGCCGTCCATAATGGGAATGGCCGTGCCCGCATGATTTATGAGCGTAGTGCTAATGGATAAAGTATAATTAGGCTGCAGGCTGTACCGCACCCGGCAATCATATGCAAAGGGGTAACCGGGATCCGTACCTTTATAGCTATACTGCAATACCAGGGCGGCTTCCCGCTCATTGGCAATGGTTTCCAATACGGTAAATGCCGCATCATATAGCAAGCCGTGAATGGCGTGACCGGAAGGCGCTAACCGGCTAAGCTGGTACATCTGATCCTGCCATTTATACCGGCCGTATGGAATGCGGCAGGCATAAGGGCTGAGCTTTACACCTTTAAAACTTTTGGTGAGCTCCTGCTGCTGTTCTTCCAGGCTTTTATAATGGTCTATTATGTTCAGGGGCTGCCCGTTATGTGGAATGGTAAAGGCATGCAGGGCGGCGCCCAGGGAAGGTATTATTTCTACCTGCGTGTTATTCCCGGTGTCCTGCAAGGCAAAAATATCAAAACCATTTTGCTGAAAAGTATGAGTACGCAATGCCATGTAATTCAAAATGTAGCCGAATTTACCCAAACTGGTACATATCTTTATATATTGTTGAAAATTTGCTGAGTCTATGTCTGACATAAAACCTGAAGTTTGGTTGCGCGGCCCGGTAGAAGGGGTGCCGGCATTATTACAACCGGTAGCGCATGCTTTGTTACAGGCGCAGGAAGAAATACATGTACTGCTGCAGGACTTCCCTGCTAACAAGCTATGGGAGCGGCCTGCAGGTGTGGCTTCTGTAGGTTTTCACCTGCAGCACCTTACCGGTGTGCTGGACCGCTTGTTTACCTACGCCAACGGGCAAACGCTTTCCAAACCACAGCTGCAATACTTAATAGCAGAAGGCGCTGCCAATGAAAATATAACAGCCGCACATTTACTGCATGCATTTGATCTGCAGGTAACTCATGTACTTACCATCTTAAAAAATACAGACGAAAAAACCTTAACGGAAGCAAGAACGGTTGGGCGCAGCCAGCTGCCCTCTACCCTGCTGGGCTTAATGTTCCATGCGGCAGAGCATACTATGCGGCATACCGGCCAGCTGCTGGTAACGGTAAGGGTTATACTATCATAAATAAACGGGTTCGCCCAGAGCGGGTATTAACATGGCTGCTGCAAGGCCATTAGCCTGGGCTGCCTGCTGCAGCTGCTGCACCGGGTAGTACAAGGGTTCATCAGACAGGTCAAAGGTACCATAGTGCATAGGAATAAGCCGTGAAGCCTGCAGGTCTTTAAAGGCCTGTAAGGCATCTTTGGGGGATTGATGATTTACATGCATGAACCACTCAGGTTCATAAGCGCCAATGCCTAATAACGCATAATTGAATGAGCCAAAAGTCTGCGATGCCAGCTTGTAGTGACCATCATAACCACTATCCCCGCCAAAGTAAATACTGGTTTGCTCATTTTTTATTACAAAGCCACCCCATAAATGTTTGTTGGTATCAAATGCGCCCCGCTTTCCCCAATGCCGGGTAGGTACAAAATAAACTGCAGGGCTGCTTTCATTGGTTTGGTATTGCTGGTACCAGCCGGCTGTTTGTACCGGTATATTCTTTTCCCAGCCCTTCAGCAAAGCATCCATACGCAAGCCGGTGAGCACCTGTATTTGCGGGTTGTTTGCAAATATGGTGTGCAAGCTTTGTTTATCACAATGGTCCCTGTGATCATGGGATAAGAGCAGGTAATGAATACCTTTTAGCAGCTGTGGATCAAGCGGGAAGGGAGACACCCGTTTTTTGGACAAAATGTTGCCAAAAACAGGATCCGTAAGAAAAACGGTTTTATGTAAGCGGATGTAGAACGTGCAATGCCCCAGCCATACTATACAGTCCTTCTCATTATTAAGCCAGGAAGTATCCGTGCTGATATTGGGTTGATAGGGGGTACGTTTCTCCTGCTTAAAAGGATTTTTTTGCAGCTGCCATTTAAGCACTTCCAGCAGCCCTGTTATGTATGGGTGCTCTATGTTCCGGAACCTGCCGCGATCATCTACCGGCGTGCCCTGCCAGTCTGGCGAGGGCGGTATTGTATTTAAAAGCGGGTTGCTCAGGTAAGGCATGTTATTAAAATTACTGCATTCCCTGCAGCCATTCCGCATAAATTTCCTGGTACTGTGCCTGCCCTGCGTCCGGCTCTACGGTTGCAATGCATTCCATTCCTTTAAACGCATCTTCCAGGGAATAACAACCGGCGCCTACACCGGCTGCACGGGCAGCGCCCTGCGCACCATCTGTATTATACAGCTCTATTACTACATTTAATGTGTTGGCAAATACCTGGCGGAACAAGGGGCTCAGGAACATATTGGCATGGCCCGCCCTTACCCGCTGAATGTTCATTTGCATCTGCGTCATAATATCCACTCCATAACGCAGCGCAAACACAATACCTTCCTGTGCAGCACGCAGCAGGTGCTCTTTATGGTGAATATTAAACTGCAGGTTCTTAACAGACGCACCGCTATCCACATTGGCCAGGATACGTTCTGCACCGTTACCAAAAGGATAAATGCGCAACCCGTCTGCACCTACAGGGGCTTTGCCGGCCAGGATATTCATCTCGTTATAGGACAGGTTGCCGGTCATGCTTCTGAGCCAGCTGTTTAAGATGCCGGTACCGTTCAGGCACATGAGCACCCCATTTCGTATACCTGTTTCCGTATTATTCACGTGTACAAAAGTATTCACACGGCTTTGCTCATCATATGCAATCTGGTCATGCACGGCGTACACTACGCCGGATGTACCGGCCGTGGTGGCGGCTTCCCCGGGTTGTAACACATTCAGGGAAAAAGCATTGTTGGGCTGATCGCCGGCGCGGTAAGTAACAGGTATACCTGGCGCCAGGCCCAGTAATTTAGCAGCTGCTGCTGTAAGCTTGCCCTGCAAACCAAATGTGGGTACAATGTCGGACAACAGGGAGCGGTCTATTTTGTAATAGTCCAGCAGCGATTGTGCTACACCATTTCCGGCAAAATCCCAGAAAATACCTTCTGACAGGCCGGATACGGTGGTACAGGCTTCGCCGGTGAGACGCATGGCTATGAAATCGCCGGGCAGCATGATCTTGTGAATACGCTCATACAGCTGAGGCTCGTTTTCCTGCACCCAGCGCAGCTTAGAGGCTGTGAAGTTACCGGGTGAGTTCAGCAAATGTTCCAGGCAATACTCCTGCCCCAGCTGTGCAAATGCTTTGTTACCGATGTTCACCGCGCGGCTGTCGCACCAGATAATGGAAGGGCGCAGTACCTGCTGGTCTTTATCCACACACACCAAACCATGCATCTGGTAAGCAATACCAATACCGGCTACGGTATGGCCATCAAACGGCTGCTGCTGATGCAGCAAATGGGTAGCATGCTGCACCTCCTGCCACCAGCGTTCGGGGTCCTGCTCTGCCCAACCGGCCTGCGGCGCCTGCATGGGCATTTCCTGTGCCGGGCTGGTGGCCGTAGCTACACAAACACCGCTGTCTGCATCCAGCAGAGCGGCTTTTACAGAAGATGAACCTATATCGTAACCAAGTAAGTACATGCGTAAGAATTAAGAAGTATGGAGAAAGAAGTAGGATGTATGAAACAGCACGGCGGCCAGATCTTACATCCTACTTGCTAATAATTAGTTTATAACGACTATTACCAGAATACTGTGTATAACGCAGCCAGGATACCACATACCAGGATGGCGCCTACGGCAAATGTACCGGAGGTTTTGAACATGGAGCCATCTACTTCCAGCCCTTTCGGATTATTCTTGCTCTTAGGATCCAGTAAGGTCATAACCACCATAATGGCAATGATCACTACAAAGATCCAGCCCATACGGTCCAGGAAAGGCATTGCCGGCATGGTGAATTTAATAACGATTGATAAAGGGATGGACAACAGCGCACCGGTTAAGGCAGCGGCAGAAGTAGTCCGTTTCCAGAAGAAGCCCAGTATAAAGATGGCAAACACACCTGGTGAAATGAACCCGGTATATTCCTGGATGTACTGGAAGCCCTGATCCAGGTTGCTGAGCTGCGGCGCTACCACTACCCCAATAATGCAGGATACGATGATGGCTATACGCCCTACATTCACCAGCTGCTGTTCTGTTGCATCTTTTTTGAAATAATGACGGTAAATATCCAGCGTAAAAATGGTGCTGATACTATTTGCCTTACCAGCCAGGGAAGCCACAATTGCAGCAGTTAAGGCAGCAAATGACAAACCTTTTAAACCCACGGGCAGTAAATTCAGCAATACGGGATATGCATGGTCCGGTTTAATAGCACCGGTTGCATCTGTCATTTCAGTTTGGAACACACCGTTCTTATATAACACGTAAGCTGCAATACCGGGCAGCACTACGATCACAGGCATCAGCAATTTCAGGAAAGCGGCAAACAGGATGCCGCCGCGGGCAGTTTTAAGATCAGCACCCAATGCGCGCTGTGTAATGTATTGGTTACAGCCCCAGTAGTTGAGGTTCACGATCCACATACCACCGATCAATACGGCAATACCGGGCAATTCATTATAGTGCGGGTTAGATTTGTCGAAGATCATGTGAAAATGTTCCGGCGCCAGCTTACGCAGCATGCCTACACCATCCATCACCCCATCGCCACCAAAATGGGTAGCCACCAGGTTCAGTGCCAGGTAAGTAGTGGCCAGGCCTCCCAGGATCAGGAAAAACACCTGGATCACATCTGTATACCCGATCACCTTCATACCGCCCAGTGTAATGAATACGGCAAAAATGGCGAGGCCCCAGACGCAGGTGGTGAAGCTGAAACCGGAAATGGTTTGTACTGCCAGGGCGCCCAGGTACAGGATGGATGTAAGGTTTACGAAGATGTACAGTAAGAGCCAGAACACTGCCATTACGGTAGCCACCCGGTTATCATACCGCTGGGAAAGGAATTGCGGCATGGTGTAGATCTTATTTTTCAGGTACACTGGTATAAAAAAGATGGCAACGATCACCAGCGTGGCGGCGGCCATCCATTCGTATGTGGAGATTGCCAGGCCCATGGCAAAACCGGAGCCGGACATACCAATAAATTGTTCTGCGGAAATATTAGACGCGATCAATGATGCACCAATGGCCCACCAGGTCAGTGATCCCTCTGCCAAAAAGAAATCTTTTGTGTCGGCAGTGGCCTTCTTTTTCTTTTTATAGATGTAAAATCCATAACCGGCTACGATAAAAAAGTACACCAGGAACACGGTGTAATCCAGGAATTGTAAACTCTTTTGCATAAATGGTTTAACGTGGTAATAGAATAATTCTTATCCGTATACCGGGTTGGTGATCGATAAAAAAGCGGATGAATATAGTAAAGTATTTTGGAAAGGAAAAATTTGTTGAAAGGCCCAAAGCAATAAGCTCAAAGCAGAAAGCAGCGAAATTGAGACATATTGCCGATGCCTGAGAGGATTTGAGTATCCCTTACGCCTCCCCCACCATCATTTGCGCCAGCTGCTGCGCTACTTCACTGCCAATAGCCACTCCCATACCCCCCATGCGCACGCCCAGGAAAACGCGGCTGCTAAAGGGTTTAAGCAGGGGCTGCTTGCTGGCGCCAAAGGCCATAATACCGGTCCAGCGGTCGGCAATGGTAAAGGAGCGGCCTGGGAGGATAATGGTGCGCAGCTTTTCTTCCAGCACCTGCTGTATGCGGTGGT
>JGI24740J21852_10001639_pt1 | contig 10296 bp, 8 predicted proteins | sample KBSCornC6_FD_21852 | JGI IMG/M metagenome (IMG submission 21852) | reverse complement strand
CCTTCCGACCGATCGACCTCAACGCGACCTTCTCGACCGACATTCCGGTCACGCTTACGCGCATCACGAGCCACAACGTCCTCGGCAAGCTGACGGGATCGACCTATCCCAACGAGACCGTGAGCTACGGCGGGCATTGGGATGCCTACGGGCTCGGTCCCGCTGACGCTCAGGGCCGGACGATCCGCCCCGGCGCCGCCGACGACGCGCTCGGCCTCGCCGCGATGCTCGAAAATGCGCGCCAGTTCACGGCCGGCCCGCGACCCCAGCGAACCCTCGTGTTTGCCGCCTGGACCGGTGAGGAGCGCGGGCTGCTCGGCTCTGAATTTTACGCCCGGCACCCGCTCTTCCCGATGGAAACGATGGTCGCAAACCTGACCTTCGACACGCTGCAGTGGAATGGCCCCGTTAATGACGTCGTGGCCATCGGCCAAGGCCAGAGCCAGCTCGAAGATTATCTCGCCGACGCAGCCAAGACGCAGGGCCGTTACCTGACGCCCGAAGGCCATCCCGAGCGCGGCCTGTTCTATCGCGCCGATCATTTTTCCTTCGCCAAGCGCGGCGTTCCGGTGCTGCTCGATATGGCGCTCGCCGGCGCCTACGACATGAAGAACGGCGGCCGAGCGGAGGGCGAGCGCTGGCTGAGCTCGTTCACCAGTACCTGCTACCACCAGACCTGCGACAGCTGGGCACCGACCTGGAACCTGGAGGGCGCAGCGCAGGAGGGGGAGCTATTCTACGCCATCGGCAACCGCCTCGCGAACAGCCGCGAGTGGCCAGAATGGCGCGCTTCGTCGGAATTCAAGAAAGTCCGCGATCAGTCGTCAGCGGCACGCTCCGCCAAACCGAGCCGCGGAGAGCGCGGCCGCTAGCCCCATCTCCGCCTGCTTGCGCCGCATTCACGCCCCATTGCGTTGCTTAAGCGCGATCTGAACATTAACGGGGCGAGCATGTCTGATCGTCAGCAAACCTTCGCCAGAGTCCTCGAGCAGATTCAGCCCTTCAACAAGAAGGGCGTCGAGGTCACCGAAGCCACGCGCTTCGCCGCGGACCTCGAGTGGGACAGTCTTACCGTGCTCGATTTCGTCGCTAACATCGAAGACGAGTTCGACGTCATCATCACCATGAACATGCAGGCCGAGATCGAGAGTGTCGGCCAACTGGTCGATGCGCTCGAAAAGCTGACCGCGGGGAAGTGAGGGACCTTTTCTCCAAGTTCGATCCGCTGATCGAGCAGCGCGAAAACCTGCTCGAAAGCGGGGTCACGGATCCGTTCAACCTCGTGATGGAGCGGGTCGAAAGCCCGACCGTCGCGATCTGCAATGGCAAGCGCACGATTCTGCTCGGCACCTACAATTATATGGGCATGACGTTCGACCCGGACGTCGTCAACGCCGGCAAGCAAGCACTCGAAGAGTTCGGTTCGGGCACCACCGGCAGCCGGGTTCTGAACGGCACCTATGTCGGCCACAAGGCGGTCGAGCAGGCGCTCAAGGACTTCTACGCCATGGATCACGCCATGGTGTTCTCGACGGGATACCAAGCGAACCTAGGCATCATTTCGACGATTGCGGGAAAGGATGACTACATCATCCTCGACATCGACAGTCACGCATCGATCTACGACGGCTGCGCGCTCGGCAACGCCCAGATCGTGCCCTTCCGCCACAATGACGTCGAAGCGCTCGACAAAAGGCTGAAACGGCTTCCGCCCGAAGCTGGCAAGCTGGTCGTGCTCGAAGGCGTCTATTCGATGCTCGGGGACATCGCTCCACTGAAGGAGATGGTCGCCGTCTCCAAGGCTGCCGGCGCCATGGTCCTGGTCGACGAGGCGCATTCGATGGGCTTCATCGGCGAGCACGGCCGCGGCGTGGTAGAGCTTCAGGGCGTCATTGACGATGTCGATTTCATCATCGGCACCTTCTCCAAGTCGGTCGGCACGGTCGGCGGCTTCTGCGTCTCGAACCATCCGAAATTCGAGATTCTTCGGCTCGTTTGCCGACCGTACGTCTTCACCGCGTCGCTTCCGCCGTCGGTCGTAGCAACCGCCGCGACTTCGATCCGAAAGCTCATGGACAGCGCTGACAAGCGCGCGCACCTCTGGGAAAACTCGAAGCGCCTTCACGCCGGCCTTCGCCAGCTCGGTTTCACGCTCGGCACCGAGGAACCGCAATCGGCAATCATCGCCGTCATTATGCCCGACCTCGAGAAGGGCGCGGCGATGTGGGAAGCGCTCTTGAACGAGGGCCTTTACGTCAATCTCGCCCGCCCGCCGGCGACCCCGGCCGGCATGACTTTGCTACGCTGCTCGCTGTGCGCTCTGCACACCGAAGACCAGGTCGGTGAAATCCTCGGCATGTTCGCTGCGGCAGGGCGTGCTACTGGCTGCATCAGCTGAGGTAATTCGAGGGAACCTTTGGCTTTCGCCAATTGGTTAACGGGATTAGATTGCTGCCGATGTTTGGGGATGGGGACGACATCCAGTTCGACTGGAGGCGCGGAGGCGCTGCTGCCGCCGGCTTGATTGCTGCCCTGATCCTGCTCGCTATGGTCTGGCTCGTCGCCGCGGCCAACGGATCGCGTGAACGAGCACTCGCCGCCGAACGCCATGCCTATGATGTCGCGCTGGTCGTCCGCAACGTAAGCTCGAGCGTCTCGCGCTCCGAAGCCGGCCTCGCCCGCTACGTCCTGGACGAAGAGCTGGACCCGAACGGCAATATCTATGCCAGCAACTGGCAGCTCGCCGGCTTCCAGATCAGCCAGCTTCGCAAAATCGTGAAAGGCACTCCCGACCAGGAAGCTCGCGCTGCAAAGGTTCAGAGCCTCTATATCCTGCGCGGCAACGAACTCTCTTTGGCTGCCCGCGCCGCATTCCGGAAACAGGGTCAGGCTGGGATCAGCTATTATTATCAGGCCGCCCAAACCGGCACCGGGCAGGCGTTGGACCTGGAGCTTGAGCGCATCACTCGCGCCGAGCGGGACGCGTTGCGCGCCCGGCAGGCGCAGAGCCAGTTTTTCTCGTCTGAGGCCGACCGATTCACCGATTATCTCAGCTGGCTTGGCATCATCGTCGGGCTGGGCGCCGTGTTCCTTGGCGTTGTCGCCGTTCAGGCACTTCGCCAGAACGCCCAGGCGCGCCGTCAGGCGGAGAGCGAAGCCGAGCGCGCCGAAGCGCTGGAAGATGCCGTTCGCGACCGAACCCAGGAGCTATGGGAGGCGAACCAGGCGCTGAAGGCCGAAGCCGCCGAGCGCGAGGCGGCGGAAGCGCAGCTCCGTCAGGTCCAGAAGATGGAGGCCGTTGGCCAGCTCACCGGAGGCATCGCGCACGATTTTAATAACATGCTCGCGGTGGTGGTTGGCGGCGTCGACCTCGCCCAGCGCCGACTCAACGGCCCGCGCCGCGAGGTGCTGATGCACCTCCAAAATGCGATGGAAGGCGCGACCCGCGCCGCGGCCCTCACCCGCCGCCTGCTGTCCTTCGCCCGCTCCGAGCCGCTGCTGCCCGAACGCGTGGACACCAAGGAACTGATCGGCGGGATGTCCGACCTTCTGGATCGTACGCTCGGCGAGCGGATCCGGGTCGAGGTCGACCTCGCCGACGACACCTGGCCGAATTACGTCGACCCGCACCAGTTCGAGAATGCGATCGTCAACCTCGCGGTCAATGCCCGCGACGCGATGGACGGCCAGGGGCTGATGCGGATCGCGACGCAAAACGTGAAGCTCGCCGCGAACGAGGTCGGCGATGTCCGCGCTGGCGACTATGTGAAGATCAGCGTGACCGACACCGGCTGTGGCATGACTCAGGAAGTTCTCGACCGTGCNTTCGAGCCCTTCTTCACCACCAAGCCGGTCGGCAAGGGCACGGGCCTCGGCCTGTCGCAAATCTTNGGGTTCGCGCACCAATCAGGCGGCGAAGTCGGCATCGAGAGCCAGGTCGGGCGCGGCACGACCGTCTCGATCTACCTNCCNCGCACCGAAGCGGCCGCTCCGATCCGAATTCGCCAGGCTGCGCAAAAGGCCGAGGCAGAAGCGCACGTCGCCGGCGCCCGCATCTTGCTGGTCGAAGACGATCCGCGCGTTCGCGCCGCGACCGTCGGCGCACTCGAGGACCTCGATTACGACCCCGTCGCCTGCTCGAGCGGCGCCGAGGCGATCGAGCTCTTTCGCGGTCAGGAATTCGATTTGGTGATTAGCGACGTGATCATGCCGGAAATGACCGGCCCGGAGCTAATTCGGCACCTCAAAGCCACCGAAACGCGCGATTTCGCGGTGCTGTTCGTCACCGGCTACGTCGGCGAGAGCGAGAACGACGACCTGCGTAGTCATGAACTCTTACGCAAACCATTCACCGTCGGCGCGCTCGCCGGAGCGGTGTCTGCGGCGCTTTCCCGCTCGTCTAGCGAACCGCCCCGGAGCTCAGCAGCCGGGGCAAAAGGGTAATTGCCGCGAGCAACGGATGCCGCCGCTGCCACGGTTTGAGCGCAATCTTCGTGCCGGCATGGCGGTTAATTTTCCAAGCGATGTAATCCGCGCCTCCCGCAAAGGTGAAACTCGCTTTCGCCAGGCGCAAAATCGAAAGGACCTTCCCTTCGAACCGGCGTCCAGCCCAAGTCCCAACCGGTCGCAAGGTCTGCGCCATCTTTAGTGCCGGGGCACTGAACCGTTCATATCGCGCAGGCTCAAGGTCGACGACGGATGCCGCTCTTCCCTTTCGCTCCGCCCGAAGCTCCGCTGAATAAGTGAGCGCGAAAGCCCGGCGCCATAAATCGAGCGCCTGCTCGCCCGGCTTCGGTCCGGCCGCAGCAAGTAATGTCGGCGCCGCTCGGGAGACGGCATCGATCGCACGATCGCGCACGGCATCATTGCTCGCCCAGATCAACCGCGACGGCTGAGCGAACCGCGCCCACACCGACACGCTGCTCGTCTCTGGGCCGTTGAGCCGGTTGAAATCGATCTCGCTCAGCACGGCATATTTCGCAGCCAGCCCGGCGTGTTCGAAATAGAAGACGTTGGGCGGGATCAGCCGGTTCGCGGCCGCCAGCCAGCCCTTGCCGTANGCCGCGCGATAATTCGAAACAATCAGATAGAAATCGAGCATCAGCCCGTCGAGCTGCTTCTGCCTGAGGCACGATCCATAGAACAAAACCGCCCGACTTGCCGACCCGTGCTTCTGCGCGATCGCTTTGGCCATTGCCGCCGCACGCGCATCGACGGGCAGGCTCAGCTCCTCGGCGACGAGCTCGCGCAGACTGGACATGGCGGTTGTTTAGGCGGCGAGCTTGACGAAAGACAGCGGTGCTGCGGGGCGAAGGTTGATCGGACTGCCGACTTCCGCGCGGAATGTCTCGCCGTCGAGAATGACGTTCGAGCTGTCTCCCTCAATCGTGATTTCGTCGGCTTCCTCGAAATGAACGCCGCGAACTTTCGATCGTCCGAGCTTCCCGGCCAGGCTGGCAGCGAAGCCACGGATCAGCGACATCGGCCGCTCCTCGATCGCAAGCAGCTTCAGCACGCCTTCGCGGCGGCCGCCTAGTTCGCCCGACAGCAACAATTTCTCGAGCGTCGTCACGGCGAGCAGCGAGAACTTGCCGCTAATCAGATTGCCTTCCTCGCGCAGCGAGACGTTGAGCGGCGTCGGGTCGGGTGGAAGGAAGCTCGCCTTCACTCGAAGGAACAGCTTGGCCAGCAGTGCAAGAGCAGTGATCAGGTGCGCCATGCTGTTGGGAAGGCCGAGCGGGTAAATCTTGTCGCGGCAATACAGCATGGTGTCGGCGAGACCGGCGCCGCCCAGGAACATGCCGATCACCGGTTTGTCACCGCGCTCGCCATTTCGAAGCGCAATCAGCTCTCGTGCGACCACATAAGGCGCAATATCGCCCTGCACGATTTCGATCAGCCGCTCGAGCGCTGCAATCGGATCGCCCTGTGCGCCCAGGTCGAGGGCAATCAGATTGGTCTTGCCGCTCGGAAGTACTGCAACCGGCGGTGGAGAATCCCCGAAATGACCGTTGTTGTGCAGCTCGGTCAACGCCGCCTGAACCGTCCCGTCGCCACCATTGATGACGAGCACCTTGGGGTGAATGCGGGCGATCGTCCTGAGTGCTTCACCGACCTGGTGCGCGTGCTCGACCTCGTAGTGGAAGATGTCCGGGTGATCCGAGCAGAAGGCGCGAATTCGCGGCAGCTGGGCAATATTGCCCGTCGACTTCGGGTTCGACAGCAATGCGATCCTCGGTCGGTTCATCATGGCCGGGCCAAGCCTCCTGCGTCCACGCAACCGCGCGCGCCGACCGGAATGGCCGCGCTCACAATCGTCACTGGACGCGATTTCATCATGCTTTCACCGACCGCTTCGCTATAGGCTCACGTGGACGGCGACCCCTCGGCTGCGCCAAGGTGAATCCGTCCGTTATGCAATCTCGGCTGCGTTTGCGGCCAAATGATGGTGTCGGGACGACCGAATTTGCCCTCGATGTCTTTAATCGATCGCTATCTTGCCCGCTCGATCGCGGTGCCGTTGCTCGGCTCGCTGATCCTGGCAGCGATGTTGCTGGTGCTCGATAAGATGCTGCGGCTGTTCCAGTATGTTGTCGACGCAGGCGGCCCCGTCAGTGTCGTGTGGCGGATGCTGGCCAACCTGCTGCCCGAATATCTCTCGCTCGGCATTCCGATCGGCCTGATGCTCGGAGTCCTCCTCGCCTTCCGTAAGCTGGCGCTCTCGTCGGAGCTCGATGCGTTGCGCGGAATCGGGATGAGCTTCGGCCGGCTACTACGCGTTCCGTACTTTTACACGCTGCCGCTGATGGCGCTGAACCTGTTCATAGTCGGCTATCTCGAGCCCTGGTCGCATTACCGCTACGAAGGTCTTCGCTTTGACCTAAAGTCGGGCGCGCTCGGCGCTGCGATCAAGGTAGGAGAATTCAACCAGCTTGGCCGCAAGCTGACACTCCGTATCGATAGCAGCGAGAACAAGGGGACGCAGCTTCACGGCATCTTCGTCCAGATGGACGATAAGGATGGAATGACGGTTGCGGCAACTGCCCAAACCGGCCGGTTTCTGGCTACCGACGACCCCGACACGATTCTGTTCCGGCTCGGACAGGGCAGACTCGTCCAGGACTCGCCGAAGTTTCCGACGCCGCGAACCTTGTCGTTCGAGTCCTATGACCTTCCGATCAGCCTGCCTGTTATCGACCAGTTTCGAGGACGCGGCGGAACCGAATCTGATGAACTTTACCTCCATGAGCTCGCGATGCGTGGCTATGCCGGAAGCACGGCGAGCCGCCATGATGTCCTCGAGGCGCGAGCCGACCTCAATTTCCGCCTGGCAGAGGTGGCGATGATGCTTCTCCTGCCGCTGCTCGCTTTTGCGTTGGCGGTGCCGCCGAAGCGTAGCTCGTCGTCGTTGGGTATCTTCCTGGCGATCGTAACCGTGGTCGCCTACCACAAGATCAACCAGTACGCCGACCAGATGGCAGCGCAGGGGCGCGTGGACGCCATCATCGCCTTGTGGGTGCCATTCTTCGCCTTCGCCGGACTGATTGTTTGGATGTACCACGTGCTCGCGCACCGGCCCGGCGGCCAGCCGATCGCCGCGCTCGAATTCGCTGCATCCAAGAGCTGGCGCTTCATCCGCGGGATCATCCCGCGCCGAGCCCAGGCATGATCAATCTCAACCTATTCCCGTCGGTTCGCTTGTCGACCTATATGGTTCGGCTGTTCATTACCCGCAGCCTTGCGGTCATGGTCGCGCTGGTCCTCATCTTGATGACGCTCGACCTGCTCGGCGAGTCAGGCAAGATCCTTGCCGTTCCGGGTAACGGCGATTCCGACCTGTGGCATTATGTAGCGCTGCGGATTCCGCTTCTGATTTCGCGTTTCCTGCCCTTCTCCGTGCTGCTTGGCACGCTGATCGCCTTTGTCGGCCTCAACCAGCACAGCGAAGTCGTTGCGATGAAGGCGGCGGGCATATCCGCGCACCAGATTCTGGCGCCGCTGATCCTCGCCAGCCTCGGCATTTCCGCGGCATTATTTGCGTTCAACGAAACCGTCGTCGTGAAGTCATCCCGCGTCGTCACCGCATGGACGGACAACGACTATAAGCCGATCCCGCGCGACAGCGGCGTCCTCTCCAATGTGTGGCTGCTCGATGGCGAGGACTTGATCAGGGCTGGCCGAGTGTCTGGTCAGGGCGCCGGGTTCCGCATCGACAATCTCGCGATCTACGACCGGACCGGGGGCGAGCTGTCGCGCGTGATCAAGGCGGATTCAGCGGTGCCTCGCCAAGGCAGCAGCGACTGGCTGCTTCGCGGCGCCCGAACCTATGATGCCAACATGAATCTGGTGATGAAGCGGCCTGAAGCCATCGGGCTGGCAGGAGTCACGCCGACCCAGCTAACCCTCGCCAAGGTCGATCCGACGCAGCTCGACTATTGGACGCTTCAGCAACGCATTGCCGAGCTTGAAGCGGCCGGACGCCAAACGGACGAAGCTCGTGCGGGCCTCGCGCATAAGATTTCCCAGCCGCTCTCAATTCTGCTCATGCCGCTCCTCGCCGCGGTTGCCGCTTTTGGCCTCGCCCGCTCGGGCCAGGTGCTGGTGCGCGCGTGCATCGGAATGGCGCTTGGCTTCGCCTATTTTGTTGCCGACAACTTCAGCCTCGCGATGGGAAGCAACGGCGCCTATCCGCCGGCGATCGCGGCCTGGGCACCGTTCCTGCTGTTTCTCCTGATCGGAGAGACGGTGCTGGTCAGAACGGAGGAGTAGCGGCAAGAGTCGCGCGGGCGATATTCCCCTGTTATGGAACGGTTTACTGTAGCTGGGTTGATGGAGGGTGGCATGCCCCAGTTCGTAATCGAAAGAGAAATGCCGGGCGCCGGACAGCTTGGGGAGGATGACCTCAAGCAAGCGTCGCAAACGTCCTGCTCGGTGCTCAAGGATCTGGGCCCGAGCATCCAGTGGGTTCACAGTTACGTCACGGACAATAAGATCTTCTGCATCTACCGCGCGCCCAATGAGGACATGATCCGCGAGCACGCGCAGCGTGGCGGTTTCCCCTGCAACAAGATCTCNCAGGTGCGGAAAACCATCGATCCGACCACGGCCGAATAGGAGGCAAGGCGGGGCGACATGGGCCACGTCTTCATCTCCTACGCACGTTCGGACGAAGACCTCGCGAGAGAGATTGGCGACCTCCTGAAGGAGGGCGGCTACGAAGTCTGGCGGGACGATGAGCTACCAGCCCACAAGCCTTATGCCGAAGTTATCGAAGAGCGGCTGAAGGGTGCTTCCGCGGTCGTGGTCTTGTGGTCGACGGAAGCGGCCAAGTCACAATGGGTGCGCGCGGAAGCGGATACGGCGAGAGCCGCGCATACCCTGATCCAGGTCACGCTCGACGGCACAATTCCGCCCATGCCGTTCAACCAGATCCAATGCGCAGACTTCAAAGGCTGGGACGGGCAGCGGATCTCGGCCGGCTGGCGCAAATTGCTCGCGAGCGTCACCGAGCTTGCCGGATCGGTCGCGCCCAAGGCCGCGCGCGCCTCATCGCGCGATCTGTCCATTTGCGTCCTGCCCTTTCAGAACATGAGCGGCGACAGCGAGCAGGAATATTTCAGCGACGGGATCAGCGAGGACATCACCACCGACCTGTCGAAGATCTCCGCGCTCGAAGTCATCGCGCGGAACACGGCCTTCACCTTTAAAGGGCAGTCGGTCGATGTTTGCGATGTCGCTCGGAAGCTGGAGGTTAGTCACGTCCTCGAGGGCAGTGTGCGCAAAGCCGGAGACCGCGTTCGCATCACCGCACAGCTGATCGACGGCCACACCGGCGGCCACGTCTGGGCAGAACGTTTCGACCGCGACCTCACTGACATTTTCACGATCCAGGACGAGATTTCGAAGGCGATCGTCAACGCGTTGAAGCTGAAGCTCCTACCCGAAGAAAAGAAGGCGATCGAAAAGCGCGGAACGCAGAACGCTGAAGCCTACAATTTCTATCTGCTTGCGCGAGATTATTGGATTACCGGCAACCACGGCGATCCGCGCCGCGAAGAGCGTGTGATGCGTATCTGCAGCCGGGCCGTGGAGATCGATCCCTATTATTCTCATGCCTGGGCACTGCTCGCTCTCGCCCAGTCAAGCCTGCGATACACCTATGGCCAGGACGTCGATGACGGTTTCGCGGCAGCTAATGCCGCGCTGGCCATCGATCCGACCATTGCTGAAGCCCATCTCCCGATGTTCAAACGTCTTCAGGAACGCCGGGAGCACGATGCCGCCGCCGCCAAGATG
>JGI24740J21852_10001638_pt1 | contig 10312 bp, 7 predicted proteins | sample KBSCornC6_FD_21852 | JGI IMG/M metagenome (IMG submission 21852) | reverse complement strand
CCTGGATTTTTGATCGTTCGGCCATCCGTGAACGACCAGCAGAAGTCGGCAAAGCTCTCGCCCCGTTCGGCCATCTCGCAATAGATGCGCGCGCCGGCGATTGTCGCTCTGATCTTCGCCTGTGCTCGGACGATGCCGGGATCGGCCATCAAGCGTACTACGTCATCCTCACCGAACCGCGCCACCTGCGCCGGGTCGAAGCCCGCAAAGGCTTTGCGGAATGCCTCGCGCTTGCGCAGCACGATGATCCAAGCGAGACCGGCCTGGAAGCCCTCCAGCATGAGCATCTCCCACAGCATACGGGAGTCGTGCTGGGGGAGACCCCATTCTTCATCGTGATAGCTGCGCATCAGCGCATCGTTTTCAGCCCAGGCACAACGCACATGATCGTAATTCGGCATCATTCCATACTCGTACGGACCTTGCGGGCGAAGGGATAGATCGTTGATCGGATGACGCTTCCCCCTCCGGCGTTGAAATTGGAAATTTGGCCGAACCTGATGTCGGGGATGCCGCCAACATGCGTTCGACCGCATAGGGGACACTTCGCCATCCGCGCAGAAATTGTGTTTGATCTCGCGGAGAACGGCGATCTAGCCTCGCCGGCCCTTACGAATGCCCGCCGGCTTCGTCGTCCCAAACCGAGCGAACGTCATGCGGATCCTCACTGACGCGCAATTCAATTGTGAGGTGAACCGCTTCGTGCAAAAGCATTCCAATAGCGACGGCGATGACTTCTGCTGAAAGCGAAGGTGGTCATGCTGATTTCCCTGTTGATCCCCGTTATTCTCGCCACGATCATATACGCATATCTGTTGTTTGCATCCGGCATAGGGCAGCGAACCAAGCCAAGTGCCGAGGGTGCGATACTCGGCGCAATCACCAATTTTTTCGATACGCTTGGGATCGGATCGCTGGCTCCAACCATGACGTGGTTCAAGCTACGTAAACTGGTCCCTGATAACCTCAGTCCTCCAACCATGCTGGTTGGATATACGCTGCCGACGCTCGTACAGGCCATCATATTCATGATCCTGCTGGGCGTGCTTGTCGATCCGATCCTGCTCGCAGGATGTGCATTGGGTTTGATCGCAGGCGCTGTTCTCGGCGCTGGACTTGTTGCCGGAACACGCGTCTCGATAGTACAGGCGGTCGTCGGAGCTGCGCTTCTCCTTGCAGCGATATTTTACGCTCTAACCAATCTGGGGATGATGCCGGCTGGCGGCACAGCCAACAGCCTGCCTCTGCTTCAGACAAGCATCGCCGTCGCGGCCAATTTTGCGTTCGGTATTCTGCTAAACTACGGTGTAGGCAACTATGCTCCGACCCTTGCCTTGCTCAGCCTAATGGGGCTCGATCCGCGGCTGGTATTTCCGATCATGGCCGTTGGCGCATCGCTTGCAGCGACGAGTGCCAGCGTGCGTCACCTGGCGTCGAAGCGAATTGACATCAGCATGGCATCCGGCATGACGCTAGGAGCTATTCCTGCGGTATTGGTGGCTGCATTCCTCGTCAAAGCCATGCCAATTGCCACCTTGCGTTGGCTGGTGGCCGGCGTGGTTTTTTATGCGGCGCTAGTAATGTTGCGCTCGTCATGGCGTGGTTGGCGAACTTAGCGAGCATCGAGCGACCGTTCGACAGAATATCGGCAAGGTTGTCGTGCCATGGCAAGCAGCTTTGAGCGCCAGAACGCGGATAGCCGCCATTCAAACATAGAGGTCCGACCACGTCCCATCCCGCCGACAAAGCGGCCATTCGACCGCTCGAAACGGCTCCCTGAAATCTGCCCTTCGTTCATCAGGCCGTTGCGGGATAGCTAGGCGGCGTTTGGGACTTTTCAGTCGGTCGTAGCACTCAGGCAAAGCGGCGGCTTTGTCCGCAACTTCGGCTGTTCAAATCGGTCGTTCAAAGGGTGTGGACCGAAGGGTTTGCTCATTTGCTACATAATTCCAACAATAGTCAAGAACAACAATCATTTAGTGTTAAATGCCGTCGTCCAGCCTTGTCCCTGCTCTCCTAGCCTAATCGTCTGAGGCGGCACCGGTTCAACACTTCATCCGTTAGTCACGCGCAAACGCACCCGACCGCGCTTCGTTCGACCGACCATTCGGTTTACTTTCTCGCAATACTACCATATGATGCTGTCAGCTGATCTTGGTGATGGGATACAACGTTGAGCCAAAATAAAAAATAATGTCTGGCAAAGTTGGGAGTTGGCGGTGAGGATGGATAGCCTGAATAAATTCGAGTCATCCTTAGAAGAGAGCTATTTTCCGTATCGTATCGATAAATTACACGGGCGGAATAACTTTACTACTTCTATCAAGCAGATCGCCTTGTCGGCTTGTATTTTATCGGACTGCTATGCATCTGGTGGCTTTCAGGGACGCTTTCTCAACAAGAACCAGCGCGGAATTTACGTTTTTCACTTCGTGAAGCAGGGTGAACTCGAGATCATCGATGGAACTCGCACAGTGGGCGTGCAAGCCGGAGAACTCGTGCTGTTCTCGGATGCTCATCTGGTCCAGACGCGCCAACTGGGGCCCGCCCGGGCCCTGGCGTTGAACATTCCTGCGGCAACATTTTCGTTGTCGAGCGAAAGCCTCGAGAAGAATCTGCACACACCGATAAGTTATCGCAGCGGGGTCGGGGCCATCCTGTTCGCCTTGCTCAACAGCGTTGCGGAACAGCAGGAATCGATCGTGGAATCGAGCGGTACGATCCTCGACAGGTCGATCATCGATTTCACGACCTCGCTGCTGTTCGAGAACACCACCGGCGGTCCGCGCGCGGCGAGCAGCGTCGATCGGCACTATGCACGCATTCTCGACTGCATTCACAAGCATCTCGACAAGCGTGATCTCACCATCGATTTCGTTGCCGCCTGGCTTGCCATGTCGCGCAGCTATCTGTGCATGATCCTTTCGACCCAGGGAAAACGCTTCGAGCGGATTGTCATGGAACTGCGCCTCGAACGCTCGCGATCGATGCTGTGCGACCAGATCGGTCTGAGCATGGCCGACATTGCCGAACGTGTCGGCTTTGCCAGCGCATCGCATTTCAGCCGCAGCTTCAGTCAGGCATTCGGAATGCCGCCGATCGTCTTCAGGAAGCGTTTCCTCAACTGACGTCGCCGTCATTGCGCAAGGATGGATATCGCCGATTCAGCGGCGACCATCGCCTTGCCGTCCATCCCTGCCCGCATCCGCCCGGCCCATGGATTTGTCTGTGGAGCCACTCCGATTTGTCCCACGGTACTGGATGATGGTCGTTCGCGCAGCGAAGTTGAGCCCAATAAGCCACCCAGCGCGAGAGGACAATCATGGCGACGAGGATACGCAGCGGCCTTTTCATTCCGCCGATCCACCCGGTCGAGGAAGACCCGACCCTGTGCATCCAGCGCGATCTTGAAATCATCGAATATGTCGAGCGTCTCGGCTTCGAGGAGGCATGGATCGGCGAGCACCATTCAGGCGGTTATGAACTGATCGCGAGTCCCGAACTGTTCATTGCCGCCGCCGCGGAGAGGACGAGCCGCATCCGTTTGGGAACGGGCGTGATCTCGCTGCCATATCACCATCCGCTGATGGTCGCGAATCGGCTGATCCAGCTGGATCACCAGACCCGTGGCCGGCTGATGATTGGCATAGGACCGGGCGTGCTTCCCGAAGATGCGAGCCAGATGGGCATCGATCCCATGGTACAGCGCCCCCGCATGGCCGAAGCTATCGACGTGATCGTGCGCCTGTTCAAGGGCGAGCGGGTCACGCACAAGTCCGACTGGTTCGAACTGGTCAATGCCTGCTGCCACAATCTGCCCTATTCGCGCCCGCATCCGGAGATCGCGGTGGCATCGGTTGCGACACCGTCGGGCGGCAAGCTGGCCGGCAAATATGGCTTCTCGATGCTGTGCCTCGCCGCGACCCAGAAGGGGTCGTTCGATGCGCTCGATACAAACTGGGCCATCGCCAACGAAATCGCCGCTGAAAACGGGCATACGCTCCATCGCAACAACCTGAGGCTCGTGGCGCCGGTACACATCGCCGAGACCCGCGAACAGGCGCGCGCCAACATCAAATTCGGTTTCGACAAATGGGTCACCTATTTCAACACCGTCAGCCCGGTGGGGTATTCGACGGCCGGCGCGACAGGGGACCCGATCGACTATCTGATCGAACAGGGCGGGATCACGGTCGGAACGCCTGACGATGCGATTGCAATGATGGGGCGCATCAAGGAAAAGCAAGGCGATTTCGGCTGTTTTCTTCACAATGCCCAGAATTGGGCCAGTTTCGAGGCAACGAAGAAATCCTACGAGCTCTGGCAGCGCTATGTGATGCCCGTAGTCAACCGGCTCAACGTGCAACGCTCGGCCGCTTTCGATCACGCAGGTGATCCGGCGGTGACCAGGGAGTTCTTCGCCGGCACAAAGCGAGCCACCGAAGCCGCGCTCGCGGCGCGTTGATCGGCTGGATCGCGCGCCATGGACAATCGTGAAACAGTTATGCAGGTCGGACGCAGGGCAGGCCTGCCGGCACGCATCGCCGGCAGCGCGCTGCTGACAATTGGCCTGTTCCTCGCCTATTTCGGCACCGAGCTGCTCTTGCTTGGCGGCGCAACTTATTATTTGATCGCCGCACTCCTGATCCTGCCGTCAGCATGGTTCGTCTTCACGGGAAGCCTCTGGGGCGATCGCTTCTACGCGATCTTCCTTGGTATCACGATTGTCTTCGCTCTGATCGAGGCCGGCTTCGCACCATGGTTGATGATGCCGCGTATCGTCGGGCCTGCAGTCATCGGCCTGCTGTTCTTCCTTCCGGGAATAGCGGGGCAGAAAATCATCGGCGCCTTGCCGACGGGGCTTTCGGCAGTCCTTTCGATAGCCATGCTGCTCGCTTTTCTCGTTACGGGTCTTGTGACGGGCGCGCGTTCGGATCCTGGGCTCGCATATGCGGCAAAGGCAGCCCCCCTTCCGGCCAGTTCGGAATGGGCAAGCTATGGCGGAGGCCCGGAAGCGCAGCGCCATTCCCCGCTGGCCGCGATCAATGCCGGAAATGTCGCTGCCCTGGAACAAGCCTGGATACACCATAGCGGCGATATGGGGCTTTCGGCCGCTTCGCTCGCGATCACGCCACTCAAGCTGGGGGATCTGGTCTACAGCTGTACGCCTTCGAACCAGATCATCGCGATCGATGCCGTTTCGGGAAAGGAGCGCTGGCGCTTCGATCCGAAGATCATGCCGGCAGCTTATGCTACACACACCTGCCGAACCTTAGCCAGCTATCAGGCACCCGCCACGTCCGATCCGGCGCAAGAGGACGGGGCGAAGCGTATGGCCGAAGCCTGCTCCCGCCGCATCTTTGTCGGGACACTGGACTCGCGCTTGCTCGCCATTGACGCGCGCACGGGCAAGCAATGCCGTGACTTCGGCAAGGATGGCGCTGTCGACCTGCGCGACGGGTTCCCCGCATTTGCCCCGACCCTCAACTACCAGACGTCTGGCCCGCTGGTCGTCGGGGACAACGTCATCGTCGGTGGCCTCGTCCTCGACAACCAGTCGATCAACGCACCGTCGGGCGTGATCCGAAGCTATGACGTCAGGACGGGCCGTTTGCGCTGGGCCTGGGACATGGGTGTGCCGGGCCGTGTCGGTGCGCCCGGGGCCGGGCAATATTATACCGCCAGTACGCCCAATGCCTGGGCGCCGATGACGGGTGATGCCGAACTGGGCCTTGTCTATGTCCCGCTCGGCAACCCTAGCCCCGATTTCTTCGGGGCCGGACGCCGCGGCTTCGACGAGAAATATGGCAGCTCTCTGGTGGCGCTTTCCCTCGCGGACGGACGGCCTCGCTGGTCCTTCCAACTCGTCCATCATGATCTTTGGGACCGCGATGTGTCGATGCAGGCTTTGCTGGCCGATCTCGATATCGACGGGGTCATGCGCCAGGCGCTCGTCCAGGGCACGAAGCAGGGGGATATCTTCTTGCTCGACCGCAAGACTGGCAAGCCGATCGTACCGGTGGGCGAAACAGCGGTGCCCAAAGGCGGTTTGCCCGAAGAACCGCACAGTCCGACCCAGCCCTATTCAGCGCTTTCGCTGATGCCGCCGCCGCTGCACGAGGCGGACATGTGGGGGCTCACCCCGCTCGACCAGCTGATCTGCCGGATCGCCTTCCGCAAAGCCCGCTACCAGGGCGCGTACACGGCACCTGGAACCGATACCACGCTGATCTATCCCGGGCTCACCGGAACGATGAGCTGGGGTGGCCTGTCCTACGATCCGTCGCGCAAGCAGCTTGTTGCGAACATCACGCTGATTCCCTGGCTCGGCCAGCTCGTACGCAAAGACAAGGCCGGCGCCACGGCGGATGAACGGAGCAAAACCGCCCCCGAAGGTGCCGAAATGCGCGGCACGCCCTATCGCTGGATGCAAAAGCCGTTCCTGAGCCCGCTAGGCGTCCCGTGCAATGCACCGCCTTGGGGCAAGCTCGTCGGCGTGGATATCGCGCACCGGAAAATCAACTGGTCCGTTCCGCTGGGAACCGGTCGCGACTTCGGTCCGCTCGGCCTCCACACCGGCATCCCGCTGCGCATCGGTACGCCCAACGTCGGCGGCTCGCTGACCACCAATGGCGATCTCGTCTTCATCGGAGCCGCCATGGACAACTATCTGCGCGCCTTTGACCTACGCAACGGTTCCGAGCTGTGGCGCGCGCGCCTGCCGGCGGGGGCTCAGGCAACGCCGATCACCTTCACCCAGGGATCGCGCCAATATGTGGTGGTGAGTTCGGGCGGGCACGGACTGTTGGGCACCACACCGGGGGACGCCACCATCGCATTCAAAACTTCAGCCAAAGAACAACGATAGATTCGGAGAGGAATGAAAGATGATGAAGACGCGATATTTTTGCTGCGGCTCCCTGTTGGCCCTGGCCATCGTTCAGCCGGCTTTTGCGCAGGATACGAAGCCCGCATATGACGACGAGATCATCGTGACCGCGCAGAAGCGCGAGCAGTCGATAAATGATGTCGGCCTTACGATCGAGGCGTTCAGTGGCGAGGAACTGGCAAAGCGCAAGATCACCTCGCTCTCGGACGTGGCCAGTGCCGTTCCGGGCCTGTCCTACGCCGCGACCGCGACCAGCACCCCAGTCTTCACCTTGCGCGGCGTCGGTTTCTACGACAGCTCGCTCGCCGGCTATCCGACCGTCAGCGTCTATACGGACGAGATTCCGCTCCAGTTCCCGGCGATGACCAAGCATTCCGCCTTCGACCTGCAACGGCTGGAGGTGCTGAAGGGGCCGCAGGGTACGCTATTCGGGCAAAACAGTACCGGCGGCGCGATCAACTATGTGACCGCCAAGCCCACCAATGCCTTCGACGCCGGCCTGTCGCTCAACTACGCGCGTTTCAACACAATCCAGGCGCAGGGCTATGTCAGCGGCCCGATCACCGACACGCTCAAGGCGCGCTTATCTTTCGATGCGCTCCACGGTGACGACTGGCAGTACAGCTATACGCGCAATGACAAATTGGGCGAGGCGAAATATTATGCCGGTCGCTTGCTGCTGGAATATGAACCTGCCGGTGGCGTCCGCCTGATGCTCAACGTCAACGGCTGGAGGGACAAGTCCGATCCGCTTGCCGCACAATATATTCTGGCACAACCGCAGCAGCCGTGTTGCGCCCTTCCCGCCGTCGTCAATTATCCGCTGGCGCCCGAAAAGACGCGCGNCGCCGACTGGTCGACAAATGCGAGACCGCACGCGAACAATGCTTTCTGGCAGACTGCGCTGCGAGCGGAAGTAGATCTGACAGACAAGATTACGATGACGTCGATCTCATCATATGCCAAATATCATGTCGACCAGGTTCCGGAAGGAGACGGACAATCCTTCAACAATTTTGACCTCGTTAGCCAGAAAGGTCATATCAATACTTTCACGCAGGAATTACGCCTTGCCAATGGATCACATGGCACATTTAGGTGGGTAGCCGGCGGAAACTATGAGAATAGCTCTGTCCGCGAAGATTATGTCTCGAACTTCAAGGATTCGTCCACCTTTCCGGCGCTGGGGATCTTCGCATCGGGTTTCTACACGGATCAGAAACTCGAGAACAAGGCGGCGTTCGGCAATGTCGAATATGACCTTTCATCGAAGTTCACGATCAAGGGCGGCGCACGCTACACGGATAGCAGGCGCACCGCCGAAAACTGCACGTTCGACAAGGATAATGGTGCCAGCAACGCCTTTTTCGATTTCCTGGCGCTGGCGATCTACGGCAATACCGTCAATCTTCGGCCGGGCGACTGCTATCACTTCAACCCCAACAATCTGCCAGGCGCTCCCTTCCGCCAGACGCTGAAGGAGGACAACCTGTCCTGGCGAGTGGGTATCGACTTCAAGCCCACCGATGGCGTGCTATTCTATGCCAACGTCGCCAAGGGCTATAAGGCAGGCAGCGTCCCGGTTAACGGTGCCGCGCTTTATAAACAATATCTTGCCGTCAAGCAGGAGTCCGTACTTGCCTATGAGGCGGGCGTGAAGGCGACGATGCTCAATCGTGCGCTCTCGGTTAACAGCGCCGTGTTCTATTACGACTATAAGAACAAGCAGCTTCGTTCGAAGGACATCGATCCCGTCTTCGGCCTGATCGAGGCGCTCGTGAACATTCCCAAATCGCGAGTCTGGGGCGTCGAACTGCAAGCGACGGCGCGGCCGACGCGCGGCATGACCTTCACCTTCGCGACCGCCTACACCAATGCCAAGGTCACCCAGTTCGTCGGCGTAAATTCAGGAGGCCAGTTCGCAGACTTTTCGGGCGCATTAGTGCCCTATACGCCCAAATGGCAGGCATCGATGAGCGGCGATTATGAGTGGGATGCCGCCGGCGTCCAGCCCTTCGTGGGTGGCGGCGTGCGTTTCCGTTCGGATACCACGTCTATCGTGGGAGGCGACAAGGTGATCATCGGCGGGCGCCAGATCTACAACATTCGAGGTGTGCCGATCGTTGACCTTCGCGCCGGATTCGAGGCCCAAAATGGACGTTGGCGGGTGATGGCGTGGGGCAAGAACGTGTTCAACGAATATGTCTACGACAATGTCTTCGCCCAGTCCGACGTTGTGGTCCGCTATGCGGGGCAGCCGGCCACTTATGGCGTGACAGTCAGCTACAAGTACTGAATGGAAAGGTTTCTGCTGACGCTCGTGGAATTCGTCGAACCTTCATGAAGAGAATTGCTCGACTAGACGAGCGTTGGGCAGCTTTCTCCGAAACTGCCATTCGTCGGTGGGACGCCGTATGTCTCCTTTTGCTCGGGGTCCGCTATCAGGCAGGGCACTTTAGGAGACGATGCGGTTAATTGCGGCGGCGGACAGAAATGACGACTTTCCGTGGATCGCCATCCTCTTTCTCCTATGCGTGGGCGGTATCGAACACTGGCGCAAAGCCGCCGAAAATCGCGGTCGGTCCGTTCCACGTCGGCCTGTTGCTGGCCATTCGTGGATCGCTCATCAGCGCGGCCCAGGCGGCGTCACGGGTCGCTTTGTCAGGCCATTCGATCCAACCGAACACAACCGTCTCGTCTTCGCCAGGTCGACTGCGCGACGAAAATCCGTCACCTTGCCCTCGGGCACGTCGGCACCCCACCCGTCAACGACACGAAGCGCGCCCTTTTCCTTGAAGAATGCGCCGTGGCCCTCGGCGAAGGCGACGAAATCTTCTCGCTTATCGCTCGGCACCGCGGCGACCATGCCATCGACGAAGCCGAATGCGCCGCCATCGCCGCTGTCGTAGACGACGTCGAACCCGCCGAAGACCATCCGCTTTCCGTCGAACGGCATCGGGCTTTCGGACATCTTCATGCGCTCGTCTTTCATGATACCCTCATGCGCGTTATCGAATGCCGCCTTGTCGTCGTAGAAGATCCACGAGAAAACAACACTCTCACCGTCTTCCAGCGCGACTGCGCGCTTCATGTCGGTGCGCTTGCCGTCGGGCACGTCCACGGCCCAGGTCTCGACGATTCGACGTGCGCCGTGATCTTGAAAGATCGGCGCAGCTTCTGCCGCCATCTTGGCATAGCCTGCCTTGTCGTGCGACGGGATCAGAAATCCTTGAACAGGGGTTATGCCGACATCTCCTCCAGTGCGTTCGCGGCTTCGTACAGTGCGCGCTGGTCGCCCATGACTTTCGTTTGTGCGGAACCCGCCTCGCCGCGCGCTGCAACGACAGTGTTTATAACAACAACGATCGACCAAAGCAGCCTTGGTTGGATCCCACCCCAAACCCCTCCCCTGAAGGGGAGGGG
>JGI24740J21852_10001634_pt1 | contig 10331 bp, 14 predicted proteins | sample KBSCornC6_FD_21852 | JGI IMG/M metagenome (IMG submission 21852) | reverse complement strand
AGTTCACCGACGACCGAGCGTGGAGCATACCACTTGGCGTTTGCGCGGTAGATTGGGTTCAGAGCCGTCACCATGTCGATATATTTGTTCGCGTAGGTGTTGGCCGCTGGCAGAGCAGCAGCCTGACCCGAAGCGATATACTGGATGGTGCCGAAAGCACGAACGCTGTCTGCGGTAGCTGCGGTCGTGTGGGTCAGCAGGCCCTTTGGCTGATTGACGCCGGTGCCGTTGATGATCGACGACGCCACTTCCTTTGCGAACTTGGTCGCAACGCGATCAGTCACCAACGCTTCAACGTCGAAATAGGCGTCGTTCAGGGCGTAGTGGGAGATCAGCGGCTTGGCGAACAGTGTGCCGAACGGAACCGAGACTTCTGCGAACGATGGGGTGTTGGTTGGATCATAGAGGCCGTTGGTGCCGGTTTCATCAACCCAGCTGGAACCAGTGCCGCCCAGATCAACGTGGATCTTCACATCTGGGGTGCTAGTGGACTGAACGTCAACCTCCGCGAGCAGTGGAGCAACGTCCTGAGCAAGAGTGATGAGGTTCTTGTCGAACTCTTCGGGAACGAGATAGCCACCAGCAGCGGCAATCGCGCCTGCGTTAGCGCCGGTCTGAGTGGTTACGGCGCGGGTGTTTAGGCCGGTTGCAACATAATTGCGGAGTTCCAGACCCCAGTTGCTCTTAGTGATGATCGCTGGAGCGCCAATGCGACCCGACTTAACAGAAATGCTCTTCTGTTCTTCTGCGACGGTATCAACAGTTTCCTCAACATTGGAAACGGCGGCAGTCAGGTTGTTGACCGCATCGGTAAGAGTGGTGATAGCTTGGCCGGTCTCTTCCAGCTTCGCGTCGTAAGTGGACTTGAATTCCTCAAATGCGCTTACAACAGCATCGGTCTTATCAGTTTCATCTGACATATTATGTTCTCTCCTGTTAATAGGATTGTTTTTATTGTTGTGACCTATTGACAGGATCGCCCCTGTAGCGGCTCACTTGAGCAAGTTGCTCTTGCCCTCCCTCTATTTATTGGTTGACTGTCGGCTCTTACTTGCCGAGCAGCTTGTTCAGACGCTCATTCAGCGCGTTCATTTCAGCGCGCTTCTGTTCGCGCTCTGCGAGGTATCGCTTCGACTCAAACTGGCTCGCTACAGTCTCAGCTTCTTTGCGGCTGAGGCCACGATCACGAAGCAGGCGCTCAAGATCGCGGATACTCATTTCATCAATGTTGGACTTCACATTAGCGACAAGTGCGCTGCCGTTGGCAGGCATGTTGACCACGCTGACTTCCACAAGATCGACTTCAGTGATGGTGCGGCGATATTCGTCCGACTTGGACGCCATTTCCCAGACGACCGGGTAGAAGCCAATTGACAGACCCTTGATGAGACCCTTCTTCAACGCCTTGTAGGTATCTAAGCCGTCGCTTGTGTCGAGCAGTTCACCTGTGACTTTGAGGCCGTAGTCATCTTCCTCAACGGCGGTCCATGCGCCGATGGGCAGGCTGTCGTAGATGCGATGATTGAGAAACATCATCGGCATCGTGCCAGCGTCCAAGTGCCGTTCGATGCTGGCTTTGAATGCACCTTTCTCAATGATGTCGCCATAGCTATCGACATTGCCGAACACGGAGCCATAGCCGCTGAACGTCATGGTGCCGGTATCCGTCTCGACCGCCTCAACGGCTAGTTTGCAATCCAAGCCAATTACGGTCTTCTTCTCAATCTGCGTTGCCATTGTTCTCGTCCTGCTTCTCCATGTTGGTTTCGGAAGTATCGGCTGCCTGTTGCCCGAACAGATTTGCCGCTGGCATGAGCTTGTCAGCCATTGGATCGTCACTGCGAGGAAGGTCTTCCTTCTCGCGGATTTCATTTGTGGTGAGCCAGCCTTGGGTTCGACCGGCGTTGTAGTAGGCCATGCGATCAGTCGTGGACGCTTCCATGAGCGCGCGACTGTCCAGCTTGATGTAATATCCGGCCTTCTTCTCTTCCTTTGTCAGGAGAGCTTTGCGCGCCGACTGTTCAATGCGCTCATACCAAGGCATCAAGGTATGCGTGAGGTGAGCAAGTAGAAGCTGCTCGACCGAGTTGTAGGAGGTCGCGCCCGATTGCATGACCATGATGGGCAGCACACGAAAGGCGCGACATAGTTCTTCAATCTGGAACTTGCGGCTTTCGACCCACTGCGCTTCGTTGGCAGTGGACGCGATGGACTGAAAGGTGATGCCGCCTTCAATAAGGGCGGTCTTGTGGGCGTTGCCAACGCCGCTGTATTGATCCTGCCATGCCTTCTTGAGCGCTGCCTTCTGATCTGCGGTCAGGTTCGTGGGAGAGGTAAGGACGCCGCTTGGTCGTGCGCCATTCTTGAAAAGGTTTGCGCCGAATTGCTCCGATGCCAACGCGAGGCCAATCGCTTCACGCGCCAGCTTGGTAGCATTCAGACCGACAACGCCGTCCCAGCTTGGGCCTTTGATATGCCACATGTCCGATGCGGGAACGTCGATATACGCGCCCTTTTCGGTGGCGACCCGGTAGCTGATCGACATGTCGTCGTTTTGAACGGTCGTCACTGAGCCGGGCAGAAAGGCATAAAGCTCTTGCGGGACGCCGCGCCCATCACGGTTGATGAAAATATGGGCGTTGCCGGTCAGGCCTGCATGGATGGCAAACTGCTCGCGGAACTCATAAGAGGTCTGCCATTCGTTCGGTTCATGACGAAGAAGTTCGTAGACGGGGTGGTCCGTAGCATCTTCACCACGGCGGCCAGTGCCGCTCTTTTGCAGTCGGAACGGAACCTGTGCGATGCCGTCTGCAATGACGCGAACGATACACAGAACCGCAGTTGAATAGAGCGCGTTGCTGTCGGCGGGGTCCAGCAGTCTGCCAGCTTGTCCGGCCTCAATGGCGCGGCCAATCTCGTCTAATGTTCTGCGCCTGATTGGCGCGAGAGACTTGAACTCAAGTCCGCCGGTAAGAAAGTCTAATAGCTTTGACATGTATGTTTTCTGCCCGTCTCCTTTATTGTTGATATTTATGCGGAGGGCAGTTCGTGGGATCAGAGCCAGTGGATGCCTGGAGTGACTAACTCAGGTTCATTCATCTTCATGGCATAGGCCATGAGTGCGGCTACAATGCCGTCGATCTTTAGGTGGTGCTGCTTATCGGGCTTGTTAGGGAACAGGTGATTGGCTGAGTTTGCCCGGATGCTGACATTGCCAGCCATCCAGTTCATGCAAGGATTATCGGAGTGACGTAGCTTGTTGTCCGCAACCAGCGCCTCGAACTCCAACATGACCGGATTATAGTTGCCGATGTTCTGCGCGAACTTTCGGACGTCGATGTTGGGATATTGATCCTGAATCTCTTGCGCGAACTGATGGCCCTGCCATGGGTCATAGGCCACGCCCTTGATATGGAACTGGCCGACCAGCTTTGCGAACTGCTCCTTGATGCTGGAGAAGTCGGTCGCATTGCCGGGTGTCAGGACGATATGGCCGCTGCTGGACCAGCCACGATAGGCGTCGGCATTCTTGCTGCCCTGAACCGCGCCTTCGGGGAGGAAGAAGAAGGGGAAGAAATAGGGTGTCACGCCGTCCATGACGCACAGGACGAGCGCGGAAATGTCGGTCTGCGTCGATACGTCATAGGCCGCAAACGCAGGCAGGCCCGCTAGATCGGCCAGCGTCTTGTCGGAACGGCAGGCCGACCATGCGCGTATGTCCAGCCAACCGCTGGTTGAATTTTCCCAGACATTGAGATGCTTGGTGAGCAGCGCGGCCTTCTTGGCCGGTTTGTTGAGCGCATCCTCATATTGGTTGCGGAGATAATTCTCCTGAATGCTGACGCCGAAATTGGGATTGGCCTTCTTCCAGACGTTGAAATCCGTCCAGTCATCCTCCTTGTCGATGGTGAAGATCGCCGTGAACAGCGCCGGGTTGCGGACGATGCCCGCCAGGACGAGTTCGGCATCGACCTGTAGCTGGCGACAGGGACCGGCGACATTGAAGCCCGCCGTGGTGATGGTGAGCAGCAAGGGCTGGGTTCTGGAACCCATGCCCGTTTTCATCGTGTCATATTGTTCGCTGCTGTCATTTTCGTGCGCCTCGTCCAAGATCGCACAATGCGGGTTGGAACCGTCGCCGGGCTTGCCGATCATCGACCGGATGAAGGAGCCGGTGCCGGGGCTGAACACGGACTTGGCATGAACCTCGATGCCAGCGGCCTCCATAAATTGTGGAGAGCGCAGCACCATCTGTCGGGCAGGCTCGAAACAGGCGTCGGCTTGGTCCTTGCTGTTCGCACCGATCCAAACTTCCGCGCCTGCCTCATTGTCGAGAAAAGCCATGTAGGTGGCGATGCCAGCGGCGAAGGTGGACTTCCCGTTCTTACGCGGGATGAGCAGCAGGGCTTCGGTGACCTTGCGGAACTGGGTGTCAGGATCGACAAAGCCGAAAATCCCGGCCAGCACCCAGACCTGCCACGGCTCCAACCGGATCGTCTCGCGCTTGCTGGCCCATTGGCCTTTGCTGTGCGGGAGCAGTTCAATGAATTTGCAGACGCGTTCGACCGCCTTGGGCTTGAACTCCCATTCGTCGCCGTCGATGTCGTCGAGGAAAAGTTGGCAGGATTGCCGTATTTGCTGGCAGGCGAGAATCGTGCCAGCGGTTACGCCCTCGGCGTAGCTAATAGCGATGCGCGTGAAATGGCCGTCGCCCTCCAACCACATCGGTTACTCACCGAGGAGTTTGGCGAACTCGTTGCTGGTGTCGGGTTCGGCTACCTTGCCGCGCTGCGCTCTCGATGGGGCGCCGCCGATGCCAAGGAGTTCGCGCTGTTTGCGGAGTTCGACAAGCTGGTTGCCCTTGGGCACCTCACCGGCTTTGAAGGTGGCGCGGACAATCGCGGCGAGGCAGCAATAATCCGCGAACAGCGAGCTATCGAGGGAAGACGTGCCGCTCTGGGTGACGCGATCCAGTTCCTCATGCCATACCTCCTGAGCCGCAGCCGGGAGATAATCTGGCATCTTTGGTGGAATGATAATCGCAGAGAGAATGATGGTCGGATCGTCGCGACATGGGCGATAGCTCCCGACTGCCTTTTTCTCTTCTATTGACTTTTTCTTTGGGCCGCGTTGCATTGAGTATTTAGCGGGGAATTATGCATAAAGGCTTTCGCCTTAGATGCTTCGCACTCGCGTTAGCGATCCGGCGCGTCTCACGACCGTTCCCAGCGCGGCCACCGGATTGTCGCACGTAGCGATAACCACTATGGTTGAGCTTTCTTGGTTAGAGCGGGGGCTGAGATGGTTCGACTGATGGGGGCGTTCGGCGGAGCAATGTTGCTGGCGGGCGTTGTAGTTCCGACGAGTTCCTATGCTCAAATCGGCGGGGTAATGGGTTCGGCAACAGGCAGTTATTGTAAGTTCAAAAAGAAGAACCAGATCAATGTGGACACTTGGCTGCCACTGGGTTCAAAGCCTGAGTATGCCCGAAACATGACATTGCGGCGCCTATCAGAAATGACGCGGAGCAAAGGCTTTACTTCATTCGTCACCGAAGTGCGACCCTGCGTCATATTACTGATAAATCGGCGGCCAACCAACCTCCGTTGTAATTTTATAGCTCGGATGGAAAGCTCTGGCGAGGCTGAGAGCGAACTGAAGAGCGGTGAAGAGAGATTTAACGCGGATAAAATCATGGAACTGACGGAAAGTGAGGCTGCGAGTTATCCGCGACGATCTGGAATTTTGAACTATAAGAATCAATGCGTCATAGAGTGATGATTGCAGGATTCGATAATTTATTGACTCAAACTGTTTAATTCGCACTGGCATCTTTTGTGTTGGGGGGCTGTTACTATAGAGGGCGCTCAGCAGAAAATGACTGCCCCCTTGATCTGCATCCTTGGATATGTGACTTATTAGTAAACGATTGCCCGGCGGCGCAATAAGTTGAGGTTGCATGACGGTTTACTACTTGGGTCTGAAGGATGCGGCCTATAATGCCCGTGAGATCGACATACTTGATGGCGATTACAAAAAGGTTGAGGTCGTGGATCCTACTCCCGACGGAGGCCGACGGTTCTCTCATGGTACTCAATTCAGGAGCGGACGGCCGATAAAGCCTGATAATCTGCCGAGCAGGTTCCGGTACAAGAGTAAACTGCCGGTGCCGGACTTCGATACACCACACGGTATTGTTGTCGCTAGCGACCGTCTTCGTGAGATCGTCGAGGAGTTCGAGCCCGACAGGCATCAGTTTTTTCCTGTAGAGTATGTCGGATCCCGAAACACGCACATCGCCAACATGTGGATCATGATCGTCTGCACGCGATTGGACGCGGCTGATCGGGAGAAGACGACCATGAAGCTCAATTACTTCTGGTCTGTCGATGGCGCACCCCCGAATGCGAAGTTGGTTATCAGCGAAGCGGTGACCGCTGGGCATCACATCTGGTGCGACAAGCACCTTATGGATGGCCCGCTTGTTTCGGGCAAACTCGGCGAAGCCTTAGTAGCCGCTGAAATCACGGGTTTCAAGCTTTCAGCCGTGGATTCCATATAATGGAACTGCCATTTGGTCTTCGCGAGCTTCTTGGGGCGACCGAGCTGCCGGCGGACGACTTCTGGTTTGACATTGACGGCAAGTTGTTTGTCGGTCTCGCGACGAATGATAATGCGGATTTTGATAGGCGGAGGACAGCATGATTGTGCATACCTTTGGCATTCCGGCTGAACTCTTGATCGAGCGCAACATGTGGAAATCCCGCGTGGCGGTGCCGAAGAACTATGACCCCAAAAAGCTGACCCTAGAGGATATGACGCAAGACGGGGGCATGTATGTCGGCTATGATCAAAGTCTGACGAGCGGGCGTCGGGTCAGGGCTGAAGGATTGCCCATCAAGGTCATTTGGTGGGACAAGAGGCTGGTCCCGGATTTCGAGATCATTCATTCGCCGACCATGATCGTAAGCCAGCGCTTCCGTGACGTGGTGGAAGCGGTCGAGCCAGGCGTGCACCAATTCGAACCGGTCGAATACGTCACCAAACAAGGCGCCCATGTCGCGGACATGTTCGTTTTCGTGATCTGCAACCGGATCGACAGTGTCGATCGCGATCTCACTACACAGTATCGATTACATCCGGTGGGGAACCCGACGACATCGAAAAGCAAATATTGGCAACCCTCGATCCAGGGAACGCAGCTTGTTTTCAATGCTGCACAGGTCGGCGATCATCATCTTTGGGTCGATAAATATCTACCTGATTACAAGCTTGTATCCAGTGCTTTTGTCGATGCCGCCTGTGCTGCCGGGTTGGTCGGGGTAAGCTTTCGCGCATGGGAGACGGTCTAATGCCTGGGTCCACTCTCCGCCGCATCCTCCTGTCAACCCCTTTCATCTACCTTCAAAGTCTTTTATAGACGCGATGCGCCGATAGACATTACGTAGTTGACTTCTGCTTGAAGGAGGAAGTCAATGTTCAAAGCCGTTTCCCGCATCTGCCTTGCGCTGATTGTCATAATCGCTTTGGGGCCAATTGCAGTTGGCAACGTCATGGCTGCTCAGCAGGCATGGCATGATAGCGGTCTTGTGCTTGAGTCGAAACTGTTTGGTATTAAATTCTGAAACGTCGGCTGTTCTCTTCTGCCGTCTTGGCCGCATGGCATGGCTGGCATAATGACTGAGTGTTCTCATAGACATCCTTGCCGCCATCTGCCCTCGGCTTGATGTGGTCCACCTGTGTCGCGGGTGTGATATGCCCTTGCTCTTGGCAATGCCTACATAGCGGTTCTTCCTGCAATCGCTTTGCTCTGACCTTGCGCCAGTTATGGTCATAGACATATTGCTGGCTTTTAACGGCTTTCACCTTCTTGCCGCCATGATTGAAGTTGGGTGGGAGATTGGGCATAGCGATTAGCCGAAGGTCAGCTTGAATTCCATCGCTGCTCTTGCGTCCACGAACCGGCATATGACATCGACCCATATCTTCATGGTTGATAGGTCAATGCCGAACTCGGTCGTCGCCATGATTATGTGGCCAATCTTCTGCTTTTCTATTAGCCATGCCGCGACATCGGATAGTCTGGCGTGATCGGGATCGCAGATGATCTTTACGGTTGTTAGGCAGGACATGCTCTACTTAGTTGGATGGCTCCTCCAATCTTTCTGATTGTCAATGTCAAAGAGTGGATGATTGCCGGTTCACCTGAACGCATACGATTGGAGTGGGCGACGTTGCCTACGCAGATCGGAGTATATGCAATGGCTAACTTTAATCCCGCGATGATTCTTCCCACTGCTCGCTCGGCCGAGTTCGCAGATGCCGGTGAACAAAAGCGTTCCGCCAAAACGATTCTCATCGAAGGTATTGTCAAGCAAATCGACTTCTACGCAAACCCGACCAAGGAAGGCCGCCGCTGGTTTGTTCGTGGACAGAAGGAAGTCTGTCTGACATTGCGGATCGGCAACAAGCCGTTGAAGCTCAATGGCGAGGAAACGAAAGTCGTTGTCCCTGCGGAGCATTTTGACGCGGCCATGAACCACTATAAGTCGGAGATCGAGAAGGGCAAATTCGATGCTCAATTGGCCGAAGCCGACAAGGGGATGGAAGAACGCCGCGATAAGCTGCGGGCTACACGGTCGGCGAAGAAGACCGCTTAAAAGCGGCAGCACACTTTAATCCAAGGGAGGCCGTTGTGCCTCCCTTTCTTTTTGACTTGTTTGCCTCGGTGCGGCAGGAAGTCTGCCAACTGATAACAGGAGGTTCGCATGGCAAGCTGGAAAGACTTCTCGGATGCAAAGCTGAAGAAGGAATTTGAGAAAAAGGGGCCTGATCCCCGCGCTGCTGAAAAGCTGCGGTCGCGTTTCACTAAGTCCCTTGATACCGCGCTCGGCCAGTTCCTTGCCACCGAACCGACCAAAGGTCGCAAAATGTGGAAGGCGCAGAACAATGTTGTGGAATTCAGCCCCGTGTTCAACGGTTCGCCTGTCTCCCTCGACGGTGAGACTACCCTCTATATCCCCTCAGAGCGTTTCTCTGACTTTGTTGGGGCATTGAAACAGTCCGTTGCGGCAGGAGAGCTGGACGCTGTTCTGGAGGGGCCTGAGGGCGTCAAAACCACGGCTAAAAGCGGTGGAACTCGCACTTTTAGCGATCAGAGCAGGCTCAACATTCGTGTCGGTGGTTTCCGCCGTGGTGGCATGGATGATGCCGCGATCAAGGCCAAGCTGAAAGGCGAGGGTGTCGATGGCAAGCTGATCGACGCAGCATTGGCACGTAAATCGGCAGGCAAGTAAGGCACAAAGAAACCCGATAGCCGGACGCCATCGGGTTTCCCATTGATCCACTTGAAGGGGGGTAGCGGCAATTGGTAACGCTGCCTCCCGTCTATTTATTGTCAGGGCAGCAAAAGCCCTCCGTTCCGACGCGCAGCATCCACATATTCCTTGAGCGTCATCTTGGGCACGAACGCCAAGTCTTGAAACACTTTGACGCCCTTTACGTCTATGTCGAGCAATTCTGGCAACCACACATAGCCAAGCTCTGCGACATGTATCTGACATAGGCCAAAGGCCATCCCGTCATCGTCCAGTTCACTGAGTAGCCACATACAGTAGGTGAAGGGGATATGAAGTTTGACCACCGGCTTGAAGTCGATCTCTCTCGTGGTTCCCTGAACCTTCTTCTGTGCCTCGCGGTTGAGTGAAAGTTGCTGGGCATCTTTCGGGCGTAGTATTTTAAGGTAATCCATTGGGCACTTCCTTTCTTTGTGCCCAAGGACATGCAATGCCATTTCACCAAAAGAGCAAGAAAATAGTGGTCTGCTCTGTAGTCATTTTTCTGGTCTGGTAGTCTGGAAACTGGATGACTTCTGAACTAGGAGGCTATTGATAGGACGGCACAACGCAAGACGGAGTGCCCGACATGTTTGCACAGACTGATATCGACCTTAACAAGCTGGCCGACTTCATGTTTGAAGAAGTAGAATGCAGCCCGGATTTTGAGGAAGATGAGTTCTGCGTCTCGTTCGATGGCCATCGGCTATACGTGGAGCGTTACCCGACGCATTACCGGATCGAAGTGGGGCATGAGGATGATGTCGTTGAAATTCCGCGTCACTGATCCCCTCAGAAGCCCGTAGAACGCAAAAGCGCCCCGCTATGTAGTTGGGGCGCTCTTTTTGGATTTGAGCATCGCAGGGCTTTACAGGGCTTCAAGCCTGCGCTTCTTCATTTCCTCAATCTGCTGAGCAATGTCCTGCCGGTCCACATTATCCCGGCGCAATAATCCGTTGCGAAGCCGATCTTCATGAAGGCCGACTGTCAAATCAA
>JGI24740J21852_10001633_pt1 | contig 10334 bp, 10 predicted proteins | sample KBSCornC6_FD_21852 | JGI IMG/M metagenome (IMG submission 21852) | reverse complement strand
CGGCGGCTTGCGCTTTGCCGTGCGCCGTTGCGGCGGCGCGTCGCGCCAGGCGTCGGTGCTGAACGGCTTGCACGCGCTCACCGAGTTCAACGCGCGCGACGACGACTGGGTGCTCGTGCACGACGCCGCGCGGCCGGGCATCACGCCGGGGCTGATCCGCACGTTGACCGGCGCGCTGAAAGACGACGCGGTGGGCGGCATCATGGCCTTGCCGGTCGCGGATACGTTAAAGCGCATCGACCGCGCATCGGCGGACGGCCGCATTGCCCGCACCGAATCGCGCGACGGACTCTGGCAGGCGCAGACGCCGCAGATGTTCCGCATCGGCATGTTGCGCGAAGCGATCTTGCGCGCGCAGGCCGACGGCCACGATCTCACCGACGAAGCGAGCGCGATCGAATGGGCCGGCCATGCGCCGAGGCTCGTGCAGGGCAGCTTGCGCAATTTCAAGGTGACGTACCCGGAAGACTTCGATCTCGCCGAGGCGATTTTGCTGCGGCCTTCGGCAGCGTGACCGGCGGTTTCATTTTCAGTGAATTCAGTGAACGGACTTGAGGACTTGACGCAGATGGATTTCAGAATTGGGCAAGGCTACGACGTGCATGCGCTGGTGCCGGGGCGTCCGTTGATTATCGGCGGGGTGACGATTCCCTATGAGCGCGGCTTGCTCGGCCATTCGGATGCCGACGTGCTGCTGCACGCGATCACCGACGCGCTGTTCGGTGCGGCCGCGCTCGGCGACATCGGCCGCCATTTCTCCGATACGGATGCGAAGTTCGCCGGCGCCGACAGCCGCGTGCTGCTGCGCGAGTGCGTGGCGCGCGTGAAGGCCGCGGGCTTTTCGATCGCGAATGTGGACAGCAGCGTGGTCGCGCAGGCGCCGAAGCTCGCGCCGCATATCGAGGGCATGCGCGCGAACATTGCCGCCGACCTCGGCCTGCCGACGGAAAAGGTCAACGTGAAAGCCAAGACCAATGAGAAGCTCGGCTATCTCGGTCGCGGCGAGGGCATCGAGGCGCAGGCCGTGGTGTTGCTGGTCAAGGACTGACTGGCTTTTTATGCGGCCGCGAAGAGCGGCTTGCGCGGCGTTGACAAAGCCCGGAAGCCGCGACGAAATCAACTGCCGTTATTCNGCGGCAATACACTGCGCGGCCGCATTGATCACNGCGGCAATCCGGCCCACGTCGCGCAACTGCGTCGTGCTCATGCCTTCGGCGACCAGCGTATCGAAGTGCGACTTCACGCAGAAGTGACACTTGCCGATGATCGACGCGGCNAGCGCATACATCTCGAAGCGCCGCTTGTCCACGCCGCCATGCGACGCATAGGCGTTCATGCGTAACTGCGCCGGTTGCGATTTCAGATCCGCGTTGTCCGTCATTTCGACGTACGGATACCAGACGTTGTTCATGCCCATCAACGCGGCGGCGGTCAACGCGCCGTTCGTCTCTTCGGGCGAGAGCACGCCCGCGTTGCGAATCGCGTTGACGATCACCGTGCTCTTCGCGGCGAAAGCCGCGGCCAACGCGACGCCCACCGCATCGTTACCTTCCAGCGACGAGCGCGCGATCGTGCCGTCGAGATTCAGCCGGATGTCTTTCGCGTAGTCGGGCACGAGCGCCTTAATGGAAGACAAGAACTCCATTGCGATCTCCTATCGGGTTGTCGATAAAAAAGCCCGCGGCTTTTTCAAGCGTGGCGGGCCTGGGCAGACACGGCTTACAGCGTCGCGCCGCCGACTGCGCGGTTGCACGGACAGAGCTCGTCCGTTTGCAGACCGTCGAGAATACGCAGCACTTCCTCAGGATTGCGGCCGACGTTCAGGTTGTTCACCGAAACGTGCTGGATCGTATTGTCCGGATCGACGATGAACGTGGCGCGCAGCGCGACGCCCGCTTCCTTGTCGCGCACGCCGAGCTGGTCGATCAGCTCGCCCTTCACGTCGCCGAACGAATAGTGGTTCAGCTTGCTCAAGTCCTTGTGCTCGCGGCGCCATGCGAGCTTCACGAATTCATTGTCGACGCTGCCGCCGAGCAGCACCGCGTCGCGTTCCTCGAAGTCTTTCGCGAGCTTGCCGAACTCGACGATTTCCGTCGGGCACACGAAGGTGAAATCCTTCGGGTAGAAGTAGATGATTTTCCACTTGCCGGGGAACGACTGCTCCGTGATCTCTTCGAACGCCGAGACGCCGTTTTCCTCGTGGTTGTTAAAGCCAGGCTTGGCAGCGGTGACGGTGAACGCTTCGAGTTTGTCGCCAACGGTTTTCATGCGAGTGCTCCTTCGTGTGTTGGAAAAACAGCATGTTGAGGCTACCAGCTCGTCATCACGAGCGCGTGTCAGGCTTTTAACTATAGCTCTATGGAACTATCCGCTCAATAGTTTTTAACTAACAACCCGGATAGTTATTATTCAACGGCGCGGGCATTGGCAGTGCGCAGCCTGGTCTGATGTGGCCGGTGTCGCAAGGCGCGGGCCACAGCGGTTCACAGCGGGCTCGCAGTGGACTCAAGCGCCTTTGGCAAGCGGGAATTCGATCGTGACTTCGAGGCCGGGGCCCGGCGTGCGATTGCGCAAGCGCAGCGCGCCGCGATAACGGCCGACGAGCCGCTGCACGATCGCCATGCCGAGACCCGTGCCGTTCGCCTGCGTGCGAGCGGAGTTCACACGATAGAACGGCCGTGTGACGAGCGCGAGTTGATCTTCCGGAATGCCCGGGCCTTCGTCGACCACCGAAAGCTCGACTCGCGAGTGCGACACACGCGTCTCCAGAATGACGTGCGGAATGCCGTCGCCATCGCTCAAACCGTATTTGCGCGCGTTTTCCAGCAGATTGCCGACGACGCGCCGCATGTCGGTCTCGTCCGCTTCGATCACCGCCGACGGCGCAAGCCGCGTGATCAGCCGCATGCTGTCCTCGCTTTGCATGCGCGCGGCGAGTTCGCTTGCGATCACCGACAGATCGACNGGCTCGGGCACGCGCTGCACCGGCCGCGCGTAATCGAGGAAGCGGCCGATGATCATATCCATCTGCTCGATGTCGTCGACCATTGCGTCTTTCGTGCTTTGATCCGACGGNCTCATTTCNGTTTCGAGCCGCAGCCGCGCGAGCGGCGTGCGCAGATCGTGCGAGATGCCGGCGAGCATCAAGGCGCGGTCGGCCTCGAGCTGNTCGAGGTCCCGCACCATCTGGTTGAAACTGCGATTGGTTTCGGCGGCCACGCCCATGCCGCGCTCGGGCAGCGGTTCGGGCGACTGGCCCGAGCCGACCCGGCGCGCGGCCATCGCGAGACGTGCGAACGGCCGGTTCACGAGACTCGTGATGAAGGCCGCGCCGAACAGCGACAGCGCAAGCGCGAACACGCCCCAGCCGGCCCATTGAAGGCCGGTCGCATTGTCGAGTTGATCGCGGTCGAGGGCGACCCAGTAATCGTCGTCGTCGATCTTGAAGCTGATCCACACGCCAGGGATGTCGTTGACGCTTTGCGCGATCACGGTGTCGTCGCCGAGACGGCCGCGAATGTCGTGTTCGATCAGCCGGTTCAGCGACTCGTCGGGCTGCAGCTTGAACTTGTCGGTGGTTTCGCGCGGATACACGCGCACGCCTTCATTGCTTTCCAGATCTTGCAGCAACGCGCGCCGCAGATCGGGATCGGAATAAAGGAGTGCCGTGCGTGTGAGCTTGACGATGGCGACGAGCTGCAACGCCACGCGCTGCGCGCGCGGCTCGCGCTCGATCACCCGGAAGCTCTGGAACCACGCGGCGAGACTGACTGCGATCAACAGCGCGATCAGCAGAAAGGTCCGCCAGAAAAGGCCGCCGAACGCGAGCGTCAGGAGGCGCCGGTCGATCCGCATGGGCCCTTCTTATCTGAAAACAAAAGCTTGAGGTGTGAACAAACTCAGGCTGCGCCGTCGGGAATGAACACGTAGCCAAGACCCCATACCGTCTGAATGAAGCGCGGGCTGCCTGGGTCGGGCTCGATCAGCTTGCGCAGACGTGAGATCTGCACGTCGAGGCTGCGGTCGAACACTTCGTATTCGCGGCCGCGAGCGAGTTCCATCAGCTTCTCGCGCGACAGCGGCTGGCGCGGATGACGCGCGAATACCTTGAGCACCGAGAACTCGCCGGTGGTCAGCGGAATTTCCTGGCCTGCTTTGGTGAGCGTACGGGTCGCGAGATTGAGCGCGAACTCGCCGAACTCGAAGACCTCGGTGGTCTCGGACGGCGCGCCCGGCAATTCCGACGGCGACTGACGGCGCAACACAGCATGAATTCGCGCGACCAGTTCGCGCGGATTGAACGGCTTCGGCAGATAGTCGTCAGCGCCCATTTCGAGGCCGACGATACGATCGACGTCTTCGCCCTTGGCCGTCAGCATGATGATCGGCGTGCGGTCGTTGCTGCCGCGCAGACGCCGGCAGATGGACAGGCCGTCCTCGCCAGGCAGCATGAGGTCGAGCACCAGCAGATCGAAGCGCTCGCGCACCCACAGCTTGTTCATGGACGGCGCGTTCTCCGCCACATAAACATTGAAGCCTTGTTCGCCGAGGTAGCGGCGCAGCAGGTCGCGCAGGCGCGGATCGTCGTCGACGACGAGGATTTTCGAAGGGTTTTTGGTTTCCATGGTCGGCATCTTAGCGCGATTAGAAAGTGGTGCGCGGTTGCATCATTTGTCGAGTTACAGTCAGTTACAAAATTTACCCTGCCTGTGGCACGGCGTAAAGCGACGCCAGTTAGACTCCTTTACTGAATGCGGCTGTTCGGTGGATACTTCACTCGACTAAAACCCACGCGCCCGGCTCGTAACCGGGTTTGTCACACGCATTTGAGGTCGCCGGTTGCCGCGCCACGAAGGGAACAACATGAAGGGAGGGGTTTGGCCGAATGTGCGCCTGAACGTGATTGCACTGGCGGTTGCCGGTACGCTCGCAGGCACATTGGGATCAACGCTCGCCCACGCCCAGCCTTCTGCCGACAGAGCTGCGAGCGCGCGCGCGCCCAGACTGAGCCCCTCAAAAGCAAACCGTCATGACTCGAACAGCGAGCGGCCTGCATCGGACGTGATGCTGCGCACCGCGGTTCCCCCCGACCTCGATCAACGCCGCCGCGATGGGCATATGACGCCGGACGAACGTCGTTTGCTGAGGCAGCATATCGAAGATGCTGTGCGGGAGCTTTATAAGCGGTAGGGTTTTGGTGGTGGTGGTCGTCGTGCTTGTTCTGGTTTTAGCGTTCCACGCTGTCTTTCCGTTCTTGTGCTGTCTTGTGCTTGTTCGCACTTGCATCGCTCTTCGCTGTGCTTCCCGTTCCTGATTTTGCAGTGCATGTCTTGCTCATCATGCTGACAAGGTGTGTCGACTCTTGCATGTGGCCTGTGTACTAGAAGCGGGCAGACAAGGGAGCGGCATGGCGCATGCGATGCGTCATCGTGCGTGAAGATGCGGTCTGTCATGAACGCATCGTGCGCCTTGCACATTTGTTCGCCAGCGATTCGCGCATCCTTCCGGACGCCCCATGAAACGACGCAGCTTTCTCTCGATGAGCGCCGCCGCCAGCGCGGCCCTCTGGCTGCCTCGCACATTCGGCGCTGAGCCCGCCGCGCACAGGGCACGTCACGCTCCAGTGTTCGCGCGCGATAACGGCGAGCTCCTGATCCTCATCGAATTGAAGGGCGGCAATGACGGTCTGAACACCGTCATTCCGTTCGCCGATCCGGCGTACTACCGGCTCCGTAAGCGCATCGCAATCAGACGCGAGCACGCGATTCAACTCGACGAACGCACGGCGCTGCATCCATCGCTCGAACCGTTGATGCCTTTGTGGCGAAGCGGGCAGCTTGCGATCGTTCAGGGCGTCGGTTACGCGGCGCCCAATCTCTCGCATTTTCGTTCGATGCAGATATGGGACACGGCATCGCGCTCCGATCAGTACCTGCGCGAAGGCTGGCTCAGTCGCGCGTTCGACAGCGCGTCGGCGGCGGCTGGTTTTGCCGCTGAGGGCGTCGTGATCGGCAGCGCTGAAATGGGACCGTTGGCGCTGGGCGGCGGTGACGGGGCGCGTGCCGGTCGCACTCAAGTTGTAGAGGCCGGGAAAGGCATCGCTCAACTATGCGGTCGGCCGCTGCGCGCACAAGACGCAACGCGACTGACGACCGCGTTTCCATGCAGTTCGTTCGGCGCGTCGATAAAGAGCGCGATGCAGATGCTCGCGGCCCGCGATAGGTTGCGCGTGCAAGCACAGCAAGGGCAGGCACTGCGACTACATGCTGCGCAAGCGGACACAACCGCCCCTGCAACCGCAATCCGCCTGACGCTAAACGGCTTCGATACGCATCAGAATCAGCCGGAGCGTCATCGTCTGTTGCTGACGCAATTTGCTGAAGGCTTGGCTGCGATGCGATCGGCGCTTGTCGAACTGGGCCGTTGGAACGACACGCTCGTGATGACGTACAGCGAGTTCGGGCGGCATCCGCGTGAGAATGGCAGCGCCGGCACGGACCACGGCACCGTGGCGCCGCATTTCATGATGGGTGGACGAGTGCTCGGCGGCTTGCACGGCGTGCCGCCGCAGTTGGCGCGGCTCGACGGCAATGGGGAGCTGCCGGTCGGCGTCGATTTTCGACAGCTTTACGCGACGGTGCTCGCGCGCTGGTGGCGTGTCGACGCACAGGCGATCTTGCGGCAGCAGTTCGAGCCACTCCCTTTGCTGCACATCTGACGACGGCGCGCGCCGCCCGTTACGCTTACTTTGCGCGCCACGCGATCCACAGCTTGCGGACCGGCGTCAACGCGATGCGTTGATGCAGCACGTGATAACCGTCGCGCTCTATTTCATCGAGCAACGCGCCAGCGAGCGCGCCCTGCGCAAGCAGCGTGCGCTGCGAACGGCGCTCGCTGCGCGGCACGGCGGCGAGCGCGCTATGCAAGGCATCGCGGGCACGCTTCGTCTGAAAGCGCATGAGCTCCGTAAACGCATCCGAATATTTTCGATTGATCAGGTCCGCGGCTGTCACACTGAAGCGCTGCATTTCGTCAATAGGAATGTAGATGCGGCCGTGGCGCGCATCGTTGCCCGTTTCCGCCACGAGTTGTGCGAGCAGCAGCGCTTCGCCTAACGGTGCGGACCAGCCCGGAGCCTGTGCGCCGTCGGTGGGTGCGCTCGTGGGTGCGCTCGTGGATCCATTCGTGCTCGCCGCGCGCGCCACAAGCGCGGCAAAAGTGCCGCCGACCGCCTGCACATAGCGGCGCAAATTCGGGTAGTCCAGGTAACGCGCCTGGTCGAGATCCATCTCGAAGCCGCCAAGCAGCGTCTGCAACGCGGGGTATTCCGCTTTGACGTCGGGCAGCGAAGCCGCGAGCGCCTTTGCAACCGGATGCGTGGGCGAGCCCGCAGCCAACGCGCCGAGTTCGTTTTGCCACCACGCGAGCTTCGTGCGGCCAATCGCGGGGTCGCTCACTTCCTTGACCGTTTCCTCGAACTCGCGGCGCAGTGCGAAGAGCGCGGTCAAGCGCGGCTGACTGGCGGCCGGCGCTTGCCGCAGCGCGTAGTAGGCGCTCGATCCAGGGGGCGCCGCTTTTTGCTGGCAATATTCGTCGAAATTCACGGCGTGGAATGTGGGGAAGGGCAGGCGAAGTGAGCACGGCATGCGTGCGCGAAGCCGAAAATTGTAGCATCGGCGGGGCAACGGCAGAGGCGCGAGCCGGATGCCCGGCAGTTGCAGACAAGCGCGAATCAATGCGTTAGAATCTCGCGCTTACGCTTTTGGGCGCGTACATTTGAACGCGCCGGAAAGCATGCAGGACATCGGGCGAGACGTACAACGTTGGCCCGGCTGCGAGGGTGGCGAAATTGGTAGACGCACCAGGTTTAGGTCCTGACGCCCGCAAGGGTGTAGGGGTTCGAGTCCCCTCCCTCGCACCATTAACTTCTCGATATAGAGCGGTCTGCGGATTTCCTTGGCGTGGTTGACCGGCGGCCTTGAAGCGAATCCGGGATTCTCGGCAGGAACATAACATCATCGAATTTCTTGACGTTGATGTGCTGCCCGAGCCGCGTATAGACATCTTCTGTCTTTCCAATGTATTGGATATTCCGCTGCCTCAAGAAGAAATAGAGTCCGAGAAATAGAGTCCGCGGCGCTAGGCCGGAATCGGAACCTGTTGAAGGCCTGCGCGCTCAAGAAGCTTTCCGTGCATCGCTGCATTCTTTTCGCCGTTTTCTTTTCCAAACTTATCCACGGTCTTTGCGCCTGAAGAATCGTCGCCGGCGCGCTTGCGCGCCGTTTGCCAGACGCGGTAAATCTGGTGCGAGCCGGCGTACCGTTCGCGCGTCGTTGGGTCGATGAACAGCGGGCCGTCCGCTATGGCCCACCTGTACAAATGAGACCGTCGGTCCGGTTCCGCAGGTTATCAATCACTCGATATTCGGGAGTGCCGGCCATGCGTCGGGATCTCCACCCATCGCCACACACATGTCCCGCATGAGGTCCGTGCTGACCTCGATCCACTCGGGCGTACCGAACGGAAGGTCCTCGGGATTCTTTTTGCCCTGCGCTGAGCGAGTGCGGCGCACGGTCGCGCTGACTTCCTTCATTTCATCGAACAGAAGGTAGTCCGGCTTGGTTGGTTCGTTATCTGCCATCTCTTGGTCTTTGGTATTTTTTTTTGGTTGATCGGAAAGATACTCCGATTTTCTGATGTCGTAACTTCCAATTTCGGAAAGTTGTGCCGTCCCGTCATGCGGGACGAATCAAAAGCGCGCCCGACAATCTGCTGGCGAGGCTGCAATCAGGAATTGACGGCGGCCTGAAGCGGTACGACGCCGAGTGTTCGCGATCGTCGCGATGTGCAGTGAGAACCCCCGTCAGGTCACAGCACTCGCCGGGGCTCTTTCTTGAATGGTCCTTGGGTGACTCTTTTTTGGTGACCCGGATAGGCGGCGCGCACGATGCAGGCCGGTAGAGGCCCGCATGGCGAGGTCAGGCCGCTCAGGCTTCCGGTGTGGCGGGCGGCGCCTGCGTGCCCGGCAGATCGGCTTGCGCGGCGCCCTCGAGAAAGCGCCGCGTCGATTCGAATGCCTGCAACATCGGCTCGGGCCACGGCGTTTGCAGCATGACCGCCTGATGGTTTTCGAACGCCGACGACAACAGCTTCGCCAGTTCCGGCGAACGCAGATGGCGCAACAGCACGCTTACCGCAATCGCCGTCGCCTGGCTCGCACCGGCCGTCTGGAGTTCCGACGCCGTGAGCGCCGCGACCTGTTTGTTGATGTCCACTGAAACTTCCCTGAATAGAGTTGGATGACTGGCTCGCGCGCCGCGCGGTTCATCGACTTGAATGGAAGCGATAACCCGGCGCACGCGGCGGACCCGGGATTTTGACACGGTTGGCGTTTTGCCGCGAAGACAGCGTCGCGATCAGTGAGAATGCGGCGCGCGGATAATCGCGTGCCGTTGTTCGGGTAATTGACTCGGCAAAGGCGCTGACAATAACGGTTCGATTCGGTAAGCGATTCGCTTTAATTAATCGACGCACATCAGCCGCATAATGAGCGATGAAATTTCGGCAAGTGTTGTCGGAGACGTGGCGACATCCGCGTTCAATTGGCTTGCCTGCCGCTCGTCATCATCTATCGGGGGATAGCTGCTTGAAAAGCCCGCTTTGCACGTCGCTTTGCATGTTATTCTGCGCGCCGATTTTCGCTGATTCCACATGCCGTATTCGCGGATAATCCGCGCGACCGAGGTTGCGATCAAACGGGTATCGCCGGAAAACACAATAAAAGAGGGATGCGATGAGCGTGATATTTGCCGTGCTGGGCGCGGTGGTCGGCATGCTGGCTTCGTTGTCGAACGATCTTCCGCTCGGCTATGGCGCATTGTTCGGCGCGCTCGCGGGCTTTGCGCTGGCGCGCTTGCGCAAGAGAAATCCAGCGGGCACCGCGCAGTCGCCATCTCCGGGAACCACCGTCACGGATGCGCCGAGCGCTCCTCGTGACCTGGCGGCTCGCGTCGAGTGGCTGGAACGTGAACTCGTTTCGCTGCGCGGCGAGATCCGGCAATTGCGTGAGGCAGTGGGTATTGCGTCAGCCGACGACGCTCGAGCGCCAGCGCCCATGCACGCATCAGACGCCGCAACGATGCGCGATTCAGTTGCGGCAGGCACCACAGAGCATCGCTATGCAATCGCGGCGCAAGAGGCCGTGAAGCTCACGGCGAGAGCGTCGGCGGCGCTTGCGCCAGCGGGCGGGGAGGCGGGCGCGTCGATTGTTCGGCAGACAGAAACGTCAACCGGCATGGACGCCGCCGCACAAACACAAGCACAAGCACAAGCAC
>JGI24740J21852_10001630_pt1 | contig 10342 bp, 11 predicted proteins | sample KBSCornC6_FD_21852 | JGI IMG/M metagenome (IMG submission 21852) | reverse complement strand
GGGGCAGATCCTGCTGGCGATGCCGATGCACGTGAGTCCGGCGCTACTGGCGCTGGTCTCCTAGCACCAATCCAGACAACCGTGCGACAGCAGGGTTGAGGCCGGGGCCTTAGCCTTGCACCCGTATCAACTCTGCTTTCGATCGCACGATGTCCACCCTCTTCGACCCCGTACAGGCCGGCGACCTGAAGCTCGCCAACCGCGTCGTCATGGCGCCACTCACGCGCAACCGCTCGCCCAACGCCATCCCGCCCGACATCGCCGCCACCTACTACGCCCAGCGCGCCAGCGCCGGCCTGCTCATCACCGAGGCCACCGCCATCAGCCACCAGGGCCAGGGCTATTCCGACGTGCCGGGCCTCTACGGCACCGAGCAGCTCGACAGCTGGAAGCGCGTGACGCACGCCGTTCACGCCAAGGGCGGCAAGATCGTCGTGCAGCTGTGGCACGTGGGCCGCGTCTCGCACAACGAACTGCAACCCGGTGGCGGAAAGCCCGTCGCCCCTTCGGCCATCACCGCCAAGACCAAGACCGTGCTCATCAAGGACGGCGTGCCCACCTTCGTCGACACCTCCGAGCCGCGCGCGCTCGACGCCGGCGAACTGCCGGGCATCGTGCATGCCTACGCGGTGGCCGCACGCAGCGCGGTGGAAACCGCCGGCTTCGACGGCGTGGAGATCCACGGCGCCAACGGCTACCTGCTCGACCAGTTCCTCAAGGACGGCAGCAACAAGCGCACCGACGACTACGGCGGCAGCATCGAAAACCGTGCCCGCCTTCTGCTCGAAGTCACGCGCGCCGTGGTCGACGCCGTGGGCGGCGGCAAGACCGGCATCCGCCTGTCGCCCGTCACGCCAGCCAACGACGCCTATGACAGCGACCCGCAGCCCCTCTTCACCTACGTGGTGAAGCAGCTCGCCACGCTCAACCTGGCCTACATCCACATCATCGAAGGCGCCACCGGCGGCCCGCGCGAGATCGAGGACCGCCCCTTCGACTACGAAGCCCTCAAGGCCGCATACCGCGAGGCCGGCGGCAAGGCCGCATGGATGGTCAACAACGGCTACGACCGCCCGCTCGCCGAAGAAGCACTGAAGGAAGGCGACGACCTCGTGGCCTTCGGCAAGCCCTTCATCTCCAACCCCGACCTCGTGCGCCGACTGCGCGAGAACGCGCCGCTGAACCCGCTCGACAAGGCCACCATGTACGGCGGCGGCGCCAAGGGCTACACGGACTATCCGGCGCTGGCCTGAGGCCGCGGGCGGCCATGGCAAGATGCGGCGGACCCGTTCGTTCGCCGCCAGCAAGGAAGGAAATGCCATGGCCCGCATCGCGCAACGACTGGCCGATTCCGGCCTCGTATTGCCATCCGCAGTGACGCCGCCTCCCGGCGTCGTTCTGCCCTTCCAGTTCGTGCGCATCGTCGGCCGACGCGCGTTGATCTCGGGCCACGGCCCGCTCAATGCCGACGGCACCATCGCCGCGCCGCTCGGCAAGCTGGGCCGCGAATTGAACGTGGAACAGGGCTACACCGCCGCACGCCTCACCGCGCTCGCGATGCTCGGCAGCCTGCAGCGCACCCTCGGCGATCTGGACCGCATCACCGCATGGACGCGCGTGTTCGGAATGGTCGCCTGCGCACCGGGCTTCGACAGCCAACCGGCCGTCATCAACGGCTTTTCCGATCTCATCCTCGAAATCTTCGGCCCCGACATCGGCGCGCATTCGCGCAGTGCCGTTGGCATGGCGGAGTTGCCGTTCAACATTCCTGTGGAGATCGAAGGCGAGGTGGAGTTCGACGCATGAGCGCCACGCCCTGGACGCTGCGGCGCGCCGATGCTGCCGATGCCGCAGCCATCGCTGAATGCGCTGTGGAAGCCTTTCGCCACTACATTCCGCGCTTGGGCCTCGAGCCGATTCCCATGACCAAGGACTATGGCGCGTCCATCGCGAACGCGCAGGTCTGGGTCGCGCAGCGGCAGGAGCAGGTCGTCGCAGCACTGGTGCTCGACATCACCGACGAAGGCTTCCTGATCGATGTGATCGCGGTGCGCCCCGCACAGCAAGGCACAGGCGTGGGCCGCGCATTGCTCGAGCTTGCGGAGCGCGAGGCACGGCGGCAAGGCCATGACTCGATCTACCTCTTCACCAACGAGAAGATGACCGAGAACCGCGCGCTCTACGAGCGCATCGGCTATGTCGAATACAAGCGCCTCGCGCTCGCGCAGCGCACCCGTGTTTTCATGCGCAAGCCCTTGATGTGAGGCCTCCTGCGATGCAGCTCGAACGCATTCATCACGTCGCCATCATCTGCTCCGACTACGCGGTGTCGAAGCGCTTCTACACCGAGGTTCTGGGCCTGCGCGTGGTGGCCGAGAACTACCGCGCCCCGCGCGATTCGTACAAGCTTGATCTCGCTTTGCCCGACGGCTCGCAGATCGAGCTCTTCTCGTTTCCCGGTGCACCCGCGCGGCCGACGCGGCCCGAAGCGCAGGGACTGCGGCACCTGTCCTTCGAAGTGCACGACGTGCAGGCCGCAGCCGACGAACTCTCGGCGCAGGGCATTGCGGTGGAACCGCTTCGCATCGACGAATACACCGGCCGACGCTTCACCTTCTTCGCCGACCCCGATGGGCTGCCGCTCGAACTCTACGAGGCCGCACCAGGCAGGGATCTTGAAGCGCTGCTGCTGGAGCTGGAAGGCGCGCTGCATCTGCGCGAGGTGCGCGCGAGCGCCGCACGACTGCAGGAACTGCTCGACGACGACTTCCACGAGCTCGGCGTCTCGGGCACGGTATGGACGCGCGCCGCCATCATCGAAGCGCTGCGCGATGAAGCCTTCTCCGAACGCACGATCTCGGACTTTCGCGTAATGCGCATGGCCCCCGATGTGGCTCTGGTCACCTATCGCGCGCATCGCAAAGCCATTGCAGAACGCCCGGCCGCAAACTCCATGCGCAGCTCGCTATGGAAGCTGCGCGCAGGCCGCTGGCGCATGGCATTCCACCAGGGCACGCCGCTCGCCTGAACGCACAGGCGATTCAGGCCACCTCGCCGAACGCCACGCTCACCCGCAGGCCCGTGGGCTCCGCGGCTTCCAGCCGCAGCTCGGCACCAAGCAGCTCCGCATAGCGCGAGACGATCGACAGGCCCAGTCCAGAGCCCTGCCCCAGCTTCTCTCCCGCCGGGCCCTGCGCCCATCGCTGCATCAGTGCGCGCTGGGCTTCGAGCGGAATGCCGGGCCCGTCATCGATCACGCTCAGCGTGTGACCCGCGAGCTCGACGGTGATGGTGCGGCCGCCGTAGCGCAGCGCGTTGTCGATCAGGTTGTCAAGAATGCCTTCGACCAGCGCCTCGTTGGCCTGCACGACCACGCCGTCGTCGAGGCCGCGCGCGCCCAGGTCGACGCCGCGCGCATCGGCACGCCCCAGGTGCCGCAGCACCGTCTGCTCGGCCAGCACGTCGAGCCGAACGGGCACGCGCTTGAGCTCGGTGCGCGCTTCCTCGGCCAGCGCAAGCGCCAGCAGCTGGTCGATCAGATGGCTTGCGCGCGCCTGCCGCTCCGACACGCGCTCGAGCTGCTCGCGCCACACATGGGTGTCCTGCTGCGCCAGCCCGTATTCGGCCAGCGCGCGGATGCCTGCCAGCGGCGTGCGCAGTTCGTGCGCCACGTTGCCCACGAACTCGCGTTGCGCCTGCACGCTGTTGCCCAGCCGCTCGAACAGCGAATTGACCGCATTGCCCAACCGCTGGATCTCGCGCGAGGTCTGCGCCACGGCCACCGGAGAAAGGTCGCGCACGTCGCGCCGGTCAAGAGCGCGCTGCAGCTCGCCAAGCGGCCGCAGGTCGCTGCGGATGCCGTACCAGAGCCAGATCGCGAGCAGCATCAGCAGCACGATCTGCGGCGCGAGCGCATAGCCCAGCAGCTGCCGAACCAGCGCCGCGCGGCTCAGCGTGGTCTGCGCAATGATCACGCGATAGGGCATGCTGATGTCGGGCTCTGCGTCGTGCTCGAGCACCACCGCGCGCAGCGTGCTGCCCTCGTAGTTCACATCGGAAAAACGGTAGCGCGAACCGTCCACCGGCAGCGGCGCCTGCAGGCCAGCCTGCCCGGAGATCAGCGAACCGTCGAGCCGCTGCACCGCGAAGTAAACCTTGTCGACCTGGTCGAAGAGCACGGTGGCCACTTCGCGCGGCGTGAGCATCAGCTCGATGCCGCGCTCGCCCGCCTGCACGTTGGCCGACAGCGCATAGGCATCGTCGAGCATGCCGCGGTCGAAGGCCTGTTCGGAGAAGTAGTTGGCGATGACCAGCGCGATGACCGCGCCGACCATCCACGTGAGTGCCAGCGGCACCAGCACGTTGCGCAGCACGCGCTGCGTGAGCGAAGGCGCACGCACCGCAGCCGGCTGCGATTCGGCNATGGTCTGTTGCTGCTGCCCGTTCACGCGCGNACCGGCGTCGATCACACCTCGGCTTCGAGCAGGTAGCCGATGCCGCGCAGCGTGCGNATGCTCGCGCCCGTGCCCTGCAGCTTCTTGCGCAGGCGCGAGATGAAGGCCTCGAGCGCGTTGTCGCCCAGCGATTCGTCGAAGCTGGAGAGCTTGTCGGACAGCGCACGCTTGCTCACCGTGCGGCCCGGCGGGCTCATGAGCTCCCACAGCACCTCGAACTCGCGAGCGGGCAGGTCGAGCGGTCCGCTCGCGGTGGAGAAGCGGCGCGCCTTGCGGTCGAGCTTGAGCTGACCGAGCAGCACGATGTCTTCCGTGCCCTTGGCGCGGCGCACCAGTGCGCGCAGGCGCGCCTCGACCTCCGCCAGGTCGAAGGGCTTGCCGAGGTAGTCGTCGGCGCCCGCGTCGAGACCGGCGATGCGTTCCTCGGTGCGACCGCGCGCGGTGAGCACCAGCACCGGCGTGCGGTCGCCCCGCGCGCGCGCCTGGCGCAGCGCGGTGAGACCGCTTGCGAGGCCGCTGGTCGGGCTCGCGGTGGCGGGCAGGTTGAGGTCGAGCAGCACGGCATCGAAGGGCTGCACGCGCCACAGGTGGTCGGCATCTTCGACGTTGGTGGAAACATCGACGCGATGGCCTGCATCAGCGAGGCTGCGTACCATCACATCGCGCAAAACGGTGTCGTCTTCGACAAGCAGAATTCGCATGGTCTTTGAATGGTTGGGGGTAATCTGCCTTGCGAACGACGGGTCAGCGGCCGGTCAGTCGCTCCAAGCGATAAACGCAACATGAGCATACGACAGCACGATGAATCACGGGCCATTTTCATGGCCCGCGCCACACGATGAGTGCGCGCGAACCCTCCGATCTGCTGAGCCTGGTTCCTCCGGAAGTGCAACGCACCGCCGTGGTCCTGCTGCATGGTTTATGCAGCACGCCTGACGAGTTGCTGACCGTGCAGTCCGCGCTGCGCAGCAGGGGCTATCCGGTCTACCCGCTGTCGATCGAGGGTTACTCGTTCGACGCCAGCGCGCCGATGCAGCGCGCGGCGCCGTACGAACGCTGGCTCGACGCGATCCAGGCCCAGGTGAAGACACTGCGCGAGCGGCACGACCGCGTGATGCTGGTCGGCATCTCGGCGGGCTCCTCGCTGGCACTGGGCGCGGCCATCCGCTGCGGCAGCGACGTCGATGCGCTGGTGCTCATGTCGACCACGCTGCGCTTCGACGGCTGGGCCATTCCGCGCACGCAGTTCCTGCTGCCGCTGGCCTTCTACACGCCGCTGGGCAGGCTCTGGCAATACCGCGAGCGCCCGCCCTACGGCGTGAAGAACGAACGCGTGCGCGCCTGGATCGAGCGCGAGCTGCGCCACCGCAAGGTCTCGCGCGCGGGCAGCTCTGTCATCGGCGTGGGCCATCTGCGCGAGCACGACCGGCTCATCCGCCATGTGCGCCGCAACCTGCACGGCGTGCAGTGCGGCAACGTCCTGGCGCTGCACGCCCAGCAGGACGAGGTGGCCAGCGTGGCCAACCTGGGCATCCTCGCGCGCGGTCTTCGCTGCCGTGCATTCCGTGCCGTGGTGGTCGCCAACAGCTACCACATGATCACAATCGACAACGATCGTCAACAGGTTGTGAGCGAAACAGTGTCATTCGTCGATGCGGTGGCGCATGGCACGATGCCCGAGCATCCGCTGTACGCCTGACAACCTCGATCACGTCCGAAAGGAAAGCATCCCCATGTCTTCTTCCGATCTCTCCTCGCCCACCTTCAACAGCATTGCGGCGATCCTGCAGACCGACTTCCGCGTCGACCCCGCAGCCATCTCGACGGCCACCGCGCTGACCGACCTCGGCCTCGACTCGCTCGCGCTGATGGAGTTCGTCTTCGCCGTCGAGGACGCATTCCACCTGCGCATTCCCGAGGACCGCCTCGACCCGCGCGAAGCCGGCATCACGCTGCAGCGCCTGTGCGAAGTGATCGACGCAGAGAGCGCTGGCGCCACCGCGGGCCAGCCCGCCGAAGCAACCGCATGAGCAGCGGCGCCGCTCACTCCGTGCTCGCGGCCTCCGCCGCGCGCGCCGCATCCGCACCTGTGCGCGTGAGCGGCATCGGCTTCGTCACGCCCATCGGCCGCACCGTGGAGGCCTTCGACGAGGCGCTGTTCGCGGGCCGCTCGGCCGTGCGCGCCCAGACGCTGGAGATCAAGGGCATGGACCCGATGGCGCTCGCCGTCGCCGCCTGCGACTTCGACTCGAACGGCGTGCGCAGCACCTCCCGCCTGCCGCTGGACCGTGGCACCGCCATGGCGCTGGCCGCCGCGCAGGACGCCGCCGGCGAAGCGAAGATCGACCTCGACACCATCGACCGCGACCGTCTCGGCATCTTCTGGGGCAGCGGCCTCGCGGGCGCCGGCACCTTCGACAACACCACCAGCGCGCTCTACGGCGAACAGCGCCGCATGCGCCCGACCACCGTGCTCACAGTGATGCCCAACGCCGCAGTGGCGGAGCTCGCCCTGCACTTCGGCGCGCGCGGCTCTGCCATTGCATACGCCTGTGCCTGCGCATCCTCGGCCGTGGCCATCGGCGAGGCGATGCGCGCCATTCGCGGCGGCTGGATCGACGTCGCCATCGTCGGCGGCCACGACGCCATGCTCACGCCCGGCGTGATGGCCAGCTGGCACGCCATGCGCGTGATGGCGCCGCCGCCGGCCGATGCGCCATCGACCGCATGCCGGCCCTTCTCGGGTGACCGCGCGGGCTTTGCCATCGGCGAAGGCGCGGCCGCGCTGGTGCTCGAATCCGAAGCGCACGCGGCTGCGCGCGGCGCGGAAGCCGCGCCCTTCGTGCTCGCGGGCTACGCCACCAACTGCGACGGCACGCACATCACCAACCCCGACACCGCGGGCCAGGTGCGCGTGATGCGCGCCGCGCTGCGCGACGCGGGCATCGAGGCTTCCGAGATCGGCCACATCAATGCGCACGGCACGGCCACCTCGGCCGGCGATGCAGCCGAAGCCGCGTCGATCCGCGAGGTGTTCGGCAACACCGTGCCAGTGAGTGCGACCAAGGCCATCCACGGCCACGTGCTCGGCGGCGGCGGTGCGATCGAGCTCGTCGCCACGCTGCGCGCGCTGGCACGCGAGACGCTGCCGCCCATCGCCAATCTGCAGACGCCCGACGCCGCTTTCGATCTCGACTTCGTGCAAGGCGAGGCCCGCGAGGCCAAGGGCATGCGCTACGCGCTGTCCAATTCCTTCGCCTTTGGCGGCACCAACGCCGTCATCGTGGCCGGCCGCGCGTCCGATCGCTGAAGATTCACTGAACGCTTCCTGAAAAATCGCGCGGTGCATCGGCTGGTTGTTTTCGTGGTGCCGGTGTTCGCGCTGCTCATGGCGTGCGAGTTCGCCTGGGGCTGGCTGAAGCGGCGCAACACCTACCGCTTCGGCGACACCATCGGCAGCCTCAGCCAGGGGCTGCTGAGCCAGGCGCTCTCGGTGTGCACGCAGCTCTTCCAGATCGGCCTGTACGCACTGGTCTATCCGCTGGTCGCGATCTGGACGCGGCCCGCCTTCTGGGACAGCGCCATGGGCTGGATCGCCGCAGTGCTGCTGTTCGACTTTTTCGACTACTGGCTGCATCGCGCGGGGCACGAGTCGGCCGTGTTCTGGGCCGCGCACTCGGTGCACCACCAGAGCCAGCACTTCAACTTCTCCACCGCGCTACGGCAGGAAAGCACGGTGGCATTTCTCGGCTGGGCCTTCTACCTGCCGATGGCGGTGATCGGCGTGCCACCGGAGCAGTTCGGGCTCGCGGGGCTGATCGTGCTGGTCTACCAGTTCTGGATCCACACCGAGCACATCGGCAAGCTGGGCTGGTTCGACCGCGTGTTCTCCTCGCCTTCGAACCACCGCGTGCATCACGCGGTGAACGACCGCTACATCGACCGCAACTACGGCGGCATGCTCGTGGTGTGGGACCGCATGTTCGGCACCTTCGCCGAGGAAACCGAACGCTGCGTCTACGGCACGCGCAAGGCACTCGCCAGCTTCGACCCGATGCGCGCGATCCTCGGCCCCTACATGCCGCTGCTGCGCGATGCCTGGCACACGAAGCGCTGGAAAGACAAGATCGCCGTGTGGTTCAAGCCGCCGGGCTGGCGGCCGGCCGACGTGGCGGCGCGCTTTCCGGAACCCGCGTTCTCGCTGGAAGAAGCCATGCACATCCATGCCCCCGTGCTCACGCGAGCGCAGGTCGCCTCGGCCGCCCTTCACTTCGCATGCTGGGTCGGCGTGACGCTGGCCTTTCTCTGGCGTGCGGACGATCTCGCCTTCCACACAGGGCTGACGCTTCTTGCACTCTCGGTCGGGGGCTTCTGGTCGATAGGCGCGGTACTCGATTCGCGCCTGCGTCTGCGATGGGCGTGGTGCGCGCAAGCGGCACTTCTCGCCATCTCGGCGGTACTGCTCTTCGGCTGAACGCCGAGCATCCGCCGGCCGCTATGCTCGGCGCCTTCACCGTTGCGGGACACCCATCATGCGCAGGCTGGCCACTCCCGAAGACATCGACACCGTCTTCGACCTCTACATGCACGAGAAGGTCGTGCCCTACCTGGGCTACGACCCGATGCCGCTGGAAGACTTCAAGCAGATCTACCGGCAGCTGCTCGACGGCCGCGACTTCTTCGTCTACGAACGCGACGGCCGCATCGCCGGCTTCTACCGAGCCTCGCGCTACCCGGGCCGCGTGCGGCATGTGGCCAGCCTGGGCACACTGGCTGTAGACCCCACGCTGCATGGCCAAGGCATCGCACTGGCGATGGTCACGGATGCGATCGAACGGCTGAAGGCGGATGGCGTCAAGCGCATCGAGCTCATCGTGGAAAGCGACAACGCGCCGGCGCTGCGCTTCTACGAAAAGCTCGGCTTCGAACGCGAAGGCACGCTGCGCAGGTTCTACAAGCGCGCCTCCGACGAGCAGGCCATCGACGACCACATCATGGCGCTGCTGTTCGACTGAACCTACGAAGGAGCCTCAGGGCTTCCATCGCCGCAGCAGCAGCGCATTGGCCATCACGCTCACGCTCGACAGCGCCATCGCCGCGCCAGCCACCACCGGGCTCAGCAGGCCGAAGGCCGCAAGCGGAATGCCGGCCACGTTGTAGGCGAAGGCCCAGAACAGGTTCTGCCGGATCTTCGCCACCGTGCGGCCCGAAAGCTCGAAGGCCTGCTCGACCAGTGCGAGATCTCCGCGCATCAGCGTGATGCCGGCGGCTTCCATCGCCACGTCGGTGCCGCCGCCCGAAGGCGCCATTGCAATGCCGACGTCGGCCGCTGCCAGCGCGGGTGCATCGTTGGCACCGTCGCCGACCATCGCAACGACATGTCCGTTGCTCCGCAGCGCCGCGACCTGCGCAGCCTTGTCGGCAGGCAGCACATCGGCGCGCACATCCTCGGCCGCGATGCCCAGTCGTGCAGCCATGGCCTGCGCAGCTCGCAGGTTGTCGCCCGAGATCATCACCACGCGCAGTCCACGTGCACGCAGCGTGCGGATGGCTTCGGCGGCCTGCGGCTTGGGCTCGTCGGCGAAGGCGAGCAGGGCCTGCACATGCGCGGTGCCGGCTTCGTCGAAGCGCAGCAGTGCGGAGACCGTCGCGCCCTGCGATTGCAGGCGCTCCACTTCTTCGGCATCGGGCATGGCGTCGAGCTCGCGGCACCAGCGCAGGCTGGCGATGGCCCATTGAACGCCTTCGACTTCGCCACGCACGCCGCGGCCCGGCGAAGCCTGCATCGCGCCCAGCGCGGGCACATTCAGGTTGCGCTGCGCGGCAGCCGACAGCACCGCCTTGGCCAACGGATGCTCGCTGCCGCCTTGCAGGCTCGCGGAGGTGGC